>Ga0181535_10001976_pt1 | contig 25717 bp, 16 predicted proteins | sample PEATcosm2014_Bin_44_FD_119774 | JGI IMG/M metagenome (GOLD analysis project Ga0181535, IMG submission 119774) | Peatland microbial communities from MTU Mesocosm Facility, Houghton, MI, USA - PEATcosm2014_Bin17_30_metaG | ecosystem: Environmental > Terrestrial > Soil > Wetlands > Peat | place...
CGTTGGACGAGCTTGAACAAGCTCTATTCGTATCTCGGTGCTGGACGACCCGTTATCTTCGGATCGTGCATGGAGGTCAATCCCGTGCAGGAGGCCGACGCAGGTTTTGTGGTTGATGCCGGCAACCACGTTCAGATTGCCGAAGCCGTCGTTAAGCTTGCCGGCATGTCGCCTGAGCAACTGCATGCATTCGGCCGGCGTGGAAGAAAGCATATCGAGGATCACTACAGCGTTAAGGCGATTGTAGACCGATTCGAAGAAATGGCTCTGGACCTTGTTAAGCCTAATCTCAGCGGCGTTTCTGCGTCAGTGCCAGTCTAGAGTAAAAACCGATTGGGCCTTAAACTCGTTGACGCCGGCACAACAAGCCTCAACCCGACTAAGAGTTGCAAGACACCTCTTCCGTCATGTGCGATGCTTGTTTGCGTGTCAGTGGATCGGTGCAGGGTTGTTTCTTCACATCATGCGAATGAAGAGTAAATAATGCTCATTCATGATCTGAATCAGCACGTCTGGTTCGGAAATGCTTTAACTGGCGCATAGAGTGAACAAGCAATTCGATTCAGGGGCTTCGGCACGCGCAACAGTATCATGTGCGCAAGTGACTGATTCATCTTTTGGATTGCAAACGAGTCCGTACGCTGTTAAGGAGTTATTATGCCGAAATATCGTGACAGGTGGCCAACGGTTGCCGTTCAGCTAAGTGCAGTATGTATAGCGTTGAGTGCGGCGTGGTTCTTAAGGTTCGATTTCGCCTTTCCGTATCCGTTGCTGGTTCTGACTGCTGCGCCTATGCTGGTAGTTTGTCGTTGGATCTCGCTCTCGGGGTTCCGGCTCACTCACCATTATTGGCGGTATACGGGTATCGGTGACTTGGCGGACCTGCTCAAGTCTATCCTTGTCGGATCGTTGCTCTTTTTGATCGTGAGTCGTTTGATTAGCTACAACTCTCAGTTCCCTAAGTCCCTTCCGTTGTCGATTTATGTGACCGAAGCGGTACTGTCGTTTCTGCTCTTGGCAACACTTAGAGTGGGCGCGGCACTTGTCTTGCAAGAACGCGCGGTGAGACGCGGCCGAGAACGCACTGAGATATTGATCATCGGCGCGGGATATGCCGGTGCGATGCTGCTGAAAGGATTGCACGCAACAAAGTATGCGGCGATCGGACTACTTGACGATAACCAAGACCTTCATCGCAGCAAGGTATGTGGATGTCCCGTACTCGGGAGCATAGATTGCTTGCCCGAGATCGCAAAGCAGCATGGCGTGCAGGAGGTTCTGATTGCAATCCCGTCCGCAACCGGATCCCAAATGTTGCGCATCTCTGACTACTGCGCTCGGGCTGGAGTGGTTTATCGCGCCGTGCCCAGCCTTACGGATCTCTTCAACGGAAAGCATTCGATTACCGAGGTGCGCGAGCTCAATTTGGACGACCTGCTAGGACGCGAGCCGATAACACTCGAATCTGTCGGAGTGCGGACGCGACTGTGTGGCAGGGTTGTGATGGTAACTGGAGCCGCAGGTTCGATCGGTTCTGAATTGTGCAAGCAGATTGTCCGCTATGCGCCAGACAAGATCATCTGCGTGGATCAATCTGAAACTCCCCTGTTCCATCTGCAACAACTGCTGCTGGGGGAGACGAAGGTGCCGGTCATTTGCTGTGTGACGGATGTCGGTAACAAGGCGCGCATGAGACAGTTGCTGGACGCCTATCAGGTGCGAGTCATTTTCCATGCTGCCGCGTACAAACACGTCCCGATGGTGGAGGCGAATTCCTATGATGGGGTCAGGAACAACGTATTCGCGCTGTTGGACCTCTTCGAGGTGGCGGAGGAATGCGGCTGCGAAGATTTCCTGCTTATTTCCACTGATAAAGCGGTAAATCCAAGCAGTTTGATGGGGTGCACAAAAAGACTGGGAGAAATGGTGGTGGCGTCACGGCGGGGGGGTGCGATGCGGTGCGTATCTGTACGCTTCGGCAACGTGCTCGGATCCCAGGGAAGCGTAATCCCTCTATTCCGTTCCCAGATACGCGAAGGGCGCGCAATTACGGTAACTCATCCTCAGATCACACGATACTTTATGACAATTCCGGAAGCGGTATCCCTCACGCTTCAAGCGTTCACCATTGGAAAGCACGGAGATATCCTGGTGCTGGACATGGGAGACCCCATTTTGATCGTCGACCTAGCCAAGACGCTAATTCGCATCTCCGGCAAGACGGAAAAAGAAATTCCGATTGTCTTTACCGGACTGCGCCCCGGGGAGAAACTGCACGAGTTGTTGTTCTACGATTCCGAGAAGCGCTTGCAAACCGGAGTACAGAAGGTGATGCGCGCGCAGAACAAGCAGATGAACTGGTTTTATCTCCAGCGCGGCCTACGGGAGTTGGAATCAGCTATGCGATCGCATGACGATTACCAGATTCGCTGTATGATCAAGGAACTCATCCCGGAGTATGAATGGACTCCAGACACCAATCGCCAAAAGCAGCTGGCCGCACAGAATCGGACTTACGATGGCGAGATTTGGCGCGTCAGGGCCAGATTCCCGCAGCAACCCAGGCATTCTGCGCCTTCCATTCCGGCGGGCATAATTCAGCTTGACGGCGGGCTGGAGCTCTATGCCTCGGAGGAAACGCTTTATGACGCGTAGAGAGCTTCGGACTGCTCTTCGCGGTTTTGTGATCTTTGCAGTCTTTCTCATCTGCCAGGCAATGCAGGCTGAAGGGCCTGTCGAAATCGTACAGCAACCGGGCAGCGATCTGATCCGCATAGCGCTATCCAGCTCTGGAAACCACTTGCTGGAAATCGATGATGCGGCCAGCTTCCACATTCCGGTGTTTTCGCTGGCCTTTCGCGGAAGAAGCGTCCAGTTACACTCGCGGGAAGCGGGGTTGATACCGGGCATTCGTTATTTGCTGCGTATTGATCGTCAAGCCAGGAATTATTCCTTGCGGCTGCGGAATATCGAGATCGACCAGCCGGGATTGAATTGCCAGGTCTTGAGGGAGACCTGGCGGGAGAATGGGCAATATCTTGCCGGCGAAGCCTATTCACAATTGAAATGGGACGGTGCCGCGCATCGATGGACACCGGTCTTCCCCGCAGTTCCAATCGGCGAATCCATTTTCAACGTCGAATTGGTTCTGCGGCCCGCGCTGAGCTCGGCGCGGGCCTGCCGCGATGCGGAAACGATGGACGAAATTGCGCTGTATTACACCGCGATGCTGGACAAAAGCCAGACGCTTGGATCGCTCCTGGAATTGCCCAATCTGCTTGAAGAAACACGGTCGAGAATAACCGGAATGGATCCGAGCGAGCGTACCTTCGCCGCCCGGTTTGGATCGCAAATTGGGGAGGGAGAGCTTTATAACTCGCAATGGATGCATCCCGCGGCTCTGCTTATCCGGCTTATCTCGCAGCTTCCGGAGCAAGACAGAACGTCGGGAATGAGGGTTTTCTTGCGCCGGTTTACGGCTTTCATCGTAAGTGAACAGTTGCTGCGCTTTCTCGTCGACCAGCCCATGCCGCAGCTTGGGTGGACCTCGCACCGGGGCCGCGTTGAGCATTGGCAGTTGGCGATGCAAGGAAAGCGGGGTTCCAAGCCGTGGGATACGGCTATGTCGGATATCGACTTGTGGCTTCTCGCCTCGGCGGCGGAACTGCTCGGAGCGCATGCCAACGATCCCCAGAACGTGGCCATCGGGAACGAAGATGTTGTCCTGCTGAAAAAAGCCTTGCAGGTCGGCGTTCGATTCTTTCAGAGCAGGCGGACACTTTCGTCCGACGCCAGGGACTTTGCGGGGAACGCCGTCGAGAGCGCCAGCTATTTCAACGGCGATTATGATGGTTTGCCTGAGATGCGCGGCACGGCGGTGACGGGGAAGGAGTTACCAGCGGGCTATTTTGCGTCATCACGGCCTAACGCCAGTTGGGACACTGCGCACATATACCGTGTGGCTGTTTTTTTACGCGCAATTTACGAGAATCGCAAGGCAACGGAGTTATCTTTTCCTCAATACAGAGATTTGCAACTGGTAGTGAATCAGTATGTGTATAAAGTCTTCAATGGAGACTTTCAGCGGCCACTGTTTCACAACAACTTCGACGGCTCGGACGGATGGTTTCGCGTCGGATACAACGGACCCGGATACGGTAATCCGCCATCGTCCTTTTGCGATATGCACGATGAGAAGCGCCTGTGCATGATGCCGGCCAGCATAGCAGCCTGGCCTGAACTCAGTTTCGTTAACCCCGATTTAGATCGGCTGCAGCAGGCGATAATTCGTTTGGCATTCGACGAAACACCGGATACCCGCGCGTTTGTTGACCGTTACTACTACTGGATGGCGCCCTTCAGGGTGATTCAATCGAATGGCGTCAGGATAACCGGTGGCGCGTTGTATGCGATTGCTGCGGAAAATGCGGATAAGCTCTCCCCCAACTAGATTCAACAGGCAGGATAATCCGGCACTAACGAAGCCGATCAGAGATGGTTACCTGAGAGTGGATTTTGCCTCAACCAAGGCGGAGTCCAAAACCATAATAAAGAGCGGCGGATGTGTGCAACACTGTCGCAAAATCACAACGGACTCTAACCGCACTGTCTCTGTATCAGCGGAGGAACAGGGCGATCACGCGCAGTAACCAGCGAGCGGATGCACACATCCGTTCTTTATTATCGGCTTTTACACGGAGACCGGCAAGAATCACATGCTGGTCTCGGAGGAACTATCGTGAAGAAGATATTGGCTATGTTTGCCGTTCTCGTGCTCACCGCTTCCGCGGTTTGTGCGAATGCAGCTGCCCCCGCACTCCCTACTGGCGGCGTTTTCTATGGCGCCGGCTCGTCTGCCCAGTTCAACACCCTCGCACTTGCCGCCGGCAACCAGATCGCCGGCAACGCGCTCTGCGGCAGCAATCACTGGACCAAAAGCAATGGCGCGCAGCTGATTGATCCTCGCTCTGGCAGCATCCTGCCGGAACTGGGCAATATCTGGATCGTTTGGGACAACTCCACTGCGCCCACCATCGTTTGCTACTACGTTTCCGTCGATTCGATCGTGGGAATGCGCGCATACTTCGCCAATGCCACGGTTCACTTGTTGTTCCCTGCCGGCACCGCTGACGGCAACAGCGTTCCCTTTCTCGGTGGAACCGCAGTAGCGCTTCCGCAAGCCGTTATCAACTTCGTCGAAGGTTCCACGATCAACTTCGCTGCCACCGACATTCGTCCGGAAGATGCCTTGTTCGCCAGCAATCGCACGCTGACTGCATATGGCGCCATGATGAATGGACGCGGATTCACCGGCGTTGGCTATCAGGGCCTCGCTGCAACCCCTTGGCTCGGCGTGCCGATTGTCAGCTCGGTTGCGACCACACAGGCCAACCCCGTGGCTTATGCCTGGTATTATGGCGATACCGATCCGATTACTGGTGCAGCCTCCCGTATACATCTTGAGTTGGAGATTGGCGCAGCGCCTGTCCTTGTCCTCGCCAATACGTCAAATACCGCTTCCGGTCACCTGGGTGACCCCACTCTGGCCATCACCAACATCAACAAGCGCATTCTGAACAACGTGCTGCTCGGAAATATCGACCATATTCGTGATCTGAGCACGGTTGCAAGCGGCAATCTTACCACGGGCGATCCGGCTCTGCATGTATGGATTCGCGAGCCACTCTCCGGAACCTACAACACCATGGAATTCAACGTTCCGAATACCAACGAGCAGGCTGGCGATTTCGCTCAGGGCCCGGGGCGCGTGACCGGTCAGGAAGCCGGCATCAATACCCTTAACACAGCTTGCGCCGGTCTCCAGACCGCCACAGGCTGCCCCGTGGAGAGCGGCAACCCCCTCTACCACATCTTCGGCGCCAATAACTCCACCCGTGGCCGCGCTATCGGCACCGGACAGATGATCACTGCTGTTAACACTGTTGCTGACTCCATCGGCTACGCATTCTGGGGATTCAGCAGCTTCACCACAGCCAAGGCTGGAAACCTGAAGTACCTGACGGTTGATGGCGTCGATCCGCTGTTTTCAACCTTCAACCCGAATCCCGCCGGCACGGGCGCTCTACCCCAGTGCACCTCGACCCCCTGCATCCTGCCCTTCGACAACATCAAGAACGGCAGCTACCCGATCTGGAGCAAGTACCGCGCGGTGTATGACCCGACCCTGGGCGGGTTGACCGTCGCGCCCAGCATAGTCTACCTGGCGCAGCTGGCTTCCACCAGCGTTTACAGCGACCTAGTTCCGGCGCCGGCAATGAAAGTCTTCCGTTCGCACTTCAACCAGGTTGTCACCTTCAACGGTGGTGGTGTCCAGGCCTTCAACGGCTTGTACAACGGCATCCCCGAGACGGGCGGCGACATGGGCGGCATGGTTCTTACCATCCAGTCCGAGCAGGACTTCAACAACGATACGGGTGGCAACGAGCAGACACAGCTCAAGAACTAGCTTCGGAACTCAACTGTCATCTCTCAACCGGATCAGGCAGCCTGCTTCAGTGAAGCAGGCTGCCTGGACCTGCATCCACCGGAATCGTGATTCAACTATTTCTATTTCCCGCTTGGAGATTAACCTTGAAACGGCAGATGTATCCAGTGCGTCCAGGAATTCTGGCCGCGTTATTTATTCTCATTCGCTTGTCCGCGCTCGGGCAGCAGCCCGATGCCACCCAGACAGCGGATGCGCCGCCAAAGCCCGCGGCGAAGGCAGTTCAAGCTCTTCCTCCGATCATCCAACTGAACTCGCGCCCGCGCGAAGAACAGCAGGACCCGATGATCCTGTTGAACAACGAGCCGGAGCATGCCGCTCCCCTTGAGCGAGCTCCTGGCTATAACCTTCCCGAGATGGTCGACGATGGGAATGGCGGTAAGAAGATTGCACGCGCGAAGGAGAGCTTTTCCAACCTCACACTGGAAGGCAGCGAGCTGATCGCGCAGGAGCCGGTGTTCGGCAGTCGCGAAGAAAAGCCGACCTTCATCCGGGAGCTGTGGCAGCTCCGCTGGCGCCCGAATGACCCGATTGATTTGTATATCATCCTTCCGCGCAACGTGAAAAAACCGCCAGTAGTTCTCTACCTGTACGGATTTCCCAATGACACGGATCGCTTCAAGAACGACAGCTATTGCGAGCGTGTGACTCAAAATGGAACTGCCGTCATTGGCTTTGTATCGGCATTGACCGGCCATCGCTACGCCAATCGGCCCTTCAAACAATGGTTCATCAGCGAACTACCCGAAAGTCTGGCCAGCTCAGTGCACGACGTTCAGATGATCCTGAACCAGCTCAAAACCCGGCAAGACTTGGATCTCAGCCGGATCGGTATGTTTGGACAAGGTTCGGGAGCTGCGATAACGATCATGGCCGCCGCCGTCGATCCGCGCGTCGAGGCGATTGATCTGCTTGATCCCTGGGGAGACTGGCCGGAATGGTTTGCCAAGGTCAATGCCTTCCCTGAGTCGGAGAGGGCTGCGTACCTGAGGCCGGAGTTTCTGAAGAATCTCGATCCCCTGGAGCCGCTCAAGTACCTGCCCGCACTCAATGATCGTAAATTGCGAATTCAGTTCGTGCAGCAGAATGGAGAGCCCGAGGAAGCGGTAAGAAAGCTCACAGATGCGGCGCCTGCGAGTGCAGAGATTCACTCTTACCGCTCTAGCAAGGATATGTATGACGCCTATTCGGGCGGTCGACTTTTCTCCTGGATGGCCAAGCAACTCGATGCCGAATCCGCTTCTGCAGCGCAGGCCGAACTCGTGCCTCAAAAGCACGCAACCGCATCGGAGCCAGCAAAAAAGTAACCAACTTTACGCCGCGCTACAAGCGGCGATCTACCGGAAAAGCTAGAACGAGGCAAAATGCGGCTTATTCTATCGACCATTCTCTTATCGTTGTTCGCAATATCGAGCAGCGCGCAGACATCATCCGCGGCTTCCGCTGTCGCGCAATCCGGCGACGGCGGCCAACCCGCCCAGCAAAGCAGCGGGACGGGCACTCTAACAGGAACTGTGACTGATTCCAGCGGAGCTGTAGTGGTCGGAGCCAGTGTCACGGTTCGAGATGCTTCCGGAGCAAGCTTTGTCACGATTACCGATGACACCGGCAGATTTCGTTTTCGCGGGTTACGGGAGGGCACGCAAGAGGTTACAGTGACCCAACCCTCCTTCGAGGTGGAAAAAAACGCGGTCGTAGCTGTGGTCGCGGGCGAGACTGTCGATCTCACAATCGTGCTCCGGCCGTCGGGCGAGCAAAGCTCTGTGACGGTCGTGGCGAGCCAGGTGGAGCAGATAGAAACCTCGAATGGCGTTGTATCGAATACCCTGAACGAGAATGAAGTGAAGTCATTCCCGACCAATGGCAGGAACTTTCTTTCCTTCATATCGCTTGCGGCTGGCGTCAGCAATCAGACCGGGCAGGACGAGATCAAGGTTGGCGTGGTTGGCAGCGCGAAGTTCGCGGTAAACGGCGGACGAACGGAGTACAACTCCTTTCTGGTCGACGGCAGCGATGTGCTCAATACCGATATTGCGGCCAGTCACGGTCAATCGACGCTCATGGTGTATCCAAGTATCGATGCCATCAAAGAACTGAAGGTTCTCACCTCGAACTACGGCGCGGAGTATGGCCGCAGCGCATCCGGCACAACCCTAGTCACGCTCAGATCGGGCGAACAGCGCCAGCATGGCAGCGCTTACGAGTTTCTGCGAAACGAGTTCTTCAACTCCCGCAACTACTTTGATTATGGCAACAAAGCTCCGCTTTACCGGCGAAACGATTTTGGCGGCAGCTTTGGCGGACCATTCTTCATACCGCGCGTCTTCAATACGGGCAAGGACAAGAGCTTTTTCTTCATCTCCGAGGAGTTCCGCAAGGAACGCAGCCCGCTCCAGTTCAACCAAGGCGTGCCGTCCGATGCGGAGCGCGGCTACAACGTTCTCACGGGCGGGTACGGAACTGTAGCTGACTTTAGCGCGGTCTGTCCCAGCGTGTATTCAACCAGCAATGCCGCGGATATTTCCAAGTATCCGGATTGCCCCACCTATCAATCCGTGACCTTCCCGTTGAATCAAGTTCCAATCAGCGCCACGGCGCAGGCGTTCCTGCAAACCGGTATGATTCCCCGCGCCAATGCGACCACCGGTTGCATCTCCAGCACCGGATCGTGCTACGACGCCACCGTCTCGCCAGCCACGGATTACCGGCAGGATCTTCTCCGGCTGGACCAGATTCTGCCGTTCAAGTCCAATCTGACGCTCTCTGTAGTTCACGACCATTGGCAAACGGTGACCGCCATTCCGCAATGGTCGAATTACATCAACAGCTTTCCCTCGGTGCAAAACAGCTTTCAAGGACCTGGCCTAAGCGCGATTGCTCATTTGACGACGCAGATCGGCAGAGAGGGTCTTAACGACTTCTCCCTCGGCTATACGCTGCAGCGGATCGAATTGGCGAGTCTGGCAGGTCCGGGCGTATCTCTCAGTCGAGCGGGTATCGATTCGACCGGGTTGGGAACGATATTCTACGACAACACCGGAAAAATTCCTTCCCTGGTCTTCGGAGGCAGCAACCAGGAGTACGGTGGTGCTGGATTCAATATCGACACCTCGTTCGATCCCTGGTCGCACGAACTCGGCACGAAATCCATCCGTGATTCCGTCACAGAAATGTGGAAGCGGCATACGCTGCTGGCCGGCATTCAATTCGTACATGCGGCGAGGACAGAAATCGACGCGGCCAACAGCGCCAATACCGGCGACGAGCAAGGTACGATCCTCTTCAGCAATCAGTCCGGCGGCTCATCGCGCAACGCCTTCGCGGATTTTCTGGTCGGAAATGGCCCAAGCAGTCCCGGCCCCATCGAGGCGTACGAACAGGATAACGCGCAGATTTCCTATGATATGAGCTACTGGACGGTCGAACCCTACGTGCAGGACGATTGGAAGGCAACTTCGTCGCTGACCCTCAATCTGGGACTCCGGCTCAGCATGTTCTATAACTGGGAGCCAGAAGGCAGAAACCTCTATAACTGGCAATTGAGCAGCTTCAATTCAACGCTTCTGTCATCGCAGGGCTTGGATGTGAACTTGACAAACGGATATCTGGAGGCTTCACCAAGCACAAGTACCGGATACGGAACACCTGTTCCCTTCACATCGACGACAGAAACAACCAACATACAGAACGGCCTGATTCAATGCGGTGTCGCGGGCGTGGCGGCCAGTTGCCAATCCACGCACCTTCTCAATCCTGCTCCGCGCGTCGGTTTCGCCTGGGATCCAAGCCATCGCGGCGACTACTCGATTCGCGGAGGATATGGCGTCTTCTTCGAACATGGAACGGGTAGCGAAGCCAATGGCGGTTCGCTGATGGGCAATGCGCCCTATGTCCTGAGCGTGCGGGAGAGCTATCCCACAACCTATGCGAGCATCGGCAAGCCCGCCGCAATTACAGGAACGACAGCGACACCAGCCTTCCCGCTGGACGCGGTTTCCATTCCCGCCAAGACGATTTGGCCGTATATTCAGCAGTGGAGCTTCGGCGTGGAAGGGAAGCTGCCACGCGATACATTCGCCTCCGTCTCCTATGTGGGAAGCAAGGGAACGCATCTCGCCGTCGAGTCGCAAATCAATCAACTCCACCCGGTTATCAATGCCAATAATCCATATTCGGCAGGGCAGCCTATTCAACAGGAAGATTGCAACGCGATCAGCACGAGTGCTACTTTTGTAATTCCGTCGGATGGTCTCAGTATTGACAAGAGTCAGAATCCAGCCGCATACAGCGCACTTTACGCGGCTTGCAACGGCACTCCGGATACATATGACGGCGCAACAAGAGTACACCAAGGATTATATTACGACCCCAACTCGCTCCGGCCCCTGCAAGGCGCGGGCCGCGTTCACAGCCTGCAAAACGTTGCCGGCTCCATCTATCATTCGATGCAGATCAACATGCGCCATAATCAGGGCCCCCTCGATCTGACGATGACTTACACTTACTCGCACTCGATCGATTCGGCTTCCGATCGTTATGAGTCCACCTTCGTCGATGCTTACGACTTGGCCGCCAACCGCGCCAGTTCCGCCTTTGACCAGCGTCACATGCTCAATTTGAGCTATGTGTATAGGCTGCCTCTGCTGACTTGGGTGCGCGGCTTTCATGACGCTGTAACCTGCTCGGACGAGATGGATGAATCAGATGCGAATTGCCCTCTCGACAAAAGAAGCTCTTATGGCGGACCGTCCAACCTCGCTAACATTCTCTTCAGCGATTGGTCGCTGTCCGGCATCACGCTCTTTCAAACGGGCACTCCGTTCAGCGTGGTGAGCAACGGCAGCGTGACGAATGGCGTTTCAAGACCGGACAACGCCGGCCTGCTGATCGGCGACTCGGCGGATTCCTATCCAGATCGTGCAACCACTGGCGGGTGCCTGCGTCTGCCTCGACAAGAGCCTATTTCCGGCACATTCGGTCCGCTGTTGGAAAACCCCTGCGAGTTTCAGGCGCCGAGGGGCCTCACGCAAGGGAACGCGGGCAGAAACTCCATGAACAATCCCGGGCGCACCAATCTTGATGTGGCGATGCTGCGGACCTTCAAGACCTGGAAGGAAACCGACATTCAATTCCGCGCCGAGGCCTTCAACGTCCTCAATCACACACAATTCGTCATTTATGACCCTAACAAGGGAAACACCTCGTCCAACACCGTTAGTTGTTACGGGGATGTCACAACTGGCTACTCGGCGGGAGCCGGCAGTTGCGAATCCGCAAACGGATTCCTTCGGCCCATCGAGGCTCATCGCCCACGAACCATGCAATTCGGTTTGAAATTGGAATTCTAAGATAACCGGGCAAGAACAGGTCAAACGCAGCTCGGCTAGAGCCTGACCTCGACTTCTGATGGGTAATCGAAACTGTTCATACTGTGGGGAGATATGTCGAAGAGAGATAGGGATTGTATTAGGGATGAAAAGACCGCAGGTCCGAGTTGCAACTGGGGTAGAGTTGTGGCGCTCGCGCTAACCCTGCTTTTACCGCTGCTTGCCTCCTGCGTTGCCACCCGTCGCAGTAATCTGGGACCGGTCTCCATTGCTAGCTTCGGCGTTGCCCTGCCCGCTGCCAACGCCACGCCGACCCAGTCGGTCGTCATCGTTCCAGGGCAGACGGTTCTGCTCACTTGGAGCGTCACCGGCGCAACTAGCCTCAGCATCAGCGACGGGAGCACTGTGCTGACAAATCTGGTGGCCTATTCGGGCGACAGCATTGAAGTCACGCCGACGACGGTCGGCACGCATATCTACACGCTCACCGCGACCAATCCGAATGGCACGGTCTCGACGCCCGCCTACGACCCGACACTCGCCGTTGCAGGAACGACATCCACCGCAGCGGTGGATTCGACCGTGACGGTCGCAGTTGTGGCTAATCCTGCGATCAACACTTTTACTGTCACGCCATCGAGCATCTACAGCAGCCAGAGCACGACACTGCAATGGACGACAAACGGCGCCGAGGCTGGGCTGGTCGTAACAGCTTGCGATCCCGCAGCTTATCTTACGGACTGCCCTGGTCGATCCGGTAACTATGGACAAACCTGGAGCCTTCCGCAGGGCACGACGTCGCTGATGGTATCCCCGACGCTTACAACCATCTACCAGCTTCAGGCCGTCGCTCAGTCCGCCATTGCTACCGCCGCGACCGCGTATGCCAGCGTTACGGTTACCCCTGCACCGCTCCTGACCGTCACGCTCCAAGCAGCGAGTTCGAGCATTCTCACCGGAAATTCCACAACTCTTTCCTGGACGGTGACCAACACCGATCAACTGACTTTGGTGGCCAATGGGGTCTCGAACGATCTGACGAGTGTTCTGGCAAGCGGCTCTTATTCGATCTCCCCGACGGTTGACACAACCTACCAACTGATCGCGACAAACAAGGCGTCGGGGATTCAGGCGACGTCCAACTCATTGACGATCGAAGTGTCGAGCTGCCCGCCGCCGAATATTCTGCAATTCGCCACGGGCCCGGCGGCCAGCACCGGGCCTGGGGGAAAGGTGTATTTCGACGCGAACTTTAACCCGGGAGGCACGGCGGGCGCCACCGCAACGGCGACGATCGAACCCGGCATCGGCACTATCACCGTTGGAACGCCGGCACAATATCCAGGATCGGCGGGAGGAGACGTGTGGAGCTCCGCTCTCAACTCCAGCACGACGTTCACGCTGACTGTGACCAACAGTTGCAACGCCACTTCCACGCAGACAGTGCGCGTGCCGGTCGGCGACATCTCACTCTATGCCGGCTCAAGTTATGGCTATCAGATCGGCACGCTCCTGACTGCCCAATTCACAAACATTACTGGGATGGCGAGTGATAGCAGCGGCAATCTATATGTTGCGGATAACGCTAATTACGTTATCGAAAAGATAACCCCTGGCGTTAGCGGCCAGGTGACCAATCTGGCCGGCATACCAGGAAAACTAGGAACTGGCACCACAGCGGACGATGGACCAATAGGTAGCGCGCTATTTAGCAATCCCTCCGCACTGGCAATTGACTACGCCGAAAACGTATATGTTCTTGACGATGGTGGCACAAGTCTTCGAGTCATCTGGCAGGCTCCCAGCACGCAGACATATACAAACGGCTACGTATATACGCTGGCAAGCGGTCTCGTACCCGGAACAAATAGCTATATTCTGGGCAACGCGCAAGCCATCGCCGTGGACGCCAAACAAAACATCTACGTTACCAGCCAGGCTTGGAACTCTATCCTCAAAATTACAAATGGTGACATATCCGGAACCGGCACGACACTGGGAACCGTAACGACACTGGCCGGCGCCGGCGACGCATCCACCGACACGTATGGCGCGGGCTGGGCCGACGGAACCGGGACGGCGGCACAGTTCTACGATCCAAGGGGTATCACAGTGGACGCGAATGGGAATCTGTATGTTGCAGAAGGATACGACCAAGAAAGTCTCAACAATGGGACAACTGGACTTGTCGGTAATCGCGATATTCGAATGGTCACTCCGGCTGGTGTTGTGACAACGATCGCGGGAACGCACGGTGTCTCCGGTACCAGCGATGGTGTAGGCATATGCACGACAACCGTCGATTGCACGCCTGCGCAATTCAGTCATCCCTCCGCCATCGCGATCGACGCCTCCTCCGGCTATCTTTATGTGCTGGACTATGTCGCTGCCAAATACAACTTCTTGACAGATAATGCATACGCCATCCGGCGCATCACACCGCAAATCGATGGTAGCTACACGGTCGATTCGATCGTTGGGTCATTTACGGGTTTCAACAATAGCACGGCGAGCTACCCTCTCTCTCTTCCTGGGCTGCTCGGATCTAATACCTATACAATCGTGGCGGATCCAACCAGCGGATATCTGTTCTTTTCCAATCTGGCTCAAATCTTCGATGCGGCGTATTGAGGCTTTTGCATAGCCAACAGCAATCGCATGATGGACTGAAACCTGCTGTATGCAATCGCTCGGAAGGGGAACGGCTTCGGCCGTGCCCTTTCAAAACATGAACTTCTCGAATTTCCTCGTTCATGCGATTCTCCTGAGTCCTGGAGTGAATGGGGCATTCATTTTCCCACTTCACATCTTCTCAACCAGCCCAGATCACCGGCACCCTTAAGACACCGGCGGCGACATGCGCGGCATGGCCCTGACCGTTCAGTCCGAGCAAGACCTTAACAACGATGCCGGCGGCTGTGAGCAGATCAACCTCGAGAACTATTGTCAGATTGTCACGGACTACCATAGGTTGGAACAGGCAGCCTGCTTCTGATTGCCAGGCTGCCGGGGGTCCTCCGGCTGCCAAACCCAATGATCATATCTTCAAGAACGCTGAGGAATGGAAATCAAAAGAGATGAACCAGACAGAAGTCATAGAAAGAATGCGGCCTGTGTTTGATGAGGTCTTTTCCGAGCCAGTCGTCTTACGGCCTACCCTGTCGGCCCACGATGTCAGGGAGTGGGACTCGCTCGCTCATGTATCTCTGGTTCTGGCCGTCGAGCATGCCTTCGGCATCCGTTTCCGAGTGGGAGAGGTGGAGATGACGCGTAACGTTGGCGAGTTGGCCGATTTGATAGCCAAACGGGTGCCCAAAGGATAATGCGAACCGCACTGCGCTGCGATCAATCGGCTCTGGGCCTGTCTCTTCTGCTTGTGGCGCTGCTACTCTCGCCGGTCGCGCTCTCGTGGATCGGCCCTCCCTCGAGAATCGAGGCATACAAGAGCATATCGACCGAGGCGGGCACAGTTGGCACAGTCATTCAAGCCATCTACAAAAGCCCTCCCGAAGGAGATGTAGTTCTTCTGGGGAGTTCTCTGGTCTCGGCAGGGATCTCTCAGCCAGTCGTGCAAGCCGCTCTCAGCCAGCACCTTCATCGTCCGGCAAGCGTTCAGGTTCTGGCGATGAACTGGCCCGGCCTGGATGTGCAGTATTTCATGCTGCGCGACTACCTGAATACGCACCGGGCGCGCCTGGTGGTCTGGAACCTTCCCGAGCCTCATGCGCGGGCCTACGATTATCCCCACATCCAGGCCTATCGCTGGCTGCGCTATGGCGAGTACGCCGATGCGCTGGATGGCTTGCCTTTTCAATACCGCATGGCGCTCTATGGTGAGACGATCATCGGGGCGCCACGTCTGTTGCTCTCGATTCTTCGTCCAAATCTGGTCCGCAATGAAGGGACAGCGATAGATCCGGCTTTGGACAGGACCGGGTACCTCGGGGCGAAGTTTGTCCCCGACGATTCGTCGCCCAGCTCGGCAGCTAACTATGCGCAACTGTTGCCGTTGGACTCGCCGTCGATCGCGGTTAGGGGACCGGTACTCGGCGCCTATCAGATGCATTTCGCCAGGCTGATCGTCACCTTGGCCAAACAGCACCATTGCCGCGTTGTGCTGTTGCATCTGCCGATTGGCGCGGAGTACAACGACAGCGCAGTGCCGGAGCTTTCCGATTGGAAGGCGCAACTGGATGCAAATTACTCCATGATCGCCGTTTCTTCGGCCGGGCTTTTCGACGGGATGGACCGCTCACGCTTCGAACATTTCTTCCGTGACACTCATTTGAACGAAAACGGCCGCCGCTACTTCACACAGGCCATTCTTCCGGCGCTTCAGCAAGCCTTCGACGAGTCGGCCCCAAATCAAGAGTGAGGTCATGAATATGAAGCTTGACGGCAACGCTCAACCCGGCGGCGAGAAATCGCAGAGGGGGACATTTACCGCGGTTCTCGTCGTATTGGTTGTTTCGGCTTGCATTCTCGCGTGCACCATGATTTTTGCGGTTCCCACGGGTTCGATCAGCGCGACGACAGTGTACAGAGGCTTTTAGTGAATATTCTGGATCGACTCGCCCTGCTGCCGTTCGCGGTCATCTTTGTCCTATACCCGCTCGCGGCCAAGTTCATTCTGTCGGCGGCCGGGCGGCGATGGAGAATTGCGCTATTCGCGGCGCTCAATGTGTTTTTCGCGCTGGCTCTAATCATCGCTCAAACGGCGGAGGGCGCTCCGCTCGACAGCTCCGGTTTTCTTCTCTTCCTGAGGGCCTGCGTCCTCATCTTTCTGATCTATCTTGCTTTCGTGCTGGCGAACTTCGCGGTTTTACGGAAGTGCGCGCGCGGCAGCGATGATCAGGCGTGGATCGCGTTTCTGTTTCCGCTGGTTTTTCTATGCCTCGTCAAGTACTGGCCGGAAAGCATCGATCCGTTGAGCGGCTTGCTGGTGGGACTTGGCAACAAGCATCGTGCTGCGTTCTTTGTCGGAATTTCGTATATGGCATTCCGTCTGTCGCACCTTCTCCGCGAGGTTCAAAATGGCGCGTCGCCGCAGCCGACACTCGCCGAATATTTGGCCTTTGCGTTCTATATTCCCACCCTGACCCTTGGCCCCATCAATGCGTACAGCAATATGCAGCGCTCGCTGGCAGGGGAAACGAATATGTCGGGGATGGCCGGGCGAGCATGGCTCAGAATATTGGTTGGGCTCACAAAATATCTATTTCTCGCCACCCTTCTCAATCAATTGACTTATGGCGGGCTCTTGCTCGACGGGCATCCGCACGTGCCAATGGACCTGCTGATTGCAATACCCGCCTATACGCTGTATCTCTATTGCAACTTCTCCGGATTCTGCGACATGGTGATCGGCGTATCCAGCCTGTTGGGCGTGGAAGTCAGCGAGAATTTTGATCGGCCATTCTCGGCAAGGAATCTTCAAGAGTTTTGGAACTGCTGGCACATCACGCTTTCCTCGTGGTTTCGCGACATGATGTTCACGCCGTTGCTTAAAGTGCTGATTCGCATATTTGGTCCAAAATCGACTAACCAGATGGTGGCTTTAACCATTTTCACGGTATTCGTAGTGCTTGGAGTTTGGCATGGGGTGGGTTTGAATTATCTGATCTTCGGCCTTCTACAAGGAGTCGGGCTTGTCACGGTGCATTACTACAGGTTGTTTCTGAAGAAGTCCCTTTCCAGAGAAGCGCTCGCCGCATACCTGAAGCATCGCGGAATTCGTTTTGCGGGCCTAGCCTGCACCTTCGGGTATTTTTCCTTGACGCTGTTCTTCTTTGCCAACAGCATGGAAGATATGCGTAGCATTGCCAACGCGATTGTGTCGTAGTGCCGTGGCATTCTCTAAGCGGAGAGGGCAGATGTCGAGGGCAAGTGCATCTGAATCCCGCCATTCCGCCGTTGTCTGCGGTTTGGGATTGTGATTCGATGCAGATGGCTGTTTTCGGGGGGGGTCTTGAGACCCTTCAATATTGGGTATGGATTGAAAAACCTCGGACCCGGCTCATCTCTAAAGATCAGGAGGCATCGGCTCCCTGTAGCGCAAATGGACTTTGCCATCTGCCGCCATTGGAATTATTGGACCATCGCTGCAGCATCGCCCCCAATGTAAACCATGATGTCTGGATAATCCGCCGCATTCGCCGAGAAAGGACCGTTGTAATAGTAGTGCTGCGCTTTGAATGTTGCGGTGGCAGAGGAATCATCGTTGGCCAGGGAGATCAGTGTCTGCTCCAAAGCGGCTAAATCGGAATTGTAGATGGCTAGGTGACCCCATCCCTGCAAGGTTCCTGCCATCATGCAGTTGTCCGGGTTCAGTTGTGCGTTGCAATACTGATGTGGAGGGTAGCCGCCGGGTATATCAGCATAGCCTACCCGGAACCATCCGTTCCATCCGTCAACGAAATTGTTGAAATCAGGGAAGACTGGATCGCCATTATAGGCCAGATGAACAAAAGTATTCCCCAGGCTCACAACGTCGGCCATAGCAGGGAAATTGGCGCCGGTGGCGCCGCGGTTTTCATAAAGAGACTGGAATACAGGCGGCAGGATCGAAGAGTGCATTGCATCGAGCATCAGCCCATACTTTGTGCTTGAAGTCGTTGGGACGGTTTCCCCATCGTAAGCGTCGTAAGCAAAGTCAGGGTGGTCGTCGTAATCTCCAGCCAGCGTGGAAAGCGTATCCGCCCCATCGGAAGAAATCACATGTTTGCTGCGGTTTTGCAGCAGCGAGGTCCCGGCGGCTAACGCAGCCTGGAGTTGGGCCCGGCTGCCGCTGTCGAGAATGCTCAAATCGGGAGCGGCGGCATCCGCGCCCAAAAGCTCGGCGGTGTCTGCCATGATCCAAAGCTCAGCATCGATCATGGCGGCTTGGTACTTGATCGGATGGGGAGGCTCGTAGCCGGTTGCGGCCAGATAGGTCCAGCCACTGACAAGAGGCTGAGGAATGTTTGGATTATCCCAGTGGGTCCACGGGGTGCTTCCGTAGAGCAGGCGTATGAGCTGTTCGTTGGCAATGAAACCGCTAAACGTGGAGACAAAGTTGGTGAGAGTTGCAGTCCGCTTGACCGAAGGCAATTGGGCTACGGCTCGGAGCAGGCGCGCAGCGGAAAGAAGATAACGAGCATCGCTCAATTGGCCTTCGGTGATTCTGACTTGTGTCGGGGTATTCATGGTATCGGCTACGAAGGTGCCGTCGCTTGAGGAGCCATCAATAAAGATCTGGGCGCCCGCGGGTGCGCTTTGCAGCATTTCGCCAATAGTCGTCGTGCGCTGATTCAGCAGCGCGACATGAAATAGCGCCAGTTCCTCCATCAGGGAAACGTCTTGCTTGGCGATGGCCATCTCGGTGATTGGATCCAGAGCCGTATACAGGTAAAAAACCTGCGGCCCGATGCCCGTGGATGGAACTGTCCAGCCTGAGACTGGGCTCCAGGTGCGGCTGTCAGCATCCCATTCGAGACCGGAAAGCTCAGCGATCCAGGGAAGCTGCGTATCGCTCCAACTGCTCAGGAGCTTGTTGAATGCGATTCCGGTCAGTGTCGGCTGGGGCGGATTCAGAATCGTAACCGTTGCCGAGCCCACGATGCCACTGGAAGTTGAACTCACCGCCTGAATTGTTACCGGGTTGCCAGGGTCCACGCTAGGAGCGTGATAAAGCCCTTCTGAGGTTATGGTTCCTGTGATTGTGCTGCCGCCGGCGACGTTGTCAACGAGCCATTGCACCGGCCCCAGGCCGGCATTGGAGAGAGATACCGTAAACGCTTGATCGGAATTGGTCTCCACGCTTGCCGCAGCAGGAGACACCGTAATGATGTTGGCCGGAGTTAAACGGACGACTTCGCTTGCACTCAAGCTGGGGTTGGCGGTACTGGTTGCTGTTACTTGAACGTTGAAACTGCTGACTAGGTTTGTGGGCGCAGTGTAGAGGCCGGAAGAGTCGATGGTACCGACAGCGCCGGATACGCTGCCTTGGCTTTCATTTGAATTCTGCGTTTGAGTTGCGGAAGTTACGGCGCTAACAGTCCAGGTAACTGCGTTATTGGGTGCATTCGAGACAACCGCTACAAAAACTTGGCTGCTTCCTGCCCACAGAGTTGTGATGCTCGGCGAAATTGAGATAGACGCGTTTAAAGGTTGAGAGCCGTCGCGAGTGAGTGCCGCTCCGCAGCCCGCTAGAAAGCATGCGAGAGCACAGATAACCCATGCGAGGAAGCGAGTAGAGATGAGGCTGCCAAGAATCCTGTCCGCAACTGCGTGCTCGCGGGGAAAAAGGGGGCGCCTGAGGAGCTTCATTGTGTACTGCCTCAACGTTCTCTAAGGCCGCTGCTCGGTCTTGCGAACACACCTGAGTTGCGTCCCTGTTTCTTCATATCGGCGGCGAGTGGAGCGATTTCAGCAGACTGCTCAAACTAAGGTAATTAACCCCAATTGTTCACAAAAGCAGAACGTGATGCTGCCGTCGGTAGCTCGCGAAGAAACGGCCACGCTCTTTCCACTCAATCACAGATCAAAACATCGGTAGAAGAAAGGCAACGAATGGCGATTTCCAAGGATGTCGTTTTGGGTCAGGGGGTGATAATTCACCACCCCGATCTGGTGAACCTGTACGGTTGCAGCATAGGGGAAGGATCGAAGATCGGGTCCTTTGTAGAGATTCAGAAAAACGCCTCGATCGGAGCACGATGCAAGATCTCGTCTCATACCTTCATCTGCGACGGCGTAACGATTGAAGATGAAGTCTTTGTAGGTCATGGCGTGATGTTTACGAATGACCTGCACCCTCGTTCCACCAGTGACTCCGGCGCAATGCAGACAGAGGCGGATTGGAAAGTTGTCCCCACGCTGGTGCGCAGTCGCGCCTCCATCGGAAGCGGGGCATTGATTCTTTGCGGAATAACGATTGGCGATGGCGCAATGGTTGGGGCTGGCTCCGTAGTGACGGCCGATGTCCCAGCCGGGGAAACAGTAATGGGCGTGCCTGCACGCTCAAGGAGAAAGATATGAGCGGCATTGGCATAGGAGTGATCGGTTATGGATACTGGGGACCAAACCTGGCGCGCAACATCGCGGAATTATCAGGGGCTTCTCTGGTCAGCATTGCGGATGCCAAACCTGAACGGCGCACAACCGCAGCACGACGCCATTCCGGAGTGTCCCTGGTCGCCAGCGCCGAAGAGTTGATCGCCGATCCACGCATCGATGCGCTGGTTGTCGCAACCCCGGTCAACACCCATTTTCAGCTGGCCAGCAAGGCCCTGAAGGCGGGCAAGCACGTGCTGGTCGAAAAACCCATCTGTGCTTCGAGCGAAGAGGCAATGCGTCTCATCGAGATGGCTGAAGCGCGCAATCTTGTCTTGATGGTTGACCATACTTTCCCCTATACCGGGTCGGTTCGCAAAGTGAAAGAACTGGTAAGCGGTGGAACAATCGGCGATCCCTATTACTACGACTCAGTGCGTGTGAACCTGGGCCTCTTCCAGAAAGATGTCGGTGTGATTTGGGATCTTGCGGTACATGATCTTTCAATCATGGATTACGTCTTCGACTATCGCCCGGTGGCAGTCTCCTGTACAGGGATGAATCACATTGCGGGACAGCCTGAAGATGTTGCCTACGTTACCCTCTTTTTCAATGAAAACTTTATTGCACATCTGCATGTGAATTGGCTTTCTCCAGTGAAGCTTCGTCGCACACTCATTGGCGGCAGCAGCAAGATGATTGTCTATGACGACCTGGAAGCGTATGAAAAGGTGCGCGTGCATGACAAAGGATTGATAGTCGAGGCCAACAAGGAGCAGACCCAGCAGATGCTGCTGCGAGGTTATCGCTCTGGAGATGTGTGGTCACCGCAGCTCGATATCGCCGAGGCGCTGGGTGTCGAGCTGAACCATTTTGTTCGCTGCGTTCTAGGCGAGGAGACCCCGATAACCGATGGGAACTCTGGCTATAGAGTCGTACAAATTCTGGAGGCTGCCGAACAGTCTCTTCACAACAATGGTGTGCCGGTTGAACTAGCCGGCTCACTGCAGGAGGCTTAACAATGGTACCGTTGTTTGATTTGAAGATTCAATATCAGAGCCTGCGCGAGGAGATTCGGGCGGCCATAGACGAAGTGCTCGACAATGCCCACTACACCCTGGGGCCCGCTGTCAGTGCATTCGAACAGGATTTCGCAGGTTATTGTGCGGTGAAACATGCAATTGGCGTAAACAATGGAACAAATGCGATCCAGTTAGCGCTGCTAGCTGCTGGCGTAGGGCGCGGAGACGAAGTTATCACCGTTCCGCACACCTTCATCGCGACTGTTGCTGCGATCCGCTACACAGGTGCGACGCCTGTTCTCGTGGATATTGACGCGAAGACATTCACGATGGATGTCTCCCAGATAGTGGGCAAGATTACACCCCGCACCAAAGCCATTTTGCCTGTGCATCTCTACGGGCAGCCCGCAGAGATGGATACGATTTTGGAGATAGCACGCACACACAACCTCAAGGTGATCGAAGATTGCGCGCAGGCTCATGGCGCGACCTACCGCGGCCGGCGCGTCGGCAGTTTTGGAGACTATGGTTGCTTCAGCTTCTATCCGAGCAAGAATCTTGGCGCATGCGGCGAAGGCGGAATGGTGATCACCAACGTTGATACCGGCGCTCAGACCCTTCGTATGTTGCGAGATTGGGGCGCGCAGGTACGGAACAAGCATGAGATTCCCGGATTCAATATGAGAATGGAAGGAGTGCAGGGAGCTGTTCTTGGCGTGAAACTGCGCTACCTTGAACAATGGGTCGATCAGCGGCGCGCCTGCGCTGCCTATTACCAAGATCAGCTCGCAGAGGTCGATTGTCTATTGCCGGGAGAGCTTGAGCATACTCGTCATGCCTATCACCTGTATGTTATTCAATCAGTGAATCGAAACGAGCTTCACGCGCACCTGAATTCGCTAGGAGTAAACACCGGTGTGCACTATCCGACCCCCATACATCTGCAGCAAGCCCACTCAGATCTGGGCTACAAGAAGGGCGACTTTCCGGTTTGCGAGCATGCCGCACGCACAGTGCTCTCGCTGCCTATGTTTCCCGAACTTACACGCGAACAGCAGAATGAGGTTGTTTCAGCGATAGGAACATTTGCCCAGATGGAGTTGGCACGATGAAGATTGCTGTGATTGGAGCAGGAAAAATGGGCTTGCCGTTGGCGTGCCAGATTGCCTGGCGCGGCGGCGAAGTGATTGCCTGCGATATCAACGAGCGGCTGATAGCCGCTATTAATGCCGGCCAAATGCCCTTTGATGAACCAGGTGTTGGCGAAATCCTAGCGCAAGCAGTGGCCGCAGGTTCGTTGCGGGGATCGACCGATGTTGCGGGAATCATTCCTTTGGTGGATGTCATAATCATCATCATTCCCGTTATGCTCACCGCGAAACGCGAGGCTGATCTGGCGTCGATCGAAAGCGTCACGCGCATCATCGCCGCACATATGGTTCCGGGCCAGCTGATTAGCTATGAGACCACGCTTCCGGTCGGTACCACCCGCGAGCGCCTCAAGCCGATACTTGAGTCCTCAAATTACCGCGCCGGACGGGACTTCGACCTTGCGTTCTCGCCGGAGCGCGTAAAGAGCCGGTTGGTTCTGAAGCATCTCACCCAAGTTCCGAAGATCGTTGGTGGAGTCAACGCAGCTTCCGCCAAGCGCGCCGAGGAATTCTATGCACTCTATCTGGGTGCGCCGACAATTAACGTCAAAACACTTGAAGCCGCTGAGTTTGCCAAATTAGCGGGTATGGTGTATCGCGACGTGAACATCGCGCTGGCCAACGAACTGGCAGCCTACGCCGAGGCCGTGGGCCTGGACTTCGGCATCGCCGCGGCGGCGGCCAACACAGACGATGAATCTGCGCTTCTTTCTCCCAGTATCGGCGTCGGGGGGCATTGCACGCCGGTCTATCCGTATTTTGTGTTGCAAGATGCGCACCAGCGCTACATGACTCTCCCCATCACCGCGAAATCCCGCATTACAAACGACAGCCAAGCAAGTCGCCTGCTCGATCGCGTCGGCAGCATCGATGAAAAATTCGTCGGGCAAAAGCTCCTAATTCTTGGCTTGGGATTTCGTCCCGGCGTAAAAGAGCATGCAATGTCCACCGCGTTTCGAATTCGCGATGAAGCTATCCGGCGCGGCGCCACGCCTTTCCTCTGCGACCCGCTCTACGATGAGGCGGAAATCGAGGCGCATGGCTTCACGCCGATGCGGCTGGATGGTGACTTGCCTTCGATCATAGTGCTCAACACGGGCCACCAAGAGTACCAGCAAGTTGATTTTGAACTTTGGCGCGAACGTGGCGTCCGAACAGTAGTCGATGGCAGGAATTTTTGGAATCCTGCGGCAGTACAGAGCGCGGGCCTGGAATACATTGCTCCCGGCACCGCCTCGCTCCTGAACGAATTCAAACAGGATGATTATTTAACACTGCCGCCCATGCAGCATGTTAATTGAGGTGGAGGATCGCATAGTATCGGCCTCAAACGGCATCTGCGTCCGAAGAAGTGAATGAGACCCTCATTGTTCAAGGGGCTTACATTCCGGCAGTTTGACTTTTCGTCGTCCAAAAACCAAGTTGTAGCCGAACTGGCATCGGTAAGCTTGGCTACGATGGCAGTTTTATTTGGCAACAATGACATATTCTTTGGCAGCAGAATGGCTTTCGCTACCACCAAGGAAGCTTTCATTGAAAATGCGCAAGGATTAAAGGAAAGGCAAATAAACTGTGTAATTATTCATGGTAATGTAGAAATTTTATTGTTACCACTAATCTGTATCTTTGCGCCACAGAAAGACATCAGTTAGGCATAGCAACAATTCCGTGCAAGTGGATTGATCGCAAATCCCCAGTGAGATTCCCGGCAACGGAGGAAAAAGACATGATTGCTTGTCTGCGTGTCAGATTTACACAGGTTCCGCTCATCGCGGGATTTGTCGCTGTAATGTCCTTAGCAGGTGCGTCGAAAGTTCAATGCCAAACGACGGCCATTCCGACTATCAATGCGTCAACGGTTGGCGGCATCACTACGCTAACTATCTCCGACATAACCCCCAACGCGACTATTTACTACGCGGTGGGCGGAAGAACAGTTACCACTCACTCGATCTTGTACGCAGGACCGCTAACAGTTGCGCTTCCCATAACCCTCCAGGCGATCGCCGTGGCGCCGGGCTACAGCGTCAGCTCATCAGCCAATGCGACTTACACTACGATTCTAGGCACGACAACGCTAGCCACTTCGTTGAATCCGTCCATCGAGGGGCAAACCGTGACCTATACGGCAACGGTAACCCCAGCCAGCGGAATATCCCTGCCAGCCGGCGCATTGCAGTTCAGCGTAAATGGAGAACCGCTGGGACAGCCGATGCAACTGAACACCAGCGGCGTCGCCACATACAGCACCAGCCAATTTCCCCCAGCCGATTTGGCCATCACCGCTTCCTACATCCCCAGCAGCGGAGCACCCTTCACATCAAGTACGTCCGCGTCTGTAGTCCAAGAGGTGTATTCCTCGCTGCGTGAGACAGACAATGTCTTCTTTAACAATTCCGTCAAGCCGCTGGGCAGCGGCTTCAATAAGCCATACGGCGTGGCAGTGGACGCCAACGAAAATGTTTTTGTCGCCGACGCCTCGAACAGTGCGGTTTACGAGATTGTTGCGGCGAGCAACTATGCTCAGGTCATCACTCTCGGAGGCGGCTTCGAGTTTTCCACACCTACAGGCGTGGCGTTGGATTCGAATGGCAATCTATACGTGCCGGATGCCGGCAAAAATGGGGTTTTCGAACTCTCGGCGGCGAACGGCTACAGCACCGCGCAGTCTGTGGGTAC
>Ga0181535_10001979_pt1 | contig 25666 bp, 19 predicted proteins | sample PEATcosm2014_Bin_44_FD_119774 | JGI IMG/M metagenome (GOLD analysis project Ga0181535, IMG submission 119774) | Peatland microbial communities from MTU Mesocosm Facility, Houghton, MI, USA - PEATcosm2014_Bin17_30_metaG | ecosystem: Environmental > Terrestrial > Soil > Wetlands > Peat | place...
AATGCCATCATTCTGCTGACCGACGGCGACGCGACGGCTTGCGCCTCGAATGCCAACACCGCGGCCGGCGCTTGCAACACAAAGAGCCAACTCGTGGCGTCGGAAGGCACTTTAAATGGAACGGGAACAAAGACCAGCAACCCCAACGGCTATGAGTCACCCACCTACCCGTCGGCACTGGGTATGTGCGGACAGGCGGTGCTGGCGGCGCAGGCTGCTGCGAATGCGGGGACGACGGTGTACACGATCGGTTACGGCGCCGAAACCTCAGGGGGTTGCCTGTCGGACAAGACATACAGCGCCTCGGTTGGGGTGAATGGTGGAAGCTGGGGACCGGGGGACCAGCCCTGCCAGGCATTAGCGGCGATGGCCTCGTCTGCGGCGAATTTCTACTCCGATGACGGCCAGGGTTGCGAGGCGACGGCGCCAACCAACCAGAACATTACCAAGCTGACGGCAATCTTCCGCGCGATTGTAGACAATCTGAGCACGCCGCGACTGATTCCGGCCGGCACTACATAGAATGTGGGCTTGACTTTACGCAGAGAATCCGGTAACAACGTCTGAGAAAACCGGGTAACGACGCGACTCGGCTGATCGAAGGGAGTTCCCCCCGTGCGTATTTCCTGGACGATTGTACTGGCATCGTGTGTTCTCATCCTTTCCGGCTGCTCTGGAGTGCCGGGACCAACGCCAACACAGACAGCGTCCGGCTCCGTTCCGGGAGCGCCGCTGCATGGCATGGTGCACGGCGGGCAGCAGCCGATCGTTGGCGCGCATGTCTACCTCTTCGCAGCCAACACAACCCATTATGGCGATTCGGCCCTCTCGCTGCTGGAAAGCGGCGGCGGCACCAGCGTTGATGGTAGCGGCAACTATTACTACACGACGCAATCCGGAGGCACATTCAGCATCACCGGCGATTTCACTTGCCCTAACGCGGGATCGCAAGTGTACCTTTACGCCGTGGGGGGCGATCCGGGGCTGGGGAGCGGTGCAAATTCGGCCATCGGCCTCATGGCAGCCCTTGGGACGTGCGGCGCGCTTTCGTCCGCGCCCTATGTTGTGCTCAACGAGATTTCGACGATCACGACAGCTTATGCGATCTCCGGATTTGCAACGGACGCGACGCACGTTTCCAGCTCTGGCAGCACGCTGGCGACGGCGACAGATGTCCCGAACGCATTTGCGACTGTGACCAACCTTGAATCGCTGGGCCGGGGCGTCGCGCTTCCCGCGACCCCTAACGGCAACGGGTTAGTACCTCAAGCCGAGATCGATTCACTGGCAGATATTCTGGCGGCGTGCGTGAACTCGGCGGGACCTTTGTCGACGCCATGCGGCACGTTATTCAGCAACGCCATGAACGGGAACTCACAGCCGATGGAGACGGCGACTGCGGCGATTAACATCGCCCACAATCCCGGTGCGAACGTGACAACGTTGCTCGGGCTGGTGCCGTCGAATCTGGCATTCCAGCCGACGCTACTCTATGCGCCAAACGATTTCACGATTGCAATCACATACACGGGAGGCGGGCTGGACGGTACGGGAGTTGCGCCTGGCGGAGTTGCCATCGATGCCGCCGGGAATGTGTGGGTGCCGAACTATGACGCCAGCAGTTTGAGCGAATTCAATTCCAACGGGGTTCCGAAGACCGGTTCGCCTTACATTGCGGCCGGGCTGGACAACCCAACAAGCGTGGCTATTGACCACTATGGCAACGCATGGGTTGCGAACTTTAACGGAGACGACATCAGCGAATTCAATTCCAATGGGTCAAAGATATCGGGTCCTCCCGGATTCACAGGCGGCGGGCTGAACAATCCATACGGCATCGCCATCGACACCACAGGCGATGCATGGGTTGCGAATAATGGCGGCAACAGCCTGAGCGAATTCGAATCCAACACATCCGGCGGATTGGCGATCTCCGGCAGCACCGGGTTTGGTGACCAGGTCCTGGCGGGTCCCGCGGGTATTGCCGCCGACACTTCCGGAGACGTGTGGACGGCGAATTATCTTGCCGGCAAAGCGAGCCTTGCCGAGGCTGTGCCAAGCAACCTGCCGGGTCAGCCGCCCACCGTGACTCTATTCACAGGCGCGGGACTGAACGCCCCTTACGGCGTGGCGATTGATAGCTCGGGCAACGTGTGGGCTACAAACCGAGGCGGCGCCGTCGGCAGCCTTAGCGAATTGACTTCAACCGGGACGGCTGTCTCGGGCAAAAATGGCTACAGCGGCGGAGGCCTAAGCAATCCATATGGGATCGCCATCGACGGCGCCGGCAACGTGTGGGCAGTGAATAATGGCGGCAACTTCGACAGCGTCAGCGAATTCAATTCAGCCGGAACCCCGATCACTGGCGCCAATGGCTACGTAAACTCCGGGATGTTCTCACCGTACGGAATCGCTATCGACGGATCGGGCAACGTGTGGGTATCGTCGAGTGCCAACGGCACCGGCCCCTTGACGGAGTATGTAGGCGCAGCGGTACCTGTGGTGACGCCACTGGCAGATGGCGAAATGTTCCAGGAACTGGGAACGCGACCGTAAGCGAAGATTCTAAACAGTCGTGGAATACGGCAGGCGGCTCGAGCCGGTTACTCGAACTGCTCAGGGATAATCAAGAGAACTTCAACTTTGGCGGACTGGCCGTTTTGCATGGCAGGGCGGAACTGCCACTTCTCGAGCGCGGCGATCACGAACTGGGCCTGAGGGAAGGCTTGCGGGAAGACGATACTGAGCGTTTCAAAGCGGCCGGATTGATTCACGAATCCGTGAACCATCAGCGCGTCAGTATCGATGGAACCGGAATCGAGATTGGGCCGCACGATGTCATAAGGCCAGGGCGCGTCAAGATGGGTAGCTCCGCTGCCTGCAGAGGCGTCGACCGTGCGTGGAAGAGAGTATTGCAACACCCAGCTGTGCGACAAGCCGACATGCAGGTAAACGGTGTACGCGATTCTTCCATTCCAAACGCCGGCTATTTCGGGGTACTGATCGTCAAGCGAGTTTCCGACGATGATGGCACTGAAATGGCCATCTCTGGGGACAGTGAGGGTGGTTGTCGAAAGCTGATTCCCTGCAAGGCTGTCTGGGCCGCTGCCGTTTTCGGGTTCGGGACCCTTCTGGCCGCCATTCGGAGCCGATAAGCCTGGCCCGGACACCTTGAACGCCAGACCTTGACCTGCGCCGGAGCCTTGATTGTTCGGATTGCCGGCTGGACCCGGACTTGCCCCCCCCTGTCCCGGCTTTGCGGAGGAGTTGGGATTTCCAGGCGAGGCGTCCTTCCCCTGACCCGCGAGAACTCCCGGCCCACGCACGACCACACTCTCATTCACCGGCGGCAAGGTTGCAATTCCTTCCTTCATGCGCAGGTTGGATAAGGACAGAATCGAGGCCGGCGTAGGTTGCGCCGTGGATTGCGAGGAAGTGACCGGAGGCGACTGCACCTGTTGCGGAACGTGTACGGCGACGGGGGAAGTCGTGCTTGGGGTGACGATCGGCCTGGGCGTGGGATGAAAACTGGAAGCAACATTGACGTCGGCCAATGTGAGTTCATCATTGGGCCGTTCGACCGAGGGCTGGACGTCGGACGACGCAGGCTTCTGCGGTGGTGGCGGAGTGATCTTCTTGACCGTGATTTTGCTTGGCGACCAAATGACAACCTGAGGCACGGGAATCTGATCGGGGAGCTTGACCGGGTTTTCAATGTCGGGCTGGATGAGCGTCTGCGGGCCCGGAGACGCCTGCGCAACCTCGCGGAGAGCTGGCTCGCTGGCTGAGGGTTTGCCTTGGGAAGCTGGGGTATGTGCGCCGGCGTTGGCGGCGGGAGCGGAAATTCGAGGAGGTGTACGCATATCCTCGGGAATGTCGAGATCGAGCTCCCTTACGCGAAAGTGCTCCGTGGACACTCGGGCAAATGGGGGCATGTAGGCAATGCTGAACCACGCCACAGCAATTGCCAACGTGTGAAGAACGATGGAAGCCCCAATCGAGGTCGGTCGAGGGCCTGAATCAAACTGCTCGGTGAAGAGAGTAACCGTATAAGAAGAGCGCTTCAACGGCTGGATCCCCCGTTAGAGATTCTGGGCAAAGGCCATGACTTTTGGAACATGCGAACGAAGGAATTTTTCCGGGGAAATTCCCAAGTTGGCACATGAAATACGTCGCGGCTATAACACGGAAGATGCAAACGCGACCCCCGATTGCCGAGTCAATTCACGGTAAACTTATCGTGGAACAGCCCCCTTAACGCGAGTGCGGCGAGACGGCGGGCGGGTCCATTGAGGGAGTACATTGCTGCCCTTTTCAGAATCGCTCATTGAGAGGCATTCCCCCATAGCACTTTTGATACCTCATCGATAGATAGCGACGATTCTGATGCGATTTGTGAAGCTTTCAGGGACTACACTGAAACCGCACTGCGCGCCGAACTCGATCAGTATGAATGGAGTGGGCGCGATTTACCGTTATTTTCGGGAAGCAGAAGCGGCGATGCGAGAGGAAACTCGAGGCGGAACGGGAAGACGCAACGGGTGAGGCAAGCAAAGAAGGGCGGAGTTGGCGCGAGCCGGCTCCATCGGTGCAGGAATGAATCGAAGACTGATGACGATCCTTTTGGTTGCAATGGTGATCGCCGGCGGCTGCGCGTGGCTGGTCTATCGCATTGTGAGTAAGGGGATGACGGCGTCGAAGCCGGTGTCAACGACGCAGGTGGTGGCGGCAGCCAAGGACATTCCGCTGGGCGCGGTGCTGACGACGGGTGACCTGACTACGATGACCCTGGGGGGCGCGCCACCCAAGGGCGCGATTCTGAAACCGGAAGATGCGATTGGCCGGGGCGTGATTACGCAGATCGCCCAGGGTGAGCCGATTCTGGACAGCCAGTTGGCGAGTCTTGGGTCCGGGGGCGGATTAGCGCCGACGATTCCGCCGGGCATGCGGGCATGCGCGGTGCGAGTCGATGAAGTTGTGGGTGTGGCGGGTTTCGTAACTCCCGGCATGCGAGTGGACGTACTGGCGTCGGGCAACCCGCCGGGCGAGGGCGCCACAGAAGGGGTCGTGACGGAGACGATTCTACAAAACATCCAGGTTCTCTCGGCGGGCACCGATATTCAGAGGGACGCCGAGGGCAAGCCGCAACAAGTGCAGGTGGTGAACCTTCTGGTGACACCCGATCAGGCCGAGCTGCTAAGCCTGGCGGCCAATTCGCTGAAGATTCAACTGGTGCTGCGCAATCCGCTGGATACACAAATGACAAAGATTGCGCCGACGGCCATGAGCAATCTTTTTGGCAATGAGGCTCCGCCAAAAGCACATGAGCGAGCCGCAAGGGGCCCTGCCAGGCATGCAGAGAAACCCTATTCGATAGTCGTGATGAACGGCAACCATACCACGGACGAAAAGTTTGCTTCACCTGAGGGGCAGCATTGAGGACGAAGGCAGCGGTCACCATCGTATCCTGCAGCGCGCTGGCCTTGGCGCTGTTTGCCGGGCAGGCCGTGTGGAGTCAAAGCACGCCGGCTCAGGCCGCGCCGGCTGCACAACCGCCGGCAGCAGAAGCCACCTACCAGGACTCGACGAACGAACTGGCAGTGACGGTTGGAAAGTCGGTGCTGGTCGACTGCGCGCAACCGATCCAGCGCGTCGCGGTTGGGATTGGCGACATTGCGGAAGCCACGGCGATCAGCCCTACGGAAATCATGGTGGACGGCAAAACTGCCGGCGAAACAAGCCTGATCATCTGGGACATTCACGGCGGACGCCAGTTCTTCAATGTGACGGTACGGGCTCAGGCGACAGTGACGGGCGACAGTCTTGACGCCATCCGTCGCGAGCTTAGGGCGGAGCTGCCTGGCCAGACGATCCGGGTGAGTTACAGCAACAACAACATTTTTCTACGGGGCACGGTGAGCGATCTGGTGAGCTCAGCGCGCGCGGTACAGATTGCGTCTTCAGCGGGGAAGGTCGTGAACCTGCTGGACGTGGATGTGCCGAAGTCCGACCCACAGATTTTGCTCAAAGTGCGTTTCGCCAGCGTGGACCGCAACCGGGCGCGGCAGCTGGGCATCAACCTGTTCAATCTTGGCCTGGGGAATGCCGTGGGTGGAGTGACCACCACGCAGTTTGCGCCGCCATCGATCACAAGCAGCGGATCAACCGGATCCGGAGGAATCTCCGGAGTCGGTGGGTCTGCGACGTTGTCGAATGAGTTCAACCTGCTGGCCTATTTCCCCGGCCTAGGCGTGGGCGCGGACATATCGGCTTTGGAGACCAAGGGAGTGGTGCAGGTGCTGGCGGAGCCGAACGTGTTGGCGACCAACGGCAAGGAAGCCAGCTTCCTGGCGGGCGGGGAGTTTCCTTATCCGGTGGCGCAGGGCTCAACCGGCGGTTTGTCGACGGTGACCATCCAGTTCAAGGAGTATGGCATCCGGCTGAACTTCATTCCCACCATTACGCCTCGCGGAACCATTCGGCTGCAGGTTGCGCCGGAAGTGAGCGCGCTGGACTACTCCAACGAGGTGGACATCTCAGGGTTTGAGGTGCCGGGAATCACTACGCGCAGGGTCAACACGGAAGTGGAACTGGCCGACGGCGAGAGCTTCATGATCGGGGGCCTGCTGGATAAGAGCACGAGCGATACCTTCGAGAAGATTCCGTTCCTCGGGGACATTCCGATCATCGGCAAGTTGTTCCAATCCGAGCAGAGGACCAAGAACGACACCGAGCTGATCGTGATTGTGACGCCGGAAGTGGTTGCGCCGTTTGCAGCGAACGCAACGCTGCCAGCGCTGAATTTTACTGTGCCGTTCATACCGCCGAATTCGAACATCGCGGTGCATCAGCCGGACGCGAAGACACCGGAGAATACGCTACCGCCGACATCGGCGTCGGTACCGGTGGAGACGCTGATCGACAGCATGAAGCCGGAGAAACCGTTGATCATCGAGAACGGGGCGGGTGGATTTGGCACGGGAGGAGCGGCCATCAACTCGGGCGCCGGCGCGAGTGTGCCTACAGGGGCACCAACGCCGCAGCAATAGACGCCGCCGTGCGTAGACGCCAGGATCACTCTGAGGCGAGCGGATGAACCCCTTGCAAAGGATGGCCAAGGCGGTGGGGGAGTTTCTTTCGCCGCCTGCGCAAGCCGGGCCGCAGGGACCGCTGCTGGTGAGGAACGCGACGCGCGGGACAGTGCTGGCCACGCGGCTTGAAGCCGCACACACGGGACCTACACGGAGAAAAGGATTGCTGGGCCGAGACGGCCTGGAGCGCGGCGAAGGATTGTGGATCGCGCCCTGCGAATCCGTACACACGTTTTTCATGCGATTCCCCATCGACCTGATCTATCTGGACCGCGAGCGCCGGATCAAGAAGGCGCGCAGCGCGGTTGGTCCATGGCGCCTTTCGGCGTGCCTGTCGGCGCACAGCATCCTGGAGCTTCCTGCCGGAACGATTCGCGAGACGCAGAGCGAGCGTGGAGACACCCTGGAGATTGCGGCTGCGGAAGGCGAGCAGCGGAGCTAGCGGGGTTAGCGGCGCCAGCGGAGCCCGTCAACGGCGGCATGCTGAAGCGTACGCGGACCGCGGCCCCACCAGTCCGGCGCGCCTGCCCCGGGATGGCCGCCGAGGGTCGATTCGAGGGGTAAAAGGGGCCGATTGGCGCACAAAAATCAACAAAAATCGTAAAAAATCGAGACGATTTTTTGAGACTTTTTGTTGATGATAAAGGAGTTATGTCGATTTTTTGCGATTCAAAGTGTATAAAATCACTCCCCCGGGTTTTTGGGGCCTGAAGCGAGCCGTCTGGCACAGCGTGGTTAGCGGAGCTAGCGGGGTTAGCGGAGCTCGATAGAAGGGCCCCAGTCGGATTCCGGCGGCGGCATGCGGGGGTTAGAAGAACGATTGCGGTTTGGTCAGTTGTTGAGCAGAAGCGGATCATGGAACGAGTATGCGCCAAGTGGGGGAAATTATCGGCAAATGGAAGATGCGGAGAATCAAACACTTAGAGATTTTATGGCTTGACAAGGGAGGGCGGGTTCGGCGCGCGACTTCGCCTCGGCGAACGCCGACAGGGGCTGAAGCCCCGCTCCTTTTTCTTCGGATTTTACGGCACGGCTAAAGCCGAGCCCTGATACAAGACCCGCAGAATCGATTTGGCGCGATTGACGTCGTGCCCTGACACAAGGCCCGTGGGGCTAGGTCCGTGGTATCCCATTTCCCATCGGCCACGGCGGAGGACGCGCTCAAGATCGGGAACGGCTGATGCAGGCGAAGGCTATGGCCCTGCCGCGAGTTTGCGCAGGCGAGCGCTCACGTTCCAAAACGCACGGCCGTCGTGGTATCCGCCCTTCCAAATGGAGCCCTTGTCCTGCGTGATCGGCGTGCCGTCCGGCTGGGTGAGGTTATACAGGCCGCGGTATTGGCTATCGATCGTGTGGTTCTTGATGAAGTTCCACTGCTCGACGAACCGAGCAAAGTAAACCGGCTCCTGCGCTCCGTAGCGCTCGTGCATCATGAGCAGCGCATTGAGCCCTTCTGCCTGGACCCACCATTCCTTGAGCTGGCTCTCGGACTTTCCCATGGTTGTGCCGTCCTGGAAAAAGCCGCCATTGGTCGTGTCCCAACCGTAGGCAAGAGCGTGATCAACCAGCATTTTTGCCATCCGTTCCGTTTTCTCGCTGGCCCGATGATGGAGGAGTTCGTCCGTTTCCAGCATTAAATAGGCAGTCTCAACATCGTGGCCGAAGGAATCATGGTCGGGAATGGGCTGCCAGGCATTCGTGAAATAGAGATTCATGGCACCGGGCTCGACGCAGATTTTGTCGCGCACGATGACCAGCATTTCTTCAAGACGCGCGCGCAGTGCCGGGTCAGGCCAGACGCGGTAAAGCTCAGTGAAGGCCTCGAGCAAGTGAATGTGGGTGTTCATCGACTTGTAGCCGACAGGACCGATGGGCCCCATGGCGACGCGCCCGTTGGGAACATTCGGCTGAATCGGCGTGCCGTCGCGGGAAAGCCACTCATCGTAGCCGCCATGCTCGGAGTCATGCGCGTGCTGGTCGGTCCAGAGATAAGCCTTCTTCGCGAGTTCGAGCGCCTTTGGATCGCCCGTAGCCTGGTAGGCCGCGGCCAATCCATAGATGCAAAATGAAATGCCGTACAGATGTTTGCCGTCTGCGAATTCCGTAGTCGGGTGGCCGTCGTCATCGAGCAACCAGTAGAAACCGCCGTCCTGCTTGTCCCACATGACGTTTTCAAGATAGGAGACGCCGTTCTCGACGATGGGCAGAAACTCTGTTTTGAGCCTGGGGTCGCGCAGGACCACCTGAGCTGCGACCCAAGTCAGACGTCCTTGCATGACGGAAGACTTGCCATCGCTGGGCTCCCACTGCCAGTCACGGGCGAAGTGAGTATGGAACCCGCCATGTTCATGATCCACGGATCGGGGGAACCAAACGTTGATCACATCGGTGTCGAGCGCATTCTGAACTTCGGCTGCCAGCTTGAGATAGTCCGCGCGTGTTGGCGGCAGGACGTTGGCCGGCGAGAACTCTGTGGGTTGTTGCGCGATGCACGAGGCAGAGGTGAAAAGCAGCGCGAGAAGAATGCATCGGACTTGCATAGCAAGCCCAATACGAGACGGTTGGCCTACGATCCTGTGCACGAGCGCCTCTCAACGAAACATCAGGGACAGGGTAATGCTACACCGTCGTTTTCCGCGGCGGCGTCAAGATTCGTTTCCAACCACAGGCCGGCTCGGTTTTGTTATGCAATGCCGGGCGCTTTGGATCCTGTCGAAGGAGGCTCGAGTTGTCCGACTTATCACGACGGCCTTTATACTGTTTACCGCTTTGTTTCGCACACCCCGCGCACGCTGAATTCAACCGGAAAGCCAACCTGAAAAAAGGAACCCATCATGGCATCCAACGAAAACAATCGCAGAGAATTCCTGAAAGCCGGCGGCGCAGCGCTGGCGGCAACCGCAGTGACATGGAACGCGAAAAGCTATGCGCAGATCGCGGGCGCGAACGATCGCGTGCGCGTCGGGATTGTGGGCTGCGGCGATCGCATGAAGCAGGGCGATCTGCCCGCGTTCCAGCAGAGCGCGCAGGAGCTGAAATTCCAGATCGTGGCCGTTTCCGATATCTGGAACCACCGCCGCGAAGACGGCGCGGCTTTCATCGAGAAGCTCTGCGGAAATCGTCCCGATCCGGTCCGCAACAACGACGAACTGTATTCGCGCAAGGACGTGGACGCGGTGATCATTGCAACCGCGGACTTCCAGCATGCGTACCACGGGACTGAAGCGGTGCGCGCAGGCCGCGATGCCTACGTGGAGAAACCGATTGCGCACACCATGGCCGACGCCCGCATGATTCTGGACGCGGTGAAAAAGAGCGGCAAAATTGTGCAGGTGGGGACGCAGCGCCGTTCGACGCCGGCGTATCAAAAGGCGGCTGAATACATCAAGTCAGGGCAGTTCGGCGACATCGTGATGGTGGAGATGAGCTGGAATGTGAACCAACCCGGCCGCTGGCGCCGGCCCGACGTTGTGCCTTTGCTGAAAGAAGAGGACACCGACTGGAAGCGCTATTTGCTGAACAGAACCATGGCGCCGTTCGATGCCCGCAAGTATCTCGAGTTCCGCCTCTTCTGGCCGTATTCGTCGGGAATTCCCGATCAGTGGCTGGTTCACCAGATCGACACTGTGCACTGGTTTACGGGGCTGCCGCATCCTCGTTCCTGCGTAGCCAATGGCGGCATTTATCTGTGGAAGGATGGACGCACCAATTGGGACACGATGACGGCAGTGTTCGATTACGGACCGCTCGATGACGAGACCAAGGGCTTCCAAGTGCAGTACACCTCGCGCTTCACCAACTCGGCCGGCGGGGTGAAAGAGCTTTATTACTCCAACGGCGGCATGATTGACATGGACAAACAGACGGTGACGCCGACAGGAGGGCTGACAGCCAAATCCGCGGCCGAGATGAACATGAAGCCCAACCTGCTGCCCAGCTTCTCGCTGGTTGAAAAGGCCGAGACCGTCGAGACGGACGCCAACACACACGGCGATCCGCAAACGGCGGCGAATATGCGCAACTGGATGGAGTGCGTACGATCGCGCAAGACGCCGAATGCACCGATCGAAGCGGGATACAGTCATTCCATCGCGCTGTGCATGAACGTGGCGGCGATCCGGACCGGAATGAAGGTGACGTTTGACGATAAGACGCAGCAGGTGCTGGCCGGGGGCAAGGTGTATGCATAAGCACCTGCTGTGGATTGCGATGGCAGCCGGGTTGATGGGTACGGCCGGTGTGTGGGCTGCGCCGCCGAAGGGCGTGCAGGTGGTGGCGAACGAGGCGAGCCGGCGCGTCGACATTTCGATTGACGGCCATCCCTTCACGGCCTACATCTGGCCGACAACGCTGAAGAAGCCGGCGCTCTATCCGATCATCGATGCCGATGGAGTGACGCTGACGCGCGGCTGGCCGCTCGAGCCGCGGCCGGGCGAGCGGACGGATCATCCGCATCATGATGGCCTGTGGTTCAACTATTCGAACGTGAATGGATTCGACTTTTGGAACAATTCGGAGGCGATTCCGGCGCAGCGGACCGCGAAGATGGGAACAATTGTGTTTGATCGGATCGTTTCCGCCAAGAGCGGAGTGTCGCGGGGCGAGCTGGTTACGGATTCGACGTGGATCGACGGACAGAATCATTCAATCCTCAAGGAAACTTCAACGTACGTGTTTCGACACAGCGGGCCCACGCGGAGTATCGATGTGGTTGTCACGCTGAAAGCGCTCGAAACTGTTGTCTTCAACGACGACAAGGACGGCTTGCTGGGGCTGCGGGTGGCGCGATGGCTCGAGTCCCCTGAAGAAAAGGGTGGGACCTTCACCGATGCGAACGGCATTGCGACAACGGTTGCGGCGGCTGCGGACCTGCCGGGCGTGGCTCCGCCAACCGGGGAGTATCTGACCAGCGAGGGCGTGCGAGGAGAAGCGGCGTGGTCAACGAGGGGGCGATGGTGCTCGCTGACAGGCCATGACAATGCGGGGCATACGGTGACGGTGGCGATCTTCGACCATCCCGGCAATGTCGGCTATCCAACCTACTGGCACGCGCGCGGCTACGGGCTATTTGCAGCGAATCCGCTGGGACGGCACATGTTTGACCCCAAGCAGCCGCCGCTCGACTACACGATCGAGAAGGGACAGACAACGACGTTTCGTTATCGCCTGGTGTTCTACACACACGCGACGACAGCGGACGAGTTGAACCGCGAAGCAGACGCGTTTGCCGCAGAGAAGGAATAAGGATCTGTGCATCGACGAAGATCTATCCGCTGGTTCTATCGCTAGCTCTGAGCAATTCAAGGAATTTGAGTGGCGCTTGTTGGCTTCGCGGGACGCGAGTTCCGCGGGGACCTGAGGGTGGTGCGCCTGGAGTCAGGCGGCCGGCGAGAGCTCTTGTGCCGGCGAGGCCAGAGCAGTCCACTGATTCCAAACGGCGTAGACGGCCACGGCGATGGTGAGCGCCGCGAAGGAACGCGTGATCAAGGGATAGTCGATGAGGATGAAGGAAGCGAAACGCATTACCAGCGACCAGGCGAGAGTGGTGGAGAGAAAAGGCAAGGCTTGCTTGAAATCCCTCGAACCGACGGCGGCGGCGAATGCGCCAAAGGCCAAGCCGGGGATGAGATCGATGACGTAGTGCTCACCGGTCGAGATCGTAGCCATGCAGGTGAGGGCGAGATACACGAACGCGACGGCTTTCCAAAGCTTGCCTGGAGCAAAGAGAAGAAACACGAAGGCCGTGCCGACATGCAGGGATGGAAACGCATTGGGCATCCCAGCGAGGCGGATGGCGTCCGGCTGAACGACGATCAGAGCGGGCGGCGGATGAAGCCACTGCTTGCCGAACGCATAGATGGGGCCAAGGGCGGGAAAAAGGGCGTAGAGGGGCGGGCCGACAACGAGCTCCGCGATGTAGGCGAGGACGACGGAGGCGCGCACCTTGTTGTAACTGGTGACGAGGAACCACGCGATCATCATGGGGAGCATCAACTGGTAGGTGATGAAGAGTGGAACGCGCATGAAGCCCTGAAGCGGCCTCGCGACGTCAGCGGCCTGGAGGCCGAGCGACCGGTCGACACAGTAGAGGACGTGATCGAACTTCCAGGGGAATAAACCGCCTTCGGTCCCCATGATCTTGGTGAGAAGGAATCCATAGAACAGATTGATGACGAGGGCAAAGACGAGCAGGGCACGGGTTTTGTCTTTCGGGTTCCTGAGCATCCAGATGTTGGCCAGGAAAAGGGCGATAAGCCCCAAGACCGGAGAGCTCAACAGGACATTCAGTATGCGCATGTTCCTCTCCAGTCAGAAAGCATTATGAGGCCGCGACGGCCGGAACCGCGACGGTGCGGGCAGAGGTGCGGGCAAAAAGATACCAGACGAGCCAGGCCGGCGCGACCCAAATATAGAGAGCCGAGTGCAGCCCGAAGGGCGAGATGAGTTGAACTTCGATGAGAACGTAGATGAGCGCGAGAAGAGAGAGCATGGTTTGCGAAGCGTCGCGCGAAACGGCGAAGAGGACTGCGGGAAGAGCGAGGGTTTGATCGAAGATCCAGCCGAAGGGCGCGACGAGAAGCGAGACGAGCAGGAGCGGGCTGCCGTGTTCGAGCCAATCCCAGGAGCTACGGCGCGGCCAGTAGTAAGTTAAGGCCCAGATGCAGCCGAGAAGTGCGGGGATGAAGGCGATCCACTCGGCGGAGGGGTTGATCCGGTCGCGGAGGAGATCGCCGAGACATGGAGTGAACTCGCGGGTGACGACCGATGTGCGCATGTACCAGGAGTACTGACTCCAGGCCGAAGGATCGATCCATGTTGTGACGATGGCGCCCACGGCGAAGGCCGCTGCGCCACCGGCGAGGATGCGATAGCTACGGGAGACGAAGATCCAGACGAGAAGGATGAGTGCGAAGGGAAGCAAGAGATGCGGCTTGAGCGTGCACAACCAGAGCGCGGCGCCGGCGACGAATGGGCGGGATTTGTGCAGGCAGAGAAAAACGGCGAGGCCAAAGAGAATCAGGATGGAAGTCTGGCCGAGGATGATGCAGTAGAGCGCTGGAGGAAAACAGTAGCCAAGCCAGGCAAGATAACTTCCCGCGGGACCGAAGAGCTTCAAGAGCATGTGCACCGAGGCGATGAGGAGGGCGAGCATGACGAGCGACCAGGGAAGAGCGGAGGCAGTGGGCGAGAAATAGCCGAGCGGGAAGGCGAGCGGCAGTGCCCAGGGCGTGTTGCGCATGTAGTATGCGCCGGGGCCGCGGAAACCAGCGGCACGCTCGATGCGATTGACGGCATCCGGGTCATAGGGATTGCCGTGCTGCACCAGTTGGCGGCCGGTGGCCCAGTAGACGATGAAGTCGCGGCGTGCGACGACGGCTGGATTGAAGGGCATGATGCTGAGAAAGAGTGCGGTGAAGACGACCCCGAGCGCGCACGCGATGGCAATGAAGAGGGCAGTGAATTCGCGCTGGCTGGCCACGGATGACGGACCTTTCTGCTGGCAATCAGTGCAATTATATGGGCGACGCGCATGGCGTCCGCGAGGTAAGCAGCGCGATGAGCGCGGAACGCGAACCAAGGGGTTCAATAGAGTACGGTGAACGGTGGACGGTGGACAGTGATTCGTTATGTCGGGCTAGCGGCGAGGACGCCGCCTGTACAGCCGGCCAGCCACCCCAACGACGCGGACCTGTCGTTGGGGACCCCGGCGAGGAGGCGGGCGCACCAATTCTTCGGGGCGCGGGTCAGGCGGACGCAGTGGGCGCGGAAGGTGGTTCTATCGTGGCGGAAGCGCGAGCAGAGAGATACCAGATGAGCCAGGCGGGAGTGGTCCAGAGAAAGAGGGTCGAGGTGACCTTGACAAGGCAGATTTCAACGTCGGTAGCAAGAATGAGCAGAGCAAGAAACGCGAGGAGCTTGCGAGAGCGGGTGGCATAGGCTCCATCGAGGAGAGCCGGTATGACCAGGCATTGGTCGTAGAGCCATGCGTACGGGGCGGCGAGAAGCGAGACGAGCATGAGCAGGCTGGAGCCGGTGAGCCAGTCCCAATGAGCACGGCGGCGCCAGTAGTAAACGAGCGCCCAAAGGCAGGCGAGGGCGACGGGAAGATATTGGAGCCAGGTTGCCTGAGGGCGGAGCCAATGACGCAACGCTCCGGCGAGGCAAGGAATGAACTGGTTTTCGACGGATGGCGAGCGCATCAAGCGAATGTAATTGGGCCATGCCCTAGGGTCGATGAGGTAAGCGGCGGCGGTGGTGACGGCGAGGGCGAAGGTAAATCCGGCAAGGAGCTTGTAGCTGCGCGAGACAAGGATCCAGACGGCAAGCACAGCGACGAAGGGAAGGAACAGGTGCGGCTTGAGAGCACAGAGCCAGAGCGCGGCTCCGGCGCTGAAGGGGTGACAGCGATGGAAGCGGAGAAAAAGGATCAGTCCCAGGAGCGCGAAGAGAGAAGTCTGGCCCATGGTGAGGCAGATGATGGCGGGAGTGAAGGCAAAGCCGAGCCAGTGGATGCGATTTGGTGGAGAGCCGTGGAGCTGGTAAAGCATGCGGATGGAGATGAGCAGGCAGGCCAGGAGGAGCAGGGTCCAGAGAATCCCGGCAAAGCGCAGGGGGAGAAAACCGAGGGGGTAGGCGATGGGTAGCGCCCAGGGCGGGTTGCGCATGATGAGGACAGTGCGCGCGTCAAGGCCGGCGGAGTGTTCGAGGGCCCAGATGGCGTCACGGTCGTAGGGATTGGCGTGGTGGACGAGCTGGCGCCCTGTGGCCCAGTAGGAGAGGAAGTCGCGATTGGCAGCCAATTTGCCTGCAACTGGGCCAGCGAAGATGTAAAGGATGGTGAAGGCAAAGGCCAAGCCGGCGACAGTGGCAGTTGCAACTTCAGCGATGTCGCTGCGCTCAAGTGCTGGAGGACGATCCAGCTTGCTGACCATGGAGGCTATTTTAGAGCAGATACAGAGGATAGGGATGAAGGCCGACTCATTGAAGGTTTTTTATGTTGAAGGAGATGAATTTGGAGGAGGTGGAAAGAGGCGAAGGGAAGGCGGATTTGGTGTGGTGAATGGGGATTTTGAGGGACAGTTGGCGGGGGAAGAAAAGGCTAGATGTATACAGAGCGGTTCGATGAGGAAGCGGATGTAAACGCGGGTAGACAGTTCCAGTGGTCACCACGGCAAGAATCTCTCGTAAGATGTTGATTTTAAATTAGTGAGCATTTCCTTCGAGATTGGCACGCCAGGTGCAGTTCAAAGGGTGCCCGGCTGAGGCTGGGACTTCTAACTCTCGGAGAGGAACACAAATGAACAATATGATTTTGGCGCTTTATGTGAAGTGGCAGAACCTGATGTCCCGCGAGGAAGGTCAGGACCTGGTCGAGTATGCCCTTCTGGTGTCACTGGTTGCTTTGGCGGCCATCACCGGTGTGGGTTATGTTGCTACGGCCGTGAACAAGGTGTTCAGCCAGATCAGCGGCTCGTTGGGATAGTCGTACAGGACCAACGTACCAGAAACCTCAGCCCCTTTTCGGCGAGAAGGCGCGCCAACGGCAAGTCGCCGAACGCTCCTTCTCGCGCTAAGGACAACCGCTCAAAAGAGAGCAGCAATCAACCGGGCAAGGCGAACAACCTGAGCACTCCGCTTTGTCCGTAAAGCTTTGTAAAGATCATGGCGGTTCCGTTCGCTGGCTCAGACCGGAATATCACAAAGGAGAAACAACGATGAGCAACACACTTCTGAATCTGTACGTGAAATTCCAGGGCCTGAGGAACGGCGAGGAAGGTCAGGACTTGGTTGAGTATGCGTTGTTGGTTGCCCTGATTGCACTCGTTTGCATCACGGGCGTCAGCAACGTTGCAACTGCAGTCAACACGGTGTTCAGCCAAATCAGCGGCTCGCTGGCATAGTCGCCGGAAGCTCGATTCGATTTACCCAAGGGTTTCAGCATCTTCGTGGGAGGGTTACGCTTTCGGCAACGGGCCGAAGCGTAATCCTCCCACTAAGATTTTTAGGGCACTTTTTTCGGAACGACAAAGAGCCCGAAAGATGCGCTGATGGCGGAATGCCTTTCGGATTCATTCAATGAGACAAGCGGGTAGGGCCCGCGAAAGTCCAGCAGGCAGCACGCCGGGGACGGGCCAATCCAGAAGATCACCGGCGGGAAAATTTACCAATGAACCACGCACTTCTGAAGCTGCTCGTGAAGCTCCAAGGCCTGAAAGGCGAGGAAGGCCAGGATCTGGTCTAGTACTCGTGACTGGTGGCATTGATTGCCCTGGCGTGCATTGGCGGGGTAAGGCATATCGCCACCGCCGTTAACGCTGTGTTCAGCAACGTCAGCACTTCTCTCGGATAGTGCAGGTGAAGGATGCCGGCACCGGAGCAAGGGCCAGGCGGCAAGTTTCCTAGACAAGCAGCGAACCCAGAATTCAACAGGATCAAGCGGACAGATGGGCCGGCGAGCTTCCTCCAGTGCTGAGGCTGGCTCTCCCGCAATTTTCATGCGTGGAGAGCGTCGAAAGGGGCCGCTAAAATGAGGCGAGATGCCAAGCAAAGGGAATTTGCGCCGCAATGGCCTGATCTGGGTGCTTGCGTGCATCGGGATCTCGATCGCATGGGGCACTTCGATTGCCCGCGGCGGCAACGCATGGATCGATTTCCGAGCCGTTTACGCCGGCACTCGCTGCTTGATTCACGAACATAATCCATACAAGGTAAGCGAGCTCGAACGCGAGTATTTCTCGGAGGACGGTCAACGCCCGCCGGACACTCCTTTCTATCTCCAGGCGATCGTACTCTACGTAAATGTGCCCACCACGTTTGTCATCGTGGCTCCCTTCGCGTTGCTTTCATGGGGGCCGGCGCACATCCTATGGATTCTGCTGACGGCGTGCGTTTTTAGTCTCTCCATTCTTCTGATGTGGAGCACCGGCGCGAGCTACTCGCCGCAGGTAGCGACCTTTCTGGCCTGCGTGATTGCGATTAATTGCGCATCCATCTATGCGGCGGGCAATACCGCAGGAATCGTGGTGGGGCTTTGCGGAATTGCAGTGTGGTGTTTCCTGGAAAACCGGTTTGCATGGATCGGAGTCCTGTGCCTCGCGCTCAGCCTTGCGGTCAAGCCTCATGACGCAGGCCTGGTCTGGCTCTATTTCCTATTAGCGGGCGGAGCGAGTCGTAAGCGTGCATTGCAGAGCGCGGCGATTACGGCGGCCATCGGCCTGACGGCTGTGGCATGGGTCTGGCGGGTCGCTCCGAGCTGGATACACGATTGGAACGCCAATCTCGCCACCATCTCGGCGCGCGGAGGAATGAACGAGCCAGGTCCCAGCTCTTTCTCGGGTCATTCCATCTATACGGTTGTCGATCTTCAAGCCGCGATCAGCATTTTCCGCGATGACCCGCGGTTCTATAACATCGTCAGTTACGTGTTCTGTGGGACACTTGTGCTCGTTTGGTCCATCTGGACGCTGCGGACGCGATTTTCCGTATACAAGGCCTGGCTTGGGCTGGCAGCGGTCGCGGCTTTCACATTGTTGATTACGTATCACCGGCCGTGGGATGCCAAGCTGGTGATGCTCACTATTCCTCCCTGTTGCATGATGTGGGCTGAGCGTGGCCGACCTGGAAAGATTGCATTCGCGATCACGACCGCAGCAGCCCTGTTCGCAGGGGATCTTCCGCTGGCGGTTTTCAAAACGATTGCCGAATCACTGCAGGTGAGCACAGCCGGGTTCGGCGGGCAGCTGCTCACGGTGGTATTGATCCGGCCAGAGTCAATTGCGTTGCTGGCGATGGGTATTTTCTTCTTGTGGACTTACTTGAGGGCGGACGCGGTTCACGTAGGGAACGTCGAATCCAAGGTGCGGAGCTGAGGGGCGGGACAGAGCCAGAAAGCGCGGCGGAACTTGTGCCGGCTGTTTAGGGGGTCTGCCCGTCCGCAGCGGGCTGGAACTGTTCGTAGGATGGTGTGAGATGCCGAAGATGGAGAAATTGCGCCGCAATGGCCTGATCTGGGTGCTTGCGTGCGCCGGGATCTCGAGCCTGTGGGGCACTTTTTTTGCCCTGGGAGGGAACGAATGGATCGATTTCCGTGCTGTCTACGTGGGGACCCGCTGCCTGATTCACGAACATAATCCATACAGCGTAAGCGAGCTTGAACGCGAATATCTGACGGAAGACGGCCAACGGCCACGAGACACTCCGTTCAATCTCCAGGGCGTCGTATACGACATAAACTTACCCACTACATTGGTTATTTTGGCGCCAATCGCGGCGCTTCCATGGGGGCCGGCGCATATCCTGTGGATGCTGGCAACGGGCTGCGCTCTGATTCTCGCCATCCTGCTGATATGGGACGCCGGAGCACGTCACTCACCGCCGGTTTCGACGTTTCTCGCCTGTTTGATCGCGGTCAATTGCGAATCCATCTTTTCCTCGGGCAATACCGCCGGAATTGTCGTGGGGCTTTGCGGAATCGCGGTGTGGTGTTTTCTTGAAGACCGCTATGTTCCGATCGGAGTTATCTGTCTTGGTCTCAGCCTTGCGGTCAAACCTCATGATGGGGGGCTGGTCTGGCTCTATTTCGTCTTAGCGGGCGGAGCGAATCGTAAACGTGCGATGCAAAGCGTTGTTATCACGGCTGCCATCTGCCTGATTTCTGTTTTGTGGGTTTCGCACGTCGCTCCAACGTGGATGCACGACTGGAATACCAACATTGCCACGACCTCGGCGCCAGGCGGCATCAACAATCCCGGTCCCAACGGCGCTAAGAGCGGCGCCCTTTTTTCGATTGTGGATCTCCAGGCCCCGATCAGCATCTTCCGCGACGATCCGCACTTTTATAACCTGGCCAGCTATCTGATCTGTGGGACGCTTCTGTTGATTTGGGCCATTTGGACACTGCGACGGCGCTCTTCTGTCATCAACGCCTGGCTTGGGCTCGCATCGGTTTCGGCCCTCACATTGTTGATTACGTATCACCGGCTCTGGGATGCCAAACTCATGATGCTCGCAATTCCCGCATGCTGCTTGCTTTGGGCCGAGGGTGGCTCGCGTGGCAAGGCTGCAATTCTGGTCACTGCAATAGCGGCGTTTTTTACCGGTGAAGTTTCATTGGTGCTTTTCGAGATGGCCCTTGGCGCTTTACACATGGGCACAAATGGGATCGTGGCACAGGCGATCACCGTTGTGCTGACACGACCGGCTTCATTGGCACTGCTGGCAATGGGAGTTTTCTATCTTTGGGCCTATCTACGACAACCCGATCCAGTGAAGCCCGCCTCATCAGTGATCCAGGAGATCGAGTGTGTTTCAGAATAGTGGAGATTCCTGCTTGGGAGCTCTCCAAGCGTTGAAAAATGGATGTTCGCTGCAATCGATATCGAACTGGGTATCGTGATGCCTTGCCTGAGCGAGGTGGAGATGCTCGCGACGTGCATTGGGCGGAAGGAGCAAAGCACTTTAAAGCCTTGTCGCCGGGAACCTTGATGACCTTTCCTGAGAATCCGCCGGGATGGAACATGTGGCTGGTGAAACCCTCTTCCAATTGAACCGCTGAAGCGAAGCGCTCGTAAGATGCCGACGGTAAGGCGGAACGGCAGATAGAAGCGATGGACATCGTGCGCCCGATTCAAGGGGGGGCAGGTGAGGAATTCGTCGCGCAACCCAGTTAGCCTTTAATCAATTCTCCAGAGTTCATACCGATCATTCTCACTTTCGCCAAACCCCCACATTGAGCGGCCGTTGTACATTCTGCCGAAGCGATGATTCTGGGATACCGCTTCCACCAATGTCCGATGTGGGAAACGTTCCAGGAGCGCGTGAGCTCCTTCACCCCCAAACACACCCACCACCAACAGATCTCCTGGCTTTGGCTGAGGACCACCGGGAAAGGTGAGTGTCGCACCAGCCATGGGCGCATACCAATAAGCCCAGTATTGGCCGCCAAACCAAACTTTTTCTCCTGCTGCAACGTGCGGCGAAACCAAACGATACATTGCGTACCGGCCGAACTCCGCAAACTCAGCGTCCGAGCGAAGGATGAGAAGTGAGTAGCCGGTGCTGGCGGCGATCAATGCAAAGGCTGCGATGCGGACGACCCTGACGGAAAAGCCCTCCATCAGCCGGAAGCACATCAGGATGACGGCGGGGATGCAGGGGAGCAAGTACTTAATCGGCAGATGAGCGTAGTAGACGATGGGAAGAGGAATTAGAACCCAAAAAACAAGAAAGAGACCCATATGATCGCGCCGTTTCAATGCCTGGAAAAGCAGGCCGGCAAGCGCACGCAACCCAAGGAGCGCCAGCAGCACAACGGGCAGAAAACTCCAAAAGAAGAACAAGGGGACGAGTATGGCCAAGATCAAGATGAGAGCGAAACTCGGCCTTTTGGTTTGGTAACGATTCGCGATCCAGCAGCCGGCCAAGGGTATGGGGAACGCGAAGTAGAAAAGATATGAGACCAGATTGGAGGCAATATACCGCGTCCCCGTGACAAGGGGAGGAGGGTTGATGGCCAAGTTATGCTCGCGGACAGCGAGAACGATTGCCAGGAATAATGCGAACCCTGCGAAGACCGGAGTCCAAAGCCAAAATTTTCGGCGAATCTGTTCCAGGAGCTCCCGAGGATTGATACTTTCCATCAGAAAGAACGCCCCGAGAGGCAGGAGAAGCGCGAGGTGTGACCGGGCAAAGCCCGCGAGCCCGAGTGCGATCGCTGCTGCCGCTCCCTGGGCCCACTTCTGTTCTGCCTTCCACGCAGCGAGGCGCTCGATTGCTAGGAGTGCGACGGCGGTGGCGAGAATATCGGGCATTGCGGTCGAGGCCATGCGGAGGAAAGGAGGGATGGCCACCAATAGCAAAGCGCCGGCAATGGCGTGCGACCGGTCCCATCCGAAGCGAAGGACGAGGGAAGTCATCGCGAGAACTGCGATCCAGACGAGCACCAGCTGGGTCAGGTGCGCCATCCACTCGTGGGCGCCCCCCAGGACAGTGGGCACGAGGACATACCCCATAAGCGAATTTCCGGGCGATAACTCGTAGGCTTTCGTGCAATTCTCGATCGTGTCCCAACAGATGTCGAAATCCATCGGGTGCAGGGGGTGGTTGACGATCTGCCGGGACATTGTAAGGAACCAGGGATCGTCGATGAGGTAAGGCTTGTTGAGGTATGGAAGAAGGCAAACGGTGGCGAGGATTAACGCAGGCCAAGCGCAGGCCAGCACAGCAAACCACGACACCGTTGGGGGTGCGTTGCAATGCGACGTGGCTTCCGTTGTTCTGTTTGTTTGCGTTATTTTTGCGTTCATGCTTCCCGAGCCAATGCAATGGAATGGCGGCTGAACAAGAGGTTGAAGTAGCTTGAGTCGTTCACAATTGACGGTATGCCCGGCGACAGCTTTCCTCGCGGATGGATGCGATAAATGTTAAAGTCCCGCGCAACGAGAAAGTCGATCAGATGCGACGGTTCAAAGCCCAACTCGCGCATCGCTGAGGGCATGAGTTCAAGAACAATGGTGATGCCGGGATTGCGGCGCAGGGTTTCCACCATGCCCTGGCAGACCGCCAACTCATAGCCTTGAACGTCGATTTTTACAAAAGAGATACGCCCCGGCTTGTCCTTAAGGAAGCTGTCAATACTGACCAGAGATACGCTGACCTCTTTCGAGCCCGGATGTGCTGAACGAAATTGTTCCGTAGCGACACGGTGATCCGCGTGGTGGCGATCGTTAATCCATAGAGCAATGGTCCCATTCTCAGCGCCGACAGCGTATGGCAGCGGGATGATTCTGCCTTCGAGGCCGGGTTGATGCGCGGTCTGCTGAAGAAGTTTGAAGTTAAAAGGCTCCGGCTCAAAGGCATAAACCTTGCGGCCGGGATCGGAGGCTCGCGCAAGAACGGCGGCCGTGTAGCCGATGTTGGCGCCGATATCCAGAACATCTCCGCCACTGACGAGAGCGGGGAAGGAGCGCACCAAGTTCTGCAGATCGTCTTCGATGTAGCGTTTGTAGAGGAAGTAGGCGGACTTGAATAAACGACGGCCAATGGAGGTTCGCAGCAGGCCGGAACGCTTCAAAAGAGAATACGCAATGAGGAATGGATTTGCCCGGTCGCCTGGTAGATTCATTCGATCATCCTGAATGCCTCAAATGTTTCGCGGCCTTTCGACTTTGGGTGTAAGAGCCACCGTCAGACGCTCGGATTGCAAAGCGCAAGCATCACCCTCGCGTCTTTCGCATGTTGGCAATTAACCGATGAAGAATAGCTTTGCCGCGGCCTTGCTACACATGCGCAGGAGCAAGCTGCCATCGGCAAACCGGTTGATATTTGTGGAACCGTAGACCCTCTGCCGGTAGCGAACAGGAATATCGGTGATTTTGAGGTTGAGCTTTGCGGCACCGAACAGGAGATCAAAATCGCCAAAGGGATCGATTTCGCCGAAATAAGAACGTCCAGCGGCGATATCGAGATAGGTCTTGCGCCAGAGAACCTTGGTTCCACAGAGACTGTCCTTAACCGGCTGGCCCATGAGCTTGCTCAAGAGTAGCGCAAAGAATTTGTTCCCCCAAAGATTGAGGAAGCGCATCGCTCGGGGATCCATGGTGTAGACCATCCGGCAACCGTTGATGAAGTCACCCTTTCCGCTCACAAGTGCGTCATAGAAGTCGACGAGGTCTTCTGGAGCGACACTGACGTCGGCGTCCAGAATCATCAGGATGTCGCCGGTCGCCATGGCAAAGCCCATTCGGACCGCATCCCCTTTGCCGCGGCCTTCCTGGACAAAGACCTTGATGTCCTTTTCTAATGAGCCAGCCGCAACCCGACGGCACTCTTCAAGCGTATTGTCACTGGAGTGGCCCTCGACATAGATCAACTCGGTGCGCGAGCCCATGTTCGGAAGCCGGTCGGCAATTTGTTGAATATTGCCTGCCTCGTTGCGGCACGGACAAATCACAGAGACAGATGGAATGGGGCGGTCCGCGGCCAACCGCATGGGCCGCGCCACCACCCAGTTCGTGAGTGCGAATTGGCGGATCAGCGGCAAGGGCGCCAGAAAACGATTGACGAATGGACTCAGCAGCGGAACGTGTTTGGGAAAAAGGATATGAGGGCGAGTTTGCAGGATCTCAAAATCGGCGAGATAGAGCAGATTGGCGAGATCTTCCTTAGTCGTCCAGTTCAGAATTGGCAGCGGGTACTTCAGACCAGTTTTCTCTGCAAGCGAGATGACCGGCTGCCATAACAGGCTATACCAATGAATGATGATCCGCGTTTGTGCGTGACAAGCGGAACGGAGACGTTCAAATACCAGGCGGATGTCGTAAAGAAACCCCACAAGATCCGAAAGGATGATGTAGTCGAACGTTTCACCCTCGAGGTCCAGAGCCTCGGCGGGCATACACCGAAACTCGAGGTCCGGATGTTTAGAAGAGGCCAAACGTACCATCTCAGGCGAGATATCGATGCCCAGGCCGCGGCTTGGGGCCGTCGACGCCAGCAGATCTCCCGTACCGCTTCCAATTTCCAGAACCCGTGCGGATGCGGGGATGTAGAACTTGCAGAGTGAAGAGATGTTCCGGTGATACCCTCCGTTGCGTTGCCGCCACTTTTCCACAGTCGAGGCATAGTGGTCGAAGAACTCCTCCACTTCTTTGAGGTGTTCACCGATGCGGATAGGCGGCTTATCTTTGCGAACCTCAAGTGCCCAGCGCGGATAGTTTTTTGATGGGGCGGGGGGCACTGGAGTGTTCGTCATATTTGTTTTGTTGCCTCGTCTAATTCTCCACTTAATCTGCGTGGATCGCGCCGGCGTTACACTGACGCCAAGGCAGGTTACCTTGAACACGTGCCTTTTCCTATCTAGATTACATGTCGGCGCCATGACACGAGATGCGGCTGTGCTTCTTCTGGGCTTCGCTGCGCTCTCGGCCGCGTGGACGCAGGGTCCGGTCAGGCGCGTCACCCTGACGGTGGTGGATGAAAATGGCCACGCGGTGGAAGGCGCGCAGGTGACGATCACGGAGCCGGGTATCGCGCCGACGCAACTGTGGACGGACTACGCGGGAAACTGCAGCTACACATTGCTACAACGGGAGCCGTACCAGGTCGCCATCGAAAAGGCCGGATTTTATAAAGCCGACGACAGCTCGGTTGACCCAAGCCAAAGCAGCGTGAAGGCAGTGCTCGAGCACGAGCAGATTGTGCGCGAGCAGGTGAATGTGACGGCGTCAGCGCCGGGGATCGATACACAACAGATTTCAGACGAGAGCGCGATGAATACGCCGGAGATCGTGAACATTCCCTATGAGCCCTCGCACGATATTCGCAATCTGCTGGCGTTCAATCCCGGCGTGGTGCCGGATACGACAGGGCAAGTTCACGTAGCCGGATCGGAGACGTGGGAGACGCTGAACACGATGGATGGATTCGATATCCGCTCGCCGCTGAGCGGGACGCTGAGCCTGCGGGTGAGCGCCGACGCGGTGCGATCGATTGACGCGGAGACGACGCGCTATCCGACGGAGTTCGGGCGAGCGACGGGCGGCGTGATCGCGTTTTACACGGGGATGGGCGACAAC
>Ga0181535_10001985_pt1 | contig 25616 bp, 17 predicted proteins | sample PEATcosm2014_Bin_44_FD_119774 | JGI IMG/M metagenome (GOLD analysis project Ga0181535, IMG submission 119774) | Peatland microbial communities from MTU Mesocosm Facility, Houghton, MI, USA - PEATcosm2014_Bin17_30_metaG | ecosystem: Environmental > Terrestrial > Soil > Wetlands > Peat | place...
CTGGCCGTTAACGTAGGTCGTGTTGTTGTAGGAGTCGAGGACCTGCAGCTCGTAGCCCGCGTCGCCAGGGCCAACCGAAGCCAGAAAGACGCCGCTGTTGCCGCGCGCCTGGCCGCTGCCGGTGATGTTCTCCGGAATCTTCCACTCGACATGCAGCTGGTAGTTCTTAAAGCTGCGCCTGGTCTCGATGTTGCCGGTGCCCTTGGCGACAGTCAGGACGCCGTCGCCGACGATCCATCTTGCCGGCGTGTGATCCTGCGCTGAGACCCACTCGTCCTCATTTTTGCCGTCGAAGAGGATGATGGCGTCTGAGGGCGGTGCGGCGTCCGTCGCGCCTGGTGTGACGATGGCGGGGACGGGAGTCCAGATTTCTGTGTCTTCGGGTTTGGGCTTGGGCGTTTCCTGGGCGAGGGCCGGAGCCGTGAGGGAGGCAACAGCAACGAGGATCAAAAAGGGTCTGCGCATAACGCAAGGAGGATAACGCAACCGCCCAAGGGTTGGGCGATGATCACGGAAGGATGGCAGTTCCCGAGACAGCAACGCGAATATCGTCCCAGACCATCCAGTGGGGATTGAGCGGCCGGGCGCAGTATTTCGAGTAAAGCCGGCGAGCGACGAGGTTCTCGGGTTTCACGTCGATGCAGATGCGCAGAGCCTGCTGTTCGACGAACCACTCTGCGAGTGTGGCGACCAGCTGGCCGGCGATACCCAGGCGGCGATGTGCTGCGACAACGTCGATCCATTCGAGTTCGCCCTGGCATCCGTGACGGGTGGTGCGATGGCCGGCGATGAAGCCGACGACTACACCATCGAGATCGGCCACGAAGACGGCGTGTCCTTCGAGTGCGTGCTGCGCGCCGATGTTGCCGCTTAGGTAAGCCCCGATACGTTTCTGCCAATACTCTTGCGTCTCCCACTCGGCGGAGCGGATCGCGGCCATGGCGGGGATGTCACGCTCCTCCGCGCGGCGGATCACGACCGCCGCGGCCTTCGGATCCGTGCTGCGCTCGGCGGTCGCTTGCCCGAAAATTTCGGTCTCCCGCGGGTCGTCAGGTCCGGCGCGCATCGCTCTCTGATTTAATCAGAACCATGGTGCCTCTGTGGAAGCCCGAGAGCTGGACCGAGCGCCTGGCTGAGTTGGAGGCGCGCACCGGCGATTTGAAGGAAGCGCCGCTGCGCCGCGACGTGCGTTCGCTGGGGCTGCTGCTGGGGCGGGTGTTGCGGGAGCAGGCCGGCACGCCGCTCTACGAAAAAGTCGAGGAGCTGCGACAGTCCGCGATCCGGCGGCGCGAGCTGCAGAGCAAGGGGCAAATCCGCGAAGCCGAAAACCTGATGCAGATGGCGGTGCTGGCCATCAGCGCCATGCCGGTGGAGCAGGCTGAACGGCTCAGCCGCGCCTTCGCCTTCTATTTTGAGCTGATCAACCTGGCCGAGACCAACCACCGCAAGCGCCGCCGGCTCTCGCTTCAAATCACGGGGGACTCCAAACGTGAAACGCAGCGCGGCGAGTTGCGCGGGACGCTGCGCGCGATGCGCCAGGCGGGCATTTCCGCAGAGAAGGCGCTGGCCTGGCTGCGGCGCATCCTGGTCGTGCCCGTTTTCACCGCGCACCCTACGGAAATTGCGCGGCGTTCCGTGCTGATGAAGCGGCGGCGCATGAGCGAATTCCTCGAAAAGCTCGATCGCATCCCTGTTTCCGACGAGGAGCTGACTGCGCTCGAAGAGGCGCTGACTGCGGAGATCACCGCGCTGTGGCAAACCGACGAGGTTCGCACACGCGCTCCGGCAGTGAGTGACGAAATCCGCATGGGCCTCGACTACTACGACGTTTCCATTTTCGACACGCTGCCTGGGCTCTATGGAGAAGTCGCGGGCGCGCTGAAGAGCGAATACGGCCTGGAGCTCGAGCTGTCGGAGTTGCCGCTGCTGCTCGCCTTCGGCTCGTGGATCGGCGGCGACCGCGATGGCAATCCCTTTGTCACACCCGAAGTGACGCGTCAGGCGATCCTCGCCGCGCGCACGCGCCTGCTCGACTACTATGACCAGCGGCTGCAGGAGGCCATCAATCTGCTCACCACGTCGGAGCAGCAGCTACCGGTAAGCGAAGAACTGCTGGCGCGCCTGCGATCCTTCGAGGCGGAGCTGCACACCAGCGCGGAGGCCTTCGGCACGCGCTTCGAGTTCGAAACCTATCGTCGCTACCTGGTGTGCGTGCGCGCGCGCATCCAGCGCACCGCGGGCAAAGCGGACGCCGACCCCGACGTACTTGAATCCTCGCTCGCCGGGCTCTCGCCTTACTGTTCTGCCGGCGATTTTCTTGAGGACCTGAGCGTGGTGCGCCGCAGCCTCGCCACGCACCAGGGCATCCGCCTGGCTGAGACGCTGATCGATCCGCTACTGCTGATGGTCCGCACCTTCGGCCTGCACCTGCACACGCTCGACATCCGGCAGCACGCGCGCATCCACCACAAGGCGCTGGAGGAGTCCTCGGCCTGGCGTCACGGATCCGGCGACGCGCAGAACGGTGCGACGACTCCGAGCGCGCTCAGTCCGGAGACGCGCGATGTCATCGAAACTTTCCGGGTGATCGCCGAAATCAAGAAAGGCTGCAGCCCGGAGGCCATCCGTCAGTACATCGTTAGTGGGGCGTCGTCAGTCGAGGACGTAACGGCTGTGATCTGGCTGGCGCGGCTGGGGGGCGTGGAAGTAGCAGGCCGCGGAGGAGACCCAGGGATCATGCCGGTGCCGCTGTTCGAGTCGATCGAGGACCTGCGCAATGCGCCGCGCATCTGCCGCGAGCTGTGGAGTTCGCCCGGCTACAGCAAGCTGCTTGCGTCCTGGGACAACACGCAGGAGGTGATGCTCGGCTACTCCGACTCCAACAAAGACGGCGGGATGCTGACCAGCACCTGGGAAATTTACTGCGCGCACCGCGCTCTGCACGAGGTCGCTCGCGACTGTGGCGTACGGCTGCGCCTCTTCCACGGGCGCGGGGGCACGGTGGGGCGCGGCGGCGGACCTACGCATCGCGCCATCTACGCGCAGCCGGTGGGCGCGTTCGACGGGCAGATTCGCATCACCGAACAGGGCGAAGTGCTGAACTGGAAATACTCCGACGTGGTGCTGGCCGAGCGCAATCTCGAGCTGATGATCGCGGCGTCGCTCGACGCCCTCGCCCGGCCGAACGCGCTGCTGCCCAACGGCCGCTACTCCGGCGTGATGCAGCCCGCGTGGGAGAGCGCGCTCGCGGAGTTGTCTGACATTTCGTTCCGCAATTACCGCGAACACATTATCGACGACCCCGACGTGCTGCATTACTTCGAAGTCGCCACGCCCGTCGCGGAGCTGGAACACGCACGCATCGGCTCACGGCCCGCTCGCCGTCCAGGCCAGATCACCTTCGCGAATCTGCGCGCCATCCCCTGGGTGTTCGGATGGACGCAGAGCCGTCTCCTGGTGCCGGCGTGGTTTGGCGTGGGCAAGGCGCTGGCTGGCTTCGCCGCGAAACCCGGAGGCGCAAAGCTGCTGCGGGAGATGATGGCCGACTTCCCGCTCTTCATCGATATTGTCCGCAACGTTGAGATGGCGCTGGCGAAAGCTGACCTCGGCATCGCCTCGCTCTACGCCTCACTCGTCCCGGACGCTGCGCTGCGGGAGCGAGTCTTCACGATGCTCAAAGGCGAATTCGAGCGCACGCGCGACGCAGTTCTCGCCGTCACCGGCCAGGGCGATCTGCTGCAGTCGAATCCGGTGCTTGCGCGTTCCATCGTGCTGCGCAATCCCTACGTCGATCCGATGAGCCTGATCCAGGTGGACCTGCTGCGCCGCAAGCGCGCCGGCGAAGACACGGACGAGGTCAACCGGGCCATCGCTGGGACGATCAGCGGGATCGCAGCGGGGCTGCGCAACACGGGCTGATTGGTGTCAAGAACAGCGGCGACCGAAGGTAACGTCTCGGTCCCATAATGGAAAACCGGCGCGGCGTTGTTACCAACGCCGGAATCGCTATGAGAGAATTCTCATCTTTCCTCTCCCGTCTCTTCCTTATCCTTTTAATCTCGGCATGGAGGAGTTTTCCATGCAGCCCGGACCCAACCCTGAGGACATCCAAACCATCCTGAGCCGGTTCCAGACCTGGGCCGAAAAGCACCCGCCCAATGGGAATGGAAATGGCCACAAGGATGGCGACGGCTCGGACGAATTGCGCGAAATTCCCTATGAAGAGGCAATCCGCCAGCTTCGCAGCCGCGAGGCTCCGCCAGCGCGGCGACCTGCTCGAGCCAGGGTGAGGGCCGGCGCTCAATCCGGGCAGAAGCCGCCTGTGAAGGCTGGGCCCGTCGCACCACCGCCCGAGGAGATGCCGGCGTGGATTTCGCAGTTGCCGGTTGTGCCCGAGACTGAACCCATCATTGAGTTGAGGTCGGCTTCGCCGGAGGTCAAGTCGGGCAAGGCTGAAGTCCGGTTTTCTCCCAGCGTCAAGCCCGCCGATCCTGAGCTCAAGTTCGCGTCCGAACTCAAGTCCGCAGCCGCCGTCCTAAGTGAAGCGCTGCGAGATCGAGGGCAGTTTTCGGCGCCAATCAACGGCGACACGCCGATACCGCCGCCGCCACCGCAGGCCCCGGCGGTCAGGCAGGCTCCGGGGCCGAAACAGGCGAGAAACCCTGAGCGACCGCAGCCGCCCCTGACCGCCGCCGCTGCGGACATTCCTCCTGAGTTGCCCGCGAAGCGCACGCAGCCCGCCGCAGCCGCTCCGGGTCGGAGGCCTGCGCTCAAAACCCGGCCTTCCCCTGCGCCGGTCAAGAGGAAGACCACTCCCGTCCAAAGAGCTTCGCCCAGAGTTGCCGCGCCCGCAAAGACGGCGCCCAGACGGCCGCGGACGCAGCCGGTTCAAAACCGCACAAGGTCTTCCCTCATCGAGCCGCAAGCCAGGATAGCTGCCAGAACCCCCGCGCAGGCCACTGCCGGGCGCAAACGCGCCGCATCCGCGAGGACCCGCAAGCCCGAGCGCCCGCCGTTCCGCCAGGTACTCGCCAACACCGTGCAGCATCCGCGCATCGCACCGGCGCCCAAAAAGAAGCTCGAGCCCGATCGTACCCGGCGCATCACGACGCGCTTCACGTCTGGGGAAGAGCGCCGCATCGAGAAGCAAGCGGCGGAGTTCGGCATCACCGTGTCGGCTTTTCTCCGCCAATGCGCGCTGGCGGCCCTGGCCGCACAGAACGCGCCCCAGGAATCCGTGTTCAGCTCGGGGATGCAGGAAACCCGCGCCGCACGCGCGTCATCATCGCCGCTTCGGTCGTATTCTTCGCCGGCGCCGTCGCTGCTGGGAGGCTGGCTCTCTCTGCTGCGCAACCGCTTCCTGGGGCCTCCGATTCGTTTCTCTGAAGAAGCCTAGCTTCCCGCGGCGGAACTGGCGTCCTGCTGGATCTGCGTGGCCTTGTCGTTCGCGAAGGTGACTTCCCAGTGTTTTCCGCCGGCATCGTAGTGCACGGTGCGGTTTCCATAGTTCGACGAGTCAGATTGCTGCATCACGCCGAGCGCCATCGCCGTCTCCAGCTCGGTCATCCCCTGCTTTGGCTGATGCTGATCGATCGCCTGCCATAAGTCCGCCGGCCAGAAGTTATACATCTGGTGCGGATCGTCGTAGTAGAAAACCGTGTCGCAGTACCAGGTCGAATCGGTGCCCTGCATTGTTCCGATGGCGGTTGCATATTCCTTCGCGTCGCCGGGCACGGTGAACACGGCGAAGGCCTGCTCGGTCCCGCGTGGAATGCGCGTCGCGAGATTCGCCGGAAACTTCGCCAGCACGATGTCGCGGATATCGAGCCGCTGTACGCTGGGCAGCACGCCCGCCTTGTGCGCGAAATTCACCTGATGGGCGGCGTACGGGAAATAGTCCAGTTCGTAGCCGGCCTCGATCCATACCGGTTTCCCGATCAGATCCTTCGCCGACTTCAGGTCGTCGATGTACAGCTTGCGCGGCTGCACCATCTGCTCATCGCTCAGGTGGGTCTCCTGCGCCGCATGAGGCACAATCCCGGGGCGATTGCGCGCGACATTGATGCGCCAGATGCCGATGCCGGCGATCAAAATCGCGGGCACAACGATGAGCGCGAGCTTTTGCCAGGTCTTCATATTTCAGTCTTCATGTTTCAGTCTTCATGTCCCAGCTTATTCTGATGCGCATGGCCCTCGTGGGGTGCGCGGTGGTCCCTGGGCCCGGAACCCCACGAGCCAGTTAGGCCAGCCCGTTGCGTGCCAGATCCGCCAGCGCCAAAGTGAGCAACCGCGAATCGTTCAGCGACTCGGGACGCCGCACCGTCATGCCAAGCCCTGCCGCAAATTGCCGAAAGCCCACGTCGATGTCGTACAGAATCTCGACGTGGTCGCACAGAAAACCGATGGGCTGGATGATCAGATTCGTGACACCTCTTGCGCGCAGTGCGGTCAGCGTGTCTTCCACCGTCGGCCCCAGCCAGGGCCCGCCCGACATTCCCTGGCTTTGAAAGGCAAAGAACCAATCGCCCGGCGTCAGACCAGGAATGCGGCTGGCCACCAGGCTCGCCGTCAACCGCGTCTGGTCCGAATACGGATCGGGTGTGTCATTGCCGGGCTCGGGCTGAACCGTGCGGACGGGGACGCTGTGCGCCGTGAACAGCACCGGCACCGGCGCGCCAACCTCCGCGCTGAATGCGGCGCGCGTCGCGATCAGCCGCTCGGCGAAAGCGCGGATCAGATCCGGATGCTCGGCCCAGTGCTCTATGAACTGCACCTCCAGCGCGTTCCTCGTCGCCGCAAATACCGTCTTCCGATAGAGCCCGACGCTGGTCCGCGAATTTTGCGGCGCGAGGCAGATCGCGACCGCGCGCGTGATCCCATCCTCGCGCATTTTGCGCACTACATCGGCGATATACGGTTTCCAGTTGCGCATGCCGACGTACACCGGCATGCCGAGTTCATCCGCGAGCAGGCGGCCCTGCTCCAACGTGAGGTGCGTGAGCGGGCTCCCGCCGATCGCCGCAAAGCGATGCTTCACCTCTTCGACCACGGCATCCTGCAGCGGTCGCCCCTGGGTCACGCGGCTCAGATAGTCGGGAATTTCGTCGACCGAGTCAGGCGTTCCATGCGCCAACAACAAAACTGCGTCAGCCACGGCACAGCTCCGGCACATATTCGCGAACGAACTGGACCACCGCCTGCACGTTTTCGACCGGCGTCCCGGGAACAATGCCGTGCCCGAGATTGAAAATGTGTCCGGGCCTGCCGGCCGCCTGATCCAGAATCCGGCACACGCGCGTCCGAATCAATTCCTGTTCCGCAAACAACGTAATCGGATCGAGATTTCCCTGCACGGCGCATGCATAATCCAGCTCGCGCCATGCTTTGTCGAGCGGGGTCCGCCAGTCGAGGCCTAAAACATCGGCTCCTGCCTCGCGCATCGCGGGCAGAAGGCTCGCGGTATCGACGCCAAAGTAGATGACGGGCACGCCCAGCGCCTGCACTTCGCGCACCAGCATCTTTGTCGCGGGCAAGACAAAATCGCGATAATCCGGAATCGCCAGCGCCCCGGCCCAGCTGTCGAAGATCTGCATCACGTCAGCGCCCGCGGCTACTTGTTGGGCTGCAAATTCGCGCAGCACGACAACGAGCTTGTCCAACAGTTTTCGCCACGCGTCGGGTTGCCGGTACATCAGCTTCTTCGTCTCGATGTAGTTGCGCGAGCCGCCGCCCTCGATCATGTAGCTCGCCAGGGTGAAGGGAGCGCCGCAAAATCCGATCATCCCCAGGCGTCCCTTGAAATGCGCCACAACCTTCTGGATAGCGTCACCGACATACGCGAGTTCACCGGCACGCGTAGTCACCAGCGCGCCGATGTCTGCTGCATTGCGGAGTGGCTTGTGGATCACGGGTCCTTCACCCGCCTGAAACTCAAAATCGAGGCCCATCGACTCCAGCGGCAGCAGCAGATCCGCAAAGATGATCGCCGCATCCACGTCGAGCTTCTCCGCCGCGGTAATCGTGACCTCAGCAGCCAGCGCCGGCCGCTTGCAAATCTCCAGCAGCGAGTGGTGCCGGCGCACCTCCATGTACTCCGGCATGTAGCGGCCGGCCTGGCGCAGGAACCAGACCGGCGTGCGGTCGACCGGCTGGCGCAGGCATGCGCGAACGAATCTGTGTGTGGAAAGATCGGGAGGGATTTGCGTCATGAGGGGTACGAGAAGAAGTTATCAGGAACACGGGACGCGGGAAAACTGCGGCCCGAAACTCGCAGGGGATTTCGGGCCGAAACGACTTCGAATTGTGCGGTCCGCAGACGGCCGGCGCCCCGCGGGGCACGGCTGCCGGCTCGGTTTTCAGCGCGAGGAGGACTTCTTCGCGGCTGACTTCTTGTTCGGAACCTTCGCGCCCGCCTTGCGCGCTTCCGACAGTCCGATCGCGATGGCCTGCTTGCGGCTGCTGACTTTCTTCCCGCTGCGCCCGCTCTTCAGCGTGCCGCGCTTTTCCTCGCGCATAACCTTCTCGACCTTCTTGCCCGCTTCGGGGCTGTACTTCCTGTCTGATGACTTTTTCTTCGCTGCCATGCACCTTTCTCCTTTGCTTTATGGGAAGCAGCACAGGAGAGCGGGGTTGCGCGGCACAGCGCAGTGGAAAAACGCCAAATTGCGTGCGGATTAGCCGACGGCGGCCACTGCGGGCAGGATGTCCTCAACGTCGACCCACTGCGTCGGATAGTCGCCCGTGTAGCACGCTACGCAGAATTTATTGCCTTCGCCGCCGTCGCACGCATTCCGTAACCCATCCAGTGACAAATAGGCGAGCGAGTCGGCTTCGATGTACTGGCGAATTGCTTCGATCGAGTAATTGGCTGCAATCAGCTCGGATTTGCGCGGTGTATCGACACCGTAATAACAGGGAGAGATGGTGGGCGGGCAGCTGATGCGCAGGTGCACTTCCGTGGCGCCGGCCTGGCGGACCATGCGTACAATCTTGCGGCTCGTCGTGCCGCGGATGATCGAGTCGTCGATCAGGATGATGCGCCGGCCTTCGAGCAGATTCCGCACCGGGTTGAGCTTGAGCTTGACGCCGAAGTCGCGCACGCGCTGCTCGGGCTCGATGAAGGTGCGGCCGACGTAGTGATTGCGAATCAGGCCGAATCGAAACGGGATGCCGCTTTCGGCGGCGTACCCAATGGCCGCGGTCACGCCGGAGTCGGGCACGGGCACGACCAGATCGGCGTCCACATGCGACTCACGCGCGAGTTGGCGACCCATCTGCTCACGGCTCTCCTGCACCCAGCGGCCGAAGATCATGCTGTCGGGGCGCGCGAAGTAGACGTGTTCGAAGATGCAGCTGGTCTGGTTCGGTGGCGCGTACTGGCGCGAGGTGACGCCGTCGGCGGTGACCATGACCAGCTCGCCGGGCAGCACATCGCGCTCATATTTGGCGCGCAGAAGATCGAAGGCGCAGGTTTCCGAGGCAAAGACGACGGTGTCGGGGCCGTCTGGATTGTGGATGCGCCCCATCGACAGCGGGCGAAACCCATGCGGATCGCGCGCGGCAAAGATGCGGTCGCACGTCATCATCACAATCGAAAACGCGCCTTCGACCTGGCGCAGTGAGTCGGCGATGGCGTCGACGAGCGTGGTGGCCTGGGAGTGCGCGATGAGCTGGACGATGATTTCGGAGTCGCTGGTGGTCTGGAAGAATGCCCCCTTGCGTTCCAGATGCACGCGCAGATTCCCCAGGTTCACCAGGTTCCCGTTGTGCGCGATGGCGATAAGCCCCTTGGTCGACTCCACGCGAATCGGCTGCGCGTTCAGCAGCGCCGAGTCGCCGGTCGTCGAGTAGCGGGTGTGGCCGATGGCCATGTCGCCCTTGAGGCGCGCGATAACCTCGTCGGTGAAAATCTCAGAGACCAGGCCCATGCCTTTGATGTTCGAGAGGTGCGTGCCATCGGCGGTGGCGATGCCGGCGGATTCCTGTCCGCGATGCTGCAGGGCGTAGAGGGCGAGATAGGCCTGGCGGGCTGCGTCGGGATGGTTGTGGATGGCTACTACGCCGCAGTGTTCGCGGAGTTTCGGATCGTCCGGTTCCGAAAAGGCCCGGGCCTGAAGGCCCTCTTTCATGGGCACGCTTTCCCCCGGGCTGAAGCCCGGGGCTTCTACCGTCGTCGTGCTGCGCGCGACCCGCTGCGCGGCAGGGGCTAAAGCCCGGACGTTTGTTGCGGCCAGATCGGCACCCATTCGACTCCGCGCCTTCGGCGCTGCGCTCAGGGCAGGCTTGAAGTCTTGCCCTGATACAAAGGCGGATTGAAGAGGACTTTCCGCGGGGGCTAAAGCCCGGACGTTTGTTGGCGCTGGATCGGCACCCATTCGACTCCGCGCCTGCGGCGCTGCGCTCAGGGCAGGCTTGAAGTCGTGCGCTGATACAAAACCTGGTTGAAGAGGACTTCCCTCGGGGGCTAAAGCCCTTTCATCGTGGGCGGGTTGATGGCACAGCTGAAGCCGTGCCCCTTCAAGGCTGGATTCTTCGCCGGGGAAGCCTTCGAAGAAGAGGCGAGTCACGCGGTCACCTCTTCGGTTAGGTGGGATTCCAGAGAGGTGGACCAGGCTGTTTTGAGATCAGCGATAGGAGCTGAGATTTTGGCGTCACCCTGCAGGAGAACTTCCAGATATGTACCCGCAGTCACCCCTATTCCGGTCAGGCCGCCAAGTTTCGCAGCCCTGGCAACCTCTTGTATCTTCTCAACGGATGATCGCGGACAGGAAATCAATATCGAACAGGCCGCCTCACCGAACAAGGTGATAGCCGTGCGACTAGCATGGCCGACGCTGCCGATATCCACCCTCGCCCCAACGCCCTGCTCGAATGCGGCTCTGGCCAAAGCCACTGCGAGGCCGCCGGCGGCGATGTCAGAAAAAGAAGAAACCAGACGATGGTCTGCAAGCGTCTTCAACACAGCATGTACGCGTGCATCGTACCCCACTGAAATCCCCGGGGGAGTTCCCCAAAACTCGCCGAGTACGGCTTTGGCATACTCCGACGAGCCAAGAGTGCGCTCATACAGATAATCGTCCCGGTCCTCATCGAAATCAGCAGAGTATGGTCGCAACAGGAGAACAACTTCCCCCGCTCGCTGAAACCCGCTCGGCACGGCTTTTGTCACGTCATCCAGAATGCCAACTACGCCGACGACGGGCGTTGGGTAGATTCCTTCGCCGCGGGTTTCGTTGTAGAGGGAGACGTTGCCGCCGGTGATGGGTGTGCCTAATGCTGTGCACGCTTCGGCGATGCCGTCGATAGCGGCTGAGAGCTGCGCCATGATCTCTGGCTTTTCCGGATTGCCGAAGTTGAGGCAATTCGTGGCTGCTACAGGAGTCGCTCCGGTGCAGGCTACTTTGCGGGCCGCTTCCGCCACGGCATGCATTGCTCCGAGCTTGGGATCGAGGTAGCACCAGCGTCCATTGCCGGCAAGCGCCATCGCGAGGCCACGCTCGTGCCCTGGCGTCCCCGTGCCCTTGATACGCATGACGCCCGCCTCGCCGCCCGGGCCCTGCACGGTGTTGGTCTGCACCATCGACTCGTACTGCTCGAAGACCCAGCGCTTCGAGCAGATGTTGGCCGAGGCGAGCAGCTTCTTCAGGTCCGCGGTGTAGTCGCGCGGCTTCTTCAGTTCTTCGAGGATGTGCTCCGGCGGATCAAGCGGGACTTTGATCTGGTCGGGGCGCGCCCACGTCCCGACCGGCCGGTGATAGACGGGCGCTTCATCGGTGAGGGACTGGTTGGGAATGTCGGCGACGATTTCGCCGTGATGGAGGACGCGCAGGCGCGGCTCTTCAATCACGAAACCGACGATGACGCCTTCGAGTCCCCACTTTTCAAAAACGCTGAGTACTTCCTGTTCGCGGCCTTTTTCGGCGACGAGGAGCATGCGCTCCTGCGATTCGCTGAGCATCATTTCGTACGCGGTCATAGCGGATTCGCGCTGGGGGACGTGGTCGAGGTTGAGTTCGATGCCAACGCCGCCGCGCCCACCCATCTCGCAGCTGGAGCTGGTGAGGCCGGCTGCGCCCATGTCCTGAATGCCGACGACTGCGCCGGTTTTCATGGCTTCGAGGCAGGCTTCAAGGAGCAATTTTTCCATGAAGGGGTCGCCGACCTGGACGTTGGGGCGCTTTTGTTCTGAGCCTTCCTTGAATTCCTCACTGGCCATGGTCGCGCCGTGGATGCCGTCGCGGCCGGTGCGCGCGCCGACGTAGATGACCGGGTTGCCGATGCCCGACGCCTTGGCGTAGAAAATCTCGTCGCGCCGGACGAGACCCAGCGCAAACGCATTCACCAGCGGATTGCCCGAGTAACAGGGCTCAAACTTTGTCTCGCCGCCGAGGTTCGGCACGCCGAAGCAGTTGCCGTAGCCGGCGATGCCGCTGACCACGCCCTCCACAATGGAATGATTTCTGCGAATCAGCTCTTCGGGTGTTTGCCCGTCAGGCTCGAGCGGGCCGAAGCGCAGCGAGTCCATCACCGCCAGCGGCCGCGCGCCCATGGTGAAAATGTCGCGCAGGATGCCGCCCACTCCGGTGGCCGCGCCCTGATACGGCTCGATGTACGACGGATGATTGTGCGATTCAATTTTGAACGCGCAGGCCCAGCCATCGCCCACGTCGATGATGCCGGCGTTCTCGCCCGGCCCCTGCACTACAAGCTTGCTGCGCGTCGGCAGCCGCCGCAGATGCACCTTGGACGACTTGTAGGAGCAGTGCTCGCTCCACATCACGCTGTAGATGCCCAGCTCAGTCAGGCTCGGCGTGCGGCCCAGTGTGTCTGTAATGCGGCGATATTCATCCGATGTGATGCCGTGCTGCGCCAGGATCTCTGGCGTGATGGTCGCTGGCGGGGGCGCCACTGCGGCTGAAGAATTCATGTCGTTTTCAAGGCTATTGTCGCACGGCGCTGGCCGCGCGGGCGGGCGGCGCTTCGCGCCAAAAACTGGCCGCATGGCTCAGAATGTCTGATGAGCGCCCGCTATGCCGTCACCGGTATGCCCGCCGCCTGGTGGATCGCGAGGAGCGTCTCGAGCAGTGGCTTCAGATTCTTCAGGTCGAGGGCGTTGGCCCCGTCCGACTTCGCCCCGGCCGGGTTGTCGTGGACCTCGAGGAAAATGCCGTCCACTCCCGCAGCAACCGCCGCTCGCGCCAAGAGCGGGATAAATTCAGGCTGGCCGCCCGAAACCCCATTCGCGCCAGACGGAATCTGCACCGAGTGTGTGCCGTCAAACACCACCGGCGCGAGCCCGCGCATGATGGCAAGCGACCGCATGTCGACGACGAGGTTGTTGTAGCCGAAGGTGGCGCCGCGTTCGGTGAGGAAGACGCGGGTATTGCCCGTGGTCACGACTTTCTCGACGGCATGCTGCATGTCCCACGGCGCGACGAACTGGCCCTTCTTCACGTTGATCGCTCGCCCGGTTCGGCCTGCAGCGACAAGCAGGTCGGTCTGGCGGCACAGGAATGCGGGTATCTGCAGCACATCCGCGCCCTCCGCGGCGATTTCGCAGTGGGACGGCTCGTGCACATCGGTCAGTACCGGCAGTCCCGTCGCCTCGGCGAGCCGTCGCAGAATTGCTGTTCCCTCGACGAGTCCAGGCCCGCGAAAGCTGTTCACCGAGGTGCGATTCGCCTTGTCGCAGGACGCCTTGAAGATGAACGGAACTTTCAGGTCCGAGGTGATGCGCTGGATCGCATCCGCCATACTACGCACGTGCGCTTCGTTTTCGATAACGCACGGACCCGCGATGAGAAAGAGGCGGCCGCCACCGACGCGCACCGGGCCAATTTCGAATTCGGCACTCACAGAATCAGGGTACAGGGTGCAGGGCCAAGGGTATAGAGCAGGTCACAGGTTACCGGTTACAGATTACAGGTTGCTGTGGACGGAAAATTGCTCCTGAACCTGTCAGCTGTTTAATCGCACTGGGTTTGTTCGAATCCCAGCCCGAGCAGCAGCCTGGTCACAGTGGAGCAGGCGTTTTGGTGCGCCTTGGCGAGGATCCCCGCGGCCAGTGCGGACTGGCCCAGGTTTTCCGCCGCCTGTTCGCGGACCTCGCCTTCGAGGCTCGGATCGACGGGAACCAGAAGTCCCGTCGTGCGCGAATAGACGTGCGTCTTCTGATCGTCGAGCGCGACCGTGAAGATCTGCGCCGGCGGCAGGTGAATGTGCACGGTTTTCCCGCTCACCTGAACGTCGCCCGCCGCGAGTTGGTCCAGGTCGACGCCGGCGATGGCTTCTCCGTGGACCTCCAATAGAATCCGGTCGCCGGTAAGGAACGGCGGCAGAATGCGCCCTTCGCGGTCGCCGGAGACCATCTTGTCCATGGTGAACGAGACGGCTTCGAGACGCGACAGCCGCCGCACCTCCATCACGACTGTGGGCTGCGATGTGTCGATGCGCAAGGTGCGACCGCTGACCGCGCTTGCGAGCCGATCCCAGATCCCACGCTTCGCCTCGTGCAGAAACAGCGCCAGGATCGTGCCGCCGCACAATACCCCGAACAGCAGCGTGAAGAGAATCGCCGGTACAAGACGGGATCGGGTGCGGGCGGGTTGCGAGGAGACGATCGGCATGCGGGATTAGATGATCATCCCGCAAAGAATGGCGGCAAGCAAAATTGCGCCGTTCAAATTTCTCGAAGGGCGGGGCCGGGATCGCATAGGATCAGGACAGGAACGACGCTCCATTTCGAAGCCGATTTGTTCCTTCGCTCACCTCCACGAGGGGTTGCCAATGTTCCAGCTTGCCTTCGCCGTTCTTTTCATGTTCAGCGCGTGGGCCGCGTGGCGGCGCAATCCCCTCTACTCGCGCCGCTCCACCCTGCGCGCTGTTTTCGTCGTTCTGCTGGCGATTGCGGGAGCGATCACGCTCATCGTCGCAGTCGTCAACCTGACCGCGGGCAGGTCCGCAGCGGTTTCATTCTCGGCCATGGGCGTGGTCATTGTGGTGGACACGCTGGCCCTCATCTTCGTCATCCAGACCTTCACCACGCCTCAGGAATCGAAGCCCTCGTCGCTGCCGCACGCGACGAAGCTGGTCACCACCAACCGGGTGAACGTCTACAAGTGGGCCAGGGTATTCGCGATCATCATCCTCGTTTTCGCGATTCCAGGCGTTCTGATTCGTTGGGATATTCGATATGTATTCCTGTCCATCGCGGGCATCACGGCGTTTCTTGCGGTGATCCTTCTGCCTGTTCTGTACTGGACGAACCGCGGCTTCGATCAGTCGCTGACCGCACTCGAACTTGGGCCCTGGGTTCACTGGCAATACACGCCCGAGCAATGGACGGCGTGGTGCAATGTTCAGGCCGAGCGGCTCAGAGCTACACCGCCGACGTTCGTTCTCAGTCGCAACTGGCACCGCTTTCTGTGGCCGTTCGGCGCGATTGCTATTGGCGTTTATGTATTCTGCCCGGGCGGGTGGCTCTGGAAGACGGTGTACATCGTTGGAGTTTGCGGAGCGATTTTTGCCATAGCAGTGCTTAGCGGCCGCGGCGGCGCACATGGCGCCGAGAAGCTGAGGGCCAAACTCCTGCGTGCCGATCCAGAAGCTTTTTTGGGGCGCGACGGGATCTTCTGCGACGGCGTTTTCACGCCCTGGGTTAACGTGAGCACTTACCTGGTTTCGGCCGCCATCGACGAGCGCCAGCCGCGCAGTGCGATGTTCAACTTTGAGCGCTCCGTGCCCAACCCCTATGGCCCGACCCAGACCATTGCCATCCACCAGGCGGTGCTGATCCCCAACGGCAAAGAGAGCGACCTCGTACGGCTGCAACAGGAACTGACGACCCGCTGTCCTCGGGCGCAAATTCGCCTCGCCTGAGATTTACGCCGCGGCGTCGATCCGGAAGCCGTCGGGATCCTTGCCGCGCACTTTCCGCCACCAGACCTGGAAGCTCGGCACGTTGACGGTCACGATAAAACAGCTTGCGCAGTTTTCCCGTTGGGCATTGCAAGGGGCGAACGCCGTGCCACGAGTGCGGCGTCCGCCGGAAGAGCAGGCTGCCGTTGCCGCTCGGCCGCAACGAGGCGGCGACCTTGAGGTCGTCAAACGAAGGCCCGGAGTTTTGAGGATGGCACACCGCTGATCTATCCGGCCGCGGACGAAGAAAAACATCTCCTGACTACGGAAATCGTGAACGAGATCGTTGTAAAGGGCTGGCTGGAGCGCGAACTCTAATTCATCAGCCCTGCACGACTTCCACCTTTGCCGGCTCGGCGTCGTGTTGCGGCTGGCGGTGCTTCACGCGATTTGCGTAGCTCGCCTTGATAAATTTCTCGAACAGAGGATGCGGCTCGAGTGGCTTGGACTTGAACTCAGGGTGGAACTGGCATCCGAGGAAAAACGGATGTCCGGGAATCTCGACAATTTCAACATACGTTCCGTCGGGTGTCGTTCCGGTGATGTTCAGCCCGGCGCCGGTGAGCAGCGCTTCGTATTCGCGGTTGAATTCGTAACGGTGACGGTGACGTTCACTGATCTCTGTCTTCCCGTACGCCTTTGCGGCCATCGATCCTGCCTCCAGCTGACACGTCCAGGCGCCCAGGCGCATCGTGCCTCCCATCTCTTCGACGCCGGTCAGCTCGCGCAGCTTGTAAATGATGCGGTGCGGCGTGGCGGGATCGAACTCACTTGAGTTCGCCCCAGTGAGCCCGCAAACATTGCGCGCGTATTCGATGCACGCCGTCTGCATACCGAGGCAAATCCCGAAATACGGCACACCGCGCTCGCGCGCATAGCGGATCGCATTCAGCATCCCCTCGATGCCCCGCTTGCCGAAACCGCCCGGCACCAGGATGCCATCGAAGCCGCGTAATTGCTCTTTGTACTCCGGCTCCTCCAGACCCTCGGCCTCGATCCAAGTCACGGTCAGCTTCAGATTGTGCGCGAGCGCGCCGTGCACCAGGGCTTCTTTCAGCGATTTGTAACTGTCCTCGTACTCAACATACTTTCCGACAATCGCGATCGAAACTTCGTCCGCCGGGTTGTAGCAGCGGCGCACCAGATCCGACCACTTGCTCAGGTCCGGCTCCGGTGTTTCGATGCGCAGATATCGCAGCGCCAGCCGATCCACACCCTCGTTCGCGAAGGTGAGCGGCACCTCATAAATCGACTCGACGTCCCGCGCCGTGATCACGGCCTGGTCTTCGAGGTTGCAGAAAAGCGCAATCTTGCCCTTCACTTCGCGTGACAAAGAGCGGTCGGTGCGGCACAGCAAAATGTCCGGCTGAATTCCGATCGACAGCAGCTCCTTCACCGAGTGCTGCGTCGGCTTGGTCTTCAGCTCCTGTGCCGCGGTGATCCATGGCACCAGCGTGACGTGCACGAAGACGGTGTTTTCGCGCCCCAGTTCCTGCCGCATCTGCCGGATCGCCTCGAGAAACGGCAGGGACTCGATGTCGCCCACTGTGCCGCCAATCTCCACCAGCGTGACGTCGCCCTCCGCGGCCACTTTGCGCATTGCGTTCTTGATTTCGTTGGTGACGTGCGGGATCACCTGCACGGTCTTGCCGAGATAATCGCCGCGGCGCTCCTTGGTGATGATTTGCTCGTAGATGCGGCCCGTGGTCAGGTTGTTATCGCGGGTCAGTTTCGCATGGGTGAAGCGCTCATAGTGGCCCAGATCGAGGTCCGTTTCCGCGCCGTCGTCGGTGACGAAGACTTCGCCGTGCTGAAACGGCGACATCGTCCCCGGATCGACGTTCAGATACGGATCGAACTTCATCAGGTTGACTTTGAGGCCACGGCTTTCGAGGAGACACCCAATCGAGGCGGCGGCAAGACCCTTGCCGAGGCTGGACACAACTCCGCCGGTCACAAAAATGTACTTTGCAGACATTTTCGCGTCACCTTTATTTGATTTATGTGCTGGTTGAAGCAGGCTGGCACGATCTAGTATCGCAGCAATCCTGGGGGAAGGGAAGAGTTTTATGCGTGCAAAACGCGGGGAAGCTGGAAGGAAGAAGCAGGAAGCAGGAAGCGGGAAGTTTGGTTCCGCTGCCGTTTTTCGCTTCCAGCTTCCTACTCCGCCTTGTAACTGCTCTCGCCCCAGTGAAAACTCACCGCTGGTGCGCAATCCGGGTCAGGCTGCGCGGACTCTTTCGGCGTGTCCAGCGTCGGCTGGCGGTTCAGTCCCGCGAACCGCACCGTCGTCTCGCCGGAGAGCTTCCCTTTCGAGCCCACCAGCAACGGAACCACAATCCGGCCCTCGGCGTTGGTCCGCGGATGCAGCGGGTGCGTGGAGTCACCCGTGACCGCATCGAGCTTCAGTGGCGTATTCGCCGGGAACCCGGTGCCCTCAATCAGCACAAGGGTTCCGTTTTTGATCCCGAGAATCACCTGGAGTCTGCATCCTTTATCGGTGTTCGCCAGCGGGAAGGGAATTGTGCTCACCGCGGTGATGTGTTTCCGATCTACGCTCATGAGCGCTACCCGAACGGCCTCTCCTGGAGCCGCTGTCGTCTGAACCTCAACCGGCTGGTTCGGCTGCATCGATGCGGTGCACGAGGGCGGAGGCACAAAACCCTGCGGCGCGCTGGTCGCATTCGGGGCGGGCGCCGGGCTCAGTCCCGACGCGGGAGCCGCGGCCTGCGACGACCCGTCGGGCGCGGCAGGGGACTGCGGGTGAGCGGGGTTTGCGGGCTGGGCCGGCGCCTCGCCGCACACGGCCACTCCCTTCGCGTCAAAGCGAATCCCGCTCATCGTTGCTTTCGCCTCGGAGTTCAGCGCCCACCGCACCAGCATCAGCCGGTCATCCGGCGAGAACCCCGAGCCTGAGATTTGCCAGGTGATGCTCGTGCCCTCGGCCGTTTTCGCACGCCGAACCTCGGTCAGCGCCATCGACAGCCCCGGCGTATCCAGCTCCGGACCCCAGCGCGCCTGCATCGATACCAGCCGCATCGCCGCGTTGAGCACAGCCTGCTGGTGCTGCTGCTCTGTTTCTTGCGGCGTGGGCGTGCGCGGCTCAGCGGGCAAATCCTGCAGCTGCAGCTTCGGTTGATTCTGCGGTGCCGGCGTCTGCTGCGAGGGCGGTGGCTGCTGCGAAGGCGGTGGCTGCGGTTGTGAGGGCGTCGACTGGCCTGGAGAGCACAGGGTAAAACAAGCTGCGAGACCGAACGCAGCGAGCACAGATCGAGAAACCATATCCCTGAGGATAGTCCAAACGAACCGGCGCGCGCAGACGCCGCGCTTCATCGTCCGGCCCCTTACGCTGTGATACCTTGGCATGCATCCGGCCGCACGCTGCCGCCATCAACGCCCCATGTCTCTTGAGATCGAACAGCGCTTTCTGGGAAACGTCTTCATCCTCCAGTTGACCGGCCGTATCGTGCTCGGCGAAGAACTCAGCTCGCTCGAATCCGCGCTGCAAAATGTTGTCCGTGAATTCCATCGCATCGTGCTGAACGTCGCGGGCGTCACCCGTGTCGACAGTTCCGGCGTTGGCCTCTTCGTCCGCTATGTTGCGAACCTGCGCAAGCGCGGGGGCGACCTGCGTCTTGCCTGCCCGCCGAAATTCATCACGGAGATTCTGGAGATCACGCTGCTTTCCAAAGTGATCGATTCCTACGCCAGCGAGCAGGACGCTATCCTGTCCTTCCTGCGTCAGCCTGCTGCGCCCGGCGAGGGCGACTACCCGGGCCATCACGTGCTGGTCGTGGACCGCTCCCCTGACCTCGGGGCCTTTGTCCGTGCGGTCCTCGGCCGTCGCGGGTACGATGTGCGACTTGCCAGCCTCGTCAGCGACGCGAAAATCCTGCTGCAGGTGCAGCCCGCTGAATACATCCTCGTCGGTCCCGGCACTCCGCAGATGCCAGCCGCAACCATGCTCGCCTCGCTCAAAATCCTCGCGCCCAAAGCGACCGCGCTCCAGCTTACGCCGGAATTCCGTACCTTCGACGCCCAACAGGCGGCAGAGTTTCTCATCGAAATGTTTCAGCAGGGCGAGTAGGTGTCCTCACAGGATCGCTCGCGCCATTCAAAAACGCCGGATCCATCTCTTCGATGTCTACCCGCATGCTCGTCGTCTTCGCCGTCGGAAAATTCGCAGGTGCTTTTTGCGTGACGTTGCCCGTCGCCGCCCACTCCGTGCCACGCTGGAACGTCGTGATGAATCCGACGCAGCTCAACGCTGCGACATCGTGCCCCATCGTCGTGTGAAACACCCGGCCCTTGCCATACGCGACCGTCATCAGCATTGGCTCGTCGTGCCCGGTGCCTTTGTTCTGCGGATCGGAATGCGCTGTTGCCAGCACCGTCATGTTCTTGCCCGGCCCGCGCAGCGTTCCGTACAGCTCGTCGGCAGCATGCATCCACACCGGCGGCAGACCCTTAACGATCGGATGATCCGGCGCGCGCGTCTCCACCTGGAACGGTAGCCGCGCTCCATGATGTCCCGCCGTTCCAGGCGTTGTCTTATCCTCGACCAGCTTGCCGCCGTCGTAGTACCACATCGGCCCGGCGCTTTCATCACGGTTGCGCCATCCGCCAATACCGATCATCTCGTTGTACGCGGCCCACTGCGGAAAGGCATTGTCCGCGGCATGCACCACCACCAGCCCGCCCCCACCGCGCACGTACTCCTCAAGCTGCGCCTTCAGATTCTCCGGCCAGTCCGGCGCGTCGTAGTTCAACACCACCACCTTGTACTTCGCAAACTCCGGCCTGAACGCGCTCAGATCTCCAGCTTTCGAATCCGGCGCTGTCATCACGGTCACCGCGAACATCCCCGTTTCATCCAGTTCCTTCTTCAGCACCGGAGTGGTCAGCCGCCAGTTGTGATACGGGCCGCCGCTCTCTCCATCGAGCAGCATTACCCTCATTGGCTTCGCCTGCGCACCCGCTCCACTCACCCCAGCCAGCAAACCCAACAAGAGACCGATCATGCGTTTCTTCATCGCTGCCCCGCTCCACGACCGACACCACACCTTACAAATACCGCGGGAGGAGGCCAGCTACGCTGCCACCTGCCTGCTTCCAGCTTTCTTCACCTGATCTCGGCGACCGCCAGTCCCATCGGCGGCAACACCAGCGTCAGCTTGTGATCGCGGATCGGCACGTCCTCCGCCGACCCTGTTTCCGAAGCCCGCCGCAGCTCCTCAATCTGCGCCTGCGTCGGCCAGGCCGGGCTGCCCATCTTCTTCCACGCATCCAGCGTGTCGCCGTGCGATGTATCCACGCGCCGCACCTCCGCGCGTCGTCCGAACTCGAGCGCCACTCCATGGTGACCCTCCGCAATCCCAAAGTTCTTCAAGTCGAACGTCACCGTCTTATCGGTATGACTCACCGGCGTCCCGTCCTTGTCCGGCTCCACCATGTTCCAGGCCGCAATCACGATCGTCCCGTCTTTGCGGCGCGTGACGAGCGCCTCATCCACCGGTGCCGGCAATCGCTCCTCGCCGAGCGCGTGCAGCAGCATGAACACGTCATAGGCCGGCTTCGGAATCCCGCGCTCCGCCACAATTCCATACCCACCGTAGAACGGGGTCTTCACCACGCCCTGTTCTTCAAATACGTCGGAGAAGCTCCAGTACGACATCATCAGCGTCTTGCCGTCGCACTTCGAAATCGTGTCCGCCAGCCACGGCCCCATGTAGATGGAGTCGGTGATCGGCTGCTCGTTCATGTAGGTCGCGTTGAACTCGCTCCAGATCAGCGGAATGTCGGGCTTCGCCGACTTCGCGATCTCCTCGTGCACCTTGTCCACCGCGGCGCACACCATCTGGTGCGGCGCGATCGGCTCGTCGTTATGAAATACATCCTGGGTGGAATCGTTGCCGTAAACATGCGTGGACACGAAGTCCAGCGGCACCTCGTCCTTCGTCGCATGCGCGATCATTTCGCCCACCCACGCTGCCTGCGCCGTCGCGGGCCCTCCCACGCGAATCTTCTCGTTCACCGCTTTTAGCGCTCGCGCTGTGTGGTCATACAGTTCGAAATACGTCTCCTGCGCCGGCCGCCCAATCCAGAAATCGATGTTCGGTTCGTTCCACACCTCGAAATACCACTGCGCAACCTCTTCGATCCCGTACCGATCCACCAGATGTTGCCCAAACGCCCTGATCAGCGCGTCCCACTTCGCGTAGTTGTCCGGAGGAGAAGGAATCGGCTTATACCAAAATGCGTGATAAGGAGCCTTCGGGGCCAGCGCCTTCGGCATGAAACTGATCTCGACGAAGGGCCGCACAGAGTGCGCGAGCAGCCCATCGTAAATCTGGTCGACATATGACCAGTTGTAGACTGCGTTCCCCTGCGCATCCTCGCTGTACACGCCGTTCTCATCGTCGAGAATCGCGTGGAATCGCACATAGCGGAAGTCCACGACCTTCCTCACGCGATCGAGGTCTTCGCGATAGCTCTCCCGCATCGACAAATTGGCGCGCCCCGACCCGAACATCTGTTCCCAGAAGTGCGGGAATGGCGTCCCCGGGGCGTGCGCATCCACGATAATTGTCTCCGGCGCCGCGCCCGCCTCCTGCGCAACCGCCGCACCCCAGGCTCCGCTCATCAACCCTGCCGCAACCGCAAAACGCCACATCCGTCTCATCCAACACTCTCCGCAGAGAATTATCGTCTACACGCTCATCCACGCGTCGCCGCGCGATCCCGGCCCAAAAGAAAAGGAGGACGCTCCGACCGGAACCTCCCCCTATTCCTTTTGCCTAAAACTCTATTCCTGATTCCCTATTCCCTCAGAACTGGATCCTCCCGAAGAACTCCACCACCCTCCCGCTGTCGGCTCCCGGCGACAACCCGAACAGCGGATTGATGACGTGGGTGCCCGGGGCCGAATTCGTCGAAACCAGCGCCTCAATCGACCCAAATCCGATCGGCTGCAGGTTCGTCAGGTTGAGAATATTGAAGAAGTTTGCCTGAAACCGGAACAGCGTCGGATGATCGTGGATGCTGAACGTCGCCTGCTTCGCGAAGCTCATGTCCAGGTCCTTGTAGCAGGGGCCGTTGAACGAGTTCCGCCCCACGCCCGGAGGTCCAGGCGTTCCATACACAAAGTAGTTGGCTCCGCCCTGGGGGAAATTTCCGCCATGAATGAAGTTGCTGTTCCCGCAAGCATTGAGCGCCGGGCCTGCAGAGGCGCCCGCAATCGGCCCGTAACCGGTGGGGCGCGTCGGCGCAATCGTCGATGCGCCGTTCACGATTGCCACCGATGGCACGCCGATTACCGGCGTCCACGGATAGCCCGTGTGCCAGGTGTACACGCCGTTCATCTGCCAGTTGCCCAGCAGATTCCGCATCAGCCCGTTCTTTTCCGGTGTGGGCAGCGTCCACGTTCCGAGCGCGTTAAACCGGTTCCGCACGTCAAAGTCCGACGGCCCGTACTCCGCCCGCGGATTGGCCGGGTCGGTCTGGTTGCTCGCAAACCCCGGACCCTCTTCGGAGGCGTTATCCATGCTCTTCGACCACGTGTACACTGCGCTGAACGTAAGTCCGTGCTGCAGCCTCTTCTCCAGATGCGCGTTCATCGCGTTGTAATTGGTATGCACATCCGACGTGGGAACGTAGGCTGCGTAAAACGGCGTCTGGTTCACGCCCGGCGTGCATGTTCCTCCCGTTGCGCAGGTCCCGTTCGACTGCGGATACAGAAAATTCTGATCCACCAGCCGCAGAAAATGAAAGCCCGATGCTCCCTGATAGCCCAGCGTTGCGGCCATCTGCCACGGCAGCGCCCACTCGTTATCCAGCGAGAAGGAATAGAGCGTGGGCTGCCGCATGCCCGGCAGAATGCTGTAGGTTTCCACCTGCGGCGTCGACGGTGTTCCCCCCGGCGGCGTGAAGGCATTCGGCGTCCCCGTCGTCGGATTCGTTCCTACCGCAAGGTTCGGATTGGGCGCATAGCTGAACGGCGAATCGCTCGTCCCGTACTCGAAGACGATTCCTGTCCCCGTTGAGTTGGGATTGGTCGCCTGCAGTCCGCCGCAGCACAAACCGTAGTCGAAATACCCCGGTCCGTTTTCATACGCCGGCGAAATCGGTTCCTCATCCAGATTGTCGAACGAAACCCCGGCGCCGCCGTGCACCACCACCTTCCCGTTCAGAAACATGGGCGACCACGCAAAGCCCAGCTTCGGCGCGATGGCATCGCCGGTCCGCGGATACAGCGTGTCGGTCAGCGCCAGCTTCGAATTGACGATCTGATCGCCCGCTGTCTTGGAGAGCACCAGGTTGTTGATCGGGAACCCCTTGTTCGTCAGGCCGCCGTACCACTCGTACCGCACCCCCAGGTTCAGCGTGAGATTCGGGCGCGCCTTCCAGTCGTCCTGCGCGTAGCCGGCATAGTAATCGCGCCTGAAATACCGCTGCACATTCCCGACGCCGCCGGTGTTCGGATTGGCCCCAATCCCCTCATACAGCGGCGCGTCGTTGGCCAGATCCCACAAGCCCTGGAACGCGTAGTTCGGCCGCGCCAGGCCCGAATCGTTATCGTTGTCCTGCTCTTTGCGAATCACCACGCCCATGCGCAGCGACATCGGTCCCATCACCTTCGTGACCAGGTCGCGGATCTCGTATGTGTTTTCCGCGGCGATATACGGCGTGGTCGGCGCGGCCAGCTGGCTGAACTGGAAAGTCCCGAACCCGTAGTTTTGCGCGTAGATTCCCGGGACACCCCAGTTCACCTGCCCCTTGGTGTCCGCGATCTGGTTATCGGCAAACCGGGTATAGTTCGCGCGCAGCTCGTTGATCAACGTCGGGCCGAAGGTGTGAATCCAGACCGGCGTTGCCGACTGGTTGAACGGCCGGAACGGCAGATTCGAATCCGGCGCTGCGCCCGCCGCCGCGTCGAAGGAGGACTGGTCCAGCTTCTGGGTAAAGAACCCGGCATAAACCTGGTCCCGATGCCCGATGTACCAGTCGCCGCGCCCGTGGAACTGCGTTCCGCGATACTGGCTCGGGGTCTGGATCTGCGCGAACTCCACGTCCGCCACGCCGTCCAATCCGGCGCCTGTGTACAGATTCGGATTGGCCGCTGTCCCGTTCGCGTTCACGTTGGGCAAATACTGCCCGTCGGCTCCGCCGAACGATCCGATGTCAAATCCGTTGCCCACCGGCGCGCATTGTGTCTGTAGCGCGCTGCACGATCCGGGCAGCACAGCGCGCACCACCGCGCGCCCTCCCGGTTTTGTAACCGTGCCTGCTACTAATCCGTTCGGCCTCGCCGCGGCCAGCGCCGAGTACCATGCCGGCGTCGGCACGTAGGTCTCGCTGAACGACTGCACCGTGCTCTTAACCGCCTCATAGCTGCCAAACCAGAACAGCTTGTCGCGAATGATGCGCCCGCCCAGGCTCGCCGCCCAGGTCCTCTGCGCCAAATCGTCGCGGATGGCCGGCGCAAATACCCCCGGGGTGCTCGTGGGCCCACCATAGGGCTGGTAGGCATTGAGCCCGGGCTCGTCGTACTGGAAGAACGCGCTCCCGTGATAATCGTTCGCGCCCGCTTTGGTCACAGTCAGGATGTGGCCGCCCACACTGCGTCCCAGTGTCGCATCGTAGTTCGCCGCCAGGATGGTGATCTGGTCCACCGACTCGATGCTCGGCGTCACAATCGTCGA
>Ga0181535_10001986_pt1 | contig 25606 bp, 23 predicted proteins | sample PEATcosm2014_Bin_44_FD_119774 | JGI IMG/M metagenome (GOLD analysis project Ga0181535, IMG submission 119774) | Peatland microbial communities from MTU Mesocosm Facility, Houghton, MI, USA - PEATcosm2014_Bin17_30_metaG | ecosystem: Environmental > Terrestrial > Soil > Wetlands > Peat | place...
GTTGTCGATGCGCATCCGCTCGGCGCGCGCGGTGGTGCCGTTCTTCGTCGTCGCAAAGGTCATCGCCGTGCCGTTGGCGCCGGTGTTCCAGTTCTCGGTGGCGAGGAAGCTGACCTTGACCCGGCTGCTGGGGAATGCCGAACCGTTGTATCCGGCGGAAGCGAACTGGCCAAGGTTGTCGTTAGCCTGGGTAGCGAGCGGAGCACTGGAAGTGCCGCGGGCAGTGATGAAGTTGAAGTTCGGCGAGTCGCCGGCGGTGTTGGAATAGTTGTCGATACGCAGGCTGGGATTGGTGCCCACAATGTCCAGCGTGGCCGCCGGCGCGGCCGTGCCGATGCCGACAAAGTTGCCCGACTGCGCAATCAGCGAGTTGCCCAGGTCGCCGGTGCTGTCGGTGAAAACCGGCAGGTACCCGGCGGTGGAGTTGGAAGTGACGGCGGCGGCAACCACCCGGTTGGCCGCCGAGTTTACGGCAGCCGTGTTGATGTAACTGGCGGACGCGACCGCGGCGACAGGAGTGGTGCCCAGCGGCGCGGTGACGGCGTCCGCGCGCAGAAAGGCCGAGGCGGGCAGGCCGCCGAGGGTTTCCGAGTCCGAGGCTTTGAGCGCGTAGGGGACGCTGACCAGCAGGACGCGAGGTTGCTCGGGCTGGCCCTCGGGTTGCACGCCGAGCCAGCGGGCTTCGCCGTTCGCGAAAAGCTCGAGCGGAATGCCGGTGGCGCTGCGTGCCCCGAGCAGTGAGCTGTAATGACCACTGGCGTCCACCGTGATGTTCTGGACTTCCTGCCAGAGCGGCGCGCCCCCAGTTTGATCCTTGTAAAGCGCGAAGATCACGCCGACGGTTCCGGCCTGGGCGCTAGAAATGGTCCCGCTGAACTTGACCAGTTGCGGAACGGCGGCGTTGTCTTGGGCGCAGGCGCAGCCGAGCAGAAGGACGATGCAGAACAATGAAGCCACGAGACGGCGAAGTTGAGAAAGGCACAGGCATGAAAATTTATATTGGCGGGACACTGATATCCTCCATCGCGATTCTCTTCGATGGGGCAGGCGGACTCAAACAGGGCGGACGGGAGCCCGGAACGGATGAGTTTAAAAGGCACTGCTCCAAGGAGAGTCGAAGTCTAACCCTTGGCATTTGGGATCACAAGTGAATTTCAGCCCACACCCTCAGCTTTCGTTCGCAGATTCCGGCATGGGAACAGGCGCGGATGCAGCGGGACATTTGCTGGCCACCGATGCAACCTGCCACAGGGTCTCATGCAAAATTCATGGCCGTCGGCGCGTTGCCGTTCACACCGCCGTCACGAATCCGCAAAGATGTAGTCGTCAGTAAACAGTGGAGACTCTTGTGTTTACTTCCATGCCAATCCTTTGCAACTCTCCCCAACGATTGCCGAATCAGTCAACTTCGCTTCCAAAACGATTACCCAGAGAGTACATCCTTGTTCTTGCCAGCCACCCTTGTCGCAGCCAGCTTCGGCGACCATTTTTCGTTCGTGCGCCCGTCCCAGGCGCTTGCGCACACCCGAGAGCTTTTCGTCAGACCGCCCGCACCCGCGAGCCCACCTCTCTATAGGCTGACGGCGCGGCGGATGGCGAGGAGTTGTTCGAGGATTGCCCGGAGACTGGACAGAGGAAGGGCGTTGGCTCCGTCGCTTTTGGCGGCGGAAGGATTGTCGTGGACTTCCATAAAGATTCCGTCGATGCCGGCAGCTACGGCGGCGCGGCTGAGCAAGGGGATGAACTGCGGTTCGCCGCCGGACTGAACGCCCTGGCTGGGCAGTTGCACGGAGTGGGTGGCGTCAAAGATGACCGGTGCGTACTGCCGCATGATGGCCAGCGATCGCATGTCAACCACCAGATTATGGTAGCCGAAGCTGGCTCCGCGCTCGGTGAGCGAGACGCGGGGATTGCCGCTCTGATGAATTTTGGCGACGGCGTGGGCCATGTCCTGGGGCGCGGCAAACTGACCCTTCTTCACGTTGACGGCGCGGTTGGTGTGGGCGGCGGCGATGAGCAGATCGGTTTGGCGGCAGAGGAAGGCGGGAATCTGCAGAACGTCAACAACCTCTCCGGCGGCGCTGGCCTGGGCGGGTTCATGGACATCCGTGAGGACTGGGACTTTCACCGTTTCGCGGACCTGGTTGAGAATGCGGAGACCTTCGCTGAGGCCAGGGCCGCGGAAGCTGGAGATGGAGGTGCGATTGGCCTTGTCATAGCTGGCCTTGAAGATGAACGGAACACCGAGCTGGCAGCAGATGCTGGCGATGGAGGCAGCCATGAAGAGGGCGTGCTCCTCGCTTTCAATGACGCAGGGACCGGCGATTAGGAACAGCTCCGGGCCACCGATGGTGATGTTCTGGACGGAGAATGGCATGGGGGCATTATAAGGTTTCAAGGTTTCAAAGTTTCAAGGTTTCAAGATGGAGGGGCAGGAACAACCGGGCAGAGGTGAGGTGAGCTGCCTCCCCGGGGGCATCGCCGGCAAGGCGCGGAGCGGAACTGGTGTGCCCAGTTGATCGCCTTCGGAAACGGTCTTTTTCCGGGGTGGCGTCCAACAAAACCGAGCAGGGGAGGGCGAAGAACCGCCGGGTTGAGCTGGTGAAAATCGTTACGAACTAGCCGTCTTGCAGCGCCTGCTCCACCAAAGTTCGCAGTGGTGTAATCTAGCCTTGTCCCGCAGTTTGGACGTACCCGGAGGAATGGAAGCGATGAAGGGAAACGCAAAGGTAATTGCGGCGCTGAACGAGGCTCTGCAAGAAGAGCTTCTGGCTATCAACCAATATTTTGTGCATTCTGAAATGTGCGAAAACTGGAAATACGAGACGCTGTCGAAGTTCATCAAGAAACAGTCGATTGACGAGATGAAGCATGCGGAAAAGCTGATTGAGCGGGTTCTGTTTCTGGATGGATCCCCGACCGTAACCGGTCCGACGCATTTGAAGATCGGCAAGAACGTGAAAGAGCAGATTGCGAGCGATCTGGAATTGGAACTGGGAGCGGTGAAGCTCTACAACGCCGCGATTAAGCTTTCGCGCGACGAGGGCGACAATGCGACCGCCGAGTTCTTTGCGGGGCTTCTGAAGGACGAAGAAGATCACGCGGACTGGCTGGAATCGCAATTGCACTTGATGGAAGAGATCGGATACGAGCGGTATCTGGCGAAGCAGGTTGGGAAAGATTAACCCGGCCGGTTAGAGACGGCTGACGGATGGTCCTGTGTGCCCGGGACGAATCCCGGCCGCTGCGGATGGTTGCAGCCGATTCCGATGTGGCGCGCAAGCTTGGAGCGATGCGGGGATGACTTGCTCGGCTCGCAGTGGCGCTCTTGAGAGCCACGCAGCTGCGGGCAAGCGCGTCAACACATCGGCGGAAGCATCCATTCGGAAACCGCCAGGGGTGAAACCTGCCGCGTGGCTTGTAGACAATGAGTATGTGAGCATGAGGCCCAGTGGCATGGGCCTCTTTTATTGCGCGCGAAGAAAGGGTTTGCGGAAGGTGAGAGAGTAAAGCCGTCCGCAATGGACGGTGCGGAAGTGGATGTCCGCGATGCCTTCAGGCAGCAGGACGGCAGGGGAGGCGACGGGCGCCCCGCGCTGCTGGTAGAAGCGTTTCACAAAGGGGATGCGCTCGTAGATTCCGGTGACGGTCTCCTCGGTTTCATCACTGACGACGAGCTTGGTTCCAGGGCGCGCGACCCGGAGCATCTCCTGCAGGGCGCGGCGGCGGTCATTGAAAAAGTTGATGCCTCCGACGTGGAAGACGAGATCGAACGAATTGTCACGGAAGGGCAGGCGTTCGGCTTCGCCCTGGTAGAGCACGGCTTCGCGATGGGTGCGGCGAAGGTTGCGGCGGCAGGCGCGGAGCATTCCCATGGAGAGATCAAGGCCGTGGATTTCGGCATCCCCCGGAAGCAGGCGGAGATTGGCGCCGGTGCCGATGGAGACTTCAAGGATACGCATGCGGGGACGGAGTTCGAACTCTTGGGCCAGGAAAGCGCGAATGTCGCGGCGGGAGAGGCGCCGGTAGGCGCTGTCGGCAAAGTCGTAGAGCGGGGCAAGGCGGTCATACATGCGCTGATACTTGAGATTGAGATTCTGCGGCGCCGGGGCGAACACGGGAATGCCTTCCTCGATGCGATAGCTGGACGAACTGGAGACGAGGGATTGGGAACGAAGTTCGAGCGGAGCATGGGTGACGGGGTCGCAAAGGACAGCAAGTTCGAGCGGTGCCATGCGGACTCCTGGATGCAATGGGACATTGTAGCGGGTGGGATGGGTACCTAAGGGTACGGGAATAAGGAAAATCACGAAAACGCGAGGTCAGTATTCCGCACCTTCGCTGCGATGAGACGCGCGGTGAAGGTGAGCCACTCAAACTTTGCCTGGTGTGCGAGCCAAGGCAAGAGCAGGACCGGAGGCGAGAGCCATCCCCTCGCTGAATGCTTTAGCGATGGCCGCCGCCTCCGCCGTGGGAGGCACCTCCACCGCCATGGAAACCACCGCTCATGCTGCCGCTGCTGGCATGGGACATGGAACTCGAAGAAACAGAGCTCGGGGCATGCTGGAACGTAGCCGGGGGAACACTGTAGTCGCGCGGGGCGGGGCTGCCGCTGTACGCGTAGCTGCGCGGAGCCACACCCGAGGAACTCTGCTGCGAGCGCGAGTTGACTGCGGCAGGAGGACGATGGATCTCATAACCGTTGCGCTGGTTCGCCGCGCCGGCGGCGAGTGCATACGATCCCTTCTGACCTACGATGGGCGCGTTGGCCCGGCTCGACGACGCCGTCTCGCGGGCGGAATTGGAACTTACCCTGGAGCGTGCCAAGGCATGGGTCGTGGAGCTGCCTGTCTGGCTTTCGCCGGCGAATTCGTGCCCCGCCATGGTTGCGTGGGTTTCGCCGATGGGGCCGACGCGAAGATGGGAGCCGGCGACGGCTACAGTTCCGTGGGCGGCGCTGGCCGGAGGATGAGGCGCGTTCCAGGCCTTGCCAGGGGTGCTGGTCCACAAGGGACGCGGATGCCAGCCCGTGCCGGTGCCGTGCCATGGACGGGGATGCCACCACCAACCGCGTCCGCGCACGTAGAACCAGTTACCGTAATAGAAGGGCGCCCAGCCCCAAGGGTAGCCGGAGACAAAAGTCCAGCCCAAGCCAGGATAGTCGCTCCAGACGCCGTAGGCGAAGGGATCCCAGTCAGCATCGGCTCCGTTGGGCTGCCAGGCAACCCCGTAGCCGGGAAGATCTTCGTAGGAACCGTAGGCGCCGAGATCGGCGGCGCCGGGGGCGTTGGCGTCGTCACTGCCGGAATTCTGCGCTCCAGCGGAGTCGTACTGATCGTTGTAGTTGCCGCGCTGGCGATCCCAGGAGTCTTCGGCCTGCTGCGGCACGTTTTCAAGGCGAACCGTACTGTCCGGCTGTCCGAGGATGTAGTTGTAGGTTTCCCCGGCGTGGATTCGGGGACTGCCAGCGCCATTGAGAAACTCGGCTTCACCCTCGAATACGGAAAGCGACGCCACCTGCTCATCGACCCTGAGTCGCAGATGTGAGGGCTGAGTGATGGCAAAGGACTCGCTGGTGGGCGTCAGGAGGCGGAAACCGGCAGAACCGGACAATCGGGCATTGATATAGACAACGCCGGAGTCGATCTGAATCACGTTTACCGGAGATCCATCCGCGACAGAGGAAAGTTCGATCATGGAAACCTGGCCGGGGCCGACCAGGCGGAGGCTGCTGCCATCCTCGAATTGAAGCTCGGCTTTGGCTTGCTCGGCGGCGTAGATGCGCGCTCCGCCGATGACCGGCATATTGTTGATGGCCTGTTCCCAGCCATCGCCGGAGTTGCGATCGATCTGTACATCTCCCAGGGCAAGGCTGAGGCGAACGATGCGGACGCCGGGAGCATCAGAGGCGAAGGCCGGTAACGCCGGCAGCAATAAGAGAAGGATGGCGAAGCAAACGAGACGAACTCCGCGGGTAGTCATGGCGACGCTCCTGCTGCTGACAGTATGAACTCCGGGGCGGCAAGGAAGATGCCGCAGAATTGTAAAGAATGATTTCGGTTCTTCTTTTCTTTTGCATCCGGCGCAGTTTGCAACAGGTTCCGGGCACGGGCGGGGAGTGGAATTCAAGCGGAGCCGAGGTGGGTGATTGCGCAGGACGCGTTGATTCCGGGGTGGTTGTTTGCCTACTAGCGTGGGGCCAGTGCATTCCCCTGGCGCAAAAGCGTGGCCGCCGTGTGGATGTGGCAGATGGCGATAGCCAGGGCGTCGGCGGCATCGGCTGGCTGGGGAATCTGGTCGAGGTGAAGCAGGCGGGCAACCATCACCTGCACCTGCGACTTTTCCGCGCGGCCATAGCCGACCACGGCGGACTTGATGGCCAACGGCGCGTAGGCGACGACGGAAAGGCCATGTTGCGCCGCCGACATCATGGCCACTCCACGCACATGGCCGAGTTTGAGCGCGCTCTTGGCATTGACGGAATAAAAGACATCCTCGATGGCTACGACCTCGGGGTGGTACTCGAGGATCAGCACCGAAAGTCCGTCGAACACTTTCTTCAGGCGGAGTTCCAGGGCTTCACGCGGAGCCAGGTGGATGGCTCCCGAGGCGAGGCAGGCGAGCGTATGGCCGTCGCCCTCGACGACGCCAAAGCCCGTGTATTCGCCGCCGCAATCCACGCCCAGGACTCGCATGGAGGAAGTTTAGCCGAAAGCAGGCGGCGAGGCGAACCAGCACCGGAGAGGACGGCGCGATGGAACCGGTTGCGCCCCATCCGCGTAGAAAGATGCAATACGGCTCGGACAGGACGGAACAGAACGGGCGCATGGAACCCGCCGGGCGTATTGCAGCCCTGGCAGTTTTAATTCAGGGATGGAAGCTTTGGTATGCTGGGTAGCACCACGGGATGAAGCCCGCGGTGCCGCTGCGCAGGATTCCGGCGTAAAGATTTGGAAACCGTGCATTCCAGGAGAACTAATGGAAATCCGTTGCTGGCGCATTTGCCTGATCGCAGTTGCGGCGTTGCTTACGGCAAGCGGCGCTGCTGAAACCGCACCGTTGAGCGAACGCGTTGTGGCCTACCAGATAGAAGGCAACTACGACGCCAAAACACACACGCTGGACGCGACCGAGCTGCTAACCTACACCAACAAGACGGGCGTCACGCTCGACCGGTTTCCCTTCCATCTGTATCTGAATGCGTTCCAGCCAAAATCCACCTGGATGACGGAAGCGGAGTCGATTGGAAACCGCGACTCGGAGAAGGGCGCGGGTTGGGAGGACAAGCATTTCGGCTCGAACGAGGTGAAGTCGCTGGAAATTGTGGGGGTGGGCGATGTCACCAGGCAGATGAAGTTCATCGCGCCGGATGACGGTAACAGCGACGATCGCACGGTGTTCGAGATCGTACCGCCCAAACCGGTGAAGCCGGGCGAGAGCATCCAGTTCAAAATTCACTTTGTAGCGAAGTTTCCGGAAGTGCTGGCACGCACCGGCTACAAGCGTGACTTCCTGATGGCCGGGCAATGGTTCCCAAAGGTTGGGGTGTGGTGGAACGGCGCCTGGAACTGCCACCAGTTTCACGCTAACACGGAGTTTTTTGCCGACTTTGGCACCTTCGATGTGAAGCTGACCTTGCCGGCGAAGTGGAACGTGGGCTCCACGGGGCTCGAGACCGGGGCCAAGGACAATGGCAACGGAACCCAGACGGTGAGCTTCCACGCCGAAGACGTGCATGACTTTGCCTGGACCACCGATCCGGGGATGATCGTGGTGGAAGATTCGATCAGGCTGAGCACCCGGACGGTGAAGATCCGGATGCTGGTGCAACCGGGACACATGGCCAGCGCGCCACGATACCTGGAAGTGCTGAAGGGAACGATGCGCAAGTTCGACGAATGGATCGGTCCGTACCCGTATGCGCAGATCACGGTGGTGGATCCGCCGCATGGTGGCGGCGCAGCGGGAGGGATGGAGTATCCGACGATATTCACGGCGGAAACTGCGTGGTGGATGCCGAAATCCTTGCTGGGTCCGGAGTTGGACGTGGAACACGAGTTCGGTCACCAGTACTGGTACGGGATGGTGGCCACCAACGAATTCGAAAATGCGTGGATGGATGAGGGCATCAACTCGTACACCGAAGTCAAGGTTCTGGACGCGCTCTATGGCAAGACGACATCCCTGGTGAATTCGCGCCTGGGCACTTTGGGCGAGCGCGGTTATCAGCGCATGACTTACGCAGCGATGGCCGACAGCGATCCGCTGTCGCGTCCGGGGTGGCTGTTCCTGGACAGCCACTCCTATGCGGCGATTTCCTATGCGAAGACGGCGGTGATGATGCTGACACTGGAGAACCTGATCGGCGAGAAGACGGTGCTGCACGGGTTGCACGACTACTTCGATCGCTACAAGTTCAAGCATCCTGCGCCAGCCGAGTTTACCGCCTCGATGAACGCATCGGTGGGACAGAACCTGGACTGGTACTGGAAGCAGACGATCTACGGAACCGAGACTCTGGACGACCGCATTCTGTCGGCGGACTCGGAGCGGCTCGACTGGTACAGCCGGACGGATGAGAAAAAGGGAATCACGGTCTATCAGACCCAGGTGGTTGTGCAGCGGCGCGGCACACTGGACATTCCGGTACTGCTGGAGGTGAAGTTCGACGATGGTTCAACCGTGCGCGAGAGCTGGGACGGCAAGGACCGCTGGCATAAGTTTGCCTGGGACCGCAAGGCGAAGCTGGTTTCGGCGGAGATCGACCCGGATCACGGCAACTGGCTGGATCGCGATCCGTTCAACAATAGCTGGTGCGAGAAGGCGGATCGCCGGGCCACCGGCAAGGTGGCCGGATACTGGACGCTGCTGACGCAATGGCTGGAACAAGCGCTGAGCTGGCTGGCTTAGGAGAGATGCGATGAATGGAAGCGTTCGCAGTTCGGCGGGACTGGTCTGGCGTCATCAGCGCCTGGTGTGGTGGATTTTCGCGGTGAACCTGCTGCTGGCGTGGCTGGCCTCGCTGCCCGCCCGGGCCACTCTGAGTGCGGTGCTGGACCACAGTCTGGAATCGGCCAAGCTGGTGACTGGATTTGACGTGGGCACATTCGTGCTGCTGCTGGAGCGTCCCGATGTGCAGCTCCCTTCGCTGGCTTCGGGAGCGTTGGGAGCGTCACTGATCTTTCTGGTTTATTTGCTGTTCATCGACGGCGGCGTGTTGGCCGTGTACGTGGAGGACAGGAAATTGAGCCGGGCGGAGTTCTTTGAAAATTCCGGCCTGTTCTTCTGGCGGATGGTGCGGCTGGCGTTGTATTCGGTGGTGCCGTTCGGCTTGCTGATGGCGGTCAATAACGGCATCGCCAGGTTCGCGGGAAAACTCTGGGACGAGGCTCCGCCGGATCGGCTGGGATTTTTTGTGTATCTTGGCGGCAAACTGCTGGTGGTGGTGCTGGCCCTGTTCGTGCGTTTGTGCTTCGACCTGACGCAGGCTCGCGTGGTGCGCGACAACGAACGCAAACTCTGTGGAACGCTTTGGCGCAGCATGAAACTCGCATTCCGATCCGGAAAGCTGTATGCAAGCTACCTTGGAATTGGATTGATTGCCGCTGCGGCGTTGGCGCTGGGGATTGACGTCTGGCTGCACCTTCCACACTCGGCAATGGGCGCCAGCTTCCTGGTGCTGGAGATGGTGACGATTACGCAGATCGCTTCGCGGCTCTGGATGAAGGCAGCAAGCGCGCGCTGGGTTGCGTTGCTTCCGGGCGAAGTGGCGCTGGCCCCGTCTCCCGTGGTGGATGTGGTGCTGGAAGTGTCCGAGGTGCAAGGGCCACAGCCGGATTGGCCGTTGCCGGAATAGGAACGCGATTGCCTGCGAAAGAGCCTGGGGCTTTGGCTCCAGGCTTTTCGTGGATCGAAGTGCGAAGGTGTGGAGCAAGGGCAAGATCAACAACCCTGCCTTAACCGCGCAGAGGCGGCGTGTCGAAGGTGGAGCACCCGGCCGGATCAGGAACAAATGTAAAAACCCCATATCTACCCAAGAAACGGATCGATATGGGGCGCCAATCTTGTTTACTTCGTGTGGTGCTTGTTCGCCGATGCTTAGTGTTTGCCTGCGCCCTCGGGGCGAAGGAACTGGTTCTCATCCGGTGCTGCCTGGGCGAGACGCTTGCTGCGGTGCTGGTAGCTGGCATGGATGAAACTGAGGAAGAGCGGATGCGGCTCCAGAGGTTTGGACTTGAACTCGGGATGGAACTGGCAGCCGAGGAAGTAGGGATGACCAGGGATTTCAACAATCTCCACGTAGGTTCCATCGGGCGAGGTTCCGGTGATGCGGAGTCCGGCTCCGGTCAGGAGCTGCTCGTACTCGCGGTTGAACTCGTAGCGATGGCGGTGCCGCTCGCTGATTTCGGTTTTGCCATAGGCCTTGAAAGCGTTGGAATCAGGTTCGATCTTGCAATCCCACGCGCCCAAGCGCATGGTGCCGCCTAGTTCCTCGACGCCGCGCAACTCGCGCAGTTTGTAGATGACGCGATGGGGCGTCGCGGTATCAAACTCGCTGGAGTTGGCCTGGTCGAGCTGGCAGACGTTGCGGGCATATTCAATGCAGGCGGTCTGCATGCCGAGGCAGATGCCGAAGTAGGGAACCAGGTGCTCGCGGGCGAAGCGGATGCCGTTGAGCATTCCGGCGATGCCACGCTTGCCAAAGCCGCCGGGAACGAGGATGCCATCGAAGCCGGTGAGCAAATGCTCATAGCTGCGGTCGTTCTTGTCCTTGGTTTCAAGGCCCTCGGCTTCGACCCACTGGAGGTTGAGCTTGAGGTTGTATTGCAAGGCGGCGTGCACGAGGGCTTCCTTGAGCGATTTGTAGGAATCCTCATATTCGACGTACTTGCCGATGACGCCGATGAGCACTTCGTCGCTGGGATTGTAGGCGCGGTGGACCAGTGCCTCCCATTGGGTCATGTCGGATGGCTTGGCATCGATATGGAGATAGCGGAGCACGAGTTTGTCAACGCCCTCCTGGGAAAATGAGAGCGGGCACTCGTAGATGCTGGCAACGTCGCGGGCGGTGATGACGGCGCGCTCCTCGACGTTGCAGAACAGAGCGATCTTGGCCTTCATTTCCTGGGGCAGGAAGCGGTCGGTGCGGCAGAGCAGGATGTCCGGCTGAATTCCGATGGAGAGCAGTTCCTTGACCGAGTGCTGGGTGGGCTTGGTTTTGAGCTCCCCGGCGGCGGCGATGTATGGGACCAGGGTGACGTGGACGAAAAGAGTGTTTTCCCGGCCGTGCTCCTGACGCATCTGCCGGATGGCTTCCAGGAACGGAAGCGACTCAATATCGCCGACGGTGCCGCCGATTTCGCAGATGACGATATCGACATCGTGGGAAACCTTCTTGATGGCGGCCTTGATCTCATTGGTGACGTGGGGAATGACCTGGACGGTCTTGCCGAGATAGTCGCCGCGGCGCTCCTTGGCGATGATCTGCTCGTAGACGCGGCCGGTGGTGAGATTGTTGTCACGGGAGAGACGGGCGTGGGTGAAACGCTCGTAGTGCCCGAGGTCGAGATCGGTCTCGGCGCCATCATCGGTGACAAAAACCTCGCCATGCTGAAAGGGCGACATGGTTCCGGGATCGACGTTGAGATAGGGATCGAACTTTTGCAGATTGATCCGCACGCCGCGGCTCTCCAGCAGGCAGCCGATGCTTGCAGCGGCCAATCCCTTGCCGAGAGAAGACACGACACCGCCCGTTACAAAGATGTACTTTGCCGACATATTGTCCTCGTAACCAGGTTGTATTTGAGTTGGTTAATTTGGCAGGGGTGCACAATCAATTTTCTACGAAAACGGGGCAGGGAGCAAGATGCAAGGGCAGAGAAAAGCAGAAATGTTTGGCGCGAGGAACCGGAGATGCGACAACGAAGGCCGCGAGCGATGCTATCTTGTGATGCTATGAGACGGAGTATGTTGTACGTGCTGAAAGGGTTGGCGGCGGCGGTGATGCTGTGGCTGCTGCTGGGAGTAAGTGCGCGCGACGCCCAGGCGTATGCGGCAATGGACGCCCGTGCGACCGCCGGCGCGCAGGCGGTGAAGCGGCTGATTCTGACCGACGGCAGCTACCAGGCGGTGACGGAGTGGGAGAAAATTGGCGACCGGGTGAAATATTTCAGCGCCGAACGGGGCGAATGGGAGGAACTTCCGGGTGCACTGGTGGATTGGAAGGAAACCGAAGCGTGGAACGCCGAACGTGCCAAGAGCCAGGCCGAAGAGTTGAAGCAGGTGACCGAGGAAGAGGTCGCGGCGCGAAAAGAGGCGCAGTTGAACACGCCCCTGGTGGCTGAGCAACTGCGCCTGCCCGCCGAGGGTGGAGTGATTCTGCTGGAAGAGGTTGCGGGCAAGCCAGTGCTGTTCAAGTTAGAGGGCAGCATGGTGCAGGTGGACGACGAGGCGGGCAGGAATGTGCTGCGGCGAACCGTGAACCCCGTCTCAGGCGTGGAGCAGAAGATCGAGTTGATCGGCAAGGCGGCCAAGGTGCGTGTACATTCGCCGGCGCCGTCAATTTTTGTGGACGTGGAGAACGGCGAGGAGGCGGTCGCGGGAGACACATTCCGCATTGCGCGGCTGGAGCGGAAAAAAGACACCCGGGTGCTGGCCAGGAACAAGGTCTCCAGTCGCGGCGACCCGAGCGTGAAGGAAAGCTTTGTGCACACGCGGGCGGAGAAGTTCAGCGGTGACTGGTGGAAGATGATTGTGCTGGAGGATCTGACTCCGGGCGAGTATGCGATTGTGAGTGCGGTGGCGGGGCAGGACGGGGTGGTGTGGGACTTTGGGGTGGAGAAGTAGGAGAGGCTTCCGCGGCCGGGAGGCGCGGGTTGGGCTGCGGTCGTACGACCGGGTGGGGGTTGGAATGCCTCTGCGGCGGCAGCGGATATTTGAGCTGCTCTCAGGGTCTTCGCTATCGCTGAAGATGACACTTCAACCTCTATAACATCAACGGGCTCTTAAGGCATCGGTCATTGGAAAGCTTGCGACCTTGAAAATTTGGAATCTTGCAAACTTGGAACCTTCAAATCTGCAACCTAGGGTTTTCTCTGCGACGCGATGAGTTTGGCGTACCAGCGGGCGCTGGCTTTGGGAGTGCGGGCCAGGGTGCTGTAGTTGACGTAGACGAGACCGAAGCGGGGAGTGTAGCCCTCGGCCCACTCGAAGTTGTCGAGCAGGCTCCAGGCATGGAAGGCGCGGACATCGGCGCCGTCGGCGACGGCCTGGGCAAGTTCGTGGAGGTAGGCGCTGTAGAAGTCGATGCGCGGCTGGTCGGGGATTTCACCGTCGCGACCGGGAGGCGTGTTGTAGGCGGCGCCGTTCTCGGTGATCTCGATGGGGAGGCGATAGTCGCGCCATATGCGCATGGTGATTTCATAGAGTCCGCGCGCAAAAACCTCCCAGCCGAGATCGGTTCTAGCGCCAGTTTCGCCGGAGAGCCAACGCGTGGCGACAAAGGGAATGGGAAAGAGGGGATCGTGCTGGACGACGGCGCGGGAATAGTTATTGATGCCGATGAAGTCAAAGGGGGCGCGGGTGAGTTCCATGTCGCCGGAGCGGATGTCGAGGAGCTTTTCCGGGGTGGGAACGATGGCGGCGGGATAGCGGCCGTGCAGAGCTGGTTCGATGTACCAGAGGTTCTCCCAGGCGTGGAAGCGCCCGGCGGCGCGACGGTCTTCGTCGGAATCTGAGGCCGGGTAGGGCTGCGACATGCTGAAGGCGCTGCCGATCTGTAGCTTGGGCGAGACCGCCTTCATGGCGCGGAACGCTTTGCCCTGGGCTAGATTGACGATGTGCGAGGCCCGCATGGTGATGGCGGGGTCTTGGATACCGGGGGCGTGGATTCCCCACAGGTGGCCGAGGTTCACAAACATGCTGGGCTCGTTGAAGATGAGCCAGTTGGAGCAGCGGTCGGCAAAGGCGCGGGTGGCGAGTTGGGCGTAGTCGGCAAAGCGGCTGGCGGTTTCGCGCGCGGCCCAGCCACCGCGATCCTGCAGGGGCTGCGGCAGATCCCAATGGTAGAGCGTGGGCAAGGGACGGATGCCGTGGGCTAAAAGCTCGTCGATGATTTGGGAGTAGAAGTCGATGCCGGCCTGGTTGGCGGCTCCCGCGCCGTTGGGCTGCAGGCGTCCCCAGGCAAGCGAAAAGCGATAGCTCTGGATGCCGAGCGACTTCATCAGGGCAATGTCAGACTTCCAGAGATGGTAGTGGTCGCAGGCGACGTCGGCGTTGGCGTGGTCCTTGATTTTTCCGGGCGCGCGGCAGAAACGGTCCCAGATGCTTTTGCCACGGCCGCCTTCGTGGACCCCGCCCTCGATCTGATAGGCGCTGGTGGCGGCTCCCCAGAGGAATCCAGGAGGCAGTTGCGGGAAAGCTTTGGCCGGAGCGGTGTCTTCCATAAGAGCGGTGTGACCCATGCGGGCATCGATGACACTAGAAGTAAAGCACTCGGAATCTAGGCGCGCAGCCCAACGCTAAGGCGGAGCCGCCGGTCTGGAATTGCGTTAGGGCGTGGCGCCGGTGCCGCAGACGGCGATGCCGTCGCGAGTAGTGTTCTTGACGGTGTACATCATTTCGTCGGCGCGGCGGATGAGGTCGTGGGCGTTGCGGGCGTCGTCCGGGAAGCTGGCTACGCCGACGCTGGCGCGGACGTTGAGGTCGAGGCCCTCGCCTAAATGGAATTGGGTGGTGCGCAGGATGTCCACCATGCGGCGAGCGACGACCAGGGCGAACGGCTTGCTGGTCTGCGGAAGCAGGGCGACGAACTCATCGCCGCCGTAGCGGAAGGCATAGTCGATGAGGCGGAGGCGGCTCTTGATGGTGGTGCCGATTTCAAACAAAAGGCGGCTGCCGACGAGGTGGCCGTGCTGGTCGTTGACCGATTTGAAATGGTCGAGGTCGAGGAACAGGACGCTGAACTCGTAGCCGAAGCGCAGCGAGCGGTAGACTTCCGAGTCGATGGTGTTGTAGAGGTGGCGCGCGTTGAACAGTCCGGTGCAGGCGTCGGTGATGGTGAGTTACTGGATCTTTTCGACGGCGCGGGCGTTGTCAATGGCAATGGCGGCGTAGTCGGCCAGGGCTTGCAGGAGCATGAATTGATCGCTGCCAAAGGTGGACATATCGACGTTGATGAGCTGAATGACGCCGAGAACTTTGCCCTTGGAGGCGAGCGGAACGCAGAGGATGGAGCGGGTCTTCCAGCGAGTCATTTCGTCGACGCGGGAGGTAAATCGCTCATCCTTGGTGACGTCTGGGACGACGAGAGGTTCGCCGTGCTGGGCGACCCATCCGGCGATCCCTTCGCCGATCTTCAAGCGGACATTCTTGAGGGAGTGGCCGGCGTCACCGACGGCGATGGCGAAGTAGAGTTCGCGATGCTCGTCATCGGTCATGAGCAGGCTCCAGGTGTCTGGCCGGAAATAGGCGGCGACCTTCTCCATGATGGCCTGGAGAATGGAGTCGAGCTTGAGGGAAGACGTGAGGGCTTTGGCCACGTCATGGAGGATGGACAATTCCGGTTTGGACTGACTGACTTCAGCCGGCTCTTGCGGTCGCGTCATTGCGTTCGTCCTGAGTATACGGGCCTCTGACTTAAGAGGGTTTCATTATAATGCCGAAAGGCGAATATTCCCTAGCACCGTGCAAGGATTGAGGGAATAAGACGTTTTGCCGCGGCTTTCCTGAAATACACGGAGGCTGGCGCGGTGGGAAATCGGGCAAAGGCACTGGATTCCAGTGCCTAGGAAGGCATTTGTGTTTGACTTGCATTTGCCGCGTTTCTATGATGAACGGAGACCTGCATCGGATTCAAATGAGGTGGTTGCGCGGGCGCTTCCGGAGCAGCGCCGGAGGTAGTGCACGGTTCCGGGATCAGGAAGTTGGGCGAGGGCGACGGAAGTGGCATCGTTTGGGGATCATCTGCGCCGGGCACGGGAAGAGCGAAGTTTAACGTTGCAGGACATTTCTGCCTCGACCAAGATCAGCACCCGCTCCCTGCAAGCCCTGGAGGACGAACGCTTTGATCTGTTGCCGGGGGGAATCTTTAACAAGGGTTTTGTACGCGCCTATGCCCGCTGCGTCGGTCTGGATGAGGAGAAAACCCTGGCCGAGTACCTGGCGTCGGCGAAGGTAGCGGCGCCGGAAAGCGATATACAGGCGCTGTCCAGCCAGGTTTCGTCCGCCCGCGAAGTGCCGAATGAACCGTGGCCGGTGAGTGCTGCGAGCCTGGTGGGCATTCTGGCGATGATCGTGGCCTTGGGACTGGGAGCCCTGTGGCTGAAGGAACATCGCAAGGAAGTCCGGGAGCAGGCAGCGGCAGGGCAGCGGGCCGAGAGTCAGGCGCCGAACGCGGCGGCGGCAGATGCCGCGAAGCCCGTGGCGCCTGTCGCGCCGCCCGCAGTGCAGAGCTCCGCTGAGGCAGCGCAGCCGGCGGCGGGGGTTGCAATCCAGCCGGCGACCCAGCCGATAGTGGCGCCCGCGAGTCAGCCGTTAGCCCCGCCTCCGCCGGCAAAACAGCGAGTTCCGGCCGCGTCCGGGCCAGGGGCGGCGCCGGTGGAAATTTCGATTTCAGCCACAAAGCGGGCTTGGATCAGCGTACAGAGCGACGGTAAGACGGTAGAGACGCTGACGCTGGATCCGGACAACCCCGAGTTGCGCAGCCGGAGCTACACAGCGAAGCAGAAGCTGTTGCTAACCGTGGGAAATCCCGCAGGACTGACGGTGACCTATAACGGCAAACCGGCAGGAACACTGGGCACGCCGGGACAGCGGGCGACGATTACGTTTACTCCCGAGGGGATGGCAAAACAATAGGGGGCGCAGGTGTTCCGGTTGCTACGTGGGAATGGCATGGAAACGGATGGGCCGCGAGGAGATCGCGGCCTTTGTTTTCGCGAGGCGCGCCGGTGCGGGATGGAGACCGTGAAAACGTACCAGGAAAGTAAAAGGTGGCTCCCAGCTTCTTACCGAGAGGGTAGGCGCGAGGTGAGGATCGCGGCTGGACTGCCGGATCGGTCGAGGGGGTAGGGCGAGAGTGAGTGCCCGTGCCCGGGCAAGGCAACAACCGGCGGTAGCCGGAAACGGGCGAACGTGGGGCAACAGAAACAGCACTCCATGCTCCGGCTGCCAGGGCGTGTGGTGGATGGAATAGAATCGGAAGCTGGCCGCGGGCGCTGGGACGGCGGGAGTGGTGATGAAGCAGATTGCGGATTGGGCGTTGGGGATGGCGGTGGCGCGGGGCGCGAGCCACGCCGAGGCGCGGATTGTGGATGAGCGCGCGCGTACCTTGGGAACGCGAAACGGGCGCGTGGCGATGGCTTCTGAAGACGAGTCGCTGGGGCTGGGAGTACGGGTGCTGTGCGCGGGCGGTTGGGGATTTGCCGCCACCCAGGAGCTGACGCGCGAGGGAGTAGAGCGCTGTGCTGCGCTGGCGGTGGAAATTGCACGGGCTTCCGCACGAGTGCAGCGGGAGCCGGTGCGGCTGGTGCATGAGCCGGCGGCCGAGGCGGAGTGGATTTCAGCTTGCGAGATTGATCCGTTTGCAGTGCCGATGGAGGAAAGCCTCGGGTTGCTGCGCAAGATCGACGCGGCACTGACAGCGGTGGAAGGCGTAACGCTGGCCGAGACCAATTTGACCTTCCGGCGCTATGAGCAGTGGTTCTACAGCACGGAGGGAGCGGCGATCCACCAGAGGCGGACGACGACGGGCGCGGGATTTTCAGCCCATGCGTTTGAGGGCGACTCGATTCAGACGCGTTCGTATCCGAATTCGTTCGGCGGCCAGTATCAGCTCAAAGGGTACGAACTGGTGGGTGAACTGCGTCTGCTGGAGAACGCGGAGCGGGTGGGGCGGGAATGCGTGGCGCTGCTGAAGGCTCCGCAGTGTCCCGAGGGACGGCGCGACCTGGTGCTGGACAGCTCGCAACTGGGATTGCAGATTCACGAATCGATTGGGCATCCGATCGAGCTGGACCGGGTGCTGGGGTACGAGGCGAACTTTGCGGGGACATCGTTTTTGACCCTCGACAAACTGCACACGCTGCGCTATGGGAGCGAACTGGTGAACGTGGTGGCTGACGCGCGTCCGGAGCACGGGCCGGGGCTGGGAACATTCGCCTATGACGATGAAGGCGTGGAGGCGCAGCGTGTGCCGATCATCACCAGGGGACGGTTCGAGGGATATCTGTCATCGCGCGACACGGCGGCGATGATTGGGCGCGACCGCTCGGGCGGGCACATGCGGGCCGAAGGGTGGGCGCGGGTTCCGATTGTGCGCATGAGCAATGTGAGTATTCTGCCAGGAGAAAAACCTCTAAGCTTGGATGAACTGATCGCCTCGACTGACGCCGGAATTTACATGGAGACGAACCGCTCGTGGTCGATCGACGACCGGCGCTACAACTTCCAGTTCGGCTGCGAGGCAGGGTGGGAAATCAAGGGCGGCAAACTGGGACGGATGTTGCGCAACCCGTCGTACTCGGGGATCACGACGGAGTTCTGGAACTCGATGGACGCGATTTGCGACCGGCGGCACTGGACGCTGTGGGGAACTCCTAACTGCGGCAAAGGACAGCCGGAACAGGGCATGGGAACTGGACATGGCGCGGCCCCGGCGAGGTTCCGGCAGGTGAAGGTGGGCGGAGCGTACGGGCAGTGATGAGCGAGGGAAAATCGATTGTGGGTTGAAGTGTCCCGGATGCCGCACCGGATATTTGCCCAGGGCCGAGTTCGCTCGCTGCTCGAGGGATGACATCTCCGAACAGAGGGTGCGCATGGGCGCTTTCTGTAAAGCAATGGCGCTAATTAAGGAAGATCGATGAATGTGAATATTGCGATGGATCAACAGCGGTGTTCGGAGATTTTTGAACGGGTGCGGCGCGCCGCCACGGTGAGCGATGTTGAGGTCATCCTGCGAGGCGGGCGTTCGGCGCTGACGCGCTTTGCCAACAATGCCATTACACAGAACGTGAGCGAACAGGGGTGCACGGTTTCCGTGCGGGTGCAGATGGGCGGACGCACGGCCCGCGCCACCACCAACCGGCTGGACGAAGCGAGCTTGCGGCGGATGGTGCGGCAGGCGGAAGAGTTGGCGCAAGTGCAGGAGGAAAATGCGGAGTTGCTGCCAATGCTGACATCCGCCGAACAGGGAAGCGCGGTGGAGTTGAAGCGCCACTGCGAGGAGACGGCGGCGATGGGCGCCGGCGAGCGCGCCGAGCAGGTGGAGGCGATGGTCGCCATTGCCAGGCGCGACGGGCTGAACGCGGCCGGAGTGTATTCGAGCGCGGAGAGCTTCGAGGCACTGTTCAATTCGCATGGGGTCGCGCGCTGGCATACGGAGACGCTGGCCGAGGCTTCGATCACCATGCAGGCCCAGGACAGCTCCGGCTGGCAGAAGCAGAACTACACCAGCGCAGCGCGGTTGGACGCACGCGGGTTGGCCGAGATTGCGGCCGTTAAAGCGCTGCGCTCGGCCCGTCCGGTGGAGCTGCCGCCGGGGAAGTACACGGTGATTCTGGAGCCCTCGGCGGTGGTGGATCTGATCGGTTTTCTAGTGGCAGACTTCAGCGGACTGGCACTGCTGGAGCAGCGCTCGTGCCTGAATGGACGGCTGGGAACGAATCTTTTTGGAAAAAACATTTCGATTGCCGACGATGTGAGCGATGGCGGGCAGACGGGGCCTGGTTTTGACGGCGAGGGCGTGGCGCGGCAGGGATTGACGCTGGTGGAAAATGGCCGGGTGCGCGCGGTTGCCATGGCACGCGGGACGGCGGCGCGGATCTGGAGATCGGAACTGGCGGAAAAACTGGCGGGCGCGCAGGCTACGGGACACGGCTTGAGCCTGCCGAACGAGGGTGGCGAGTCGGCGGCAAACATCGTCTTCAAAGTAGCGGACGGCGAGCGGAAGACCGTGGAGGAGATGATTTCGGCGACCGAGTATGGCCTGTTGGTTACCCGCCTTTGGTATATCCGGGAGGTGGATGCCTACGAAAAGATACTGACGGGGATGACCCGGGATGGCACCTTCCTGGTCGAGCACGGCAAGGTAGGGAAGGGCATTCGGAACTTGCGATTCAATCAGAGCGTGGTGCTGATGTTGAGGCAGGTATTGGACTTAGGCACGCCGGTTCGAGCCTGCGGGGAGGAAGCGTTTGACATGGTGGCTCCCGCGATGCGGGCCGATGGTTTCCAGTTTACGGAGACAACGCGCTTCTAGCCAGATGGCAGCCGGCACCAATGATTGAAAAGAGACGGAAGTGCTTGAAAAGGGAAACTTTGGTAATTTTTCATTTTGAGGATCTGCGCCTATTCTGTTGGACGTGAAACACGACACGAATAACGACTTGCGCTGCGCCGTGCGATTCCCCCTCCACCTGCCCGTCGTCATGCATCCCTGTGCCAATGGAAACGACGCAGAGACTCAGGACATTTCTGCCGGCGGTGTATTGATTCACTGCGGTGTGGATTACCCTGTTGGCTCGACCATCGAGTTTTCGATCTCCATGCCGGCCAAGACGCTGGGTGCGGAACACGACGTGAAGGTGGAGTGCGTGGGACGAGTTGTGCGCTGTACCCCGGTCGGCAACCGGGTTGCGGTTGGCGCGATCATTGACGAATACCACATCTCCCGCTAAGCTAACCGAAACCAGAGCAGCGAAGAGAGCGGGAATTCCGATGACCAAGGACGAGGCCGGTTCATCTGCGCAACCAGCTTTGCAGGAGATTCCGGCAGACGCGATCCGCGTAATTATTGCCGATAGCGAGCCAATCTTTCGCGTCGGCGTGCGCAAGATTTTCGCAGTAGAGGACGACATCCGGATCGTGGCGCAAGTGGAGTCGGCGGCCAACGCGCTGACCGTTGTGGGCCGCTACGAGGCGGATCTGATCCTGTTCGCCTGTGGACTGAGCGATTCACCGCGCGACACGGTGAGCGGCTTACTGGAAATAGCCCCCGCGCTGAAAATTGTGCTGGTGATGATTGAGCCGACCGAGGCAGAGACGGTCGAGTTGCTGCGGCGTGGCGTGCGCGGCATTGTGACGCGCTCCATTGCGCCTGATCTTCTGATCAAGTGCGTTCGCAAGGTACACGCGGGCGAGACCTGGCTGGACAGTCAGGGAGTGAACTGGGTGATTGAGGCATACCGCGCCCAAGCCGCGCAACTGACCTCACCGCGCAACCGGGTAAGACTGAGCATGAAGGAACTGCAGGTCATCGCCGGCGTGACCCAGGGACTGCGTAATAAAGATATTGCGCAGGATGTGTCGACGACGGAGCAGGTGGTGAAAAACTATCTGCGCAAGATCTACGACAAACTGGGCGTCTCCGACCGGTTGGAACTTGCCTTGTACTGCATGCACCATCGGCTGCTGGAAAACTATTCCAAGCCTGAAGCGAAGACGACGGCGGCGACTACGGTGGGAGAAGCGGTCTCTGTCCCTGCGACCGGCTCAGGCACGAGGCCACGCGGCTAAGAACCCCTAGCGGAGGCGTACTCCTGGCGTACTCCTCAGGATAGTGGCTGGACTCCGCGCAGGAAACAATCACGTACGTTACAATGAAAGTGTTCGCGCAAGCGAATCCTGCGTATCAAGCGGAGAGATGGCCGAGTGGCTGAAGGCGCACGCTTGGAAAGCGTGTTTAGGGGTAACTCTAACGTGGGTTCGAATCCCACTCTCTCCGCCAGAAAATCCCTTAATTGCAATAGCTTCACAGAAAGATTCGAACTGTCGGTACTTTTCCCCGCAAAGACACGGATTGTAGCCTCGAACCGGAACTGGAGAATTTTCTCCGTTTGAGCCTTCTAAGCCGATTTCCAGCCGAATTCTCTGATCGCAATTTGGGCAGTTCCGATTCCATTTGAATTGGAACTGGAAAAGAGTGTTGCGAACTCGTTCAGTCCCATGCAGTCAGTCTTTGAGAATCCCCTAGCGCCCTTAACTGACATTGGGGCACAGCGAGTTTCCTGCGCCTACACGCTGTTGACCATCGAGTCTCAATCACGAATTACTGGTGTATCGTAAGCAGGAGTTGATGTGGCACGCCTCGATCCAGACGACGATGAACGTCTACGGGCAGGCGATGAGCAGCAGCAAGCGCAAGGCAAACAGCAAGGTGGTGACGATGGTGCTGGGAGCCAAAGCGGAGACCGGCCCGGAACGGCGCAAAAGAGGGCAAAAAAAGCGCCCGTTGAAGGGCGTTGTTTTTGTTTTCCTGGTATTAGGGGTTTTTGGGGGTTTACCGTGGAGTTCCGATTCCCTTTAACCTGTTGAAGAATTTGGTTGCGGGGGCAAGATTTGAACTTGCGACCTTTGGGTTATGAGAGTATTAACAACCGTATTATCAAGCAGTTAGGAAGCACGGATGGCACTGTAAGTTATTGAAAAGAGTTGTAGGGAATCCTTGTTGGCCCTGTAATGGCCCTGCGTTTACCGAGCGATTAACGATGTACTACGCTTCTGCGATCATCGCTTCAATGTCGGAACATTCCGCCTCCCGTCCTACTTGCAGGTCTGCCTCGGAACCATTTGGACATCCTGATGTGTCCTGGTTTCTAGTGACGACAATTCCCGGACACCTTGAATCAAGGTTTGTCATATTGACCTGTGACAGCGTTACAGGTTATAAACAGAGCATAATGACGACGTGTTGCCAGACCGGTTTCGTGTGCCGCGCTTGTTGTTGCGGCATGAACCCATCTGGCGCACGGGAGATCGTGGTATAGCACTTATCTAACCAGGATCGAGATTTAAGAACCCACCCGCCAGCAGTCGAGGCGGGTGGGTTCTTGTTTTGGAGCAAAGGATGTTGCAGGCGTCGAGGCAAAACAAGGCAAAGCGAGCCGGGTGGCGCACCGGTTGGAGGATTGGATGGCCGACCTGCTTCCAGTTTTCCTGAAGTTGAAGGGCGGCAAATGCGTGGTGGTGGGCGCCGGTACCATTGGGTGCCAGAAACTCGCCGGGCTCCTGGAGTCATGCGCTGACGCGTACGTAGTTGCTTCGGTGGCTGACGTAGAGATACAGGAGCTCGTACGCAACGGATGGCCGAGGCAGTGAAAGCTGTCTACGCCGTCATGGACAACCCGCTCCGCTTTGCGTCGGAGGCAGGGGGAGGAGTCGAAGGCCGTGTCGCCCGCGCCCGCCGCGATTGAAGTCGGCGCTGTCCATGACTATCGAAGCGTTGGCTGCCCTACGAACTTCGTCAAGGTAAAGCTGGACCTAGCGCAGTTTAAGAGTGGTGACCGGCTGAAGGTGCTGCTCGGCGATGGTTCTCCGATTCAGAATGTGCCGCCCTCGGCTGTCTCCGAGAAGCACAAAGTACTTTTGCAGGAGAAGGTCGGTGACCACTGGGCCATCGTGATTAAGAAGGGTTGATCGAATGACAAGCATCGGCACGAGTTTGAAGGAGCGCATCGGAAATACGCCATTGCTACGCTTCGGCCGCGTCACCTCGGAACTCAGCAATGTGCAAGTGCTTGCCAAGGCGGAGTGGCACAATCCCGGCGGATCGATCAAAGACCGCGCGGCCTCCAACATTGTGAGTGAGGCGCTCGCAGCAGGGAAGCTGGGGGAAGGCAAGACGCTGCTTGATTCCACCAGTGGCAACACGGGCATCGCCTACGCCATGCTGGGCGCGGCCTATGGCATTCCGGTCACGCTCTGCATGCCTTCCAATGTTTCGGCGGAACGCAAGCAGATCCTGAAGGCCTACGGTGCGCAGATCGTTTACACCGATCCCGGCGAAGGCTCCGATGGCGCAATCCGCAAGGCGCGCGAGCTGGCTGCATCCGGTCCCGAGAAGTATTATTACGCGGACCAGTATTCCAACGCTGCGAATTGGCGCGCGCATTACTCAAACGGAACCGCCGATGAAATCTGGCGGCAGACCGGAGGCCAGGTATCGCACTTCGTCGCCATGCTGGGAACCGGCGGAACCTTTGTTGGCACGTCGCGCCGGTTGAAGGAGTTGAAGCCGGAGATTCGCTGCATCTCGCTGCAGCCGGACTCGCCGTTCCACGGCATCGAGGGAGCGAAACACATGGAGACCTCGATCATTCCGAAGATTTACGATCCCACCCTTGCCGATGAGGATCTTGGCATTGGTACGGAAGCGGCGCAAACGATGTGCCGGATGCTGGCGGCGGAAGAAGGCCTGCTGGTGGGCATCTCCGCTGCCGCTGCGCTGGTGGGCGCGCTGCAGGTTGCGAAGTCTGCCGCGCCGGGTTCAGTGGTCGTGACCATCTTCCCTGACTCTGGGGACAAGTACCTGAGCGAGCAGTTTTGGGAAGACTCTGCGCCAAAGTAAGGGGGCTACGTAAGCATGGCACTCAAAATTCCGAATGCGCTTCTCGATCAACTGCGCGAGCACGGTGAGCAAACGTATCCGCATGAGTGCTGCGGCGTGCTCGTTGGCGACTTCGACGATGCGGATAACAAGACGGTGAAGAGCGTTATAGCGTGCGGCAACACGCGCACGGACTCGCCCGAGAACCGTTATCATATCGATCCCGCGCAACTGATTCGCATTCAGCGCGAGGCGGCGCTGGCGGGCCAGGACATTGTGGGTTTTTATCACTCGCATCCCGATTGGCCAGCTAAGTGGTCGAGCACTGATCTGGACGAGGCGCACTGGACTGGATGTTCCTATGTAATTACCAGCGTCGAAAACGGAAAGGCCGTTCTGACGAACTCCTTTTTATTGCTGGGTGAGGAACAGTCCAAGCACTTTGAGGATGAATCAATCGAAGTGGTCGAATGAACCCAAGAACAACAGAGCCGTTAGAAAAGGAATGACATGCCGATCAAAGTTCTGATCCCAACGCCGCTCCGCCCCTATGCTGGGAAGCAGCCCTCGGTAGAAGTAACCGCCAAGACGGTGGGCGAAGCCTTGAACAATCTTGTCACGCAGTACCCTGATCTGCGCAAGCACCTGTTTGCAGAAGACGGCAAGCTGCGCTCCTTCGTGAATGTTTACCTGAACGACGAAGATATTCGCTATTTGGCAAAGGACGCTACTCCGGCCAAAGAGACGGACACAATCACGATTGTGCCCTCGGTTGCCGGGGGGCGTGTAGGCTGCATCGACTTTCTTCAAATCGACTAACCCGAATTTCCGGAGATTGAAATTGGCGACACTGAACGAACGCATTCCATTAACCCTGAGCAATGAAGAAATCCTGCGTTACTCGCGGCACCTGATCATGCCCGAAGTTGCGATGGAAGGTCAGCAGAAGTTGAAGGCAGCGCGCGTGCTGTGCATCGGTGCCGGCGGACTTGGCTCACCGCTGGCTTTGTACCTGGCTGCCGCTGGCATCGGAACTCTGGGGCTGGTGGATTTCGACGTGGTGGACTACACGAACCTGCAGCGCCAGGTGCTCCATTACACCAGCGACGTTGGCCGGCCCAAGCTTGACTCGGCCATCGACAAGCTGAACGCGATCAACCCATTCGTGCAAATCGAGCGCTTTGACACGCTGCTGAACAGCCAGAATGCGCTGGAGATATTCGAGGGTTTCGACATCATTGCCGATGGCACTGACAACTTTGCCACGCGCTACCTGGTGAATGA
>Ga0181535_10001988_pt1 | contig 25592 bp, 20 predicted proteins | sample PEATcosm2014_Bin_44_FD_119774 | JGI IMG/M metagenome (GOLD analysis project Ga0181535, IMG submission 119774) | Peatland microbial communities from MTU Mesocosm Facility, Houghton, MI, USA - PEATcosm2014_Bin17_30_metaG | ecosystem: Environmental > Terrestrial > Soil > Wetlands > Peat | place...
AGAGAGCTTTGGGGCAGCGCGGATAATGAAACGCCCCGCTCGTCACCAGCGTGTCCTTGTCATTAACAGTGAAACACTTTGCGTCGTAGCGGATGATTTGCGGATTCTCGAATTGCATTTGCCCCGCCGGCAGTATTGCGGCGGCATCGAGCGGCGCGCTTCCCCAACGGTCGAGGCGCAACGCCAAGGGCGTTGTGACGGCGTTCAGTAGAAAATTACGGCGTGATGATTTCATTACTCCCTCTCGCATGCTGATCGGCGACTCACATGGTCACACCCGGCGCGAATGCGGACCACGCGAATTCCGCTAGAGAGCATGAAGTATAAAAGTGTGGGAACACTTCTGCAACCTTGCGGGGAGTGCGTGTCGAGGCAAAGGAGAGATTTCCTTGCGAGGAGTGTGGGTGGTGACGTCTCAGCCGTGAGGCGAAGGGCGAGCGCTGAGAGGCAGGGTGACTGCCCAACTCGGAAAATTGGAGTGTCCCATCAGAATTTTGCCTTTGCCCAGCAGACTGGGACCCGGCCGGCCAAATGGCGCTTCGACGCATCGTGGGTGTTTCAGGCATCGGACATTTTGGCGTTAGGATCAGATTCAGCGGCCTGCTGCCAGTGTAACGAACCGAGAATTAAAGTCCTAGCACGGACGGCATAAGAACTTGACGTAATATTTCTATATATATAGACTTAATGGCGGAAGGAACTTTTGCTGATTGAGAGTTGCCAAAAGTGGGAAGCGACAAGAGCAGAGATTCCAGTTTGAGCGGCGGCTCAGCTCCTATGCCCCGTATAAAGTGCGTATCTTCAATGTGTTTCAGCGATTAAGACGGACTGGTTGGACAGGTTCCCGCCTCTTACCAGCAGAATCTTTGCACCGAAAGACCGCAGAAGAAAGCGGTTTGCGCTGCGACTCGGCTCGCGCGAAAGTTTACAACAATGCCTTTGGGCCTTCGATATCCATTACCACGGAGTGAATTAAGCGACCTCTTGCGTTGATAGCTTTCAGTTCGTTTTCCAGGTTGTACTCGACAGAATCCGTAGGGTCGCCGCCGGATTTCTTGCTGTAGATGTGGGAGCGATGAGACACGAGTGCGCCCCGGTCATCATACGCGTTCGCGTAAATGGTATTTGAGTTGATCGTGTACGGAACATTCTTAGTTGTCGTAGTCGATGTGGCTGTGCCATCGTCGCGGTAGTTCCACGTCTCGTCTGTTTTAACCACAGGTTCAAAACCGTGGAAGTAGCTGGCAGATTGCGACAGAACTATTAAGTAGTTCGCGCGGTCCCGCAGGGGCTGCTGCGAAAAGCAGATGTCGGGATGTTTGCTGGCATTCTTTTCCACCCAATTAGCGATCCACCCTCGGCTGCCCAAGGAAGGATGTACCCCGCTTGAATCCGCCAACGCGAACGTCACAACCTTGCTACACATTTGGGCGTCAGCGGACACGCTAAGGAGGCACAACCCTATAGTTACCAGAATTGCCTGTCTCATTGCCTTTACCCCTCCTCCCCCGGATCAACGGTGGGCTCTCGGATAGGACGCCCGAACCCTCTGTAGGGGCGCATGCAATTGACCTACCATTCCAATCGCGCGTAAGTGTTTGAAACATCAAGGCAAGAGGTCAGGCCCCGGTGAACAAGATCCACCATACGGGTGGTGGTTTTGGGCCACCCCCGTTTGAGGCTTGCCCTCGCCACAGGCTACCTACGAAGACTCGAAAGCGGCAACTCTATGCCGCGCTCTAAAGCTCCGCAGGCACTTTCGGGACTCTGGGAGAATTCTTCAATCATGGGGCTTGCCAGATGAGGTGGTGTTTCTCGTCCTTGCCGAACATGACGATTGAGGCGGCGGAAGTTTTTTCGGTTGTTCCCGCCTTAAAGTTGACCTTCCCGGTGCTCCCCAGGTTCATCTGAAATCCCTGGGAATCGGCGAGCCTGATGGCGGGGGCGCCTTGTGGCGAAACGCTGATCGCGGCGTGATCCACGCCCTGCGCGTCCAGAAGGAGGATGACCGCGGAACCGTCGGTGTCCGTCACAAGCCCCTCGCGCGCAACTCCATCCGCGTCGGAGATATTGATGCCATTGACGTTCATCCTCATTCGCTGTACGCCCGAGTTATCCACAATGTCGAACTCGCGGGCCGTGATCTTCTGCGGAGCAGACTGCGTCGCGTACATCGTAACGAGGGCCGTGGTCACCACGAGCGGGGCGACGGCAAATCCTTTGAGCCGCCGATGGGCGCCCTCGAGACATTCCAGCCGCTCGACAAGTTCTCTCTCGGTCATGGCGAATCCTTCCAGGCGGATTTGTTGGGCTCGCTGAAAAATCGAAACTGAGTCTATCACACCCACGTTTAGCAAGGCTGTGATGGAGGATACCGGGCAGTGACAGGAGTCCGCGACCCGGAGTCCGGCAGCAGAAGTACGAGATTCGCCGGAAACGGCCGAGTCCAGAGGCTCATCGCAATTCACAAAATCACCCCTGGCGGATGACTCAATCAGAACGACGCACGCAGCGCTTGCCCTTCGCGGCGCGATGATGAATAATTCAAGCAAAGGAGAAAAAGGATGATTCGTGAGCAGTTTCTTGACTATTGCCAGGGCCTGAAGAGCGCTCTGGACGCTATTCCCGCGGACGCCGTGGAGAAGTTCTTGCAGCTCCTGGAGAGCGCTTACCAGGATGGCCGCCAGGTGTTTCTCCTGGGCAACGGAGGAAGCGGCGCCACCGCCTCCCATGCGGCCGCCGATTTGAACAAGGGCGTCTCCTACGGCCGGGAAAAACGCTTTCGCGTGATGAGCCTGAACGACAACATGGCCACACTGACCGCCTATGCAAACGATGTTGCCTACAGCGACGCCTATGTGGAGCAGCTCAAGAATTTCCTGAATCGCGGCGATTTGGTGATTGGCATTTCGGGCAGCGGCAATTCCCTGAGCGTGCTGAAGGCGATTGAATACGCTAACCAGCAGGGCGCCGTCACCGTGGGGCTGTGCGGCTTCGGTGGCGGCAAACTGGCCGCCATGGCGCAGGTCCCCGTACACGTTCCGGTGAACGACATGCAAAAGGTCGAGGACATCCACATGATGCTCTTCCACGTGGCCATGCAGGTGCTTTGCGCGCGCATGGATGCTTCCGCCCCTGCGCCCGCCGCCCGCGCGTGCTGACGCGGTGGATTGCTTGCCGCCAATCAATCATTGCCCGGCTCCGGCGCCCGCTCTGCGGAAAGGCTCCGATTTTCGCACCGTTAGTTTTGGGTGTCGCGACCCCAAATTCGAACATGCTCGGTCTGCCCGGCTCCGCCGCCTGCTCTGCGGAAAGGCTCCGATTTTCGTACCTGTAGTTTTGGATGTTTGTAGGGACAGCGGATTCAAGCATGCTCGGTCTGGCCGGCTCCGCCGCCTGCTCTGCGGAAAGGCTCCGCCTTTCCGAGTGCGGCCAAGAAAGATTCCCTTTTTTTTGGAGGCTCCGCCTCCAACAGGTCATGGTAACAATCTCCCGAGACAGTCCGTGCCTCTCCATCACTAGCGTGGCGCACGACCGCCCGCCGGTGTTCCGCACCGATGCCATGAAGCAGATCGTTTGCGCGGCCATAGACGAAGCGCGCCACTCGGGCGGCTTCGCGATCTTTGCTTACGTCATCATGCCCGACCATCTGCACATTATCACCGACGGAGCGCTCAAGATCTCAGATACGCTTCGCTTTCTAAACGGAATTTCCAGTCATCGCGTGATTGGCTACCTGAACGAAAACGGCTACACCACATCCCTGGCGAAACTCCAGGACGCGCGGAAGGCGCGAGGCCATGCCCACTCGCTGTGGGACGGGCACTCAAACGCTCTGCCGGTATACGGCGAAACCTTCTTTATGCAGCGCGTGAATTACATTCACCAGAACCCGGTGCGAGCAGGGTTGGTCGAGCGCGCGGACGATTATCGATGGTCGAGCGTTCGGTGCTGGAATCGCTGGCCTCGCGAGGACGAACCCTTGCTCGTAGATCTAAAAAAGATTTCCTGGCGGAGACCTCGGTGAGGGGGTCGGCGAGGCACAGCCTCGCCCTGAAAGGAAAAAGTAATAGAAAGATAAAAAGGGGACGGGCCTCGGAAAGGCGGAGCCTTTCCGCAGAGCAGGCGGCGGAGCCGAGGAACGGGACCGTTTGCGTGAGCCTAAGATTCTCCGACTCGAAATCCTCGGAATTGGGGCGAGTGAGCTAGGCACCTCGCCAAGAGAAGAAGAAATCATTGAGTGAAGGGACGGGGGTCGCGATCGGAAAGGCGGAGCGTTTCCGCAGAGCAGACGGCGGAGCCGGGGGTGGAACTATTGGCGGGAGAGGAAGATCCTCCGACTCGAGATCTCAGGATTTGGGCAAGTCGGCGAGGCGGAGCCGGGAAATAAAACCGGTTGCTATGAGTGGGCCGTATCCCCAAGGCTGGTAACCTAAGGGAAAACGGAACCTTCCCGCAAGGTAGGCTGCGGACGACGGAGAAACGGAACCTCACCGCGACGCAGGCGAAGGAGCCCGGGAATGGAACAGGGCACGTGGCGGAGCCAAGCGAGGCGGACGGAATAATGAACATTGCCATTCTTGGGCTCACGGCGACGTCCTACGGCAGCCATACTTACCTGAAGAATCTTCTTCCCAACTTGGCGCGACTGGACCGGTCCAACCGCTACGAGGTTTTTCTTCCCGAGGCGAACGTGCAAGATTTGGACGCGCGGCAGGCGAATTTCCACGTTCACCTGCATCGTTGGCCGCCCAAGTCCGGAACCCTGCGCGTGCTTTGGGAGCAACTTGTTCTCCCCTGGATTCTCCGAGCGCATAGGGTCGATGCCGTATACACGACGCACAGCATGGCAATTTTGCTCTCCCCGCTTCCCAGCATCATCATCATGCAGAATGTCGAACCTTTTTTCGCCGGGCAATTTCCCAACCCTCCCCATCTGCGGGCGCGGCTTTGGCTGCTGCGGATGATGATGGAGTTTTCCCTCCACCGCAGCCCCAAGATCATCGCTATTTCCGATTGGGAGAAGGGGTTCCTGGTCGAGCGTTTTCACCTGCCCCCCGATCAGATCGTTGTCAGCTACCCCGGTGTGACGGAAGGATTCCGTCCGCCGACTCCGGGCTCGGAGGCATTGCTGCGCGAGCGTCTGGGGATCGAGCCGCCTTATCTTCTCTCGGTGACGCGCCTGGCGGGTTACGGCAATCTGCTGAATCTGGCCAAGGCGTACGTCTCTCTGGTGAAAGCGGGCAAGGTCACCATGCCGCTGGTGGTTCCGGGCGGCGTGTGGGACTCGCAGTACATTGGCAAGGTCAAGAAGCTTCTCGCCGCCGAAGGTTGCGTGGACCGGGTCAAGTTTCTTGGCTACGTGCCCCATCAGGACATGCCCTTGCTCTTCGGGCATGCCGCATGTTTTGTCTTCCCTTCCTTGCTGGAAGCGTGCGGCACGGTATTGATTGAGGCGCTTGCCTGTGGGACGCCGATTCTGTGCTGCCGGCGCCGACCCATGAGCGATATCTGCGGCGACGCGGCCGTGTTGTTTGATGGCGAAGATCCTAACGACATTGCCGCGAAAATCTTCGACGTGCTGTCGAACCAGCCCCTCCGCGAAAAGCTCTCCCGTCGCGCGGTCGAGCGAGCCACACAGTTTTCCTGGCGGCAGGGCGCGGAAAAGATCTACCGGATTTTCGAGGAACTCGCCCCGCGACCCGTGAAACCAAAATCACGGAAAGGAGGACCTAACCGCAGCCGTACAAGCTTGTCCAGATTACGATCCAGTCATTGAGGAACGCTTAGCGGCTTCGCCGCTCGCTTTGCGGGAAGGCTGGGCCTTCCCGTCGCTGGAGACCACCAACCAACCCCCTCCGCGCCGCTCGCCCCGATTCATCGGGGCGAGCGGCGCGGAGGAGGGAAAAGTAGGTGCGATGGGCCGGAAGGGCAAAGCCCTTCCGCACAGCAGGGGGCGAAGCCCCATCGAGCCCGGTGATGGCCCTTTAATTCGGACAGCCTTGCAGCCGTAATCCACCCGGCTCGGCCCACAAGAACCCTTGCGCCTGTTGATCCTCAGCATCCAGTACGCTCCCGAGTTCACGAGTAATGCCATCGTGATGACGGGCCTGGCGCAACAACTCGCCGCGCGCGGACACCAGGTAACCGTGCTTGCGGGGACGCCCCACTATCAGCTTCCCCGCGTCCCTCCGGGCTACTGGTGGAAACCTTTCCGGCGCGAGATCCTCGCTAATGTAAAAGTGATTCGCTGTTGGGCGTTCCCGAAATCTACCGGAAAAGTTGCAAAGCTCGTGAACTATGTCAGCTTCACGCTGACCAGCTTGATCGCCGGATTATTGACAGCGCGCCCTGAGATCGTCATGATCGTCTCGCCCCCGTTCTGGCTGGGGTACAATGCTCTTCTGCTCGGGACCTTCCGTCGCTGCCCCGTGATTTACAACGCCCAGGACCTGTTTCCGGAAGCTTACCTCGCCAGCCAGGAAGTCCGCGAGGGCGGGCTCGCGCGCGGCATGAGCCGCTTGATGAATCGGATCTACCGCGCTTCGGACAGGATTACGGTCATCACCGATTCCTTCGCGGATGCGATTGCGTCGCGGGGGATTGCGGGGGAGAAAGTGGTGGTCATTCCGAATTTCGTCGATACTACGGCCGTTACACCATTGCCCCGCGACAATTCCTTCCGTCGCCGGCACGGGATCGAGAACGGGTTTGTGATCATGTATGCCGGCAACATCGGGTACACGCATGGGGCGGAGATGTTAGTGGAAGCTGCGGAGAAACTGGCGGGAATTCCCGGCCTTGTATTTCTGGTTATCGGCGGAGGATCGAAGCAAGCAGATCTGGAGCGGCTTGCCCGTGAACGCCGCCTCGCCAATATGAAATTTCTCCCGACGCAGCCCCCTGAAGTCCTTTCCGAAATGCTGGCCGCCGCCGACGTCTTTGTTTTCACCTCGAAGCCGGGCGTGGGCAAGACATCCTTCCCCGGCCGCATTTATAATTTCCTTCTCGCCGCGCGGCCGGTCGTTGCGAGCGTTGACGAGGACTCTGACTTGGCGAGGGCCCTGCGCAATGGAGGCGCGGGGATCGTCACCCCGCCTGGAGACGTGGAAGAATTCTGCCGGGCTATTACAGAGCTCTATCAGGCCCCTGCCCGGCGTGAAAGCCTGGGGCGAAACGGAGCAGAATATATGGCTCGCCACTATTCCCCGCAGGCAGTGGTGGAGCAGTACGAAGCGCTAATGAAAGGATTGGCCGCCCGATAAGGGAGCGCCCTGAGCCCCGATGAGAGCCTCGATGCGCGTCAAAATCAAACTCATCCTGCTGGTGGGCGACCTCATTGTGTTGATGCTGTGCCTGGCCGCGGGCACTTATATCCGCCTCAATGAAATTGAGTCTCTGGACGAGCGCTACAGCAACGCGGCGATCCTCTGCCTGATGATTTACCCGCTCTGCCTCTACCTGAGCCGGTCCTACGAAGTGCAACCCGAAGCGAGTTCCGCCGAGAACCTGCGCCGGCCTTTTCTGGGCTTGCTCATTGCCATCACCGCCTGCTCTTTCCTCTTTTACTTCGCTCCCGACGTTCGTTTTGGCCGCGGCATCTTCGCCATCGCCAACGTCCTCATGGTTTTCGCGCTCCTCGGGTGGCGCCTCGGGGTCTTCCTCCGCCTGCGCCGCCGAAGCCTAGCTATTCTCTTGATGGGGAATTCCGCCGCGGTGGAAACGGCCCAACAACTGATCCGGGAATTTTCTCCCCTCTCCAAAACTCAGGTCTGGCAGCCCGAAGCGCAATCGGCGAGTGCACCAAATCACCTTGATCCGACTGGTGCGCACATCGGCGAAGACGAATTCGACCTCTTGATTTTGGCTGGGCATTCGGTGGACGTTTCCACGCTCCGCACGGCTGCCGCGCTTCGACTCAAGGGGGTCCTGGTTTGGAGCCTGCCGCGCCTGTTCTCCGAATTCGCCGAGCGGCTTCCCGCGCGCTACCTCGACGAACGCTGGGTTGCCACTGCCGAGGGTTTCCGTTCGCTCAACGAAACGAGTTTCCAAGTCATTAAACGCCTGGCGGATCTCAGCCTGGCCTTTTGGGGATTGATCATGAGTTCCCCGCTTCTGACCCTGGCGGCAGTCCTGATCAAGATTCAGGACGGAGGCTCCGTGTTTTACACCCAGGAGAGGGTGGGCAAAGGAGGGGAAACCTTTCGCGTCCACAAGCTGCGAACCATGGTGGGCAAGGCGGAGGATGGTACCGGCCCCGTATGGGCGTCACCCGACGATCCGCGCGTGACCCGCGTGGGACGCTGGCTGCGGAAACTGCGCATCGATGAGATTCCCCAGATGTGGAATGTACTCAAAGGAGAGATGAGCTTCGTAGGCCCACGTCCGGAGCGCCCGGTCTTCGTCGAAACCCTGCAAAGCAAGTTTGCCGTCTATTCCCTGCGCCACCTGGTGCGACCCGGGATCACCGGATGGGCGCAAGTGCGCTGCCCCTACGCCGCCAGCGAAGAGGATAATCTGCTCAAACTCGAGTACGACCTTTACTACCTCCAGAATGCCTCGATGCTCTTCGATGTCCGCATCATGCTGAAGACCATATCCACGGTGGCTTCCGGGTGGGGGTCATGGTAGCGGTATCAAAAGGAGTGACCCTACGAGAGGGGCGATGGGTGGGGAGCGCCGTCGGGCGGCCTCACACTGAGCCTCTTTGATTTTGGTAAAACTCATCTTCCGACTTGCGTAATGTCATCGTTTGAGCTTAAAATTGTTACAGATAGGGGTTGCAAAGTTGCCATCTCGCGGGGCGACAAAGAACTAAGGTTAGAGCTTGGCCGCCTAAATTCCCGGCGATGAGTGCGAACGGAATATCAGATTACAACCAAAGGCCTTCTGAGAGGCATAGCAACCACCTGGGAGGATTTCAGATGAAAAGGATTTTGCTATTGGTCTTTGCGGTCTTGGTTTTTGGCAGTCTGTCGTTCGCGGGAAGCAAGACGCTTACCGGGGTGGTAAGTGACTCACATTGTGGGTTGAAACACGCTGCCGCCGGAAGCGGAGGTTGCGTCGAGCATTGCGTTTCGGGTGGAGCCACCTATGTTCTGGTTTCGGATGGCAAAGTCTACCAGCTTTCCGCCCAGGATAAGTTCAAGGGGTTGGGCGGCAAAAACGTCACGGTAACGGGCGAAGTAGAAGGGGACAGCATCACCGTTGCCAGCGTCGCGGAGAAGACAAGTTAGGTTTAAGGCGCATCAAACTGTCAAGATTAAACGGCCACGCGCGCCTAGGTGGCCGTTTTCTTTTTTATGCCGCCCTTCGGAGAAGCATCGGAAACCGGTGGGCGATACGGAACAGTCGTTTGATATTTCGACAATCAAGTAACCGGCAAACCGACTTGAACATCTAAAAGATACGTGTGGGAACTCCGTCCCCCAAAGGCGAGCATCGTGGGACGATGTTGAGTCAGGATTGGAACAGCAAGACCAAACTTTGCGGAGGTTGGCATGAAGAGGCTTACGGTTTTAGCGTTCGGACTGCTCCTGGCAGCGAGCATCGGCCTTGCTGCACCGGGCGCGGCGAAGACGTTTGTGGGAAGCATCGGCGATTCCATGTGCGGCGCCAAACACATGATGCCCGGTGAGAGCGACAAGGATTGCACGCTGGGATGCATCAAGGAAGGGGCCAAATACATCTTGATAGATCCTAGCGGCAAAATCTATCAGCTCAGCGACCAGAAAAAGCCCGAGCAGTTTGCGGGAGCCAAGGTGAAAGTCACGGGCACGCTGAGTGGCGACACCATCACCGTGGCGTCCATTGCCGCGGCCAACTAATCAGATGGGATTGCCTGCATTGATAGCGCCGTTGGCACAGGGACACCGCCAGGCAGGGCGATGTGCGGGCAAGAAACTGAAATGTCCGCTATAATCGTCCAGATGAGTCGATCTGGGAGGATCTGAAAGAATATGGATACGGAACCGAGCACGTCCACGGGAAACGAGTGGAAAGTCCGCCGCGTAGGAACGGCGACCTTTTCAATTTCCAAACCGAAGAGAAAGCCCAACAAGATGCGGCAGATGCGCCTGAAGAATCGGCGACGAGCGCGATAGCTGAGTTTTGGCGACGAGAACTTGGTCCACGTACGAAGGCCTCGGATGAACCGAGGAGGGCTGGCACTATTTTTGTAATCCGCGAAGAGTGTGCTCGCCGCTCCCTCCGCGCCGCCGGCGTTGCGCGCGGCGCAGGGGCTGGCACGAGGCACTTTTCGAATCCGCAATTTAAATTGAAGACCCTCTGCGGGCTTTCCGATGGTCCATATCCTCCACCAATACGGATTATCCTTTATCTTCCTGGCGGTCTTTGCTGAAAGCCTTGGCCTTCCCGTCCCCAGCTTCCCGCTTATTCTCGTTGCCACCGCGCTGGCAGCGCCGCTCCACCTACGCCTACCATTGGTGTTCCTTGTGTGTTTGGTTGCGGGGCTGGGAGGAGACGGAATCTGGTACTGGCTAGGCCGGTCGCGGGGGCGGCCCATCCTCCGACGGCTGTGTTCCCTTTCGCTATCGCCGGATTCCTGCGTCAACCGCACAGAGAGCCTCTTCCAGCGCTATGGAGTAAAGTCGCTCTTTGTCGCTAAGTTTATTCCTGGATTAAACACCGTTGCCCCGCCGCTAGCGGGAATGCTGAAGGTGTCGCCCCTGCGCTTTGCCGCCGCGGACGTTGGCGGAATCACGCTGTGGGCCGGATCGGCGATGGTCGTGGGCTGGTCATTCCGCACCCAGGTGGAGTGGACCATGGAGTGGCTTGCGGCCTTCGGACAGACGGGGGCGATCATCCTGGGGGTAGTCCTGGCAGGTTGGATTCTGCTCAAATGGGTGCAGCGATGGCAATTCTACCGCCTGCTCGAGCACTCGCGAATTACCCCGCAGGAACTGAAAGAGCGGCTCGATCGGGGCGAGGACATCGTTATTGTCGACTTGCGCTCCGACCTCAGCTACCATGCAGAAGGGGTGAAGGTGGCCAGCGCCATCTGGATTTCGCCCGATGACTTCGAGAAACGTTTCCACGAGATCCCGCGCGGGCGTCCGGTGGTGATGTACTGCACTTGACCAAACGAAGCGACCAGCGCCAGGATGGCGCGGTTACTGATTGAAAAGGGATACAGTGAAGTTTGGCCGCTAACCGGGGGTCTTGACCGCTGGGTGGAACTCGGTTACCCCACCGATGCCGTGGTTCCTGTCGCGCCCAGACTCACGTCGATTGCGCCAGAACGATTGCCGGCGTAGGGCCAGGCGGTCACGAATCACAACCGATTCCCTGCCCGACCATCGGGACTGGCGTACAACTTTTACCGTGGAGAGAGACTCTATCAAGAGTAGGGCTTTGGGTAGGATTGAAAACGCTACCGGCGGCAGGTATTTGGCAATGAAATCAACATCAAATCTTGGCAGATATGTTTTGATCGCGATGGCCCTGCTGATGATGGCCGGATTGCTAAGTCTTGTCGCGGCTCCTGCCGACCGGCCATTGTCGAAGGACGACATCACGCTGCTCCTTTACGGCAGTCCCAGCCCCAAGATTATTCAAGAGGTCGAGCAGCGAGGCGTGGACTTCCAAATGAATCCCGACCTCGCCAAGAAATTCCACGACCAGGGCGCCAGCGACGATTTGATCGATGCGCTGACGAAAGCGGGGAATAAGGCAGCGGCGAAGCCGAGTGCGCCCGCGCCTGCCCCCGTTTCAGCCCCCGCGCCCGCTGCGCCTGCACCCGTGACGCCTGCACCTGCACCCGCGTCTCCGGCGGCGAATAATCCGAATCCCCCCGCGGCGCCGGACGCCGCGCCGACGCTCAAGCCCAATGCTCCCAACGCTCCGGAACCTCCGGCGGCGGAGGCGCCCCGTGGCACACCCGAGCCGTCGCTGTCTGTCACTCCCCCGACCGCGTCCTCGTCTTCCGAGCCGGTATTGCTCCGAAAGACTCAGGCGCCAGATGCATCATCTCCGTCAAATTCCGCGTCACCTGCGCCGGCCGCACCAGCTCCGGCAAGTTCCCCTTCCCCGGCGGCTGCTCCACCGTCCTCCTCTGAGCCGGTCTTGCACGTCCCGGTGCAGAAGCCGACACCGGCAGCCCCTGAAGCGCCAGCGGTGACGAATGCTCCCGGGCTGAAGGATCCTGACGCGCAGGGAATCCAACACATCATCTCGGAGTTTGCCGCCAAGGAAAAAGTTTTTCGCGAGGCCCGCAACAATTACACTTACCACCAGATCAATAAGGTCGAGGAGTTCGGCGCGGGCAATGAAGTCGTGGGAACCTTCGAGCAGGAGTGGGACATCCTCTACGACGACAGCGGCAAACGCGTCGAGAAGGTCACTTATGCTCCGGTGGCGACACTCAAGGGACTGATCATCACCAAGGAGGACATCGAAGGGTTCCGAAGTATTACCCCCTTCGTCCTTACCACCGACGAGTTGCCGGAATACGATATCAAGTATCTCGGGCACGTGAAAGTAGACGAAATCACCGCCTACGTCTTCTCCACCCGGCCCAAGGAAATCCAGAAGAACCGGCAGTATTTCCAGGGCATCGTGTGGGTTGACGACCGCGACTTGCAGATCGTCAAGAGTGAAGGCAAGCAGGTGCCCCAGGACAAGACCCACCATGGGCAGGAGAATCTGTTCCCGCGATTCACGACGTGGCGTGAGCAAGTGGATGGTAAATTCTGGTTCCCCACGTACACCATGGGCGATGATACCCTCTATTTTTCCAACGCCGCGCCCATCCACATGAAGGAAATCGTTCGCTACACCGACTATAAGCAATTCAAGTCCGGCTCGCGCATTTTGACGGTGCAATCGATCGACAAACCGAAAGATCAAAATACCCCGGCGGCCACTCCTCCCCCGAAATAGCGCGGGCCCGCATCGCCCGCCACAGATTCGGGGGGAGGTTCAGCCGCCACGGGAAAAACCCACCCTCAGGTTTAAGGCGTCACCAGCCTCGGCACGAAATTCTTGTCGAATTAAACCAGACCCTTTAGTCTTGATTTGGAGGCCCCACCGCGATGATCAGAGTGAGCAGCCTGGTCAAATCCTTTGGTGACTTCGTCGCCGTCAATGAAATCTCGTTTGAAGTTCAACAGGGTGAAATCTTTGCCTTTCTGGGGCCGAATGGCGCCGGTAAGACGACCACCATCAAAATGCTCACCACGTTGCTGAAGCCTACCCGCGGGAACATCGAGATCGATGGACTCGACCCGCAAGACCAGCAGGACGAAGTGCGGCGCCGCTTTGGCATCGTCTTTCAAGATCCGAGCTTGGAATGGGAGCTGACTGCGGACGAGAACATGGAGCTCCATGGTGTCTTGTATCACGTGCCGCACAAGCTGCGGATCGAGCGCACCGAGCAACTTCTGAAAATCTTTGAGCTCTGGGAGCGCCGCAAGGAACCGGTCAAGCGCTTCTCCGGAGGGATGAAGCGCCGCCTGGAAATCGCTCGCGGATTGCTGCATACGCCCAAAATCCTCTTCCTGGACGAGCCCACATTGGGGCTCGATCCCCAGAGCCGCAATCAAATGTGGACACACGTCAAACGCCTGAACGAAACTGAAGGCGTCACGGTATTTCTGACCACGCACTATATGGATGAGGCCGATCGCGTGGCGCAACGCATCGCGATCATTGACCACGGCAAGATCGTGGCGCAAGGCACTCCCGCCGAACTGAAAGAGCAAACCAAGAGCGATTCTCTCGAACAGGCTTTCCTGGCGCTGACCGGCACTTCGATTCGCGATGAGTCCGCCGGCTCGATCGACCAGATGCGAAATTTCGTCAAAATGTGGAGGCGCTAAGCGATGGGGGCAATCTATATTCTCTGGCTTCGCGAGCTGAAGCGCTACACGCGGTCGCGCGCCCAGATGTTCGGTTCTCTCGGGCAGCCGCTCCTCTATCTTCTGGCGCTGGGGTTCGGCCTCGGACCGGTCTTCCAAAAATCCGGGAACGGCAGCTACCTCCAGTTCATTGCTCCTGGTGTGATTGGCATGACCGTTCTCTTTACCTCGATCTTCTCGGGGATCGGCCTGCTCTGGGACCGGCAATTTGGCTTTCTGAAGGAGACGCTGGTAGCGCCAGTATCACGCATCAGCATCGTTATCGGCAAGACTCTGGGCGGCGTGACCGTGGCGCTGATCCAAGGAACTCTAGTGGTAATCGTTTGCCTGGTGGCGGGCTTCCGGCCGGTCGCCTGGACGGCGGTCCCTGTTGCCTTCTGCTTCATGGCGTTGATCGCCATGGTCTTTGGCGGCCTGGGCACGGCCATTGGCTCAAAATTGCAAGATATGCAGGGCTTTCAGCTCATCATGAACTTCCTGGTGCTGCCCATTTTCTTCTTGTCGGGAGCCCTGTTCCCTCTCGATCACTTGCCCAAAGTCCTGGGTTTCATTACGGACTTCGACCCGCTTTCCTACGGAGTCGATGGGCTCCGCGGCGCGCTAATTGGCCGCACTCATTTCGGATTGCTCACCGATCTCGCCGTCCTCTCGGCTGTGGCGGTCGTGCTTGTCAGCGTCGGGGGTTATCTGTTTTCGCAAATCGAAGCCTGATCACTCCCGCTCGTGAAGCTCAATAACCGCGGCTCTCCATTCGGAGTCAAGATGGACCGGCAATCCGGCGAGCGATAAGTTCTCGCCGCTCACATCCGCCGCAGCCTCACCATCAACGTCAACCCGATAGGTGCGCGAGGGATCGAGCCCGCGCAGCTTGAACACGCGGGTGGCGGCGCCGTTTTCCAAGCGGTAGGCGAGGAGGACGCTGTTCTTCCGATCGGGCGAAACGTATTGCACAGCCGACCAACCGCGCGGGTCATCATGACTGGGCTGAGCGGTTAAATGATAAGCGTCCGCGCCCTTGATCACCTGGCGAAGGCGTTTATAGAGTGTCACGTTGGCCGCGGCGGTTCGCATCAACTCGTCGTTCCATTTAAAGATCCGGCTGGATATCCCGAATTGACCGTTCATCGGCACGCGGAACATGAAATCCCACCAGCCGGGCGGATTCGGGAGTGAGACTTCGCCGTTGTCCTGATCGCCGACCATCCAGTGGTTGCAAATCTCCGGAGTGAATTCCACCGTGCAGCCGTACCCCAATTGCACCGAGGGCAGAGGGTTGACGACATCCGAGAGCCACGTCGTGTGCGTGTGAGCGATAATCCCCAAGTCGAACCGCGTGCCGCCGCTCGAGCAATTCTCGATGACGAGCTGGGGATAGGCGGCGCGCACCCCGTCCAGCCAGCGGTAATAGTTCATCAGGTGGTCGTGGAGCACGTGTCCTTGACGCTCGGCGAGCTGGGGCGGGCCAAAGCGCTCGCCGATATCGATGTTGTAATCGATCTTCAGCCACTCGATTCCGTAGTCCTTCACCAAGCGGTCGACGACCGACCGCGCCCACTGCCTCGCCGCGGGTAGGGCAAAATTGAGATGGTAGCGATTCCCTTCCATCACCGGCATTCCGTTGTAAGCGAGGCACCAATCGGGGTGCGCTTTGAAGGTGGCCGAATCGATGCCCAGGCTTTCGATTTCCACCCAGATGCCGAATTTCAGGCCTTTGCTCCGGACGTACTGGGCAAGCTCCTGAATGCCGTGGGGAAATTCTTCCGGGTTCTCCGTCCAGTCGCCCAGTTCGTGCTCCCAGTTCTTGCCGCTAAACCAACCCGCATCCATCACAAACACTTCCGCACCCAGGCGGGCCGCCGCATCCGCGCACCGTTTCAGCTCGTCCACCTGCAACTTGTCGCCGAACGGATACCAGGAATTGAACTGAACCAGCAGAGGGTCATTCGTCTGGGTGCGAGGCACAACATAGCGGCGCTGGTAGCGATGAAGCTGGTTCGCCCCGTCGTCGAGATCCCCGCCGGTGGCCGTAAAAGCCACGGAAGGAAGAGCGAAGGACTCGCCGGGGGACAATCTCAGCGGCCCCCCGAAGTCAGGGCGCATGCCCAGCGAAACTCGCAGGTTCTCCTCTTGCAACGGGCGTCCCTCCGGCAGTCGCGCGAAATTCATTTCCCAGTTCCCCGAATAGGCAAGCTGGGCCAGGAATCGTGTTTCCAGATTCTTGCTGTGCAGACAAAGCCAGGGTGAATACCCGTAGGTTGAACGTCCCCGTGTGTCGACAAAGGATCGTTCCCCGGCCGCGAGATCTTCCTTGGCGAGCTGCCGTTCGCGCCCCCAGCCGCCCCAAAGGTAACTAAGATCGTATTCGCCGGCGGGCAGTTCGAGGGCGAGGGAGGGCAAGGATTCGATTGCCAGAGGCTTCGCACCCTTATTCAAAATCGTAATCTGCCGCGTGAACACACCCGTATCACCCCAGGCGAGATACTGAACCGCAATCTCCAGGGCCAATCGCCGGTGCCGGTAGGTCAGTTGCAGGCCATCCACATCAGCGGACGGGTGCAGCTCCTGATGAGACACAAGCTCCAAGTCGTCGGGAGTGAGACCCTGGCCTTCCGCCATCCCGGCAATCTCGTATTGCTCGCCGTGTGGGGCCGGAGAATCATGTTTCCCGAGCGAGGCATTCCAGTCCGGACGGCCCGCCGGCCCGAAGTAGGCCAAGGAAATTTTCCCGTCAACTTGCGCAAGGCGATATTCCACGCCGCCGGTTTCGAGTATCCAACCGTTGTGAGCATCAGAGCGAATGGTAGCTCGGAGGTCTGCGGCGCCCCCTCCAAATGCAGTGCCCGCGAGTAAGAAAATAAGCATCGATTTGCAGATCGTCATTTCAAGCTCCAATCAAATCGGCGCCAACAAGTACCATAGTCGCGGCCGAATCTCAAGCCCGAGAAGGGGCTTCCCGCTTGCATTGGTAACATGGAGGGTGTAAACAGATTAGGGCTGCCGCCGTGATCAGGGTATATGTTCGGGAATGACCATTCGCTCGATCGGTGCATCCACGTGGCCGCTAACTTGGTGGCTCGGGGAGACCCCCGCCTGCTGCGATTGAGCTGGCAAGGCCAATTTAATCGGAGGTAAACGAACTATTATGTCCGATCAAGTTCCCGACGCGTTCACACCGACAGACTTGAAAGGTGCGGCGAGAGAGACGCTCGTCTGCGATCGCTCCGCCGGGGTGTGGTTGATTCTAGCAGTGATTGCGCTGGTTATGGCGAGTGGAGGCACGCGCGGATATGCATCCCCTCGCCCCCAGACCAAGGTCCTGGACGAATTGAATCAGGGCATCGCTCTATACCGCAGTTCTGACTTCACGGGTGCTGTAAGCGTCCTCCAGAAAGCCACCGCTGATGATCCGAAGCTGGCCAGGGGCTGGCTCTTCCTCGGGCTCGCCTATACTCAAGAATATGTTCCTGGCGTGGACTCCGCAGAGAATAAGCAATTGGGCACGCATGCCATCGAGGCATTTGAGGAAGCCGCAAAGATCGACCCCGGTGATAAGCTTGCCTTGGCCGGAATCGGTAGCATGAATTACTCGCTGGGAGATCTCGAGATAGCTAAGGAGTGGGAACGGAAACGACAAGAGGTAGAAACGGGTAATCCTGAGCCTTTTTATTGGGTCGGTGTTATCGACTGGTATGCATGTTACAGGAATACCAAGCATGTCCAGGAGAACCTCGGGGGCTCATCAGACCCCCCGACTCCCCTCCCTGAAAATGCCCTTGCTGAACTCGAAAGACAGAACGGGCCGTTAATTGCGGAAGGGACAGAGGCGTTGGGAAGGGCCCTTGAGCTCTTTCCCAACTATGCAGACGCCATGATTTATCTGAACCTGATGTATCGCCAGAAGGCCGAGCTGGAGCACGACAGGGGGGCTCGTGCGGCCGACCTGAGGATGGCGGATCAGTGGGTCGAGAAGGCATTGGCCGCTCGGAGGAGTGGCGCACCCACGGAGTTTCCGGCCCAAGACGACGAGGACAGGATCTTCCCGTCTCCACCTCCTCCCCCACCTCCCCCGCCCCCACCCCCACCTCCCTCTCACTGAGATCGACCGTGCAGGAATTTAGCGTCACGTGAGTGGCTGCGCATTTGCGGTTCGTCCGGGGCGGACGTCGACCACGCTTACTGTGTAGGGATGACGAAGAGCGTGATCGAGGCCGCCGGGAACGACGCGGAGATCGTGCTCGTCGTGCTTCCCGCTGCCGGTGCCGCGACCGCCTGGTCCGGCAGCGTGACAATCGCTGACAGGTTCGCGTTGCTGTACTGAGAAACTTTGGCATTCCCCGTCGCCGTCAGGTTCGCGAGCGAAAGCGTGCTGGTGAGCGCGCCATAGGTCTTGTTGATCACCACCACCGTCACCGCGTGATCGGACGACCGCAGCGCGCCGTACACCGCAAGCTGTCCCTGCGCCGCGCTGGTCGACGCCAGCGCATTGTCGCCGAATTTCGAGTTCGCGCCGTCATAATTGCGGTAGATCTCGAAGGCCACGAGGCCGGGGAGTTGCGTTGCGTCCGGAGGTCCCCACAGAGTCGCGAGGTCGAGGCCGTACTGCCCGAAGATGCCCAGCAGGTCGGCCTGCGCCAGCGCGCCGTTGATGTGCTCCTGCCCGCCCCAGTTGTACTCGGAAATAGCAGTCTTGGTGCCGGGATAGTCGTTGGCCACCCACGTCTGCATCATCGGAATGACTTGGGGAGACTGCAATGGGGTGTTGCAGTTGGAAGTGTAGTTCGCGTCGGTGACGTAGTTCGGCTGCGGGTAATTTGGATCGGTATACGTGGGGTCCCAGAAGACGCGCGTCGAGTTGAGCCGCGCGATTTGCTCGCCGGTATCTCCCGCGGTGGTGAGGCCCACGTTCGAACCGTTGTATTCGGCGGCAAAGTAGGTGTGCAGATCCAAGTAATCCAGCAGGCGGGGGGTATTGTTCTTGGTTGCGTAGGCCGCGAACTGCTGGAGATAGTAATCGATGAGGGCGGTGCCTCCGTGCGCCTTGCGGTCGACGGGACCGGACCAGGGCTCATAACAGGGGCCGGTGCTCCACCCGTTCTCGACGTCCTCCTTCGAATAGAAGAAGTCCCACCAAAAGGAAATTACCGGGCCGGCGACTGCGGCGGAGGGGTCGGCGGTCTTGACGGCCAATGCCGTGGCAATGTCGTTGTTCGTCAACTCGTCGTACGTGAAGGGCAGCGGATGCACGTCGCGCTGTGTCGCGTCCCACCAGTCGGGTTCGTTGTCCAGGTCGTAGATGGCCACGCCGCCATTCGCCGCGGCGCCGAAGGTCTGCACCAGTGACGTCACCCAAGTGCCCGACCACGCAGGGCCCTTGGCGATGCTGGTGACGGTAGGGTCGTTGCCGGTTATATTGCACCCGCTGGAGTTGGTACAGCCGCTGACCCCCTCAGGGTATACGCCATTGCCGCAGCCCTTGGAGGTGTCAACGGATTGCTGCGTGGGGTAGGTCGAAACCGGGAAGCTGCACGACGTGCCGTCCTTGGCCACCCAACCCTGCACGGGCACCGTGCCCAAGGTGACGGCGCCGATCGAATTATTGCTGGTCACCAAGTCATTAAACTGGCCCGTTGGCCCCATCGCGCCGGTCCCGTTTTCGAAGTACCAGTCGGCGGCGGCGCTCGTGACGCCCAGTTGGTAGTTGTAGCGCGAGGTGTTGTCTCCCCCCCATCGAAGCACGGGAGGGTTGGCAGGCGCATCCACGGAATTCACAAATGCGTAAGCATTCATGCCGTAGATATAGGGATTAATGGCATGGGACTGGTTGCCCGCGTCGACGATCAGCGCGGGGCCAGCCCCCGCCGCCGGAGGCGCGAGCGTCACCGTCGCGGCGCCGGATTGGGTGGCATCCCCGGCGGCGGTGGCCGTCACGGTCACCGTGGCCGGGGCAGGATAAGGAGTCTCGTAAAGCCCCGAGGTGCTGATGGAACCCACACTGCCTGTCCAGCCCGAGGGCCCCGCGACCGACCAGTTCACTGAGGTGTTGTAACTGCCCGTCCCGCTCACCGCGGCGCTGAACTGCGTGGTAGTGCCAATCGTGGCCGTCGTCGAGCTGGGAGATACCGTTACTCCGGTGATCGTGGGAGCGGCCGGCGCCGTCTGCGACGAACCTGTGCTGCCGCCGCCTCCGCCGCCACATCCCAACGCCAACCAACACAAAACGGCGCTGACAACCCCTGCCATCACCGATCGCCTGCCACCCATGGTCAGATCTCCCCTTTTTCAAAAACACTCCACCGCGCTCCACTAGCTTCGGCCACGATACGTCAGCATCGATCAAAACACTCGCCCGCAGCGCCGACGATTGAGACCGCTTGCCGTTGCTTTCCCGCTTGCCGTCCAATCGGACACGTCTATTTCGGCGCCAATCCGCGCGGATTCTACCACTCAGAAGATGCATTGCAAGGATCAAGTCCGATTGGCGACAAAAAGGCAGATTCGAGAAACCGTTGCGAGGCCTTCCCTTTCCGCTTCTATACGACGGTCGCGTATCGATGGACAGGCTGCGGTCTTCCGGGGCTGAGACTTTGGATGGCGCCAATCTGGAGTTGAATCTTGTCGCCACACTGAGCCTTCAGGTGCTCTCCGACGGTGAATTGCAGTTCCTCCGGGAACATTTGGACGCGGGCGTTGAAGACCATGGTCGTGGGAGTGGACCCGGAAAGCTGGCCCCGCACGCTTACTTTTCCTTTTGAACTGGTCAGATTGGCACTTAAGGATTGATTGTTCGGGGATACTATCAGCATTTTCATGTGAGCGATCTCGGCCGACTTGCTGGCGAACGTCCGTTGCAGGCCTTCCATCAAGCCCAAGCTCCACGGCCCCCATTCAATGTGCTCTTTGGGGGAAAGAGACGCAGTAGCATTCAGCCAGCCCAGGACCGCTTCGCCTTCGGCGTAGGTGTCATAATCCACTTCCGCAATCGTCTGGCCAACCGGAGATTGCCGCTGCACGCGCTCGAGCCACTGCGCGACGCCTGCCCCTTCGAGAGCCGACATCGCGAGGAGGGGCGTGCGAGGAAACTGATTCCGCAGAACGTCTTCGAGCTTTTCAAATTCTGACACGGCGATTTGATCCGCCTTGTTCAACGCGATGATGTCGGCCTCCTCCAGTTGCTTGCGGAGGATGTATCGCGCGCTGGAATGGAGCGGGTTGAGGGGGCTCTTGTCCAGGGCATCGCGCAGACGCGTGGGGTCAATCAGCACGGTGAAAGGCGCCAAATCGAACTGATCGGCAAGCCTGTCCTTGAGCGGCTGGAGCACCGTGGCGGAAAGGTCCGTGCAACTGCCGACCGGTTCCCCCATGATGATGCCGGGATTAGCCGCTTGAATTAGATCGTTCGCGGTAGCCACCATTTCATCAAACTTGCAACAGAAACAGCCTCCGGCGATTTCGCCAACCGTCCATCCTGCCTGCTGGAAAAGACCGGTGTCCACCAAGCCGGGGGCTTGGTCATTGGTGATCAGCGCAACGCGATGGCCTTCCTGCCGTAGTTGCTCTGCAGCGTGCCAGAGTAGTGTGGTTTTTCCCGTGCCGAGGAATCCACCCACTAGAATCAGTTTCCGTTTTTTCATTACTAGAGATCCTCTCTTAGAAATGCCTGCTGCACCACGTTTGAACGTCATGTTCTCAACGAATGGTGACTCGTTGGGGCACCCCTCGTGGGTGCTCTGCCGGTGGGCACCCACGAGAAGCGCGCCTACGTCCCGATGAGAGTCGAGAACGCGGCGGCAACATTTCCCCCAACCCGGCGGAAGTGCGCCCCGTCCAGCCGTGTGACTCCCCAAAAAACGCTGATCGAAGCCCTGATCGCCAGCGCGAATACGCATGCCACGGTGGACAGTTCGGGATGCTTGCGGACAAAATAAAGGCGGTTCAGGACTTCTTTTTTTCCGAACAAATAGGGGTCAGTGCGGCCAATGGGCGAAGGATAATGGCGGAACCGCGCCTCGGCCAACACCACCAGCTGATACTGTCTGCTAATACTGTAGCTAAAATCTAAATCCTCAAGATAGCTGTAATCCTGATACCACTCATCGAAGCGGTGCTCCGCGAGAACCTGGCGATGGTAGACCACCGCCGTGCTGGGCAGCCACTGCACTTCTTGATTTTGCGCGACGCAGCCGAGCAGGGTTTGAAATCCCGAACGCAGCACCACGCCACCGCGGGCGTCGTACAGGGCCAGGCGCGAGGCGAGGGGCAGCGACTTTAAGCGCGAGGCGAAAACCGGCGTCTGATTTTCCAGGTTGCAGCTCACTCCGCCGAGGCCGGGGGGCGAAGACTGCCAGAAATCCCCGATCGCCGCGAGCGCCTGGGGCTCGAGCACAATGTCGTCGTCCATGAAGCCGATCAACTCAATTTCGCGCGGCACGCATTCGATGCCGCGATTGCGCTTGGCCGACGCCGACCCGCGAGGGAATGTGGTGACCAGGATGTTCAACTGAGGGAACGCGCGCGCTAGCTCGTTCCCTTCCCCGGCCTCGTCGACGATGACCACTTGCGCGGGCAAGCGCGTCTGCGCGGCCACACTGCTGAGCATTTTCCGCAGATCATCGCACCGGCCAACGGTGGCAATGACGATCGCAATTTCGCCGGAAGGAAGTGTCATGAGTTTGTGGGCGCCTGAACCGAGCGATGGAATCGCCCGCATAGCGACGGCTACCGTTCGTAGCGCGGGCGTCTCGCCCGCTGGGGCGAGACGCCCGCGCTACGATCACGCTCGCTGCGCCAGGAATTCCGCCACGACTTTCCGCATGGCGGCCTGGAAATTCTCCACGGAAAAGGCCTGGGAGGTGCGCTGCAAGTGAGCGCGCAGCCGTTCCTCCTCGGCCTCGCTGGCGAGAACGGCCAGAATCTTTTCCACCGCGTCGGCTTCACTCGCGTAGATCAGCGCCGGATCGTTGGCAATCTCGACCTGGCCGCCGCCGTTGGGGACGAACGCCACGCACCCGGCCAGCACCATCTCCGCGACCGCCACCCCGAATGCTTCGCTTTGGCAGGCGTTGATGCCAAAACGGTGCCCCGCCAGCAGCTCCCGCTTCCGATCCCCTTGCACCCAACCTTCCAGGTAGACCCAATCGCGAAATCGCTCGGCCAAGCCGCGGATTGTTTTCGCGTAATCGGAGTTGTCCATCCCACCGAGGATGTGCAAGTGGACATCGTGCCCCCGCTCGCGAACTCGCCGCAGGATTTCAATAACCGAATGTACGCATTTCTCCGCCGAAACCCTTCCCAAGCACACAAACCCTCTTTCCCGTTTTGTCGCGGGGATATGCGGACTATCCACAATGACCGGCGGGTAAACGACCTGGGAATGGACTCCGCATTTTGTCAAAAGCCGGTCAGCGGTCCACGCAGAATTGGCGAGAGTGACGTTCTGCTTCCAAGCTTCGGGATTGCTCGCGGCGATGCGGTCGCCGAATCCCAAGTAGGCGCGGCGCACCCAGGTATCTCCATAAAACCACTTCTTGCGCGTGCGGAAAGTCGGATGCAGATCCAAGCGCCATTCATCCATAAAGGAGAAGTCCGCGATGATTTGCACTCCGGGCTTGCCGAAGCCCATGGGGCCGTAACCACTGATGAGAACCGCAAACTCCGCAGCGACGCGATTGATGTAGCGCTGGAGGAATCGCCACCTCAGGGCGGAAAATCTTGTCGTGCTTCGCAATCCCCACGGCAGCGCCACACGCCGCGTGGAGAAGTCTCCCGGCGAAAGCGACGTTCCATAGTAGGCATTCAGCCGCTCGACGTCGACGTTCCCCATGGAGATCAAAGTCAAGTCATACTCGCGCCTGAGAGCGTCGATGGTCCAAAGGACAGCAGCCTCGGATCCTCCGAAGCCCATCTCGGGGTGAACGAGCGCGACCTTCGCCCGCGAGGTTGTGAGCCGGCCTGTGGTCATCGTCGTCATACTGAACGCTCGAAGCGCTCTGCCCAGGTGCGAACGTAGTTCTTCACCCCCTGAGGCAAAAGCTTGCGCCATGCCGCCCCCGGCAGTTTGGGAACCCGAATCTCCGACACCGGAATCGGCGTATATTCGAAGGGGTCCTGAACGAGAGCTTCCTGAAAGACCAGATCGTGGTCGCGCACGACGCGGTCAAGCGAGAAGCGATCGCGAATCGTTCCGCGAGCGGCAGTCGAAAAATCTCCCAGCTTCTTTCGGTTCCTGGAGAGCTTCTCGATCTCGAGCGAAAAATCCGCAGCGCTTCCCGCCGGGCACAGCATGCCATTCACTCCGTGCTCGACCACGAAATCGGTACCCCCAGCGATTCTGGACACAACGGGGACGCAGCCGCAAGCCATAGCTTCCAGCAGGGCCCAGGAGTGGCCCTCGTAGCGTGACGGCAGAAGCAGCAGATGCGCGCGTTGCAGCAAGGGTATCGATTTCGTCCGCGGCAAGTAACCATGGAACGTCACGCGGTCGGCGAGATTTGCCGAGCCAAACGCTGCGCGCAAGCGGTCGCCGTCGCCGCCCTCGCCGATGATGTCCAAATGGAATTCAACGCCCGACGCCGCAAGCCGGCGGGCGATAAGCGGGAGCAGCATCACACCTTTTTGATTCTCATCAAGCCGGCCGAGGAATGCCAGCCGCAGGCTTCCCTGGAAGTCGCGAACGGCGCCGGGGGTAAATGTTTCAATCTCGACTCCCCCAGGAATGACGGCGCATTTTTCCGGGGGAACCGCCCAATCCCGGATCAAGTCGCTTTGTTGCCGCGGAGTCTCGACAATGATTTTGCTGGTTCGGGAAAGGCATGCGGCGGCCATTGCGTAGCTTCGGCGCGTGATCGTGCCGGAACGGGTGACCAGCTTGACCCGGGCGGGCAAGGCGGGCGCGGCGGCCAGGGTGAACATCTGCTCAGCGCAAAATACCAAATCGATTTTTCGCTCACCCACCCAGCGGACAAATTCCGCCGCGGCCAGGCACACGTTCGGATTGCCGGGCGCCAGGACCTCCAGATCGTCGCCGGCAAATCTCGAATCAACTTTGGCGGATGCCTCGCCCCCCGCTGTAACTCCCAGGATTTCCCAGCCGCGCTCGCGGAGGCCGCCACCCACGACTCGATAGACCGTGGTGACACCACTCAAGACCGGGGAAATGCACCAAGCAATCCTGCCCTTTGACCTTGCGGTCGCGACCATGACGTCACCTGAGGTCCCCTGGCTTCGCGGCAATAACGGGTCGACCTCTCCTATTCTTCCACGGATTGCTGAACTCTAGCGGCCGGCCGGAGTTTCGCCGTCCGAGCCAACGTCGCGCGGATCATGTCTTTTCCACTTTCCACTCACGCCACGGTAGCCGTCAAAGAGGCCGGACGCAATCGCCTGGGCTGCAGCATAGCGGCGATGCAGAATGTTCTTGGCCGCTCTCCCCAACGCGCGGGGAAGGTTGACGACGCGGACAATGAACCTCCCGGCGCGAGATAATTCCCGGGAGAGCAGTAAAGCGTTTCGGTGCGAGTAATAATACTCGCGGCAGTTGTATTTCCCCCCCGAACTGGCTGCTCCCTTATGCCGAACCTCAGCGTCATTCACCCGGATGCAGAAGTATCCGAGTTTTCGCGCCCGCACGGAAATCCCCACATCCTCAAGGTACATGAAGAACCGTTCGTGCAAATACTCGCCATGGGTTAAGTAGAGGGTGCGAAGCATCTCGCTTCG
>Ga0181535_10001989_pt1 | contig 25579 bp, 19 predicted proteins | sample PEATcosm2014_Bin_44_FD_119774 | JGI IMG/M metagenome (GOLD analysis project Ga0181535, IMG submission 119774) | Peatland microbial communities from MTU Mesocosm Facility, Houghton, MI, USA - PEATcosm2014_Bin17_30_metaG | ecosystem: Environmental > Terrestrial > Soil > Wetlands > Peat | place...
CATGGTCTGTTGGGCTCATGGTCTAAAGAATTCACGGCGTTGATAGGAGTCCATCTGGGCTCCGGTCTGGCGGGAAAAGACTGCAAAAATCACAAGGCCAAAGCTTAATCCTATCGTGGAATAGCGCTCGCCCCAAATCGCCACTCTGCACTTCGCACCGTCTTACGAAGGTGCATTGCGCGGAGCGTCAATCGGACAAAACTGTTTCACGTGAAACAGTTTTGTCCGATCGAGGGGTGAAACCGGACAAAACTGATGGCTGAAACATCAGCCTCACTGTTAACTCAGCACAAGGCTCAAAAATGCGGAAAACACGCATCAAAAACACGCATCTTAAGAACCATTCATTATAATGAGAGGTGTTGAGAGAGAAGCTTGCATATTTGCGCCTGCGCAGCGGCCATCTTTCCCAAACCTATTCCAAGGCGCTACCGCGGCCCGGCCTGGCCGCGAGAATTTCGGGCGGGCTACTTGACTTGCGCTTATGGCAATGCCACTCGCTGCGCTCACGGAAACACGGCACAAACACTATGGGATGGAATGTCCAAGGCTTTCGTTTTTCCCGGACAAGGGTCTCAAGCCGTCGGCATGGGCAAGGCCTTGGCGGACACTTTTCCGCAGGCCCGAGCGGTTCTGGCCGAGGTCGATGATGCGCTTGGGCAGAAATTGTCCTTGCTGATGTTCTCGGGCCCTCAGGACGAGCTCACCTTGACGGAGAATGCGCAACCGGCCTTGCTTGCGGCTAGTCTTGCCGCCGTCCGCGTGCTCGAAGCCGAGGCGGGGCTTGATCTTGCGAGGGATGCAAGCTTTGTCGCGGGTCATTCGCTCGGCGAATATTCAGCCTTGGCGGCGGCCGGATCGCTGAGCGTGGGAGAGGCCGCGAAACTGCTTCGCGTGCGCGGGCGCGCGATGCAGGGCGCCGTGCCGGTTGGCGCTGGCGCGATGGCGGCGTTGCTTGGACTCGATTATGACGCAGCGCTTGCCATCGCCAAGCAAGCGGCCGAGGAAACAGGCGGCGGCGCGATCTGCGCGGTCGCCAATGACAATGGCGGCGGCCAAGTCGTGGTGTCGGGCTCGCTTGCCGCGGTGCACCGGGCGATCGATATCGCCAAGGAGCGAGGTGGAATCCGTACTGTTCTTTTGCCGGTTTCGGCACCATTTCACTGCGCCCTGATGAAGCCGGCCGCCGACGCCATGGCGGCGGCTCTTGGGGCGGCCCCCATTAAGCCGCCTTGCGTGCCTCTGGTCTCGAATGTGCTGGCGGCACCGGTCACCGAACCTGACGAGATCCGCAAGCTGCTTGTCGCTCAAGTGACCGGCCCTGTGCGTTGGCGCGAAAGCATGGTCTTCATGGCGGGGAAGGGGATTTCGCTCTTCATCGAATGCGGCGCCGGAAAAGTCTTGTCGGGGCTCGTCAAACGGATCGCCGGCGCGGCGCGCGGCGTTTCGATCGGCATTCCCGCCGATATCGATCTTTACCGGGCCCTGGGTTAAGCCCTGGCCGCGATTTTCCGGAGTTTCCTCTCTCATGTTTGATCTTAGCGGCAGGACAGCCCTTGTCACGGGCGCAAGCGGCGGCCTCGGGCGGGCGATCGCGCGGGCCTTGCATGGCCAAGGCGCCATTGTCGGTCTCTCGGGCACCCGCCAAGAGGCGCTCGCCGCGCTCGCCGCCGAACTCGAAACCAACGTCCACGTTTTTCCTTGCGATCTTGCCCATAAAGCGGCGTCGGAAGCGCTCATTCCCGCCGCCGAAGCCGCGATGGGAAGCGTCGATATCCTCGTCAACAATGCCGGCGTGACCAGGGACAATCTCTTCATGCGCATGAAGGACGAGGAATGGGACACTGTTCTTAACGTCAATCTGACCGCCGCCTTTCGTCTCTCCCGGGCCTGCCTCAAAGGGATGCTCCGCAAGCGATATGGACGGATTATCGGAATCAGCTCGATCATCGGTGTGACCGGCAATGCCGGCCAGGGCAATTATGCGGCCGCGAAGGCGGGGATGATCGGTATGTATAAGAGTCTCGCCGCCGAGGTGGCGAGCCGCGGCGTGACCGTCAATTGCATCGCGCCGGGCTTTATCGAGAGCCCGATGACGGATGCCTTGAATGAGAAACAGAAAGAGGCGATCCTTGCCAAGGTTCCCATGGGACGTCTCGGAACCGGCGCGGAAATCGCCGCGGCGGTCGTCTATCTCGCCAGTCGGCAAGCCGCCTATGTCACCGGCCAGACTCTCCATGTTAATGGGGGAATGGCAATGATTTAAATACGATAGGGGGCTATTCGGCAGGCGTGCGCGGGCTCTCGCCAACCGGATTGAAGTATGTTACCAACCCGGCTAAGCGAGGGGCACGTCAAGTTGCGGGCCCCCGTATCACGTTGACGCCAGTCTATGACGGCGATTTCTGAGCAAAGTTTGAGCAAACTTAAAGAGGACGAGGATCAAACAACCATGAGCGATGTCGCCGAGCGCGTGAAAAAAATTGTGGTCGAGCATCTCGGCGTTGAAGCCGACAAAGTCGTCGATGGCGCCAATTTCATGGAAGACCTTGGCGCGGATTCCCTTGACACGGTCGAGCTCGTCATGGCTTTCGAAGAAGAATTTGGTGTCGAGATTCCTGACGATGCCGCCGAAACGATTGTGACGGTCGGTGATGCCATCAAATTTCTCGAAAAGGCTTCAGCAGCCTAATTTCCTTAAAAACCATGCGCTCCCGGACTCCAAACTCGGAATTGGAACGGAGTGTGCCAACAATGCGTGCCGGCTGAATGCTGGTTGCCAAATTAAAGAACAAGAAAAACAAGAAAAACCGTAAGGTTGTTTGATGCGCAGGGTGGTTGTTACGGGTCTCGGCATGGTCTCGCCACTGGGCAGCGGGGCAGAGCCGAGCTGGAGCCGTTTGCTCGCAGGCCAAAGCGGTGCCCGTCCGATCGAAACATTTGATGTTTCCGATCTTCCTTGCAAGATTGCCATGCCGGTCCCGCGCGGCGCCGGTGGCGACGACGCGAGCTTCAACCCTGATCAATGGATGGAGCCGAAAGAGCAGCGCAAAGTTGACGATTTTATTCTCTACGCGATGGCGGCGGCGACGCAGGCGCTTGCCGATGCGGGCTGGAAGCCCTCCACCTATGAGGAGCAGATCCAAACCGGCGTTCTGATCGGCGCCGGGATCGGCGGTCTTGGCGGTATCGCCGAGACCGCGATTGTCTTGAAGGAAAAGGGGCCGCGCCGCGTTTCGCCTTTCTTTATTCCTGGGCGTCTCATCAATCTCGCCGGGGGCTATGTCTCAATTCAGCATGGTCTCAAAGGTCCGAATCACGCGGTCGTCACCGCGTGCTCGTCGGGAACCCATGCGATCGGCGACGCGGCGCGTCTGATCGCCCTGGAAGATGCCGAAGTCATGGTGGCGGGGGGAGCGGAATCGGCGATCAACCGCATCGGCATTGCAGGATTCGCCGCGTGCAAGGCCCTCTCCACTGGTTTCAACGACCGGCCGAAGCTCGCCTCGCGGCCCTACGACAAGGACCGCGATGGTTTTGTCATGGGCGAGGGTGCTGGCTGTGTCGTTCTCGAATCCTACGAGCATGCCAAGGCGCGCGGCGCCAAGATTTACGCCGAGATCGTGGGTTATGGCATGTCGGGCGACGCCTATCACATCACGGCGCCGGCGGTGAGCGGTGATGGGGCCTATCGGGCGATGACGGCGGCGATCAAACGGGCCGGGATTGCACCAGGCGATATCGATTATATCAATGCGCATGGGACTTCGACGCCGCTCGGCGACGAAATCGAGATCCGGGCCGTCGAGAGGCTCGTTGGCAGCAGCGGACATGCGCTTTCCATGTCCTCGACAAAATCGGCGATCGGACATCTTCTCGGCGCCGCCGGGGCCGTCGAGGCGATCTTTACGATTTTGGCGATCCGGGATCAAATCGTACCGCCGACGCTCAACCTCGATAATTTGTCGGTGGCGACCGAAATCGATCTCGTCCCGCACAAGGCGCGGGCGCGCGAAGTGACCTTCGCCATGTCGAATTCCTTCGGCTTTGGGGGCACCAACGCCTGTGTGATTTTCAAGCATCCGGAATAACTGGCAGGCTAAGGCCATGTTAGATCCCGTTCATGATTTGGGATAAAATCCATCCAAAATCATGAACGGGATCGATTCCAAAAGATAAGAGCGGGATACGGGCGGAAAAACGGTTTCCACTTTTCCTCATCCCGCTCAATGCAGTCCATCTGGCCGACATGCCAGAAATTCCGGTGCGTGAACCCGATTTCGCCATATTTTCCGGGCCGGATAGGCGGCATCTGCCAATGCGCGCCGGTTTGTTTTGCAGCGAGGTGGGGTTTGGTTCACGTCAGGAAACTGCGATGGCGTATGACCCCAAAAAGTTGCAGGCTTTTTGGATAGGATCATGCGGTAACACTACGGTGACACTAAAGAGAAGGAGACCATGAGCGATTCATCTTGAAGCGATCATGGCCTAGTGCAACCCCGAAGACGACTGCAATGAGAAATAACGGAACGCGTCGGAGCATTTTGGTTGGCGGAAAGGCTCCCGTGGCAACTTCGTGAGCTGATGTGATGGGCGACAAGCCTCAAACCCCGAACTTGCCTTTAAATCCGAATGGAAAAGATGTGCCGGAGCCGGACCGGGCCCTGCGCGGCGACGCCCGCCCGGATGGCCGGTTGGGCGCCCAAAGAGTGACGCCGCGAAGCCCCAATGAGGCACTGCAGCCCGATACCGCTCCACCGCCGCCGCCCAACCCGCGGAGGCGCAGACGGCCCACGCTTTCGGTATTCAGCGGAATCCTTTCTTTTTTATTGGTTGCGGCGCTCGCTTCCATGTTCGGGCTCGTGTGGGCTCAACAGCGGATGCGCGCGCCAGGTCCGCTCACGGAAGCCAAGGTCCTCTACATCGCACCAGGCACCGAGGTGCCCGACATTATCGCCCAACTCGACAGCGCAGGGGTCATCGACGGTCCGTTCTTGCTCAATATCGCGCTGTTGCTCGAAGGCAACCGTTCAAAGGTCAAGGCCGGCGAATATCTCTTCAAACAAAACGCCAGTCTGAGTGACGTGATCGAGACGCTGGTCAGCGGCAAGCAGGTGCTTCACGCCGTCACCATACCCGAAGGACTGACGAGCGAGCAGATTGTCGAAAGGATCCGCGAAAGCGACTTTCTCCTCGGCGATATTGCGGAGGTGCCGAAGGAAGGCAGTCTTCTTCCGGAAACATACAAGGTCGCGCGCGGTACGGTGCGAGCGGACCTCGTTAAGAAAATGCAGGACGATCAAAAGCGCGCCGTCGATCAGATTTGGTCGCGCCGGTCGAGCGGTCTTCCCTTGCGCTCTCCCTTTGAACTTGTCACCTTGGCCTCGATCGTCGAAAAGGAAACCGGCAAGGCCGATGAGCGGCCGCGGGTTGCGAGCGTTTTTCTGAACCGCCTGAAAAAAGGGATGCGTCTGCAATCCGACCCTACGATTGTCTATGGCCTGGCCGGAGGCAAGGGCCCGCTTGGGAGGGGGCTCACGCGTGCCGATCTCGACAAGCCTACTCCTTATAATACTTATACGATCGACGGCCTGCCGCCCGGGCCGATCGCCAATCCGGGCCGCGCGGCGCTGGAGGCCGTGGCAAACCCGTCACGGACGCAGGATCTGTATTTCGTCGCCGACGGCACCGGCGGCCATGTCTTTTCCGAAACGCTCGATCAGCATAACCGCAATGTGCAGCGCTGGCGCCAGATCGAAAAGGACGTGAAGGACAAGCAGGAACAACCGGCACCCGACGCGGACAAAGCGGCACCCGCGAACGAGCCTTCCGCGCCGGCTACCACCCCTCCTTCGGCGCCTGCGGCAACCCAGCCCGGCGGCGGCCGGAAAAGCGAGACCGGAATTCCTGCTTCCGTCTATGGTTCGCTTCCTGCATCGCTAGATACGGCCCGAAGCAGCACACAAGCGCCAACTTTGGCTTATGCGCAGGCGGCGTCGGCGATTGCGGGAGCGGTGCGGACGCCGTCTTCCAAGTCCACCGAGGCTAAGCCCGCCACGGCCATAAGGGCCTTCACCTTTGGCCCCGGGCTCGACGAACTTGGCATTTCAGTCGGGGGCGTCCCCTCTCCGGCTGCAGCGACACTCGATGGTCCGGTCGGCCAAGAGGATGCGGCGGATTCGCCAAGCGGTGTTACGTCCCGCGTCGCCGCCGGCGGCGAGCAGAACCCGCGGCCGATGCCTGCCGGTTTCTCGCCGGCGGTCGACGGTTCCCCGGATCAATCCGTAGGGGCAGACGAGACCCCGCCGCAAAACGATAAACCAGCCGTCCATCCGAAGGCGTTCGATGCTTCCCAAGGAACCCCTTTCGACCCCCTTCTTAACAAGACCTATGATTTGAACTACGCGAAAACCGTCCCGGCGATGCGTTAATCATTATTTCCGATCCGGAGAGAATTACGAAAGCGAGGATTGGCGAAGACCAGCTCGAGTCAGAGGTCAATGCCGCTGGTATGAGACCATGAGCGTCTTATCTTGAAGCGCTCATGGGCAAGCGCTCAAACATGCTTCGGGCGGCCTTAACGCAAACCCCAGGCTCGCGGCGATCGCCGGGTGTGTCACATGGCCGCGATGCACATTGAGCCCGCCACGCAGGCCGGGATTGCGCGCAATCGCCTTGAGCCCGCCGGAAGCAAGAGCGAGACCGAAAGGAAGCGTCGCATTGTTCAGCGCATGGGTCGAAGTCAAGGGCACCGCGCCGGGAATATTCGCGACGCAATAATGCACCACGCCATCCTTGAGGAAAGTCGGATGGGTGTGGGTCGTTGGATGCGAGGACTCGAAGCAGCCGCCCTGATCGATCGCGATATCGACGAGAACGGCGCCTTGCTTCATGCCGCGCAACATTGGCTTGGTGACGAGTTTCGGCGCCGTCGCGCCCGGGATCAGCACGGCGCCGATGACCGCGTCGGCGGAAAAAACCGCATCCTCAATCGCCGCCGCCGAGGCGAATCTTGTTTTTGCCCGCCCTTGAAACAATTCGTCGAGCAGGCGCAGGCGCGGGAGCGAGCGGTCGAGGATCGTCACATCGGCGCCAAGACCAACCGCCATCCGCGCGGCTTGGGTTCCGGCGACCCCGCCGCCGAGCACCACGACAAGCGCTGGCGGGACTCCCGGCACACCACCGAGCAGAATGCCGCGGCCGCCGTTCTGGCGCTGAAGAGCCGTGCCGGCCGCCTCGGCGGCGAGGCGTCCGGCTACCTCACTCATCGGCGCGAGGAGGGGCAGGCCTTGGCCATCGGGCCCAGTCACGGTTTCATAGGCAATGGCGGTGCAGCCGGAGGCGAGTAAGCCTTTCGCCTGGGCGAGATCGGCCGCGAGGTGCAAAAAGGTGAAAAGGATTTGCCCTTCGCGCAGCCGCGTCCATTCGCTTTCTTGCGGCTCCTTCACCTTTATGATCATTTCGGATTTGGCGAAAATTTCGGCGGCGGTGCTGGCAATTGCAGCACCCGCCGAAAGATAGGCTTGATCCGTCGCATTGATCCCGGCGCCGGCGCCAGTTTCCACCTGGAGCTCATGCCCTGCGGCGACGAATTCACGAACCGCCTCGGGGGTCAATCCGACGCGATATTCCCCCTCTTTGATTTCCTTCGGCACACCAATCCGCATTCGACATCCGCCTCTAACTCTGGATATGCCCGCAACGGCACATCCTGGAAAAATTGCCCGGCTTTTCGAGCATAAATGGCAGCGACTTATTGTATTTAGAGTGGATCCTCTCCAATCCCCTCACCGGGAAGCGCTCTGGACTTCGCACCGAAAAAGCTGCTCGACTTTTTCGCTTCTGACATGCTCCAACTCTTTTGAAGCCCAGCGATTCCTTTTCGATCGGAGGATTGCATCGGGGAGCAAGCACTCTTGGCGCGAATGTGGTACGCTCTATGCTGGAAAGCAATGGCGAGACGGCGCCGCGAAGCGTCCAGGCAGGGAGCACCGGTCGTTTGCAGGGCACGTTCAAAATCAAAGAGTTGGAGCATGTCAGAAGCGAAAAAGTCGAGCAACTTTTTCGGGGCTGGCTCTAGCCGCAAGCCAATGAATGGGCAGACGCGCCGGTCCGTCACGGTCCCGTCATCAAGTATGATGAAATTTCAACCCCCTTCCGGTCGAGGAGGAAATTTTGATGCCGCCGGTGGAAAGACAAAATATAGCTGCGAGAAAACGCGCGGCGGGGCTGGGGCGTGGCGCGAAAGGTCATTCCGCTCCCGCGAAACCTATGAAGAAGACGCCGGTTGTCGAGACTGTTGTCGAGGAGGAACGTGTCGAAGCTATTTTGGATCTCTCCGGCCAGGACAAAGAGATCTCCGTCGAGACCGCCACAGCGGCATCGATTGCCATCATGGACACAGCCGACACGGCTATCGCGCCAGCAGCGGGGATCGCGCAATCGCCGCACCGCTTTATCAATCGCGAATTATCTTGGCTCGAATTCAACCGGCGGGTTCTGCTCGAAGCATCGAATCAAAACCATCCGCTCCTCGAGCAACTGCGATTTTTATCAATTTCCGCCGACAATCTCGACGAATTCTTCATGGTGCGGGTCGCCGGACTCCGCGGCCAGCTGCGCGCCGGAATTACGACGCCGTCCGAGGACGGGATGTCGCCGCCCGAACAACTCGCCAAGCTCCGCGAGCGCGTCAGCCTTTTGGCAGCGGAACAGCAGCGGCGCTGGCGTGAATTGCGCAAGGAGCTGCGTGGGGCTGAAATAATTCTCCTCGATCCGCCGGATCTGAGCAAGGCCGAAACGGAATGGCTGCGTCAGCATTTCATGACGCATATTTTTCCGGTTCTCACGCCGCTCGCCATTGATCCGGCGCATCCGTTCCCGTTCATTCCCAATTTCGGCTTTACGATCGCCCTCGAATTGCTCGGGCCAACCGACCACAAAAACCGGAAAGCCTTGATACGGATGCCGGCCAAGATCGAGCGGTTCATCCGTCTCCCCGAGGAGTTTTGCGAGAAAGGCCAGCGTTTCGTCGCGCTCGAATCCGCGATCGGCATGTTCACGCAAAGCCTATTTCCCGGCTATCACGTACGCGGTCATGGGCTCTTCCGGATCATCCGCGACAGCGATCTCGAAGTCGAGGAAGAGGCCGAGGATCTGGTGCTTCTGTTCGAGAGCGCGCTGAAGAGGCGGCGGCGGGGTTCGGTGATCAGGGCCGAATTCGACAGTCTCATGCCCGAGGAGTTGCGCGGATTCGTTGCCGAGGAACTCGATGTCGCCGGAGAGGAAGTTTTTGTCCTCGATGGAATGCTCGCCTTGAACGAGCTTTCCGAACTCGTCAGTCTCGACCGTCCGGATCTCAAGTTCAAGCCCTATAATCCGCGCTTTCCCGAGCGCGTCCGCGACAATGGCGGCGATTGTTTTCTTGCCATCAAACAAAAGGATCTCGTCGTCCATCACCCTTATGAATCCTTTGATGTCGTGGTCCAATTCCTGAACCAGGCGGCGGCCGATCCCAATGTCGTCGCGATCAAGCAGACTTTATATCGCACCTCCTCCGACAGTCCGATCGTGCGCGCCCTCATCGAGGCGGCGGAAGCCGGCAAGTCGGTGACCGCCCTTGTCGAACTCAAGGCGCGCTTCGACGAGGCCGCCAACATCCGTTGGGCGCGCGATCTCGAGCGCGCCGGCGCGCAAGTCGTGTTTGGTTTCATCGAATTGAAGACGCATGCCAAATTGTCGATGGTCGTGCGCCGCGAAGCTGGCTCGCTCGTGACCTATTGTCATGTCGGCACCGGCAATTATCATCCGGTGACAGCCAAGATCTATACCGACATTTCCTTCTTCACCGCCGATCCGGCCATCGGGCGTGATATCTCGCGAATCTTCAATTATATCACCGGCTATGCCGAGCCGGCCGGGCTCGAACGCATGGCGGTTTCGCCGATTTCGCTCAAGAAGCGGCTCCTCGATCATATCGCGCAGGAGATCGCGTTCGTCAAAGCCGGCAAGCCCGGCGCGATCTGGGCAAAATGCAATGCGCTTGTCGATCCCGAGATCATCGACGCCCTCTATGAAGCGAGCAATGCCGGGGTCAGCATAGACCTTATCGTGCGCGGGATCTGCTGCTTGAGGCCGGGTGTCGAAGGCCTTTCTGAAAACATCAGCGTCAAATCGATCGTCGGCCGGTTTCTTGAACATGCAAGGGTGTATTGCTTCGGTGGCGGCCACGATCTGCCGCACCCCAAGGCGCATGTCTATATTTCGTCGGCCGATCTGATGCCGCGCAATCTCGACCGGCGGGTCGAGGCGCTGCTGCCGATTCTCAATCCGACCGTGCATGAGCAAGTCCTCGGTCAGATCATGGTGGCCAATCTTCTCGACAATCAGCAAAGCTACCGGGTCTTGCCGGATGGTTCGAGTGCGCGCATAAAGGCGGCCGAAAATGAAGAGCCCTTCAATGCGCATAGCTACTTCATGACCAACCCGAGTCTGTCCGGCCGTGGAAAATCCCTCAAGCATTCGAGCCCAAAAACCCTCCTCGAGCGTCTTGACGCACGCTGAAGCCCCGATGTTGGAGAAAAGTTTAAAGGTTGCTTCGTCAACCGATGCCGGGGCGCCGGTCGCGATCGTCGACGTCGGGTCGAACTCGGTCCGTCTCGTCGTCTATGAGCGTTTGGGCCGCTCGCCCCGCCCATTTTTCAACGAGAAATCGCTGTGCGCGCTCGGCAAGGGGGTCGCGACCACCGGCCGGCTCCCGAAAGCAGGTGTCGAGAAGGCGCTCGCCGCCCTGCGCCGTTTCCGGGTCTTGAGCGATATCATGGGCGTGTCTCGCATCCATGTTCTTGCGACCGCTGCCGCCCGCGATGCGTCGAACGGCGCCGAATTTCTTGCGGCGGCGGCGGCGGCGATCAGGGCTCCGGTCACGCTCTTGTCAGGCGGCCGGGAGGCCGAGCTTTCGGCCTATGGCGTCATTTCCGGGATCATGAAACCGGATGGCGTCGCCGGCGATCTTGGCGGCGGCTCGCTCGAATTGATAGACGTGAAGGGCTCTCACGCGGGCAAGGGCATGAGCCTTCCGCTTGGCGGCCTCACCTTGATGGACGCCTCCAAGCAGTCGCCGCGCGCGGCGGTCAAGATCGTCCGCGAGGCACTGGCCGGGTCGGGCATAGCGAAGCGGCTTGACGGACGCACATTATACGCGGTCGGCGGCACCTTCCGGGCCCTCGCCAAGCTGCATATGAGCCAGCGCAATTATCCGCTGAAGGTGACCCATGGCTATGTCATTCCGGCGCGCGACGCCGCCGATTTTGCCGGTCTTGTCGAACGGGCGAACACGGAAACGCTGCTTTCGATCGACGCCGTCAGCGCCTCGCGGCGGCCGCTTCTCGCCTATGGCGCCGTCGTGCTCGACGAGATCATTCGCCGGGCAAGGCCACGGGAGATCATGTTTTCGGTGACCGGCGTGCGGGAAGGCCTGCTCTACGAAATGCTCGACCCGGCGCAGCGGAAGCTTGATCCGCTGCTCGTCGCGGCGGCGCAACTCAACCAGCTTTTTTCGCGCGCCCCGGGCCATGCCGAGGAGCTCCGCGATTGGACCGACGGCTTCATGAAGTCTTTGCATGACGAGGAAACCCAGGAAGAACGCAGGCTTCGCCATGCCGCGTGCCTGCTGGCCGACATCCATTGGCGCGCCCACCCGGACCACCGCCATGAGGAAAGCGTGAACATCGTCGAGAACGCCGCCTTCCTCGGCGTCGATCATCCCGGGCGTTGTTTCCTTGCCCTCGCGGCGTCCTATCGCTACCTCGGACCCGATGCCGATGTTAGTCCGCAGCTCCGCGCGCTCGTTTCGGCGCAGATGCTTGAAAGAGCGCGCATTCTTGCCGCCGCGACGCGTGCCGCCTTGGTGATTTCAGGCGCCATGTCCGGTGTCCTGCCCCTGACGCCGCTTGCCTGCGGGAAGACCAAATTGATCTTGACCTTGCCGCGAAGCCTCGCCGATCTGGTGAGCGAACGCTTGCAAAATCGCTTGAGCCAGCTGGCTCGTCTGATCGGGCGCGAGGCGGTGATCACGATCGCTGGCTAGAGCATGGTCGGAACAAGCCGAACAAGTTTTCCGGGATAGGCTCTGATGTCTCAGCTATCATTTCTGTCCGGTTAGAGCCGTCAACCGGACAAAAATGTTTCACGTGAAACATTTTGGTACGATTATTTTGGGCCAAAAAGACAGCCGCGAAGCGTGGGGGGATAGAAAGCGACGGCTTTTTGGGGCAATCCCACCAAATTCAAATTGAGACATTACCAAGGATTTGAGCGCGTGTGGCAATGGGCAGCTTGTTCATGTCAAGCACGATATGAAACTTTATTCTTAGCACCAAGAATTAAAATTTGATTTGATCCGTAGCGGGACGACTGTTTCTCCGAGGTATCCACTTGGTGCGCCACATAGTTGTTCAATATCGTTGCTATTAAGATTAAGCGCTTCTCGTATGTCCGACTTTGACTGAACTCCATTCTTAATCAGCATATCCAAAGCGGCTTGCAGGACAGATGGAGACTCGGTCTTGAAAGCAGTATCTAAAGGCTCTCGCTTCCTCATGCCCTTGGCAGTTAACTGTCTGAACATGTAACTGACCTGATTGGCATTCAGTATTCCAAGCTCTTTGCAACGATAAACCATCATTGCAACAGACACGCGCCATCGCTCTTTCAATTTCAAAAAATAATGCACAGACGTAGAAATTACCTCTCGCGCAAATGTTTCGCGCGGTAGAAGGAAACAGCCCGCAAAATAGTTAGCTTGTCTCTCGATTTTTCCGAGAATGTCGGTTGTTACGTCAACGCCGTTATGAAGAAGAAGATGGCCGAGTTCATGGGCTAGATCGAAGTTGAATCTCGGCAGTTCGTCTCTGTCAGCTGAGCAAAGGATAAACGGTCTGCCCCCCTGCCATCGGGAGACCGCATCCATATCGTCGCAATAGACTGATTCCTTAATTAAAATTACGCCATTAGCTTCGAGGACAGCGGATAAATGAAAAATCGGGCCGCGACCCAACGCCCAATGATCGCGAACAATGCCAGCGATCCTCTCAAGCGCGTCCTCAGAATCTACTTGCCAATCCCATTCCAAAACCGGAAGGTTAACTGTTGGGAGATCAATATACTGTTCCACATATGCAAGGATGTCCCATGCCCATTCGAGGCGTCGCGATATGCGCGCCCTGTCTGCCCGGTTCATTCGTTTCAACCCGCGCCAAAATGGTGTGCCAAAACCATCTAACGATCTAGCGCGCTTTTCAGTAAAAAAGGCGGGTGGCTGTTGCGTCAAAGCGATGATTTTCGACATAACTTCAGCAGACGGTACGATCTGGCCCGCTTCATATTGCCCCACAGATTGGCGGCTCACGCCAAGCTCCTCAGCAAATCGCTCCACTGTGTAGCCCCGCGCTTCTCGCGCTTCTCGAATCCGTTCAGGCACGATGCGCGGAGCGGTTCCCGCGATCGTGTTTGATGGAAACTTCATAGGTTCCTCCCCTAGTTTTTATCTTTCTTTTGGATCTCAATAGCGCGGTCCATGAAGTCTTTAAACTTCATACGCGACTTCGGATCTGGCGGAGGCGGAGTATGCGGTTCTATTGGCATTTCGCCGAAATCAGACCGCAATAAATTGAGGCGCCCAAGAAATACGTTCCGGTCGCGTTCAGGCATGCACCAGCAAACGTGTGTAAGCCTCCCCATACAATCAGCGTTAAATGTCAGCCAAGCATACATGGCTAAAATCTCTTCGCCGAGTTCCTTGAGCGGGACGATTTTAGGTTCAAGAAAAAGGTCGCCTTGGTTTCGGAGACGGCAATCCTGCCGTATCGGAGCGTCCTTCGGGAACGATTTTTCCGTTTCAGTGCGAACGATATGAGCTTCGAACCGGCCCGCCGTAATTCTTAAAAGGTGAGAGCTTCCCGTTGTGTTTTCGATTTCTATTGCCTGGAACGGGAGCGCTCCTTCTTTGCAAGCTTGTTCAAATCGAAAAATGGTCGCTGCCCGGCGTAATACGCCTCGCAGATCATCGCCAACGTGATTCATAAGCCAAGGAGTATTCCGGCGCATATCATCGGCAAGGCCGACACCCTCCGCCACCACGCGGACGACTTCTTTGTCGGTCGATGCCGGGAAGTCCGCGCGCAAAAGACTATCAAATTCCACGGACATGCCGAATCACCTTGTCTCCGCCTAATGCAAGTATATTACATGAAATAGCATGTCACGCAAAGTGAATTACGAAGTTTTCCAAAAATATTTTGCCGCCACCTTCTTGCCAAGCGCTTTCGAGGCCGGATCTTTGCCGTCGTCAGGTTTTGTTTCTTCAATCTCGAAATCAAACGTGAGCTCGAAGTCAAGCTCAGACAATTGGCAATCCCACCAAATTTAAATTGAAGCACTACCGGGACAGCAACAGTTTATGTCCGGAAACCTCCACCAGACCAATTTTGCTATTGAGCCCCGGTGCTCTCCGGCGGCGGGGCGTCCTGCCATTCAAGTGGAACCACTTTGCCGTTTTCGACGGTCAGGGCGAGCCGCCCGTGCTTCAGTTCGAGCGCCTGGGCGCCAAACAGGTCGCGCCGCCAGCCGGTCAGGGCCGCGACCTTGGCATGATCGTCAGCGGCGATCGCTTCGAGATCGTCCACCGAAGCGATCATCTTCGCGGCGACGCCGTGGCTCTCGCTGACATGGCGCAGAAGCACGCGCAAAAGTTCGACTGTCGCGCCATTGCAGCCGTTGCGCCGCTCGCGGTCGAGCTTCGGCAGAGTCTTGGGGTCGCGCCCAAGGCCGCGTTCGATCGCCGCCAATATCTCGGCGCCCGCGCGTGACCGGTCCATCCCGCGCGGAAAGGCGCGGAGATTGCCCATGGCCTCGGGCGTTTTCGGCGCCGCCAGCACGATTTCGATCATGATATCGTCCTTCAAAACCCGCGAGCGGGGCACATCGCGCGTCTGCGCCTCGCTCTCGCGCCAGGCAGCGACCTCCATGAGCACGGCGAGATCGCGCGGCTTGCGGATGCGGTTGCGGAACCGTTCCCAGGCATTCTCCGGGTGTTGCTCGTAAATGGCAGGCGAAGTCAGAATCGCCATCTCGTCGTCCAGCCAGCCAAGCCTGCCGGTTTCATCGAGCTTGACGCGCAGAAACCGGTAGATGTCGCGCAAATAGGTGACATCGGCGATCGCGTATTCGGCCTGGGCCGGCAATAAGGGACGCCGCGACCAATCCGTGAAGCGCGAGGATTTGTCGAGCGTGACTTTTGTGACGGTTTTGACAAGATCGCCATAGGAAACTTGATCGCCGAAGCCGCAGACCATGGCGGCGACCTGGGTATCGAACAGGGGCGCCGGGATCAATTTCGCGAGATTCCAAATAATTTCAAGATCTTGACGCGCAGCGTGAAAAACCTTCGTGAGCCGCTCGTCGGCCATCAGTTCAAAGAAGGGCGCGAGATCAAGCTCCTCGGCCATGGCGTCGATCGCGACGGCCTCCTCTTCCGAAGCCAGTTGCACCACGCAAAGGCGCGGCCAAAAGGTCGTTTCCCGCAAAAATTCGGTATCGACGGTGACAAATGGGTGGGCAGCGAGGCGGCGGCAGACGGCGGTCAAGTCTTTTGTCGTGGAGATCAGGGTCATAATGGCTCAATAATGCAAAGGCGGATTGACTTCTATAGTCCGTGTTGCGCCGGCAAGTTTGGGGCGATTTGCCCGCTCCGCCTTGACAGATGGCGCCACCCATGCGGTTCTCCGCCCGCTTGGCGCAAAGCGCAAGGCCGCGCCTGATCGCTTCCTCTTGCTCGTGACTTTGTTATGCATCGCTACCGTTCCCACAGCTGCGGCGCCCTGCGCGAAACGCACGCCAACGAGCCGATTCGTCTTTCCGGCTGGTGCCATCGTATCCGCGATCATGGCGGCGTCTTGTTCATCGATCTTCGCGATCATTATGGCATAACCCAATGCGTGGTGGACCCGGATTCGGCGGCTTTCGGGGCAGCCGAGAAGCTGCGTTCGGAATGGGTGGTCCGGATCGATGGCACGGTCCGCCGCCGTCCCGCGGGCACCGAAAATCCCGAAATGCCGACCGGCCTCGTCGAAGTCTATGTCACCGACATCGAGGTTTTGGGACCCGCCGCCGAATTGCCCTTGCCCGTGTTCGGCGAACAAAACTACCCCGAAGACATGCGGCTGCGCTATCGTTTCCTCGATCTGCGCCGTGACAAGCTGCATCAAAATATCATGCTGCGCGGAAGAATTATCGATTTCTTGCGCGCCCGCATGAAGGCGCAAGGCTTTTTCGAGTTCCAGACACCGATTCTCACCGCTTCGAGCCCAGAGGGCGCGCGGGATTTTCTGGTGCCGTCGCGTCTGCATCCCGGCAAATTCTATGCCCTGCCGCAGGCGCCGCAGCAGTTCAAGCAGCTCATCATGGTGGCGGGGTTCGACCGCTATTTCCAGATCGCGCCCTGTTTCCGTGACGAAGATGCGCGCGCCGACCGCAGCCCCGGCGAATTCTATCAGCTCGATATCGAGATGAGTTTCGTCACGCAGGAAGATGTGTTCGCGGCGGTCGAGCCGGTGCTGCGCAGTGTCTTCGAGGAATTTGGGGCGGGCCGCCTGGTGACGCAAAAATTCCCGATGATCCCCTATGCCGAGGCGATGCTGAAATATGGGTCCGACAAACCCGATCTCCGCAATCCGCTCGTCATCACCGATGTGACGGCAGAATTTTCGCGCGACGACGTGAGCTTCAATGCATTTAAGAATGTCATCAAGGCAGGCGGCGTCGTCCGCGCCATACCGGCGCCGGGAGCGGCGGCGCAACCCCGCAGCTTTTTCGACAAGCTCAACGATTGGGCGAAAGGCGAGGGTGCCGCTGGGCTTGGCTATGTGATTTTTGAGGGGACAGGCGGCGCGCTCATGGGCAAAGGCCCGATTGCCAAGTTCTTGCCGGCAGAAGCGCAGGCGAAAATCGCGGAAAAGGCGGGTCTTTCCTCTGGTGACGCGGTGTTCTTTGCTTGCGATCAGGAAGACAAGGCCGCCAAACTCGCGGGCGCCGCGCGGCTCAAGATCGGCAATGAGCTTGGCCTCACCAAAACAGATATTTTCGAGTTCTGCTGGATCGTCGATTTCCCGATGTATGAATGGAACGAGGACGAAAAGAAAATCGACTTTTCGCACAATCCGTTCTCGATGCCGAACTTCGATCCAGAAGCGTTTATCGGGCTTGATCCGGGCGACGAGAAAACCATCCTCGGCATCAAGGCCTTCCAATATGACATCGTCTGCAATGGCATCGAACTCTCGTCTGGCGCGATAAGAAACCACCGCCCCGACATTATGAAAAAAGCCTTCGCGCTCGCGGGCTATGGCGAGGATGTGCTTTTGGAGAAATTCGGCGGCATGTACCGCGCCCTCCAATATGGGGCGCCGCCGCATGGCGGGATCGCGCCCGGCGTCGACCGCATCGTCATGCTGCTCGCGGGCGAGGAAAATTTGCGGGAAATCGTGCTATTCCCGATGAACCAGCGCGCCGAGGATCTGCTCATGGGGGCGCCCTCGGCGGTGACGCCAAAGCAATTGCGGGAGTTGCACATCAGGCTCAATCTGCCTGACGCGAAGAGTTAAGGCCTTTCATCGGCGGATGGCAATTCGTAACGGAGGGTTTGATGGACATCGTGATGCTGCTTTTTCCACGATTCCAGCAGCTCGATCTCACCGGGCCTTTTGAAGTCTTGGCCAGGTTTAAGGAATTGAAGATCCATCTTATTTGGAAAACACGCGATCCAGTCCGGGACGTGAACGGTCTACAGCTTCTGCCGACCGGAACTTTCGCGGATTGCCCAAAAGCGGATATTCTCTTCGTCCCCGGCGGCCCCGGTCAAATTTCGCTCATGGACGATGCGGAGGTTCTCGGCTTTCTCCGGCGGCAAGCGGCGGGGGCCAGTTATGTGACCTCGGTTTGCACGGGATCGCTTGTTCTCGCTGCCGCCGGCTTGCTCACGGGTTATCGCGCGACCAGCCATTGGCTGTCGATCGATCAGCTCGGTATTTTCGGCGTGGTGCCGGTCAAGGAACGCGTTGTGATCGACCGCAACCGGATTACCGGCGCCGGGGTGACGTCGGGGATCGACTTCGCGCTGACCTTGACGGCTCTCCTGTTCGGTGAAGAGCGTGCCAAAAGGGCACAACTCGCCATGGAATATGATCCCAAGCCGCCCTTTCCGGGCGGATCACCGGCAAGTGCTGATCTGTGGCTCATCGAAAGCGTACGCGCGGAAAGCGCCGCATTCCAGAAAGAGCGCGAAGCCGTCGCGCGCCGTGCCGCTGCCGCTTTGGCAAGCAATTGAAATGCCCAAGTGTTGACGGTGTAAGAGCCATGATCAGAGATCTTCGGCTCCGGCACGGTCGATCGCGGCGCCATGACTGCCAAATCGCTTCAGCTTTAACAGGGCGCCGGCCGCTCGCCGGCCATTGACAAGCCCATTGGCCGTGCCAAAGTGCCGCAGCATGAGTTGGAATTTTGTCGCCATCCGGGAGATGGCGACAAAAAAATTGTATGACTGTGACTTGGGCGGGAGGCCTGAACCGGTGAGCGCGCAGGAGCGAAATGAACTCAGCACTCGTTATGGCAATAGCAAACAAGATGAAGATCGACTGCTAATTAAGCAATCATCTATCCTGACTGGAACCTATGGGCACGTTCGGGCCATCATTGCGTTAGCCTCGTTATTTTTCGTTTTGATCTTTGCCCCATCGAGTCCGGCTCGGGCGGACCCTCCGATCACCGTCGGCCAATGTATTGAACACGGCGGCTCGACGGGCGACCCAGATGGCAGTCCGATCAAGTCTTGCTGCCTGGATAATGATGTCACCGGTATCAAGGGTTGCTACATCTGCGATGGACACTGGGCAAACTGCGTATGGGATGCCGGCCGAGGTTCGAGCTTCACTTCTGGCGCCCCGCCAAGGCAACCGGTTACAGGGCCTGTGTTGAGAGAGCCGACCGAAAATGCTTCTCCAAATGCGGCCGATCCACAGCTCAAACTGTCGCCGGAGACTGTGCCGGGTGGCCCGGCGACTACTCGCTGATCTCCGTTAAGCCTTAGCGCCAGTCCCCACCAGATCAATTTCGCGGAACCGTGAGTGGGAATCAGCACCAGCAGGCCATGGAGCGGCAGCATTTTGCCGCTCCATAGAAGCTCCCTTGGCAAAATATTCTATTGTTGCGGGTGAGCGCTTTGTGTTGCGGGACGGCGTGTTGCCGTCCTCGCGGCCGTCGCACCGTAGCGGACCGGGGCATTCGGCTTTCCGGTGTTTCGCCCCTCGGCTTTGCGGGACAAAAAGTTCGGCACGCCCGACCCATCGCTCCTTGGTGCCAGGCTTCTTGGCTTGGCGTTTCTTGACTGGGACTCGGGCTTGGCGCCGATCCCGCGCTCACGGGCGAGATCATGACCATTGCTGCCGGGGCGCCGGTGCGGCGTTGCTGGCCGCGTGACCGCCGCGACGGGACGCGATGCCGCGGGCGGCGCACTACGCCGGTCAACCGCGGGCAATTTCAGGCGGATTACCTTTTCAATATTGCGCAAAAGCGCCTGCTCGGCGCCGTCGCAAAGTGAAATCGCGGTACCCGCGGCGCCGGCTCGCGCGGTGCGGCCGATCCGGTGCACATAAGATTCCGCCACTTCGGGAAGCTCGAAATTGACGACATGGGTGACGCCGTCGATGTCGATGCCGCGCGCCGCGATGTCGGTTGCCACCATGGCACGGGCGCGGCCGGCACGAAACGCTTCAAGCGAGCGCTCCCTTTGGCTTTGGCTCTTGTTGCCGTGGATCACGCATGCGGCGATCCCATTGCCATCGAGATGCTGGGCGACCTTGTCGGCGCCGCGTTTGGTCCTTGTGAAGATGATCGTCCTTGTCATTTGCGCGTCCGTGAAAAGCTCGACGAGGAGATCGCGCTTGCGGCTTGTCTCGACGAGCAAGACCTGGTGGTTGACACGGTCGGCGGTCTTCGCGGCCGGAGTAACCGAAACCTCAACTGGATCGGCAAGAAGGCCGCCCGCCAGCGCGGCGATTTCGTCTGGCATGGTTGCCGAGAAAAACAGATTCTGCCGGCGTTTTGGAAGGGTCCCGGCGATCCGCCGGATGGCTTTCACAAATCCGAGGTCGAGCATGCGATCGGCTTCGTCAAGGACGAAGATTTCGGTCTCGCCAAGGCGCGCGGCGCGGCTATCGAGATGATCTTCGAGACGGCCTGGAGTTGCAACCAGAATGTCGAGGCCGCGCGCGAGCGCTTTGATCTGCGCGCCGTGCGGCACCCCGCCGAAGACAACGGCGGTGGTGAGAGGAAGGCCCGCGCCGAGGCAGCGGAAGCTCTCGGCGATCTGGCTTGCCAATTCGCGGGTCGGACTGAGGACCAGGACACGGCAGCCATTGCGCGGGGCGGCGCGCTTATTTGTCGCGAGATAATGGAGAATGGGAAGCGCGAAGGCGGCCGTCTTGCCGGTGCCTGTCTGAGCTATGCCGACGAGGTCGCGGCCAGCCATGATGGGGGGAATTGCTTTGGCTTGGATCGGCGTGGGATGAGTATAGCCTTGTTTGGTCAGGGCATGGAGAAGGGGCGCGGCGAGGCCGAGCTCAGAGAATTCAGTCAATTTCAATCTTTCTTAAAGCGGGAGCTTGCGCCCTTAAAGCGGGGCTTGCGCCCTTAAGGCCGGGGTTTGCGCCTGAAAATCGGCGCGGCGGCCAGGGAGTTTTGGGGCGACGCCCCGCGTGGCTGGGCAATCGAAGGGAAACAATAAAGAGCGCCAGGAAGGAGGACATCAAGTCCGTCACGCGTCCAGGGCGTCAAATCCACAATGAAGCAGATGCACATACATGGCGGTTTTAACGCCGGAAGTCAAACGAAAAGCTTGGCCGGCGGCGTTGCCAGCTGTCTCAACGTGCGGGTGTCTTGGTCTGAAGTGACCGTCTTAAAGTGAAAACCGCATAAAATTGCAGACAGCAAATGACGAGTGGCCCTAGGAATTTCCCTAGATCATGTTGATAGAGGCCGACACCGGAATCTATAAACTGAACGGCGCCCGCGAGACTCCCCAAAACGATTAACGCCGATGCCGAGCGGTTGTAAATCGCGATAAATATTATCAAAGTCAGCGGAATGGTACGCGCCGCCGCATACAAGGCGAATATAAACGAGGCTTCCGTCGGCGGCGAATTGACCGGCAGAAGGGATGCCGGACGGATCAACCCCGCGATGGAATAGCCAGTTGAGACCAAGACATTCGCCGCCGTGATCAAAGAGGCCAGACGCAGCGCGTTCGTTTGTGAAGAAATCGCCTTCATCATTTGCGGTTCCTATTGCGAATTGCAACTTGGATTATGGCTTCTTATCCAAACCTATCAGGGTAACCGGACAAACATATTTTACGTGAACGAGTTTGTCCGATGGTGCGGGCGCGGCACATCGTCTACCGGCTCAATCGCCGAACCCGTAAAAATCGCGCTATGCCAAGCAGCAAATAGCAACGCCCCTCTGGCATAACTCGACTGAAACCAGTTGAAGAGGCCGGGATGTCAACGCAGGCAACAGCGCAAATTGATTTTAAGCGGCCGGAGGATTCCAGCTCTTTATCCGATAAAGGGCTGGGAGACGAGGCGCGGCTCAAAGGCGGAAGTCCGTGGCGATCCCTTGAAATCGATAGCCTGCGGGGGAGGTGGCAAACGGCGGCAAGCGCCTCGCCCGCCCTTCCGCCATTCGAGGAGTTGACGCTCGACCATCTGGGTGGTTTGGCGGACAATGTCGCGCTGGTGCAAATGGGCGAAGCGCACGCGTTCCAGATCCTGAGGGCGGGGAAAGTTTTTGAAATCTGGATCAATCGTCCAGCCCAAAACCTTAAGATCACCGAGCTTTCGGTGGACCGGGCGCGGGCGCTTCAGGACCTGCTTGACCGGGCCGTGAACGAGCGCCAGCCGGTGCAAATAGCCGCGCACGGGGTCGTCGACGGCTCGGTCTGCACTTATGACCTTGTCGCCTTGCCCCTCGCCAACCGTTTGGGGCCATCCCTATTTCTGGTTTATTTGCAGGAGCGTGAACAGAAGTTCAGCCTCGTCGAGGCCATGTTCCAGGCGACTACCGAGGGTCTTGTCGCGCTGGCCGTCCTTCGCGACCCGACGGGTGCACCACATGATTTCCAGATCGCCGCGCTCAACGATGGCGCGGCCTGCCTTATGCGGGGAACCGCAGAAGAGCTCCGTGGACGCCGTCTCTCGGAAATAGGCGCGGCTTTTCCAGCAGACGAAACGCTCTCGCGCCTCATCGCTGTTTTCAATGCCGGGGGCAGCGCCCGGTTTGAACTCGACTGCCGGCGGGATTCGGGCGGCCAGACAAACCTTAGCGTCAGCGTCTCGGCCATCGGCGATCTCGTCGCCATGACGCTGACCGATGTGAGCAGTCTGAAAGCCAGGGAGGAGTCCTTCAGATTGCTTTTCGAAGGAAATCCGGTGCCGATGTTTCTTTGCGACACCCAGAGCCTCGCCTTCTTGGCGGTGAACGAAGCCGCGATTTTGCACTATGGTTATGATCGAGACAATTTCCTGACTTTGACCTTGCTTGACATCTGCCCGCAAGAGGACAGGGACCACGTCCGGAATTCGATACGAGACAAGCCTGATTGGGGCAGAGGCCCCCACCAACCCTGGCAACATATCAAGGCGGACGGCTCGCGGATTGATGTCCTCACCTATTGGCAGACCACGATGTTTCGCGATCGATCGGCGGAGCTTGTGGCGATCATGGATGTGACCGAGAAGCGGCGGGCCGAAACACGCATAGCTTACATGGCGCAACACGACGCGCTGACCGGTTTACCAAACCGGTTATTGTTTCACGAGCGTCTGAACGAAGCCCTGGTGCGCCTGCGCAGGCGCGATGAAAAGCTGGCAATCCTTTATCTTGATCTTGATCATTTCAAGAACGTCAATGACACTTTGGGGCACCCTGCCGGTGATCTGCTTTTGAAGGCGGCGGCAGATCGTTTGCGTCTGTGCTTGCGCGATACCGACGTTGTCGCCCGCTTTGGCGGTGATGAATTCGCGGTGCTGCAAATGGGGCTTGCCGGAGCGCATGAGGCGAGCACCTTGGCTGATCGAATCGTAAAACTCATCAGTGAGCCTTTCGATATCGATGGTCAACGGATCGTGATCGGAGTCAGCGCCGGTATCGCGTTTGCTCCGAACGATGGCGATAGCTCCGATCTCCTGGTGAGGAACGCCGACATGGCGCTCTACGAGGCCAAGAAGGAAGGCCGCCGCGTCTTCCGCTTTTTCGAACCCGGCATGGACGCCCGTCTGCGAAGCCGCCGCGCTCTGGAGCTCGATTTGCGCAACGCGCTCGCAGCCAGCGAATTCGAACTCTATTATCAGCCTCTCGTCATCCTTGAGACGGGCGTCATTTCTGGCTTTGAGGCTTTGCTTCGCTGGCGCCATCCGCGGCGCGGCATGGTGCCACCGGCGGAGTTCATCCCGCTTGCCGAGGAGATCGGCCTGATCGTACCGTTTGGCGAATGGGTGCTGCGCCAAGCTTGCGCCGAGGCGGCACTTTGGCCCGGCGATTTGAAAGTCGCGGTGAACCTTTCGCCGGTTCAGTTCAAGAACGGCAACGTCCCCCAGGTCGTGGTGTCCGCGCTCGCGAACGCGGGACTGCCGGCGGCGCGCCTCGAGCTCGAAGTCACCGAATCGATTCTTTTAGAGGAGAGCAAAATAAACCTCACCACATTGCATAAATTGCGTGCCCTAGGCGTGAGTATTTCCATGGATGACTTCGGCACGGGCTATTCTGGCATGAGCTATCTGCGCGCCTTTACCTTCGACAAAATCAAGATCGACCGTTCTTTCGTTTCAGAGCTTGCCGAGAGCGGGGATTGCATGGCGATCGTCCGGGCGATCGCTAGGCTCGGAACGAGCCTTGGCATTCGCACGACAGCCGAAGGTGTCGAAACGGAAGAACAACTTGCATTGGTGCGCAGCGAGGGATGCACCGAAATGCAGGGCTATTTGTTGAGCCGTCCGATGCCCGCGAGCGAAATCGTGGAATTTTTGACCGCCTGCATTAGCGGATGGCCGCCGGTTGAATCGGATTTGAGCACGAGAGCACGTCAAAATCACAGGGAGGAGAATGAAGCAGTTGAAGCAAAGCGCGGTTTTCCGTTCATGGCAAGTTCAGGCTTAGCGGCTCAATATGATTATCAAACACCAGAGGCAAAGTTCTGCAGCGAACCGGCCTCAGATCCAAACCATCAAGGAGAAATAGGATGACCAGCAAGTTGAGAAAGGCCGCCATAGGCGCCTTGGCCGTTCTGACATTGGGGGCGGGCGTCATGGCGACCGCGACGCCTTCGGCTGCGCAGGGCTGGCGCGGCGGTTACCGGTGGCACACGGGAAACTGGTATCGCGGGTATTATGGCTGGGGCGCACCCGTGGTGGCCGCGGGGGTGATTGGCGGCCTCGCGCTGGGTGCGCTTGCCGCCACGCCCTATGCCTATGGTCCGCTCTATTACGGCGGCTGCACTTGGCAGAACCGGCCGGTCTATGACAGCTGGGGCAATTTCGCCGGCTACGCGCCCGTTCAAGCCTGTTATTAATTCCGCTTCTGGCGCTGTCTTGGGACAGATTTTAACCACGAACGGCAAAGCCCAGTCTGGTGCGGCCGGGCTTTAACTTTTTTTCAATTTCAAGCTGACCTGGCGCAACCTTTGCGCGCGATATGCGTTTAATGATGTGTGTTGCCGCGCACGTGCTGCGGGTTTTTTTTAATGAATATGCTCCTGTCGGCTTCTGCTTCGCCGGCGGGATGGAGTGGAAGAACCAATGATCCAGTCGCGCAAATCTATCGGAAACCAGGCCCTTAAATATGCCATGGCGGGCGTTGCCATCACGTGTCTTGGCGCGGCGGTGTTCGCGGCGCCTTTGACGATCACGCCGAGAGCTAAGGTTTTCAACACCCAGCGGCAGAGCAGCGGCCAGACGAAATCGGCCTATGCGCCCCTTGGCAAGGGTCCGGCGTTTCAGCTTGGTCACGCCGGTGCAGGCGAGGACGAGGATTGCGTGAGGGTCACCCGCATGGTTGGTCCCGACGGAAGGGTCTATGTCACGCGCGGCTTGATTTGCCAGGAATAGGATTCGGATAGAATCTCGGAAGGAGAGGCAGCGGATACGGCCGTAGCATATGCCCGTTTCCGTAGAGAGATAAAGGTTTCCGGCAGTTTGGGATTAACCGCCGGGGGACCTTACATTTGACGTTTGCTGCGAGCATTTTCTTCCAACTGCCGCGCTCAGGCCTAACGGCGCCTTCTGGTTCAAGCCGAAAACGAAACCTCTTTACCCCGCTATTGAGCACGCCAGTAATGCAGGCGACGCGTGAAATCTCCGGCTCTTGCTCAAGGGTAAGGATAGTGGCGGACATTGGGGTATGAACGGCGGCGTTCTCCCGGGCCGTCAACCCCATGCGCCATTTGCCGCCGGGTCAAATTGCTGCCGGATCTAAG
>Ga0181535_10001990_pt1 | contig 25579 bp, 19 predicted proteins | sample PEATcosm2014_Bin_44_FD_119774 | JGI IMG/M metagenome (GOLD analysis project Ga0181535, IMG submission 119774) | Peatland microbial communities from MTU Mesocosm Facility, Houghton, MI, USA - PEATcosm2014_Bin17_30_metaG | ecosystem: Environmental > Terrestrial > Soil > Wetlands > Peat | place...
ACTACCCAGCATGACCGCCCCTTCAGGCTCATCTTGTGTTGGAATCAAAGCCCTCCTTCAGGCTCATCTTGTGTTGGAAGAGAGTGACGCTAACGTCCGATAACGTATATTCTGTATACTGAAGATTGGGTTGGTTCTAGCCAATCCCAATTGGGATTCCAAAAACAATCAGCCCTTCCCCGGCATATCTTTCTGATAAGCGGTGAGTTCGACCATCTCGCCATCTCTAATGCTTCAATTACATCTTGTAGCGCCCTAGATCCTCGTCGTTTAGCCCTTCAAGCCAGCCGCGAAGTTGTTCGGCTGTGGGTCCCTCGGGTGGACCTGAAGTGTTCAGCTTGGCCGTTTGCATCACCTCTTCGGCAACGTAGATTGGGCAATCTGCGCGCAACGCCAGAGCAATTGCGTCCGACGGACGAGCGTCGATGACCAGAGGTTCATCTCCCTGTCTGAGCCAGAGAACCGCAAAGAATGTGTCATCTTTAAGATCAGATATAACAACCCTTTCCAGCTTGGCGTTCAAGTGACGCATTATATTTCGAGTCAGATCGTGCGTCATGGGGCGTGGCGCGGCAACCTTTTCAATTTCAATGGCAATGGCGTTGGCCTCGAAGATGCCAACCCAAATGGGCATCACCGTCTCAGAAGCGATGTCCTTGAGCACCACGATAGGCATGCTGGTAGCCGGGTCCATCATCAGACCGCGTATCCGCACTTCGATATCCATGGATTCCCTTTCTTGTCCCCCTCATTCTAGACCGCTTCGCCTGTAAGACTGTTCGGGTGTGTCGCGGTTATCTTCACCTTCAAATAGCTACCGGGTGCTGGAGCGATTGGCTGCGTGCAGGTGAAGTTGACCGGCTTATTCTGGCTGCTACGTCCGATAACTTGCCCTTTTGCCGGATTCGCGCCTTCGACCATTACCTCCAGGATCTGCCCTAAGTGCTTGGCATAATTTACCCTTTGAATCTCGCGCTGACGGTCAAGCACCACCTGAAGCCGCGATGCCTTCTCGGTCTCCGGAACGGAATCGATCATCGTCAAGGCCGGAGTGTTTGGCCTGCCCGAGTATTTGAAGCCGAAGACGCAATCGAACTCGACCTCTGCGAGAAGGTCCATAGTTTGCTTAAGATCGTCAGCCGTCTCGCCGGGAAAACCTACAATAATATCCGTTGAAATCGAAATTGGCCGGCGCGCAGCCTTGATCCAGGCGATCCGCTCCAAATACCACTCGCGGGTATATTCGCGGGCCATTATCTTTAGCACCCTTGACGAGCCGGACTGAACCGGCAGATGCACGTGGTCGCAGAGCGTGGGCACCGCATCGATGGCCTCAACGATGTCTCGGGTGAAGTCGCGCGGGTGGCTGGTCGTAAAGCGCACGCGGCGAATCCCCGCCACCTGGCCAACCTCGGCGAGTAGCTCCGCGAAGCTCCGCTTCCCTTCCGGGTCGCGATAGCTGTTCACGTTCTGCCCAAGAAGCTGGATCTCAGTATAGCCCGTGTCCGCGATACGCCGCGCCTCGGCCAACACAGAACTCGCCCCTCGGCTGCGCTCCTTGCCCCGCGTATATGGCACAACGCAATAGGCGCAGAACTTGTCGCAACCCTCAATGATGGTGATGTAGCCGCGATAGGGATTCTTGCGGGCGGTGAATTCGGTCTCGAAGGTCTCGTCGGTCTGGCGATCGTCCAGGCCGGTGATACGCGTCTCGCCGGACTCTAGGCGGGCCAGCATCTCGGGCAGTTTGCGATACGAGGCTGATCCGGAGACCAGCGACACATAAGGCGCACGCTCAAAGATCTTCTCGCCCTCTTGCTGCGCAACGCAGCCCAAAACGGCGAAACGTTTGCCGGTCCTATGCTGGCGCTTGTATTCGTCGAGGCGGTGGAAGACTTTCTGCTCCGCCTTGTCGCGGATTGAACAGGTGTTGTAAAGGATAAGTCCTGCATCCTCTTCGCATTCGACCTGCCGATAACCCTGCTGCTCTAATGTGCCGATGACCTTTTCCGAGTCATGGGCATTCATCTGGCAGCCGAAGGTCTCTAAGTAGAAGGTTTTTTCGGTTGCCATAGCAATTTTGAGTATACCGCGATTGGAGAATCGGCTTTGGATTCAATCCTCAGCGCAACTCTCCGACCGCAGTCCAGCCGATCTAGTTCTGGATCCAGATCTCGACGCGCCGGTTCTTCTCGCGCCCATCTGCAGTCTCATTTGAAGCAACCGGAAGTTCGGAGCCAAACCCTCGCACTACACTCGGTTTCAGGCCTCTGCGGACAAGCTCACCTTCAATGATTTTCGCCCGGCTCAATGAGAGAGCCTGGTTCGTTGCGGGACTGCCGATGCTGTCGGCAAAGCCGAACAGAAGAATCTTTTCTCCTGCTGCTCCTCGCTCAGAAATCATCGACACGACTCTGTCCATGTCCGCCTGAGCTTTGTTGTCTTGCATGGATTCACCTGCCTGGAATCTAAAGTCCAGTGAGAGACGCTCTGCCTTCTGGGTTAGCTTCTGATATTCGGCAGGCGCTGTCTCTGATGGAGCCTGTGCTACTGTCGCGATGTTCTGGGTAACAAATCCATTGGTTGCAACTACGTCTTGCCCTTGCTTTGAAATCGCAAAGTCAATGAAGAGACGCGTGAATTTATTGGCCGATGTGGCGGGGGTGTAGAGAAATAGCCTTCTCGAAAGCGAGTAGTCCTCGGTAGCAACTGTCAAGCTGGTCGGCAACAAGGCGCGTGTTCCCTTCTCAGAGACGGCGACGGGCTTCGCGCTACGCACAAAGGGGAGGCCGATGAATCCGATGCCATTCGGATCGTGAGCGACAGCATCGGAAAGATCCTCGCTGCTCTCGAATCGGCGGGTATTCGGCACCAGAGGTTTTCCTGCCAGCACCAGGCTCTTGAAAGTGTCGTAGGTTCCAGACTTGTCGTCCCTGGCATAGATTGCGATCTGTCCGGACGAGGTGCCCTTTGGCCACGCGGCTACCTCTCCGGTGAAAATCCGCATGATCTCGTCTTTGGAGAGTTCATTGAGAGGATTGGATTGATTAACGATGATGGCAATACCATCAAGTCCAACAATATGTTCGCTCGCGGGAGCAAGCATGTCACCCAGCGACGACAACTTGGACGCTTCGTCTGGCTTGATGCGTCTGGAAGACATGCCTATATCGCAACTCTTGTCTGCCAGAGAAGTGAATGCAGTTGCGGAACCGTGAGCAGCAATTCGAATCGCGGACGGAGACATGTCGCCAGGCAGAGTTCCAAGAACAATCTTCTCCTGGGCTTTCTCTCCGGCGATTGTATGGACGTCGGTTGCGCCTTGGCTTTTCAGGAATGCCTCGGCCAGCGAGGGCACTAGACTCTCTCCAATGGTGTTGGACCCTGATAGCCGCAGGATCGTATTGCTCCCCGCCATCCGGTCGGCGGCGCTCACTCGCGAGGGAAGCTTGATCCAGTTCTTCGAGATAGCAATTCCGCCGAGGAGAAGAAGCAGAACTCCGCACGCGACAAGGATTGACTGGCTGACTCTCTGGGGGGCCTTGTGCATTACTTCTTCCAGTTCTTGTCCGCACACAGGACAATGGAAATCCGAACCCTCGGGAACCGTATGGATCTCATTTGCTCTCGATACAGGACATTTTTCCGAATTGCTGCACTTTCCCTGCCGCGCCTTAACCATCAAGTTCCTGCCTCTCAGTTTTGTCGCCCGTTCTCTCCTCTGTCATCCAGCCATTGCGGCTGTGATGCTATCTGCGAATCTCAGCCCAGAACTTGCAACGCGCCATAAGAGAAGCCCGTTCTGCAGTCCTGCCAGGCGAAATCACACAGCATTTAGAGACGAGTGATCCAGTGCAGTATAAGGCGCAGCCCCACAGTGGTTTATTAACCGTATTTGAATTTACTTTTCCATGACGCAATATGCAAAAGAACTGAATCGGCGAATGTACCCACACATGGTCGATTCGCCGACCGAAAGCATTTGCATTACCTCGTCATCCAGATCTCTACGCGCCGGTTCATCTCGCGGCCGTCAGCGGTTTCATTGCTGGCGACGGGCAAATCGGAACCGAACCCTCGCACCACATAGGGCTTGATACCCCTCTTGATAAATTCCTTTTCGACAATCTTGGCCCGGTTCAACGATACGGCCTGATTCGCATCAGAAGCACCAGCGTTGTCCGTGAACCCGAAGAGCAGGATCTTGTTCTTCGCTCCCCCCTCGTCCGCAACCATGGAAACGACTCGATCCAAATCTGCCTGGGCCTTGGTGTCCTTCTCCAGGTCACCCGCACTAAAACGGAGATCCAGAGAGAGCCGCTCCGCGTCCTGCGTCAACTGCTTGTACTCATCCGGCGCCGTCTTGGATATGGTGCTCTGTGCCGAAGCCACGACATTCTGGGCAATGTAGCCATTGGCCGCAACCACATCCTGCCCCTGGGCGGAAAGCGCAAACTCTATAAACCTCTGTGTGAACGCGTTTTGAGGAGTTTCGGGAGCGTAAAGGTAGAGCCGTCTCGATAGCGGATAGTCTTCCGTTGCGACGGTCAGCCGCGTCGGCTTGAGCGCGTCCGTTCCCTTATCTGATACAGCGATGGATTTCGCGGTATGAATAAATGGAAGGCTGACAAATCCAATACCGTTCGGATCGCGGGAAACCGCCAGGGAAAGCTCATTGCTGTCCTGATAGATATGAGCCGATGGCGTCAGTTGCATTCCAGCAAGCACCATGCCTCTAAACGAGCTTGAGATCCCAGATTGATCCTCTCTTGAGTAGATCTGAATCGCGCCATGGGAAGATCCGACCCTTGACCAATCGGTGATCTCGCCCGTGAAGATTCGCTTGATCGTGTCTTTGCGAAGTTCACTGAGGGGATTGGAGGCGTTGACGATCACTGCGATGCCATCAAGCCCCAGAACATGTTCGCTGGCTGCTGCGGGAAGGCTGCTCTTCGCTGCCAATTTGCCGGTTTGGTCCGATTGAAGTCTTCTCGATGTTATTCCGACGATGTCACAACTATTGTCGGCCAGTGCGGTAAGCGCGTCCTCGGAACTACGAGCGGCAATCTCGATCGAAGAAGCAGCGCCGTCTCCCGGAAGGATGCCCTGAACAATCTCAACCTGCGGATCGGCTCCTGAGATTGTCTGAATATCCGTCGCACCCTGCGCCTTCAGATAAGCCTCAGCCAATCCTGGCGCTACGCTGTCTTGCATGGTATTCGAGTCGGCCAGGCGGAGAATCACCGTCTGCGTACCCTTTAGTTCGGCAGCTCTTGCTCCCGACGGAGCGTTGATCCATTTCCTATCAAGTGCGAATCCAAAAGCGACAAGGAGAATAAAGACCGCCGAAACCGTGAGCACGACCTTGCTCGCAATATTTCGGGATGGAGTCACCACTTCACTAAGTTTTTTGTCACAGAGCGGGCAATATGTTAATGACCTCTTCTCATGAGAAAAGTCTTCATGAGTGTTCGCAAGCACGCACTTTCCGTAATTAGTACAAATCTTTTTAGCCATTGTCTCCGTCCTCCTGGTTCAAGATCCGGCCATCGCAACGCGAATCATCTTGCAGCCCGAACAGACCTTTTAGCTAGAGGATGGGCCACTCCCAATAATCTACCGCTATATGTTACGGAAGTGCAACACTGTACCCAAATTAACAGGTACTTAAGTAATTTTCATGGTCGGCGGTGATGCATATCACAAAATGTGATAGTCATTGAGCCGTTACCTTCGAATCAATTTAAAGTTTTTGCGAAGTCCACCATGAAGGTGGCAAAGGAGTGCAGCATAGCGGCGCTCCGGCTATCCTGAATCCATGGACCAATCTCTGGACAAACTCACCCCCATAACCAACAAGGCACAGAGCCGCTGCTTCGGCTGCGGCCCGGCCAATGAAACTGGTCTGCGCCTTGAGTTCCTGCTTGCCGAAGATCGAAACATTGTCAGCCTGGTCACGATTCCGGATCGCTTCGAAGGTCCGGCAGGTTATGTGCATGGCGGCATTATCGCCACTCTGCTGGACGAAACTATGAGCAAGTCCGTCCGCGCACGCGGGCTGACGGCCATGACTCGTCAGATGGAGGTCGAGTATCTGCGCCCGGTACACTCCGCTGCGCCAATTCGTCTGGAGGGCCGGTTGGTTCGCAGCGAAGGCCGCAAGCATTGGACCGAAGCCAGTATCCTCTGCGCCAGGGGCCATGTTCTCGCCCAGGCCAAAGGTCTCTTCATTGAGATCAACAGCGGCCACAGCTTTTGAGTGCCCGCGCCGTCAATTGAGCCCTCCGTCAGCCAACGGCTGCTCGTGAGGCGTAAGGGCAACCCGAAGGCCGCCCCGCCGCAACTTAGTGGATCATGTTGATGGTTTCCTGGGTCACTGTGTCGAAAGTAGTCACCGCCTTCGAGTTCGCTTCGAATGCCCGCTGGGCGATGATCAGGTCGGAGAACTCCTGGGAGATGTTGACGTTCGAGGCCTCGAGAGAACTCCCTTCCAGCGTGCCGAGCCCGCCCGTGCCAGCCACTCCCACCGTGGCCGTCCCCGAGGCCGTGGTGGTCTGATACTGGGTCGAACCCACATCTGCCAACCCCTGTAAATTGCTCACCTTGGCAAGCCCGATCTGGCCTACAACCTGATTCTGGCCATTCGAATAGGTAGCGGTGATGGTGCCGTCCGAGCCTATGGTGAAGTCCTGATAGTTGCCGGCCGCATATCCGTTGGCGTTTTGCGCCGATTGCCCAGAAGCGACTGCCGTCTGGCTGACCTCCCCTGCCCCGTTCGCGCCAAAGAGATTCCAGGTCATGTTCATCGGAGCCGCGGCGTCGGAGAGACCGGCAAAGGTAATGTTGCTCAGATCCCCCGACGGATTGACCAGATTGCCGCTTGCGTCGAAGGTCAGGGTGCCGTTTGTGTTAGCCGAACCCACCGGGTCCTGAATCACGTTGCCGGCCGTCGAGATATTCGCTCCCGTAATCGACAACTGACCGCCAGCCGTTGAAGAGACCGTAGCGCCCGCGATTCCGGCGGCCGTCAATGCGTCATTCAAAGCGTTGATATATTGGGCAAGCGTCTCACCCAAGGTCACTGCGGGCGCGAGCGTGGTCGAGGTGGCGCCGCTTGCTGTCTGTCCAGTGATTGTGAGGTTTGTCTTAGGATCGACGGTAGCGATTGCGCCGCCATTCACTCCAAAGTTGTAGCTGACCGTGGTTGCCGTCAGGTCCTGGCTCGCAATGCCGGCGGTCTTCAGGGTCGCTGCCGGACCGATGATCGACAGTTGGCCTCCGGTCGCCGTCACTGAAACGCCATCCGGGCCTGTGTTGATCCCGGCTGCCTTTAGCGCCTTCGTCAGGTCGGCCGCATATTGGGTCACCGTTTCTCCAGCAGTCACAGTCGGGGCCACGGTGATTGCCGTTGGCGGCGTTCCGCTCACCGTCGGCCCGACGATAGTTAGAGCGGTCGCCGGGTTCACTGTAGCGCTCGATCCGAAGTCGTAGTTGATCGTGGTGTCCGCCAAGCCCTGCTTGATGCTGCCCGTGGTCGAGAGGTTGGCTCCGGTAATCGATAACTGGCCGTTGGTGGACGAGACCGTCACATTCGCGATGCCGGCTGTCGATAGCGCGGCCGTCAGCGCATTGGCATATTGAGCCACCGTCTCCCCGGTGCTGACTGCTGGCGCGATCAGGGTAGCCGTGCCGCCCGTCTGAGTCTGGCCTGTGATTTGCAGATTCGTCGTGGGATCGACCGTGGCATTCGTTTCAAATGCGTAATTGCTGGTCGTTCCTAACATATCTTGATTCATGGTTCCTGCAACCGTAACAGTATCAGGGCCAGTAATTGATAACGTGCCGTTCGCGGCAGTCACGGTCACGCCGGTGATTTTGGCCGCCGCCAGCGCGCTCTGCACGTCGATTGCATACTGCGCTACCGATTCACCGGCAGGGTTCGACGGCACAACCGTGATGGTGTTCGAGCCACCTGCCGTTGTCGGCCCGGTAATTGTCAGGCTCGCCGTGGGAGCAACTGTAGCCTGCGTGGTCAATCCTGTATTTGGATCGGTGTACGAGCCGAAGTCGAAATTGGTCTGCGCCCCCGTGAATGCCTGACTTACATTACCAGTAATTGCGATATTGGCGGGTCCGGTGATCGACAATTGGCCACTCAAGGCTGAGACCGTCACGTCGGTGATGCCGGCCGTCGTCAAAGCATCTTGCAGATTGCCTGCATAGGTTGCGACCGATTGACTTGCGCTGAAGGCCGGCACCGAAACGGCGGGGCCTCCACCTTCGGAGATCGCCAGCGTTGTCGTGGGAGCCACAGTGGCCAGTGTGCCGTTGCTGGTGACGAAGTTATAGTTGGTCGTTGTCATCGCCACATCCTGTTTTACGGCGTTGTCGACAACCATGCTGCTGGGTCCGACAATCGACAGTTGACCGGTCTGGGCATTGGCTGACACCGCGACGCCGATGATTCCTGCGGCATTCACGGCAGCTTGAAGATCTGTGGCATAGTCATGGACTGTCTCCGGCGCTCCACTGAAAGTTGGCAATGCGCTGGTCGCCGTGCCGCCAGCCGCTGTCGGTCCGGTAATCGTCAACTTTGTCCCGGCTGGATCGACCGTCCCCGTCGCGCTGAAATTGTAGCTAATGTTTGTTCCTGAGAAATCCTGGACCGCATTGCCGGTAATCGCCATATCGTTCGTCGGTCCGGTAATGGTCAACTGGCCGGTAATGGCATTAGCCTGCACCGACACGCCGGAGTTGGCCGGCAACGCATTTTGGAGAGCATTCGCATAAGCAGTCAGCGACATGCTGGCGGCGAACGGAGGCGCTGAGACCGCGCCCCCACCGCCAAGCTTGATCGCCAGATTTGTCGGAGGAACGCCGCTAGAAGGGCCGACATTGGCCACCGCACCGTTGCTGGTAACGAAATTGTAGGTTGTGGCAGTCTCCGCCGCGTCCTGTTGTACAGCGCTGGCAGCATCGATCGTAAAGCTCCCGGGCACCCCTGTAATAGTCAAGGTTCCAGGTGTGTTTGTCGCTGCTACACCATTCGTGCCCACGGCGGATATGCCGGTTCCCAGACCGTTCAATGCAGCGTTAATGTCGCTTGCAAGTTGAGAGACGGTTTCATTGGGAGTGTGCGTCAGCGTAACTGGATACTTATTTACTCCATCGTCGATTGTCAGGCTCGTATTGCTATTGACGGTGGCGCTCGGGCCGAAGGTATAAGCAACCGTTCCAGGGACTGAATTGTCAGCCGTCAAGGTCGAGGTATTGACTGACGGCGTGGTCGCCGCGACCGCCGGCAGGATGCCGCTTGTGGCGGCGATGACCGGAGCAGCCGCATCCACGGTGGTGATGCTGATTGATGACGGAGTCAGCATCGCCGCAGGCAGCGTCATGATTGCAGATGTGGTTACCGGGGAAGTCGGAGTGACCGAGCTCGATACCGTTGTTCCTAGTATCTCCTGATTGATATAACCGCCGACGGTCATGGCTGAGGGTCCGATCAAAGACAATACGCCATTGGAACTCGTGGCCGTCACGTTGGCGATATTATTTGCTTTCATCGCACTATTGATGTCTGTGACAAATTGCGCCACCGGCTCGCCAGCCGGGTTGGATGGCGTGATGGTCACCGGTGTCGCTACGCCGGATGCGTTCGGTGCGGTAATGATCAAACTTGTCGATGGATCGATGGCCGCCTGTGTGATCGCTCCCGTCGCTGGGTCGGTGTACGATCCGATGGAAAAATTGGTTTGCTTTCCCGAGAAATCCTGAGTCACGCCGCCGCCGAAGGTCATAGTCGTCGGCCCGCTAATCGTTAAAACTCCGCCGGCCCCGGAAACCGTTACGCCGGCTATGCCCGCCGCCGTGAGTGCGGTCTTCAGGTCGGCAGCATAGTCGGCAACTGTCTCCGGCGTCCCACTGAATGTCGGCACCGCGGTCGTCGCTGTGCCGCCCGAGATCGTCGGTGCTGTGATCGTCAGATTCGATGTCGGATTCACCGTGGCCAGCGCGCCGTTGCTTGTCACGAATTTGTAAGCGAAGCTGTTAGCCGTGAAATCCTGGCTAACACTTCCACTGAACGAGGTAGCGCCGGTGATGGTCAGTTGGCCGCCGACACTGGCGACACTGACCCCGGTGATTTGCGCCGCATTCAGCGCTGTGCCCAAATCGGTCACATAATCAGCCACCGTCTCCGGAGTTCCGGTGAATGTAGGCAGTGCGGTGGTCGCCGTGCCCCCACCCTGCTTCGCTCCGGTAATCACAAGAGTCGAAGCAGGATCGACAGTCGCCACCGCCGCATTGCTGCTGACGAAGTTATAAATGGCCGTGTCGGCGGGCGAGCCCGGTTGAGCCGCCAGGGGGATGTTGGTCACCGCTTGTTGAATTGGCGCAGTTGATGCAAGAGGGATGCTCGTCGCCGCAGTCACTGGCGTCGCTGCCGCCACCGGGCTGGGAACCAACGTGGCTGGCTCGACGGCCGTAGTCGCCGCAGTCACCGAAGTCGCCGTCGGCAGGGTCGCAGAGACGGGCATTGTGGCCGCCGCCGCCGCAGTTGCCGCCGCCGCCGACAATGTGTCCGGCACTGTGATCGCATAACTCCACTTGTTGTTGCCGAGGTTGGTATAGGTCACCGTGGCCTCATACGATTTACCCAGAGAGTCGTAGACCTGCACCTGTCCGGTGGCCTGCGTGCCTACGGCGGAGGCGGAGTCCAGGTTCTGCGTCATGCTGAAGCTGGTCGTCGCCGATGGCTGCATCACCTGCCCTGTTGGGATTGTGATGTCACTCAATCCCGCGCCCGTATTGATCACCCCGTTGACGGCCATATACCCCATCACCGCCTGTCCCTGGGTACTCTCCAGCGTGCCGGCGGCACTGGTCTGGAAGTTGCCGTCGCGCGTGTAGAGTTGGCTGCCGCTGTTGTCGAGCACAAAAAATCCGGTGCCGTCGATCGCAGCATCCGTCGCCACTCCCGTCGATGAAATAGGGCCGCCGGAGAAATCCGTGCTGTTCGACGCCACCTGCACGCCGGTCCCAACCTGAATCTCGTCTCCCGATCCCGTGGTTCCTGCCTCCTGGTAGAAGAGGTCGCTGAAGTTCGTTGTCTGCGCCTTGAATCCTGTGGTGTTCATATTCGACAGGTTATTGGCAATAGTGTTGAGAGCCGTCGAATCGGCGTCGAGACCGCTGAGTGGAATATAAAAACTGGGCATTGTGCTTCTCCTCCTGCTACATAAGTTGGCGCGGCCCTTGGAAGCCGGCGGCTGAACAGTTCCTGGAGGCGGCCTCCCTCCCGCGAGATTGCTATTGCACGAGCGGTCGTCCGCTCAGGGATTGAGCAACGCGGCTGGCAGCGCTGCTGGCCGGGGGAACGCTGAGATTGCCCGGCGCCAGCTTGGCGGCTGCGGCATTGATCGCGCCGGAAGTGCCCGTCGCGCTGCCGGGCGAGGCCGGTTGAGCCTGCGTGCCGACATCTTTCGGACTCGCCGCGGCTCCTCCAATCACCTGAGCGGCTGCATTGTTTGAGGACGTTGTTGCGGACGGAGTCAGATCCGTTGAAAGCGTCTGATTGATCGAGATCAACTGTTGCAGGCTGTTCACGTTGACTAGCTGATTGATGTACTCATTGGGGTCCGTTGTAGCCGTCGGGTCTTGATTCTTCATCTCAGTCACCAGCAGAGTAAGAAAGTCGTTGGCCGAGATCGTGGCCGAGTTGCTACTGGAGCCGTTCGTGCTGCTCGTACTGCTACTCGATGCTGCCATCGGGGTTGCGGTCTTGCCTGAAAGAACTTGCCCCGCTGTCATGGGTTGATTCAGAATTCCCGTTACTGCCGCCATCTCTCCTCCTTGCGCTTCCTTGCTCCGGCCCTCATTCTTCGGAGCCTCGTCCTTGCCGCCCTGCACGCCGCTCCATCACTTTTGGCCTGTCCGAGTCCTGTCCCCGCCTTCAGCTCAGGCCATCACCGAAATGTGCACGCCCTGCCGCCTTTCAGCCCCCATACTCCCGTCCCGTCCGCCTTGAAATGTTGGAATTTCCGAAGTAGCCACCGGCAGCGCTGGTGCGCTTTGAGACGAGCCGAACCGCGAGCCACTTTCGGCGCTCTGGGCCATTTGTTGCCCCGCTTGCTGCCCCTCTCCCTGCTGCAAACTCTGCCCGGTGCTGCTGGCGCTTCCCTGCCCTGCCCAACCATTCTCAGGAGTAGTTAGCGTCAGCGTCTCGACCTGCGTGTGATGCTCGGCCAGATAGGCATTCAATCCAGCAAGGTGGCCGCTCAGAGCCTGTGCCGCATCGGCTGAACCGGGCACTACCTCTGCGTGAACCCTGCCCCCTCCTGTTTCAGCGCGGACTCCAACCCAACCCAGCGCCGGATCTTCAAAGCCTGCCTCGGCCCGCTGCACTCCTGCATGAATCCAAGCCGGCTTAACTGATGCGCTCTCCGCATCGAGTGCCGCGAAAGTCTCGCGAGAATTCGGATCGGTGATTGCCGCCGTTGCGCTTTCTATAGTCCCGCTGGCCGTGCTCACTCCTCCGCAATCAGCCGCTACTTCACGCGAGATCGCAGACGCATCCACAGCAGGGGCAGAAGGCTGAACCTCCACCGCAGGCGGCGCAGACTGAGTCGGAGAATGCCTCTCCACTCCGCGAACAGGCCGCAGAGTGCCAGGCGTCGAATTCCTTTCACCACCGCTTAAGCTCGATTTGCTTGTAATGACCGGAACAGACTCGGCGACCGGCGCAAAGATCGGCGTTGAAGCCACTGGCGCCGCGTTCACGGCCACCGGAGGAGGATCAGAGGCAGGCCCGGCAATTGAAGTCTCTGTCCCATCGAGGCCCGGCTTCGTCAGCCGTACGAGAGGTTCGACGTGTTCCTCCATAACCGGCTGAGGCGAGTCTTGACCCGGCGCTGTTGGGTGACTCAGGTTCTCTCTTACAGCCGCCGTCTCCAGGAGACTCTCGTGCGGCGCTGCCGTTCCGGGCGAATTCTGAATCGCAATGACTGTTTCATGCGGATTCGGTCTGGAAGACGATGGCTCGGAAAGGAACCTTTTGTTTTCAGGACTCTCAACCAGCTTCGGGCTTGAAACAAGGCTAGGAGACGAGTCTTGAAGAGCCGCAACCGTGAGCTTTTGCTCCAAGCTCGGCGAATGTGTCTGTACGATGTCCCTACCTGAGACAAGCCGCGGAACCACATCTTGATTCAACGGAGCTGTTTGGACAGGATTCGACGCAGGCACGAACGTCCGGCTCTCCTCTTTGCTTGCTTCGAGTGTTGATGCCTGGTCTTGGCTGGTGACAGTCTTCGGAATCGGATTCAAATCCGGCGTGACTTCCCGGCCCTCGACCTTTCCTGGAACAAGCCTCTCGGTCGAATCCTGACGAGAGGCGAGGATCTGAAGCGGGCCCAAATCCGGTGTTATTACCTCGGCCTCGCTCTGCCGTTGATCAATACTTGCAATGGAATCCAGATTCGAGGTGCCCGAATGATGCAGACCCGGAGCCGCTGTCAGCGTAGCAGTCTCTCTGCGAACGGGAACAACCGTTTGTTTTGCATCTTGCCTCGGTAGGGTGGGCTGAGTTACTTCCAAATCCGGCACGACCGTCTGAGTCTGATCCAAGTCTGAACGGATTGTCTGGAACGAATCTTGGCCGTAGCCAAAGGTCTGAGTGGAACTCAGGCCTGCGACTGCCGCGTCTTCCGTTTTCTGTGCGGCAGCAACGGTATTAGTGAGTTCTTCATCCGGCGCATCCTGATGAATCCCGTTGCGATCAGTTGCTCGCATTGAAGCTTCGTTTAGGGTCGGCGCGGTAGCTTGGGTTGGGCGCAGAACCGGTGTCGCCGGAGGAACACTGACCCGACGCTGAAAAGTCCCTTCACCCGAATTTTGAGTCGAATCTCGACGTGAATTTTGGCTAGGAGATCCCGCCCGAATTGCCATCGATTCCTGCTGCGATTCCTGAGCCCTGCGCTGCCTGCGGTCATCTTTCCGAGTTGAGCTTTGAACCGGCATTTCCGTCTGAATCTGGCTCAACCCAGGTGCAACTGCTGACATCTTCTCTTGACTTGACGGAACCGCTTGAGGCAGATCATCGGTTGGTGCGATCATCTGAGTTTGGCTCGGAGCAGCGACTTGCTTTTCAGAGAGATTCCCGCCCTCTTTGCGCGTCGATTCCGGCGTCTCGACATCTTCCAGCACACCCGTTGGTTCGCTGGCCACGCGGATTGCGCCTGATTTCTCGCCACGCTCCGAATCCAGCGAGAGTTGCCCTTGCCTCGAAGAAGTTTCGTCCCCCGCCGAAACCACCCGCGCAGCCGTACTCGCGTTTCCGGCATCAGCACCAGGACCGCGAGGGCTCGCCGGATAGGGACTGAAGGAACGCGATGCAAATGCGCTAGAACGAGCAAGTGAGAGATCGGCATGAGGAAGGTCGGCATCTTCAGATTGCGCTTTGACCTCCCCGCTTCGAGCCGCCGAGTCAGCATTCACCGGCGTCGGCACAGACTGCGTAACGCTTGCCAGAGCCTCCTGCATCACTACAGACGGTGCTTGCACCGCTAAGATCTCTGACTTAGCGGCTTTGCTGAATCGGGATAAATGCTGCGGGACTCCTTCTGTTTCGATCTTCCCCGACGACAACTCATTCTTCCCCTGTTGCTTGAGCAAGACCGGCTCTCGAGTTCCGACAGCCAGGAGAACCGCTAGCGTTCGCGTTCCGCTTTTAGCTAATGTCGGAGCCGTCGCCGCGCCCGCTTCGCCGTTTCCCTCTCCTGCGTCCTTTTCCGCCCGCAGACGCTCAACACCAATCAGGTTTGAAATTGCGTTCGCTGATCCTCCAGCAGTCACTCCCCCCGAAGCCTCTGCAGACTTCGACACGCTCTCGGCTTCGGTCAACGCTCCGCTGAGGCCATCCAAGCCAGGAACCAGCGAGGCCAGCATCGATTGCCATCCCACGCGAAAGCTCTCCGGCCCGCTCACAGATCTAGGAATTCCAACTTGAGCAGTCTCCGGCAGAAAACCCTGAGGTGCTGTCCCCTTCCGTCCTGAATCGAGTACCGTGCCCGGTAGCTTCCCGTGGCTCAGTCCCTGCCCCGGCAACAGACCGCCGGTCGATCCGACATCGATTGCTGCAGCAGGGGTCATGAAGGGGAATAAAGCAGAAGGCGTGCCAAAGAAACTGGAGGAGGGTTAGAGCATTGTCAGGATTGGAACGTCTAATTTCGATTCAGGAAGCATGGGTGCCTACCTTGTGGATTCTCCCTCATGTTTCATCCACCAGCCACGAGTCTTGTTCGTCAAGCACTTCGAAATCCTCGTCAGCTTGCATTCCAAATCCTTCAAAAGTAGCAGCCGGCAACTCAGCATCGGTCTCTTTTCGAAACTGCCGGGAGCCGTACCAGTTGTCAAGCGCCTGCTGCCCGCGCCTCTCGGACTCGATGGCCTCTTGCGCCTCGGCATCCTCGATCAGAGTTTCGGCCTGGCGGCGCTCCACTCTCTTCAGAAGAAACTCCTGCCGTCGCGCCATGACATCCTCTTCTTTGGCCGCGATTCGGGGTTCCAGCACGGCGAAGAGGCGATCCGCCATATGAGCCTCTTCGAGCCCCGCCAGCCGATCCGGCAACTCGCCCGTCCGCGCACTGGCCTCAATGAGCCTCCGCCCTCGTCGCTCCCGCTCGACGTTGGCTTTGAGCGCATCCCGTAATCGATTGAGTTCGCCGACGGACGATTCAAGAGCCAGACGGCTCTGCTCTTCTTCGAGGTCCCGAATGCGCAGCAGCCTGCGCAATGTGCGCGAAGGGCCCATGGCTCACAACTCCGCTGCCAGCGCCGCCAATCTGCTCACACAGTCGGCGAAGCGGACCTGCTCACGCGAATCCTGCGTCATGAAAGCCCGCATCGCGCCTCGCGCCCTCAAGGCCCGGTCAAGATCCGGGTCTGAACCTGCTTTGTAAGCCCCGATTCGCACCAGATCCTCCGAGCGCGCATAGACGGCCAATAACTTTCGAAGCAGCGCGGCATTCTCGCGATGCGCCGACTGCGTCACCGCCGGCATCAAGCGGCTGATCGAGTCCAGCAGTTCGATGGGAGGGTACCAGCCCTCGGCGGCCAGCGTTCGCGAAAGCACCACATGGCCATCGAGTAACGAACGCACAGCATCCACGAGAGGGTCCTGCTGGTCGTCACCTTCCATTAGCACGGTATAAAACGCGGTAATCGAGCCCACCCGAAACTGCCCTGTCCGTTCCACCAGCCGCGCCAGGCGGGTAAAGACAGAGGGCGTGTATCCCTTGTTCGTCGGCGGCTCTCCGGCAGCCAGTCCAATCTCCCGTGCCGCCATTGCAAAGCGGGTAAGCGAATCGAGCACCAGCAGTACGTGCTTTCCCTGATCGGCAAAGAATTCGGCAATCGTGGTCGCAGACAGCGCCGCTCTCATGCGCATCAGCGGCGACTGGTCGGAGGTTGAAACCACCACCACCGAGCGCGCCCGGCCCGCCGCGCCCAGCGAGTCTTCGAGAAACTCTGCCACCTCGCGGCCACGCTCACCGACCAGGCCCACTACCGTGACGTCGGCCTCGGTGTTGCGGGTCATCATGCCAATCAGCGTGCTCTTGCCCACGCCAGAACCACCGAAGATGCCCACTCGCTGCCCACGGCCCACCGTCAGCAACGCATCGAGTACGCGAATACCAGTGCCCAGCGGCGTACGGATCGGCACCCGGTCCAGCGGTCGGCGCACCACCCCTTCAAGCGGCAGCGCGGTAGAGACCACCGGATGCGGGCCGTCGTCGATCGGCGCGCCTAGCGCATTGAGCACCCGGCCCATCAGCGCCGGTCCCACTTCAATCTCCGGATGCACACCCAAAGCCTCGACCGTGTTCCCAAAGCGGATGCCCTCGGTACTCTCGACCGGCATCGACAACACATTCGATCCGCGAAAGCCGATCACCTCGGCCAAGTGAGCCTGTCCAAACTGGTCCTGAATCTCGCAGCATTCGCCCACCGAGGCCAGCGGACCCGCCGACTCGATTGTCTGGCCTACGGATTCGAGCACCTGCCCGCGCCAGCGCCAGGGCTGGCCTCGCTCCAGACGTCCAAAGTAGCGATCAAGAATTAGCGTCATAGGCGGCTCTCATGAGCTTTGCTTGATCCGGCTGAAACCAGCTCGACTGCATCGGAGTTCGAACCGACTGCTCTTGAACCGCCGGCCCGGTCGAAGAATCCCCGTTCAATCTCGCTCAACTGCGCGCGAATTCCCAGGTCCACCGAGCCCAGTTTTGTCTCAATCATGCAGTCTCCCAGCCGCATTTCCTCACCTGTGGTCACCGTCGGCTTCACTGCTAGATTGGGCACTGAAGCGATGGCCTCAGTCCACAGGTCGAGATCCGCCAACGGCACCCGCAACCGCATCTGAGTCGACCCGGAGAGCTGTCCCAACGCCACCCTCACGGCTCCAGTCAGAAGCAAGGGATCCATCTGTGCCTCGCGACGTAGAATGCGCGCCGCGACAGCCAACGCCAGCTTGACCACTTCGTGCTCAACTGCATTAAGGTAGCGCTCCCGCTCCCGGTTGAAGTTCTCGATTAACTCCATCGACTGTCGGGTTCGTCGCTGCTCCGCCGCAGCCATTGCTGCAGCCTGCCCATCGTGCTCCGCCTGCCTGCCCTCTTGCCGTCCTCGCTCGCGGCCAGCTTCGAATGACTTGCGACTTTCCTCGGCCAATCTCTTCTCAAGCTCTGCGCGCTGTGCCCCGTCCGCGGCTTTTCCGTCGCTCGCCGCCGCGTCTGGAGCAGCGGACGCGGCCCCTTCTGCGCTCGCCCACCCCTCCCATACAGGCAGCGGAGGCGCATTGGGGTCGCACGGGTACTCGAAGAGCTCGATGAGCCCCGAAGCACCGCTGCGCGTTGTTGTTTCCGCCTGCTGCAATTAGCCCTCAAAGCAGTGGTCAGTGGTCAGAAAGAACCGGGTCCTGCGATGAATTGGCATCATTGGTTAGCTGCCATTCACGATTCTTCGATCACAGACCGCTGTTCACTGACCACTGTTCACTGTGCACTGACCCGTTACGCCAGCATCTCGTCACCTGTTTCAAGCTTCAAAACCACCTTACCCTCGGCTTCAAGGCGCCGTGCCAGGTTCAATATCTCCTGCTGCGCCTGCGCCACCTCGCGCGATCGCACCGGACCCAGAACCTCCATGTCTTCCTTCAGCATCTCCACCGCCCGCGAACTCATCGACTTGAAGATCTGCGCGCGCAGTTCGTCCTTGGCGCCGCGCAGAGCCAGTGCCAGTTGCCGCTTGTCGACTCCGGAGACGATCTCGCGGATGGTGGCCGGTGGCACCGTCACTAGATCTTCAAAAGTAAACATTAGATTGCGAATACTCAGAGCCAACTCCGGCTGCCCGTCTTCAATTGTTTCGAGAATCTTCTTCGACTCTTCGGCGTTGAGCCGGTTCAGCAGGTCGGCCACCGCTTTGAAGCCCGAGTAGCTCTTGCGCGCAGTATCGCCCACGCTTTCAAGCCGCCGGTGCAGGATATGTGCCACCTTCTGCGCCATCTCCGGCGAAAACTGCCGCATCTCGGCTAGCCGCTGAATCGAGAGAACCTTGCGGTCCTCGCCCAGGTTGTCCAGCACCATTGAGGCACGCCGCGGATCGAGATGAGCCAGAACCAAAGCGATGGTCTGCGGATGCTCGGAGTCAAGCAGCTTGCCCAATTGCTGCGGATCGGTGCGCTGCAGCTTGGCCAGATTGCCCTGCGCGGCCTCTTGGGAGCGGCGAACGAGCATCAGCAGGTCGTCGGCGCGCTCCTTGCCAAAGGTCTCCATCAGCAGACGGCTGGCGTAGTCCAGGCCTCCGTGTACCATGAAGTTCTGCGTCTCAAGCAACTCCCAGAACTCCTCCAGAATCTCGGCCGAGAGCTCAGGGGTGATGCCGCGCAGATCGGCCAGCTCTTCGGTGAGCCGCTGCACGTCCACCTCCGGCAGAGCGCGCAGGATCTCCTTGGCCAGCTCTTCGCCCACGGCCACCAGCAGCACCGCGGCCTTGCGCACACCGCTCAGGTTAGCCGATGCGCGCCTCCGCGCTGCTCCGTTCTGGTTGCCCTCTTCTGCCAAAGCTCCTGTCCCTTCTTCCGTCGCGCCCCGTCTCTACCGTTATTGATTCTTGCCGTTCCCCAGATGAGTAGCTCAGTCGGAGTGTATCCAGCTCTGCAATAGTCGCGAGCTCTGTGTCGGTTCGCGCTTCAAGTGGCTGCTGACCTGCTCAAAGATCTCCTGCGTTCTGATCCGTTCTGGGTCGAGTTCGACCGGCTCAGGAGACTTCAAGACACGCGGCTCAACGGCCTCGGCGCGGGCCGGCAATTCCTTCGTTGGCTGCTTTGGCCCTGTCGCTGGCCCGGACCGGGAGTGGCGCAGTGCTGGACGCACCCCAAACGCCACCACTAACAGGAGGCCCACCAACAGCGCCGCGTACTTGACCAACACAGGCGAACCTTCCGCAGTCGCCAGCAACTGCCCCGGCAGCGTGACCGCCGGCTGCATGCGATTCTCATCGAAGGCCAGATCCGAAACCTGTAGGACATCGCCTCGGGCCGTCTCGAAACCCACCGCGGCCTGAGCCAGCGCAGTCAGGTTGCGCAGCTCCTCGGGCGAGCGCGCCTGCCATTGCGCCGACTTGCCCTTGGAAGCCGTCTGAATCAGCCGGTCATTGACCACGATGGCCGCGGTCATTCGCCGCACCTTGCCTGGATTCTCGATCACATGGCGCACCACCTTCGAGGCCGCATACGTCCCGGACTCGCTCTTGGCCGTCTGCGGCCCGTTGCTCGACTGCTGAGGATAGACAGGCAGGGTCTGTGAGTTGGGCGCATTCGAGGCCACCCCGGGAATTCCTGCGGCCACCGGCTGCGAACCGGCAGTCTGCTCAGTGCGCTGCATTGTGAGAGTCACCGTCTGGTCCGGGTCGTAGTTCTCGTCGGTCTCCTCGGTGGCTTGGGGATCGTAGTCAAGGGTCACCGAGGCGCGCACGTTGCCTGCGCCTGTAACCGGCTCCAAAGTCGCAATCAGCTTCTCTTCGAGCGCCTGCTCAGCGCTCAATTGTAGCGCTTCGGCGGTCTTCGGCCCCAACGGCAGATGTCCTGCTGCATCCACCAGCATCACGCGATCCGGCTGAAGGCCGTCGACCGCCGAGGCCACCAAATTGCGGATCGCCTCAGGCTCACCGTCCGCCAGCGTGCGGTGACGCGGCTTGAGCACAACCGAAGCCTTGGCAGGCCGTTCCTGTTCGCGAAAGAGCGAGTCGTGCGGCAGCACGAGATGAACATTCGCCGACTCGACATCAGAGAGCGAAGAGATCGTGTGCTCTAGTTCGCCCTCTAGCGCCCGCTGATAGTTGACCTGCTCGTCAAACTCCGAGCCCACCCAATTCGGCTTGTCAAAGATCTCAAAGCCCATCCGGCCGCTCTTCAGGCCTTTGGCGGCGGTGAGCAGGCGCGCCTTGTCCAGTTGCGCCGCTGGAACCATGATCCCCGCGCCATTCGGCGAAGGCTGAAAAGGTATCTGCGCCTGAGAAAGAATCTGCCCAGCCTGACGCGAATCCTCCGGATCCATATCTGCATAGAGAACGCGCCAGTCAGTGCGCATGCCATACCAGAAGAGACCGCCTACTAGCGCCACAAGCAGTACGGCCGCGACCATCGCCCATCCGCGCTGCGCCTGGTGCATCTCTCCCCAGCGGACCCTGGCGCGACCCCACAGGCCAGCCAGCCGGTCGGTCAACTGCGGCTGCCCAGGCTGCGGCTGTGCGTGCGCTGCGGGCGCGCTCTTTTCCATCTGTGTTCCCGTGGCCATGATCTCCGCTCTCAGTGGTCAGTGATCAGTAGTCAGTGATCAGTCCCTTGCCTCATCGCCAATTACTGACCACTGAAAACTGCTTTCAAAACTGCATTCCTATGACCTGCTGGTAGGCCTGAACCGCCTTGTTACGCACCGCCAGCGCAAGTTCAAAGGTCATGCTTGCCTTCTGAGCGGCGATCATCGCCTGATGCACGTCAACGCCCGAGCCCGTCATCAGTCCTGAAACGGCGGCGTGGGCCTGGGATTCGAGATGGTTCACCTGGCCGACCGCATCGGTGAATAGATCGGCAAACGGAGCAGGCGAAGAGCCCGGACTTTTACTGACCGTTAAAGCGGTCGTTGCACCGGTGCCTGCCACCGCAGGCAGCGCCAGCGGTGCGACAGCCACAGGATTGATCGGGATCAGCATCGGATCTCCTTACGTTGTTCCGGGCTATCGTCCGGCTAAGCTCGGACCAGCGCCCAAGTGTCTAAGACTTGGCAATCTCCAGGGCCGACGTGATCATGCCCTTCTCTGCTTGTACGGCAGAGCTGTTCAATCCATATGCACGCGTTGCCCCCATCAGATCCACCATCTCTGTGAGGGGATTAATGTCTGGATATGAGACATACCCATCCGGTCCAGCGTCCGGATGCCCGGGGTCGTATCGCTTGAGCGGAGGCGAAGTATCTTCAACCACAGCCTCGACTCCAACGCCAGGCGCGCTCCCTGAGCCGCTCGCCAGACCGCTGAGGCCGTTGACCGGATGGAGTAGCGGCATTGGCGCCAGCAACGGTGGCAGGTCCACCTGAGCAACGTTGCCAGTGGACGCAGCTTCGATGCCCGCAGCCCCTACGCTCGTATTGAACGTATTCGCAAAGCCCGAATCTCCGGTATTGGCGGCGAAGACCACGTGCTGGCGGTGGTAGGGGCCGCCCGTGGCCGTCCGAGTAGTCTCTGCATTGGCCATGTTGGCCGCAACCACCTCGGCACGCATCCGCTCGGCCTGCATAGCGCCGCCCGATGTGTCCATCATGGCAAAAAGGTTCACCCTGATTCCTCCACTGCGCCGATCCGCTGTGCGTAGTCTGCCACGCTACTTGCTATCCGCATGAATGGCGTCCATGACGCGCTGGTACTCCAGGTGAAGCAGAGTCACGCCAGTCTTGAATTTCAATTGCGCCTCGGCCAGATTCAAGCCCTCCCGGTCCAGCGAAACGTTATTGCCGTCGGGCCGAGCAATCAGCCCATCTACAGGCGTAACGCGCACCGGACGCGCTGACTGCTCCTGCTCTACTCCACTCATCGCATCCCGCATCTCCGCCGCGAAGTCCATACCCACGGTCTTGTAGCCAGGGGTGTCAATATTGGCCATGTTGGCCGCTGTCAGCTTGGCCTCGCTAGTGGCCAAGTCAAGGTAGCGTGCAATCTGGTCGCTGAGTTGTGTCTCAACCTGCATGCCTATCGCCGCCCCCTTTTATGCGATCCCGCATAGCTCCGTGGGCCTTGGGTGCCTCATCCATTTCGCGTTCTCTGCGAAATGGGTGGGAAACCTCGAAACCACATCTCTCCGTTTGCCCGAATCCCAAATCCAGCACAAACGACCTAGTTCATCTCTGTGCCGAAGTCGATCTCCCGCCGGGTGCCCCATCCTTTCGCCTTTTCTCTGGCGAAAGGATGGGATGCGACGAACCCAGATCTCTCGGTAAGTTGGATCTTCAATGCAGTACAACTGGCCTTAGTTCATTTCTAAGCCGAAGTCGATCTCCCGCGCAGTTAGAACGGGCTCGTCACCGGCAAGAATGGCCCCACGTTCGAGCACATGTTCCAGTTCGCGAACATTGCCTGGCCAGTTATGGCTTGCGAGCTTGGCCAGCGCACTCGGATCAACCCTCTTCAGCGGAGTTTCGCGGCCCATGCGCGCCAGAAAATGGTTAACCAGCAGCGGCAGATCCTCGCTATGCTCGGCCAGCGACGGCGTGCGGATGAGAAAGACAGCCAGCCGGTAGTAGAGATCGGCGCGGAAGCGGCCATTCTGTGTCTGCTGCGCCAGCGGCTGGTGGGTCGCGGTTATGACCCGTGCGTCCACCGTCACTCTCTCGTTGTCTCCAACGCGCTGCAACTCGCCGCATTCGACAAAGCGCAGGAGTTTCGATTGCAGAGCAAGCGGCATCTCACCGATCTCGTCAAGGAAGAGCGTGCCTCCGTCGGCGGCCTCGATTCGCCCGATGCGTCCCTGCACTGCGCCGGTGAAGGCCCCGCGGGTGTGGCCGAAGAGCTCGGCTTCAAGCAGCGACTCTGGAATCGCCGCGCAGTTGATGGCGACAAAAGGCTTGCGGCTTCTCGTCGAAAGCCGGTGGAGAGCCTCAGCCACCAGTTCTTTTCCTGAACCAGTGGGCCCTTCGATCAGCACCGGGGTCGATCGCGGCGCGACGAGCCGGATGCGGCGGCTGATCTCCAACATGCACGGGGCGAAACCGATCAGCTCTGGCAGCCGCTCCTCGCGTGCTTTTTCGACGCAAGGCGCAGGCTGAGGAGCTTCTTGCGACAAAAAGTTGGACAAAGCGTTGGGAAGGGTGGACTCGCACTGCGACGCCCCCGGTGCACCGCTTTGCGGCAAGCCGGTCGCAGGAGTTGAGGCAACAGGAGCCACCAAAGGCCAATGCTTCGCATTGAGCGGCTCAACTGATTGCACCGGTTTGTCCAGCGCAGGAGCGGCATTCCAGATCGCCGTATCGTTGTCCTGCGAACGGCGCAGAGCATAGAGCAGTTCCTGGCGGTGAGGTCCGCGTGGGCTCTCCTGCGCCACAGTGCCGCTGGCCGTCAGCAGATCCACATCGGGAAAGCGGCTGCGGAAATCTTTCAAGAACTCGACCAGGTCGAGATCGGGCAGCCAGCTATCGACGATGATAGCCTCAGGCATAGCGCTCTCTGCCTCGGCCCAGGCCTGTGCGCCGCCCTCGGCCTCCCGAACCTGCCAGCGCAGTCCGGTGAGAGTCTGGGTGAGCCGCTGGCGAAAACTGCGGTCTGCGCTGGCGACCAACGCGGTGCGCGAACGAGTGCGTGTGGCAAGTGGAAGGGTGGGCGTAGCAACTGCGGCCATCAGGAATCTCCTTTATGTCGATCGGGTTGGTTTGAATCAGAAAATCAGCAGGCTTCGAGAGATGAAACCGCTGCGGCCGGCACGACTACTCCTGGCAAAATCTCGGGCAGCGGAATCCCGGGCAACGCGGAGAGCCCAATCTCGCTCTCTTGAGGCACCATGTAGCCCTGTCCCCGAACCGTGCGAATCAGCGTTCCGGGGGGCGGATCCTTGAGCTTGCGGCGCAAGTAGTTGACGTAGACGTCCACGATGTTGGTGGTCTGCGTCGGCTCCAGATTCCAGACTGAGTCCAGCAGTTCAACTCGCGAGACGCACTGGCCGCGGTTCAGCATCAGGTGTTCGAGCAGCGCAAATTCCTTGTTCGTAAGGACGATAGGCTCGCCGCTACGACGGGCCGCATGGTCCAGCCGGTCAAGTTCCAGATCGCCGGCCCGCAGCAGCAGCCGAGCCTCGCGCTTGCGGCGCAACAGAGCCCGGCAGCGGGCTCGCAGTTCATGCAGGCTGAAGGGCTTGATCATTAGATCGTCGGCCCCGCGGTCCAGGCAGCGGACGCGCGTGTCCACCTCCTGACGGGCAGTTAGCACGAGCACTGGCAGATCCAGGTCGAGCGCGCGCACCTCTTCAAGCACCTGCTCGCCGTCCTTGACCGGCATATTGAGATCCAGAATGGTCAGGTCGGGCAGATCCTGGCGAAACGCCTCCACTGCTGCGGCTCCGTCGTAAGCGATGCGGACGCGGTGTCCGTCAGCCTCCAGGCCCCGGCACAGAAACAACCCCAGCGCCCTGTCGTCTTCGGCAATCAATAACCTCATGGCGGCCTTTCTCTATCAGTCGCTCTCGCATCCCTTCTCGCCTGTCTCTTTCGTCCGATCCATAGGGACGGCTGGACGTAGAACAGGCCTGCTTAGGGTTCGCTAAGGTGCGGCTTTCCTCTACCTTCCGCTGTGCTGTGAAGGAACTCAAGAGTGAGATGGAGAAAGAAGAAGAGGCAAATCCAGAAATGGCACAGAAGAGAGAGCGGTCCCGGAATGGGCTTCGACGGAACAAGTCCATCAGACGTAGTCTCTGCGCAAATCAAGTCACAGGTTGAGACCCGCGCCCAGACCGTTGTCCCGTCCGCCGTGGAGGCGCGACGTTTGCATTTGAGAACTATGCTTTTGCAGCGGCTGCTCTGGCCTTGAAGGCAGCCTTGTCCTTGTACATCTCGGCATCGGCTCGCGCAAGCAAACCCTTCATCGTCTCATCGCGCAGATGCTCGGCAAGCCCGATGGATGCGTCGAGATGAACCTTTGTGCCGCCATTGCGTCCATGGATCTTGTAGCTTCCGCAGACCCACTCCCGCAACCGGTCGATCTTCAGCTTCGCATTGGGCAGATCGCAATCCAGCAGGATAATGAACTCGTCTCCGCCCCAGCGTCCGATGAGGTCTGCGGAGCGGCAGACCGACTGAAGCTCGCCAGAGAACTGCTTCAGCACCTCATCCCCGGCAAGGTGGCCGTGCTCGTCGTTGATCGGCTTGAAGCCGTTAATGTCGATGATGGCGACGCAGAGTGGAGTGCCGGCTTTGACTCTGCGTTCGATCTGGCCTTCGACCCAGAGGCGGCTGCCGAGCCCCGTCAAACCATCGCGCGATGCGAT
>Ga0181535_10001991_pt1 | contig 25574 bp, 23 predicted proteins | sample PEATcosm2014_Bin_44_FD_119774 | JGI IMG/M metagenome (GOLD analysis project Ga0181535, IMG submission 119774) | Peatland microbial communities from MTU Mesocosm Facility, Houghton, MI, USA - PEATcosm2014_Bin17_30_metaG | ecosystem: Environmental > Terrestrial > Soil > Wetlands > Peat | place...
CCGCAGCAGGTCGGCGTCAGCCGCCTCCACCTGCTTGCGGAACCAGGCCAGGGCATCCATGCTGGGTGTGGCCACCGTCGTCTCCTCGAGGTTGGTGATGCTTCCTCAAAGGATGGCGGTGGTCTCTCTCTTTGTGGGGACCCTCAGGCTCCTCGTACACCACGTCCCTGGACGCTAACTCGACGGGGGATTGGCGCCTTCGGCCCCGCCGAGGCCCCCCATGACTTCAGAGGTGATTGCTTGCCGTCGATAGGCAACATCCGAGTAGCACAAGGTCAGGAGACAATCAGATGACTCAAGTACCCCCGGCCGGAATCGAACCAGCGCACAAGGTTTAGGAAACCTCTGCTCTATCCACTGAGCTACGGGGGCGCTACGGGCGTCCGATGAGTCATACCACCGGTGCCAGTGGGACGGCGCTCAGCTCTGTTCCGGTCCGCCTCGCCAGGGGCCAAGAGACGGCCATGCCCAAGCAGGCGGCGCATCGGGGGGCGGCGGCTGGAGAGCGGTGGCGCTGGCGACGACTAGGGGATCGACGCCGGCGTGGGTGCCTCCGCCCGCAGCCGGGGCCTGCTGAGGACGGCCGCGACCATGATCAGCGAGGCGGCCAGGGCCACCACCGCGCCAACCAGGAAGACGTGGTAGCCGGCGCCCAGCGTGACGTCGGTCGGCGCATCGGGGATTCCGGCAGCTCCCCAGTTTCCCGGGAGCACCCGCCAACCGCTGTCGCTGCCCTCCAGGAGCGCGAGGACGAGCGCGGCCGCTGAGGCCATCAGGCTTCCGGCGGCGGTGACACGGTGGCCGTACCCGGCCAGATTGCCTGCGGCGGCGACACCCAGGACGATCAGGGTCGCGACCACCCAGCGAGCGTCGTACCCCTGGAGCAGATTGCCCGTCGCCTGCGGCGGAGGTTGGCTTCCGACCTGGAGGCCATCGTAGAGTGGGAACCCGACAAACGGGAGGAACGTCGCCGCCACCATCGCCGCCCAGGCGAGCAGGCAGACCACCCCGGAGAGGACGCCGGCTGTGCGCAGTCGCGACTCCACGCCGCCATGGTGCTCGGTCCGCGCATGCCCCGATGAGCGGGCACCACGCTGTTACAGCGGCGACCGCCCGGCTACAGCTCGTAATCCAGGGTGTACGAATGCTCTCCGCCGGGGCCGACGATGATCTGCCCCTCGCCCCGGATGCCGGCCAGGTCGCCGGTCCCGCTGGTCTCGACGATCTTCCAGGTCATCCAGGGGACGCCCGCGGTGCCACCGGCGTCGTGCTGGAGGACGAATCCACCCTTCCGGCCGTGCACGGACCCCTCGAAACGCTCGATCCCCGCGTAGGCGGACGGCACCGCGGTGTGGACCATGATGATGTCGGTCTCGCTGCCGCCCTCCAGGTCGCCGTGGAAGGTCTTGGTGATGTGGGCCCGCGAGAGGGTCACCCCGTCGCGATCGTCGTGCGGCTTCTCGGTGTCGAAGCGGTCGATGTCGAAGGTTCCTGCGGCGCTGGGCATGAGCCCCAGGATACCAGAGAGACGAACAGCAGTTCGCCCGAGGGCTGGGGCCGGAAACGGGGGCGCCGGGCGGTGGGGCAGCCGGCCACCGGCCGGCGCCGGGATCCTCAGGCCGCCGGGCTCCCCTCCATCGAGATGGGGAGGTAGAAGACCCCCGGCGCCAGGCGCCCGTCGGCCCGGCCGATGGTCTGGAGCAACGTCTCCATGGCGGTCCGGGTGGCCTCGCGCACCTTCGAGAAGTCGGCCACCCGGAGCGGGTTGGGGATCCGGGGGCAGATCAGGGTGACCGGCAGGTGCTTGCTGAAGCGGTCGAAGTCGGCGAGCAGGCGGGAGTGGAGTGCGACCGAGGTGACCCGCTCGAACACCTCTGAGAGGCGCCGCAGCGCCGGCAGCGCCGGCTCCGCGGTGAGGTCGACCGCGATGATCTGCGCGGGCTCCATCCGGGCCGCGGTCGCGAGGCTGCAGTTGTCGGTGACCCCGCCGTCCACGTAGGCGCGGTCGCCGAGCCGGACCGGCCGGAAGACGAAGGGGATGGCGCACGAGGCGCGCAGCGGATCCCTGAGCGGGCCACGGGAGATCACCACCGGATCGCCGGTCAGCAGGTCGGTGACGATGATCTCGAGCGGGCAGCGAAGCTGCTCGAAAGCGGTCGTGCCGGTGAGGTTGATGGAGTAGTCGACCAGGTCGCCGATGGCGTCGTCGCTGCGCAGCCAGGGTTGCCGCCGGGCGCGGTTGAAGACCATCCGCAGGGGATGGGAGCGGAAGACGTCCCGGGTCTGACGGCTGGCCCAGATCAGCTCCAGCAGATCCACCGCTTCCGGCAGCGGCCGGCTGGCCACCACCGTGGCGTTGAGAGCGCCGACGCTGGTGCCGACGCAGGCGTCCGGGGCGATCCCCCGCTCGGCCAGGGCGCGCAGGATGCCGAGCTGGGCAGCTCCCCTGCCGCCGCCGCCGCCGAGCACCAGGACGGTCCCGATCCTCGACCCGCCTGTGCCATCCACGACCATAGGGTGACACGCCGAGCGCCACGGCCACGCCGTCGCGCTCGAATGCGTGGCTTCGCCCGGCACCGCTCGGGGCGAATGCCGCACAGGGCGCCGCCCCCGAGGGCGCCCGCCGCACAGAGCACCCGCCCCGCCGGCAACCGCCGCGCGGGGCCAGGCCGCGCGGGCGCCGTGATCAGGTGGTCGCGACGGCCCCCTGTGAGGTGCCGGTGGGAAGTCCCGCCCGCCCGAGGCGATCAGCTCTTGGCGCGGCCCCGGTTCATGAACCAGATCACCGCCGCCACGATGACGATCACGACAACGATGTAGACGATGATCTCTTTGATCCCGAACGGGGTGAAAGCCAGCATTGATGATCTCCCCGGGTTGACGGCTGGGCGTCGCGGCGGGGCCGGACGCTGCGAGGCGCCAGCCTACCCCAGCCGGGAGTGGTGCTGCTGGGCCGCCGGCCACCCGTCGGCGACCCCACGCGGATGCCGCGAGCGGGGGCGTGACGCCGATCGCCCTCGCTCAGAGGGGCCGGAATCTGGGTATTCGCCGTCTGTACGGCAGCGTACACTGGGGCCGCCCACACCCACTCCAGCCCCCGTCTGAGGAGGTGCTGCGATGACCCGCCAGCCGATGACCCTGGTCGAGCACCGTGAGCTGGGGAGTGCCCTGCTCATGATCCGGGGCACCCTCATGCGCGCCGGTGCGGACCTCTCCGACCGGTACGGTGTGGCGAGCAGGGCGGGCCGAGCCTCGGAACGGGCGCTCCGGGCTGTGGACGGGCTGCGAGCCGCCATGGACGAGCAGTTCGTCCGCGATTTCCCCGCCGCCTTCGACGCGACCGTCTACTTCCCGGCCGGGCGCACCGCCGTCCGCGAACTCTGACCCGCTGGCGCGCCCGCATCCTCTGCGCCGCGGCGATGACCGCATATCCCATTGTGCGGCAAGGGGTTTCCGAGGACCGTCGGGAAGGCGAGATTCGAACTCGCGACCTCACGGTCCCGAACCGTGCACTCTAACCTGGCTGAGCTACTTCCCGATCGTTGGCATGATAGCAGTGGGGCTCGGCCACCCCGGACAGCGCCGAACCCGGCGGCGCCACGGCTTGACCCGGGACCGGGGCGCCGGATACGGTGGACCAGGCCGGCCGCCGAGCCCTTCCCCGGGCGGCCCGCCGGTGGAGGGAGAGCTCCGGAGATGGCCAAGGTCCTGATCCTGGCCGGGGACGCCGCCGAGTCCCTGGAGGTCATGTACCCCTACCAGCGGCTGCTCGAGGAGGGCTACACCGTCCACATCGCCGCCCCCAGCCGCAAGAAGCTCCAATTCGTCATCCACGACTTCGTCGACGGCTACGACACCTACACCGAGAAGCCCGGCTACACCTGGCCGGCAGACCTCGCCTTCGCGGAGGTCGACCCCGCCGGCTACGCCGCCCTGGTCATCCCCGGGGGCCGGGCGCCCGAGTACATCCGCAACGACCAGAACGTGCAGCGGATCATCCGCCACTTCTTCGCCGACCCCCGCCCGGTCGGCGAGATCTGCCACGCTCCCCTCGCCCTGGCCGCGGCCGGGGTCCTCCACGGCCGGCGCACCGCCGCCTACCCCGCCCTGGAACCCGACGTCCGGGCCGCCGGGGGAGAGTTCGTGGACAGCGCCGCGGTGGTCGACGGCCTGCTGGTCTCGGCGCGCGCCTGGCCGGACAACCCCTCCTGGATGCGCGCCTTCCTGGAGGTGCTGAGGGCCCACGCCCCCGCCGCCCCCCTGGCCGGCGGGGCGACGGGGACCCCGGCCTAGCCTGTCGCCCCCTAGCCGAGCCTGCCGAGCTGGGCGACCTGGTCGTCGGTGAGGCCGACCAGCGCCGCCTCTATGTCCTCCTCGAGGTGATCCACGCTCGCGGTCCCGGGGATCGGCAGCATCACCGGCGAGCGATGCAGGAGCCAGGCCAGGGCGAGCTGCGCCGGGGTCACCCCCAGCCTCTCGCTCATCGCGGTCAGCGGGCCCTCGCGCTTGGCCAGGTCGCCGGTCGCCAGCGGGAACCACGGGATGAACCCGATCCGCTCGCGCTCGCAGTAGGTGAGGACGTCCTCCGAGTCCCGGTCCACCAGGTTGTACCGGTTCTGCACGGAGACGATGCCGGCCACCGCCCGCGCCGCCCGGACCTGCTCGACGGTGACCTCGGAGAGGCCGATCAGCCGGATCTTCCCCTCGGCCTGCAGCGAGGCCAGCTCGCCGACCTGCTCCTCCAGGGGCACGGCCGGGTCGATGCGGTGGAGCTGGTAGAGCGGGATCTGCTCCAGGCCCAGGCGCCGGAGGCTCATCTCGCACTCCTGGCGGAGGTACTCGGGCCGGCCGACCATGTGCCACACGCCCGGGCCGGTGCGCACGAAGCCCGCCTTGGTCGCGATCACCAGGCCGTCGGGGTAGGGGCGCAGGGCGGTGCGGATCAGCTCCTCGCTGACGTAGGGACCGTAGGAGTCCGCGGTGTCGATGAGGTCCACGCCCAGCTCGACGGCGCGCCGCAGCACGCGGACGCACTCCTCGCGATCAGCCGGCTCCCCCCAGACCCCCGGGCCGGTGAGCTGCATCGCCCCGAACCCGAGCCGGTGCACCACCAGCTGCCCCCCGAGGGCGAATGTCCCGCTTGCCGTCGCCGGTCGCTCGATGGTCGAATCCACGGTCTCCGTCTCCCCTGTGGTCACCGCGTCAGAGCCCCCGTCTCTCCTCGGCCCAATGCTGACACAGGGGTCCCGGCGCCCACCCCTCCACCCCGCTGGCGACCCCGCTGGGCGGCCTCAACCGCCGGGTTGACCGCGGCACGGCGCGATGGCGGCCCGCGCCGGGGCGCCTAGAATGAGGTCGAATCCGCCAGAACGCACGGAGATCGCAACGCCATGAGCGCGAACGGCACAGGCGACGACCAGGCCCCCGAGGGCGAGCACCGGGGAGGGCTACGGGTCAAGCGCGGCCTGGCCGAGATGCTCAAGGGTGGGGTGATCATGGACGTGGTCACCCCGGAGCAGGCCAAGATCGCCGAGGAGGCGGGGGCGGTGGCGGTGATGGCCCTGGAGCGGGTCCCCGCCGACATCCGCCGCGAGGGCGGGGTGGCCCGGATGAGCGACGTCTCCCTGGTCAAGGAGATCATGGCGGCGGTCACCATCCCGGTCATGGCCAAGGCCCGGATCGGCCACTTCGTGGAGGCCCAGGTGCTGCAGGCCCTCGGCATCGACTACGTCGACGAGTCCGAGGTGCTGACCCCCGCCGACGAGGAGCACCACATCGACAAGTGGGCCTTCACGGTCCCCTTCGTCTGCGGCGCCCGCGACCTGGGGGAGGCTCTCCGCCGCATCGGCGAGGGGGCCGCCATGGTCCGGACCAAGGGCGAGGCCGGCACCGGCAACGTGGTCGAGGCCGTCCGTCACATGCGCGCCGTGCTGGGCGGGATCCGCCACCTCGAGGCGATGCGCCACGACGAGCTGATGGCCGAGGCCAAGCGGCTGGGCGCCCCCTACGAGCTGGTGGCGGAGGTCGCCGAGACCGGGAGGCTCCCGGTGGTCAACTTCTCGGCGGGCGGCATCGCCACCCCCGCGGACGCCGCCCTGATGATGCAGCTCGGCGCCGACGGCAACTTCGTGGGGAGCGGCATCTTCAAGAGCGAGGACCCGCTCGGCTACGCCAAGGCGATCGTGGCCGCCACCACCTACTTCGACAAGCCGGACGTGATCGCCGAGGTGAGCGCCGGGCTGGGCAAGCCGATGCGCGGCCTGGATGTCGCCTCGATGCCGAAGGAGGAGCTGCTCGCCGTTCGCGGCTGGTGAGCGCCGATCGCGGCTGGTGAGCTCCGTCTGCGATCGGTGAGCTCCGGCCCGGTTCGGCGTCCTGCTCCGCCCGAGGGCGGGCTCGGGTTTCCCCTCACCCCGGCGGTCTCGCTCGCCGCGGGCTTGGGTACACTGGCGGGAGTGACCGAGATGCTGCCGGCGCCGTCCCCTCGGGACGGCCCGCGCCTCCGGGAGACCTGAGGCCATCGTCCGCATAGGTGTGCTCGCCCTGCAGGGGGACGTCCGCGAGCACCTCGCCGCCTTTCGCAGCGCCGGCGCGGAGGCCCTCCCGGTGAGGACCGCCGAGGAGCTCCGGAGCGTCGACGCGCTGGCTCTGCCGGGCGGTGAGTCGACCACCATGAGCCGGCTGATCCGCGTCTTCGGCCTGGAGGCGCCCCTCCGGCACCGGCTCGCCGGCGGGATGCCCACGTTCTCGACGTGCGCCGGCACGATCCTGCTGAGCCGCGAGATCCTCGACGGCACCCCCGACCAGCTCGCCCTCGGCGTCCTCGACCTGCGCACCCGGCGCAACGGCTACGGCCGCCAGCTCGAATCCTTCGAGCTGGACCTCGAGCTCCCGATCGCCGAGGCCGGGAGCTTCCGCGCCGTCTTCATCCGGGCCCCCGTCATCGAGGGGTGCGGTCCCGGCGTCGAGGTGCTGGCGACCCACCAGGGTCGCCCGGTCGCGGTCCGCCAGGGCGCCCACCTCAGCTTCACCTTCCATCCCGAGATGACCGGCGACCTCCGCCTCCACCGCCTCTTCCTGGCCACTGCGGCGGGTGAGCGGGTGGGGGGCCGGAGCCTCCCGCCTGCCGAGACGCTCCTGCCCACGGAGGACAGCGCGGCATGAACATCCGTCCGGCGTCCTTCCGCGACCTGGCCCGCATCGAGGCGCTCTACAGCGAGGCCGGTAGCGGCGACGAGCAGGCGTCGCAGCTCTCGCCCGACCACCCGGTCCCGCAGGCCACCCTGCTGCGGCTCTGGTATGCGCTCAGCAAGACGGTCTCATCGCTGGTCCCCTTCAGTGTGGGGACGGCCGGGGACACGCTCTTCGTCGCCGAGACCCGTGAGGGCATCGTCGGCTTCATCCAGGCCCAGGCATCCGGGGACCGCGCCGCCACCCTCCAGATCCTCAACCTCTGCGTCAACGCGACCGCGAGCGGCCACTTCGCGCGCTCCCAGCTGCTCACCCACCTCACCAACCACGGCCTGGAGCACGGCATCCAGCGGTTCGTGGTGCGGCTTCCGCTCGACCACCCCCTGGTCGGCATCTTCCTGGAGCAGGGCTTCGTCCAGCTCGCGACCGAGCAGATCCTCTACAGCGACGACGCCCCGGTGACCCCTCAGACCGCCCGCAGCGTGAACCTCCGCCCCGCCCGCCCCGAGGACGTGGGTGCCATCTACCTCCTCTACCTGCGCACCACCCCCTCCCACGTCGCCAGCCTCGAGGGGTCGTCCCTCAAGGTCTGGCAGTCCAGCTTCGCCGAGGGGGCGATGACCCGGATGAGCCACGACGACATCCACCACTTCGTGGTCGAGGAGCCGGGGGTGGTGGCCTGGGCGGCGATCCGCACCGCGTCGCCGACGCGACCCACCCTGCTCTCCCTGATGTGCGACGGCCACAACCCGCGGCTGCGCGAGGCGGTGATCGACGGCGCGCTCCGGGAGCTGCCGCCGGGCCCGGTCTCGTCGGTGCTTCGCCACTACGACTCGGAGCTGATCCGCGGCCTGCAGAAGCGCGGCTTCGCCGTCTACGGCACCCAGGTGCTGCTGGTCCGAGACCTGGCGACCAAGGTGCGGCTGCGCGCCGCGCCGGCGCGCAAGAAGCCGGTCCTGGTGCACGCCCACCTGGCCCAATCGGTGCCCACCGACACCTCCCCGAGCCTCAGGGTCCTGACCCGGAGGAGCGAGCAATCACCACTCCCCTGAGGCCCCGACGCTGATGGCGGAGGGAAGAGTGCAGTCGCGGGTGCCGTCGCCGCGCCTGGGAGGCATGGCGGCGCACAGCGAGTACGGTCCCGCCTGGAGGGAGGAGCTGGCGCTCCTCTTCGAGGCGCTCCCACCCCGGATCGCCTCCGCCGCCCAGGCGGCCGCCGCCGACCGCGGCGACCTCCTCGAGGTGGTGCTCGACCTCGGTCGCGAGCCGGAGGCGCGCTTCGTCGACGGCGAGGTCATCCTCGACAGCGCCCCGGTCGCCACCGCCGACATCGAGTACGTGGTCGAGCGGGTCGGTGACTTCGGCGACGACAATCGCGCCGGCATCGAGCGCACCCTGCACCGCATCAGCGCCATCCGCAACCGCGCGGGCAGCATCGTCGGGCTGACCTGCCGGGTCGGACGGGCGGTGACCGGGACCATCGACATCATCAAGGACTTCGTGGTCCAGGGCCGCTCCATCCTCCTGCTGGGCGCCCCCGGGATCGGCAAGACCACCATGCTCCGCGAGTGCGCGCGGGTGCTGAGCGACGACGAGGGGAAGCGGGTGGTGATCGTCGACACCTCCAACGAGATCGGCGGTGACGGTGACATCCCCCACCCCGGGATCGGGCGCTCGCGGCGGATGCAGGTGCAGACCCCGACCAAGCAGCACGCGGTGATGATCGAGGCGGTGGAGAACCACATGCCCCAGGTGATCGTCATCGACGAGATCGGCACCGAGCTGGAGGCGGCCGCCGCCCGCACCATCGCCGAGCGCGGCGTCCAGCTGGTGGGCACCGCCCATGGGATGACCCTCGACAACCTGCTGGTCAACCCCACCCTCAACGACCTGCTCGGCGGCATCCAGACGGTCACGCTCTCGGACGAGGAGGCGCGCCGCCGGGGGACCCAGAAGTCGGTGCTCGAACGGAAGGCGCCGCCCACCTTCGACGTGCTGGTCGAGATCCAGCAGCGTGACCGGGTGGCGGTCCACATGCCGGTCGCCGAGACCGTCGACGAGGCGCTCCGCGGCAAGTACAAGCCCCCGCAGATCCGGATGCGCGGAGACGCCGGCCAGATCATCAGCCGCATCGACACCGGGGGCCCGCCCACCCAGTTCGAGCCCCCGCCCTTCGGCGGCGGGGGGCGCCGACCCCGCGAGCGCGAGCCCCACCGCCGGAGCGGCTTCGACGTGGAGCAGTACATCGCCAACCAGCAGCGCGGCCGCCGCGATCCCGGGGAGCGCCCGGGCAACGGCTCGCCCCGGCTCGCCCCACCACTCTCGGTCTTCCCCTACGGGGTGTCGCGGAGCTACCTGGAGCAGTCGGTGCGCGAGCTCAAGCTGCCGGTGCGCATCCAGCACCACGTCGAGGACTCCGACATCGTGCTGACCCTCAAGAACTACTACCGGCGCAAGGACTCCCCGGTGCGCCTCGCCGAGTCCTCCGGGATCCCCATCGAGGTGCTGCGCAGCAACACGGTCTCCCAGATCAAGGGCGCGCTGGCCCGGGTCTACGGCGTGGAGGCGTCGGATCCCACCGAGACCGCCCTCGAGGAGGCGCTGGAGGGGATCAACCGTGCCCGGCAGCTCGGTGGCGAGGTGGAGCTCTCGCCGCAGAACGCCTACGTGCGGCGGCTGCAGCATCAACTGGTCGGCGAGCACGAGATGGTCGCCCGCAGCACCGGGGAGGAGCCGAACCGGCGCCTGGTGATCCTCGGCCCCTCCGAAGCCTGAGCCCAGGGCGCCCCGGCCCCCCCGTCTCCACGTCAGCTCCGCCGCTCGGGCGGCGGGCCCAACCGCCGCCCGCCGCGCGGGGCTCATACTCCCCTCCCGTGTCGTCCTGGACCGGGTACTTCATCTCCCTTGAGGGGATCGACGGCGCCGGCAAGAGCACCCAGGGTGCAGCGCTCGCCGGCGAGCTGAGCCGCGCCGGCCACGACGTGGTCGCCCTGCGGCCGAGCGACACCCAGCTCGGCGACCTGGCCAGGGGATACCTGCTCCAGCACCAACGGGTCCGGGTCGACCCGTGGACCGAGGCCCTGCTCTTCACCGCCGGCCGGGTCCAGCTGCTCCGGGAGCGGATCCTGCCCGCGCTCAGCCGCGGTGCGGTGGTGATCGCCGACCGCTACGCCGACTCGACCCTCGCCTACCAGGGCGCGGGGCGCGGACTGCCCCTGCCCGCGCTGCGCTGGCTCCACGCCGAGGCCTGCGGAGACGTCTGGCCCGACCTCACCTTCCTGCTGGAGATTCCCCGGCAGGTGGCCGAGGATCGGCAGCGGTCGCAGCAGCTGCCCCTCGACCGCTTCGAGGCCGCCGCCAACGACTTCCACCTCGACGTCCAGCAGGGATTCGAGGCGCTCGCGGCGGCCGACCCCGAGCGCTTCGTCCGCATCGACGCCGGCCGCGCGCCCGCGGCCGTGCAGGCCGACATCAGCGCGGTGGCGCTGCGGCGGCTGGCCGAACGCCGGGCGGCCGCGGCCCCCGGGGGCGAACCGCGGTGAAGCTGATCATCGCCATCCTCCACGCCAAGGACGCCGACGCCTGCGTCACCGCTCTCAACGATGCCGGCTTCGCCTGCACCCGGCTGGGCAGCTTCGGTGGCTTCCTGGAACGGGACAACGTGACCCTGCTCATCGGCGTCGAGGCGGCCCAGGTGGAGACCGTGGTCGGCATCCTGCGCGGCCGGGCCAAGCGCCGTCACGAGCGCCTGCACACCGCGGTGACGCCGGTGCCGGCGGGCGGGCCGCCGGCGCCGCTCCCGGTCGACGTCGAGGTCGGGGGGGCCACCCTCTTCGTGCTCCAGATCGACCACTTCGAGCGTCTCTGAGCGGTCCGGCCCGGTGACCGGCTGAGCGCCACCGCTCGGCTGCGCAACCACCTCCCCACGTCGCGGGGCGGGTGCGGACAGCGGTCGGCCGGCCCCTGTATGCTGCCCGGAGCCGCCGTCCGCGCCGTCGTGTCGGGCGCGCCGAGGATGCGGCGCCGGGAGGCCATCCATGCGACCGATCCACTCCATCACCGCGGTGCCGGTTGCCTTTGCCGCGCTGCTCCTCGCCGGGGCCGCACCCGCGGGTGCGACCGTCTCGTCCGGGAGCGGCTGGCAGATGTTCGCCGAGACCGGCTCCGCGCAGACGTTCACCGTGCCCGCCGGGGTGGTCGGGGTGACCGTGGCCCTGGCCGGCGCCGGGGGCGGAGAGGGATGGGACGCCGCCGGCGACGGGCAACCCGTCGCAGGCGCCGCCGGTGGCGGAGTGGTCTCCGACCTGGCGACCACCCCCGGCTCGACGCTCGAGGTCGTGGTCGGCGGTGCGGGCGGCGACGGGACCGACGAGACCGGCGGGGCCGCCGGCTTCAACGGCGGCGGTGCCGGCTCGGCCAACTCCGACGCCGGGTTCGGCGGCGGCGGGGGCGGTGGCGCCACCGAGGTCGGCGCGGCCTCCTGCGCGGCGGCCCTCTCCTGCACCCTGGTCGCCGGCGGCGGCGGCGGGACCGGCGGCGGCGGTCTCGAGGCGAGCGCGGGCGGCGCGGCGGGCTACCCCGCCGGTGCCAACGGGACCGGCGCGGACGGGACGACCGGCGGCGGCGGAGGCACCCAGAGCGCCCCGGGCGCCGGCGGCGACGGCACGCTCGCCTCCCCCGGCTCCCCGGGCGTCCTCAACGTCGGGGGTGCCGGCACCAGCGGCGGTGGCGGGGGCGGGGGCGGCTACTTCGGCGGCGGCGGCGGCGGCGAGTCCGAGGACAATGACGGGACCGGGGGTGGTGGCGGGAGCAGCTTCGCACCCGCCGGGGCCGCCTTCGAGACCGGCGCCCTCGGCTCCATCGACGGCGGCGCGGTGATCATCTGGGCCACCGCCAGCGCGCTCAGCGTCACCCAGGGCGACCCGGTGACGGTGACCGCCGACGTGCCCTTCGAGGCGGATGGCACCGAGACCTTCACGGTGGGCACGACCACCCTCTGCAGCGACGTCCCGGTCGGCGAGAGCGAGACCGCCTCCTGCCTGACCACGGCCCTGCCGGTCGGCACCGACGACGTCACCGCCACCTACACGCCCCCCGACCCGCCCGACCCCTACGCCGGAACCACCGAGGTGCTCGCGATCACCGTCGCGGGGACCACGGTGCCGGTCCCGACCTCGGGGGCGGGCAGTCCCGCCGGGGTGCCGCCGGTGGCGCCGCTCCTCATCGTGCTCGGCTGCGCCGGCATCCTCGCCGGGACCCGCCTCCACCGGGCTCGCTGACCCGAGCGCCGTTCAGCCGGCCTCCACCAGCACCTCGTCCGCCCCCACCACCCGCTCGACCCGGGTGCCGCTGAGGTGGACGCGGACGCCGCGCACCCCGGCGGTCCCCGGCGCACCCGGCTCCCATCCGTCGGCGTAGAGGCGGCGCGCCTCGCCCCAGCTCGCGGCGTTGCGGAGCTGGCGGCCGTCGGTGAAGCCGAGGCTCCCCGGCCGGCTCGGGTAGCCGAAGCCCACCTCGCCGCCGCTCGCCAGGAAGGCCCTGACCGCGGCCAGCGGCCGATCGTCGGGGAGCGGCGACGGCTCGGCCAGGAGGGCGGTCGCCAGGCTCGGCAGCTCGCCGCTGCCGGCCATCTCCCGCACCGCCACCCGGGCCGCGTGCCGATCCGCCCGCTCGCGGCGGCGCCGCTCGGTCGCGATCTCCTCCCGCCGCGCCCGGATCTCCCGGAGCTGGCGCTCATACGGGGACATCGAGGTGCGGGTCGCCCGCTCCGCGGCGGCGAGCCGCTCGGCCTCGGCGTCGAGGGAGGCGGGATCCAGCTCCCGCAGCCGCTCCGGCTCGACCCGCGCCGGCAGTGGGGGAGGCGGGAGCGGCGCCGGGTCCTCGGTCATCCCCCCATGATCGCGCGCCCGGCCCGCCGCACCGGCCTCGACCGCCACCGGCGGGGACCGATTGTGGAACAGCGGTCACGACCGGGCAACGACCCGGGCCATTCGGCCCGTACGCCTCTACCCTCAAGGACCTTGCCCGACGTTTGACGAGATCATCTTCCGAGGGGCAGCTGAGGCCTTGCCATGATCGCAGACGCCGACGACCGGCAGACCGCCGCCCGCCGCTCGCGCGTCCCCCTGGCGCTCGCCGAGGAGGCCCAGGCGCTGGTGCGGGGGATGCCCGACGGCATGCTCCTCGTCGACCAGCGCGGCCGCATCCTCTTCGTGAACGGGCGGCTGCTCACCATGACCGGTCATTCGGAGCCCGACCTCATCGGCGCTCCCGTCGAGGTGCTGGTGCCCGCCGCGCTCCGGGGGGCGCACGTCCGTCACCGCCGCGACGCCGGCCCGGGGCCGACGCACCGTCCCTCGGGGACCCCCGGCCTCGAGTTCAGTGTGCGGAGGGCGGACGGGACCACCTTCCCCGCGGACATCGGGCTCAGCTCGGCGACCTGGGCCGACCGGGATCTGGTCGTGGTCGTGGTCACCGACCTCACCGCCCGCCGGCGGGCGGAGGAGATGCGGTCGATGCAGTTCACCGTCACCCGCGTCCTCAGCGACGCGACGGCGCTCGCCGACGCCGGGCCCCGCCTGCTGGACGTGATCGGCCGGACCCTGGAGATGAGCTCCGGGGACCTCCGGCTGATGGAGCCGGCCGGGGGGTTGACCGTCGCCGCCACCTGGTTCTCGCCGGCGCTCGCCGGAGGGCATCCGGCGGCGGAGACGATCCCCGGTGAGGCCGCCGCGTTCGGGGAACACGGCGCCGCCCCGGCTGCGCATCAGAGCGCGGCGCTCTCCTTCCCGGTGGTCAGCGAAGGGCGGATCAACGCCGTCTTCCGATTCTTCAGCGAGACCGGTCCCGCCCTGACCGCGGACGCCGAGGGGATCATGCGCGACATCGGCGACCAGATCGGGCACTTCGTCCAGCGCCGGCAGGCGGAGGCGGCGCTCGAGGAGAGCATCGCCCGGCTGGCCGAGGTGGCCGCCACCGATCCCCTCACCGGGATCCGCAACCGGCGCGAGTTCGACCGGATGCTCGCCACCGTCCCGCGGCGGCGCTTCGCGGTCCTCGCCGTCGACGTCGACAACCTCAAGCGGCTCAATGACGAGTTCGGCCACGAGGCGGGTGACGTGGCGCTGTGCGCGGTCGCCTCCAGCCTGGTCGCCGCCCTCCGCGGCTGGGACATCGTGGCCCGCACCGGCGGCGATGAGTTCTCCATGCTCATGGCCGACGTCACCGCCCAGGAGGCGGCCCGAGCCGCCGAACGGGTGCGCAACGTGGTCAGGGCCACCTCGGTCGCGTACGGCCAGGTCAGCATCAGCGTCGGCTGGGCCAGCGGCCCCGCCGGCGCCGACCCCCGCGACGTCCTCGACCTCGCCGACGCCAACCTCTACGACGCCAAGCGCGCCGGCCGCGACCGGGTGGTCGGCGGTCCGATGAGCCGTCGCGGCAGCCGCCCGGCGCGCCGCTCCGAGTGGTCGGCGCGCATCGAGGAGATCCTCGCCCACCGCAACCTCAACATCCTCTACCAGCCGATCGTCCGGCTCGGCCAGGGCACCGTGATCGGCCACGAGGCGCTGGCCCGCCCGCCCGGCTTCGGACCCTCCGACAGCGTGGAGGACCTCTTCGCCGAAGCCCACCGCACCGGCAGGATCCGCGACATCGACTGGCTCTGCCGCCGGCTGGCGGTGGCCGCCGTCCCCTGGCCGGTCGGCGACGACTGGACGCTCTTCCTGAACGTCAGCGCGGTGCCGCTGCTCGACCCGGTCCACGACGTCGACCAGATGCTGCTGCTCCTCGAGGCGTCGGGGGCGCACGCCCACCAGGTGGTCCTGGAGATCACGGAGCGGGAGATGATCTCCGACCTGGCCCGGGTGCGCGAGGTGCTGGCCTCGTACCGGGAGCACGGCTTCCGCTTCGCCCTGGACGACGTCGGGGAGGGCCACTCGACCCTGGAGCTGCTGGCGGCGGCGCGTCCGGAGTTCATCAAGATCGCGCGCAGCCTCACCATGACCGCCTCCCACTCCAGCTCCCGGGCCGCCATCCGGGCGGCCGTCGCCTTCGCCCAGGTGAGCGGCGCGGCGGTGATCGGCGAGGGTATCGAGAACGAGTTCGTCGCCGGCCAGATGGCCGCCCTGGGGGTGGGCCTCGGCCAGGGGATGTGGCTGGGCCGTCCGGGCCGGCTCGAGCATGGGCCGCTGGAGGGGGAGCTGGTCGGGCTCAGCCAGCGCTGGAAGCCGGTCGTCCCAGCGAGCTGAGCGCGCGCCGGCCGTCATCGGCGGCCCCGCTGGCACGGACCCGGTCCGGTGCGGTATGACGACGGCACCGCCCCCGCCAGCAGGAGGACCAACCCATGGCCGCGACCACCGACCCGGTCCGCACCGACCGCCATGGGCCGGTCGCGCTGGTGACCATCACCCACCCCCCGGTGAACGCGATCAGCCGGGCGGTGGCCGCCGGGATCGTGGAGGCGCTGACCGAGGCCGAGGCCGACCCCGCCTGCCGGGCCCTGGTGCTCACCGCCGAGGGCGACCGCTACTTCTCCGCCGGCGCCGACCTCACCGAGCTGGCGGGCGACGGGCCGGCCGACCTGGTGGGCTCGATCGAGGTGACCGGGCGCCTGGAGGCGTCCCGGCTCCCGGTGATCGCCGCCGTCAACGGGATCGCCTATGGCGGGGGCTGTGAGATCGCCCTGGCCTGTGACCTGCGGATCTGCGCGGAGGATGCCCGCTTCGGTCAGCCGGAGATCAAGCTGGGCTTCATCCCCGGCTGGGGGGGCACCCAGCGGCTGCCCCGCCTGGTGGGCCGGGGCCCCGCGCTGGAGATGCTCCTGACCGGCGACCCCATCGATGCGGCGCGGGCGCTGAGCTGCGGCCTGGTCACCCGGGTGGTCCCCGGCGCCCGTCTCGGCGAGGAGGCGCTGGCCCTGGCCGGCCTGCTCGCCCAGCGTCCGCCCCTGGCGGTCGCCGCGGTCAAGCGCGCGGTCCACCAGGGGGCCGACGGGAGCCTGGCCGGCGGGCTCCGCCTCGAGCGTGAGGAGTTCGCGCGGGTGCTCGGGAGCGAGGACGCCCGCGAGGGCTTCTCCGCATTTCTGGAGAAGCGCCCGCCCACCTGGCGCGGCCGGTGACGCACGGCTGCCGGCGGCGCGACCGGTCCGCCGCGGACCGGCGAGAGTAGGTCCCGGCGCCGGTGATCGTCCCCATCATCAGCCCCATCGCCCTGCTGCTGCTGGCGGCTGCGACCCTCGTGCTGACGGCGCGGAGGTGGCGGCGGCTGCTCCAGCTGATGCGCCGGTCGCGGCGGCCCGACCGGCGCGGCGGCGACCTCCGGGGGCGTGCGCGCGCCGCCCTGGTGGATGTCCTGGGCCAGGGCCGGCTGCTCCGCTGGCCCTACACCGGGGTGCTCCACGCGCTGATCTTCTGGGGCTTCCTGGTCCTGCTCACCGCCATCGCCCAGGCGATCGTCGAGGCGCTCTGGGTCGGGGTGCGGCTCGACACCATCCCCGTCGTCGCCCCGGTGCTCGCCCACCTTCAGGACATCTTCTGCGTGCTCGCCCTGACCGGGGTGCTGCTGGCCGTGGTCAACCGGCTGGGGTTCCGGCCCGGCCGATTCCGGGGCAGCCATCGCGGCGACGCCCTGCTCATCCTGGGCTGGATCGCGGCCCTGCTGGCCTGCATGGAGCTCAACTACGCGACCCTGATCGCCGAGCGCTCGCCGGAGGCGCTGGGCGCGGACCGCCCGCTGGCGGCGGCGCTCGGCCATCTGTTCACCCCGCTGGGCTCCGGAAGCGCCGCCCTGGTGGCGCTCCATGGGGTGTTCTTCTGGGCCCACCTGGTCCTGGTCTTCGGTTTCCTGGTCTACCTCGGGTACAGCAAGCACCTGCACATCGTCACCGCCCCCGCCAACGTGGTGCTGCGCGAGCAGGGGCCCCGGGGGCGGCTGCGAACCGTCGACATCGACGCGGTGATGTCCGCCCCCGACGAGCGGGACCAGCACTTCGGAGCGGGAGCCCTCGAGGACCTCTCATGGAAGGATGTGCTCGACCTCTACACCTGCACCGAGTGCGGCCGCTGCCAGAGTCACTGCCCGGCCTACCTCACCGGCAAACCGCTCTCTCCCAAGACGCTCATCACCGACCTGCGCGGGGTCGCCGACGAGCGGCTCAGGGGCGGCTACGCGGGCAGCCGCCACAGCGCCCACGTCGACGCGGACCCGGGCCCCGGCTCGGCGGCGCCGGCGCCGGTCCCCGCACCGGTGATGTGGGTGACCGGCGGGGGTCCCGGTTCGGCGGGCGGTCTGCCCGGCAGCTTCCAGCCGTCCTGGCTCAGCCCCGACCAGGTGAGCGCCGCGGTGGCGCGGACGGGAGGCGGCGAACGGCCCCTCATCGGCGGCGCGATCGCCGAGGAGACGCTCTGGTCCTGCACCATGTGCGGCGCGTGCATGGACCAGTGCCCGGTCTTCATCGAGCACGTGCCCAAGATCGCCGAGATGCGCCGTCACCTGGTCCTCGACGAGTCGCGCCTCCCCCGCGAGGCCGAGACCGCGCTGCGCGCCATCGAGAACGTCGCCAACCCCTACGGCATCTCCCATCAGCGGAGGACGGACTGGGCGGCCGGGCTCGACGTGCCCACGCTCGCGGACCGGCCCGACGCCGAGTACGTCTACTGGGTCGGCTGCGCGGCCGCGTTCGATGAGCGCGCGCGCAGCATCGCCGTCTCGCTGGTCGCCATCCTCCGGACCGCGCAGGTCGACTTCGCGGTGCTCGGCTCCGAGGAGCGGTGCACCGGCGATCCGGCGCGCCGGATCGGCAACGAGTACCTCTTCCAGGAGCGGGCGCGGCAGAACGTCGAGGTCCTCAACGGGCACGGGGTCCGCAGGATCGTCACCAGCTGCCCTCATTGTTTCAACACGCTCGCCAACGAGTATCCGGACCTCGGCGGCCACTACCAGGTGATCCACCACACCGAGCTGATCGACGAGCTGATCAAGGCCGGCAGGATCGTCCTGGAGCGGCCGCTCGATGAGACCGTGACCTATCACGACTCCTGCTACCTGGGACGGTGGAACGGTGTCTACGCCCCACCCCGCGAGATCCTCGAGCGCATTCCGGGAGTGCGGCTGGTGGAGATGGCGCGGAGCCGGCGTGAGGGGATGTGCTGCGGAGCGGGCGGCGGCCGGATGTGGATGGAGGAGGGCGCGCCCCGGGTCAACCACCGCCGGCTCGACCAGGCCCTGGAGACCGCCGCCACCCGGGTGGCCACCGCCTGCCCCTTCTGCCTGGCGATGTTCGACGAGGGGATCGCCGCCCAGGGGGCCGAGGAGCGGGTCGCGGTCGATGACATCGCCGTCTACGTCGCCCGTTCGATGCGTCGCAGCGGGGAGGGCGAGACCGGTGGCGCCGCGCCCGGGACCTCGGGTTGACACCCGACTCGCCGGTACCGTAGTGTCCAAGCTGCCGCTCTCGGGCGGCGTCTCGTTCGTCATCTCTCTTCCGCGCGCGCTCACGAGGTTCGGTGGCCGGTCACCCATCGCTGCAGCCACTTCGATGATGCGAGTGATCCTCTGATGCGGGTCCTCGCCGTCGCCGCCAACAAGGGTGGGGTGGGCAAGTCCACGCTCGCCTTTCAGGTCGCCGCCGAGATGGCCCTGCGCGGACTGCGCGTGCTCGCCGTCGACGCCGACAAGCAGGCCGACCTCACCCGCTACGCGCGCGGTCCCCGTCTCGCCGGTCTCGGGCTCGACGCCGTGCTCGCCGACCCGTCCCTCGACCCGCGTCCCTACATCGGGCCGGTCGCCGAGAACCTCGACCTGCTGGGCAGCTCGCCGCGGCTGGCCGACGCCGACGAGATCCTGAGCGGCGCCGAGGGAGGGGCCTTCTTCCTGCTGCGCTGCCTCGGCGTGGTGGCCGACAGCTACGACTGGGCGGTGATCGACACCGGCCATTCGGAGCCGATCATCGCGGCCGCGCTGGTGGCGGCCGACCTGCTGCTGATGCCGACCACCGCCAGCGCCCCCGACGCCCGCCACGCCGGCGAGATGCTGCAGACCGCGACCCGGGTGCGCCGGGAGCTCGGCCTCAGCACCGACGGGTTGCTCCCGCGCTCGCTGATCGCGATCTGGAGGCGCCAGCACAACGGGGTCGCCGACGCCGAGGTGATCGAGCGCCTGCAGGAGGCGTTCGCGGACCTGGTCTGCCCGGTGATCATCCCCCACAGCTCACGGATCTCCGAGGCCAACGACCAGCGTCTCACCGTCCGCCAGCACGCCGAGATGTTCGGGAGCAGCCGCGACCGGGCGCTGCGCGCCGCCGTCGAGGCCTATGCGGCGATCACCGAGCACGTGCTGGTCCGCGCCGGGGTGACCGCGGGTGATCGCTCCGGTGCCGGCCCGCGTGCCGAGGTCGACTTCGACGAGCCCGACCTGACCCGGGTGGCGGCCGCGATCCGCCGCGTCAAGGCTCGGCGGGGCCTCGACGACGATCAGCTCGCCGAGGTGCTGGGCCGCTCGGTCGACTGGGTCCGGCACACCCTCGCCTTCGGTGCCCGCCATCCGGAGGGTGAGGATCGCCTCACCATCCGCCCGGCGTCCCGCTCCACCGCTCGCGAGCTGGTCGGCTCACGGACGCGGTGGCGTACCTGAGCGCCGCCGAAGCTCCTCGCTTCACCCGCGACCGGCTCACCTGGCTGGCCTACCTCAGCCTCGCGACCTATGCCTTCTACATCTATGCCCTCGGCCCGGTGGTCGCCTTCCTCCACCAGGAGCTTCACCTCGACTACACGCTGACCAGCCTCCACTCCACCCTCTGGTCGGTCGGCTCGGTGCTCGCCGGGCTCACCCTCCAGCCCCTGGCCCGACGGCTGGGCCGGCAGCGCCTCTTCTGGATGGCCGCCGCCACCACCGGGGTGGGAGCCCTGCTCTTCATCGCCGGCCACGCCGTCCTGGTGACCCTGCTCGCGGCGCTGGTGCTGGGCACCGGGTCCACGCTGGTCGGGGCGGTCAGCTCGGTGGTGCTCGCGGACCGCCACGGGCGGCGCAGCGACCGGGCGCTGGTCGAGGCCAACCTCGGGGCCAGCGCGGTCGGCACCTTCGTCCCGGCGCTGCTCGGCCTGCTCGCCCTCACCGCCGGGGGCTGGCGATCCGCACTGGTGCTGCCGCTGCTCACCCTGGGGGCGCTCTTCCTGGTGATGGGCCGGGTCTCGATGCCCGCGCCCCCGGTCGCCGCCTCCGCGTCCGCGGGCCGGTTGCCCCGGGGCTTCGGGGCGCACGTGCTGCTCGTGGCCCTCGCCGTCGGGATCGAGTTCTGCGTCCTCTTCTTCGCCGTCCCCCTGCTCAGCACCGGCTCCCGGCTCTCCACCGCGGGTGCGGCGGCGGCCCTCAGCCTCTTCGTGGCCGGGGAGCTGGCCGGCAGGGCGGCGGGGTCCTGGCTCACCCGCCATCCGGGGCGCGCCATCTGGCTGATCGGCGTCGCGCTGGGGGTCGCCATGGCCGGCTTCCTGGCGCTCTGGCTGGTCCGGGTGACCGGCGTCGCGGTGGCCGCGCTCTTCGTGACCGGGCTCGGGATCGGCAACCTCTACCCGCTCAGCCTCGCCCTGGCGCTGGGCGCGGGCCGTGGCCGGACCGACCTGGCGATGTCCCGAGTCCAGGTGGGGATCGGGGTGGCGATCGGCACCGCGCCGCTCCTGCTCGGGGTCCTCTCCGACCACGTCGGAGTCATCCGCGCGCTGACCGTCGAGCCCTGCCTGATCGCGGTCGCCGCGCTGGTGCTGCTGCTGCTGGTGCGCGCGGGGCGTCGCGAGCCGCCCGCAGCCGGCGCCCCGGCAACCTAGCCCGGCCGGCTCCAACCGCCCCTCAGGAGGGCTTCGGTCCCGGCGCCGGGCGCGGCCACGACCACGCCGCCAGGCCGGCCGCCGCCGCCATCAGCCCCCACGGGACCACCCGGCCCGGGGGGGCGGCGCCGCCCGCGCCGGTGTCGAGCGCGACCAGGAGGGCGAGCAGCAGCCAGCCCGCCACCACCCGGGTGCCGGCACGTCCCGGCCAGGGCCGGGGCAGGTCGAGCCGGGCGGCCCGTCCGGCGACCCAGACGAAGGCCGGGGCCAGCACCACCAGGTCGTGGGCGAGCAGATGCGGCGCCACCAGCAGGGAGAGCGCGGTCGCGCCGGCGAGGGTGGCCTCGAGCCGGGCGGGGCATCCGCGGCTGCGCCAGCCCAGCACGCCGCAGGCGGCGACGCCGAGCACCCCGCCCGCGATCGCGACGGTGCCCGCCGCCGGACCCGACCCGAGCCAGGAAGCGGCCAGACCGAGCAGACCGAGGGTGCTCGCCGCCGGGGTGTTGCCCAGGGCGAAGGTGGAGGCCCCCAGGAAGCCGAGGGTGGCGGAGGGGCCGACCGCGGCCATCGACACGGCGATGAGCGCAACCGCCCCCGCGGCGATGCCGAGCAGGGCCCGCCGGTCACGCCGGCCGATCGCGAAGGCGAGCAGGCCGATCGCCAGGTGGGGCTTGGCGATCCCGAAGCCGAGGGCGAGCCAGACCCCGGCGGCGAAGGGCCGGTCCCGGCGCCAGGCCGCGTAGGCGAGGGCGAGCCCCAGAGCGCAGAGCCCGTCCCACTGACCCAGGAGGAGGAGGGGCAGGGTGGCGGTTCCGGCGGCGCCCGCGGCTGCGGCCACGACCCACTCCCGTCGACCCGTCCCCGGCCACGGGGCCGCGCGCCCGGCGACCGTCACCGCCGCGACCAGGAGCAGGAGCTGCACCAGGCTGAAGAGCCGGAACGCGCTCCCCGGATCGAGGAAGCTGAACGGCAGGGCCAGCAGCGCCGTGGTCGGTGGCGTGATGAAGGGGAGGTTGACGCGGTACCCGGGCAGGAGGATGGCGGCATGACGCGCGGCCTCCACCGCCTGGTCGTAGAGCTGGCCCCCGTGGCCCTCGCGCACCAGCAGGGCGGCGACGTAGGAGGCCGAGAAGTCGGTGCCGCGCTCCCGACCCGGGGTGACCTGGAGCCAGAGGACGACGTAGACGATCAGCGCGGCCAGCGCGACGGCGGCGACGACCAGCCGCACCGACGCGGCCCGGCGCGCCGTCGGGGGCGGCTCGACGCCGCCGGGCGGTGGGGGGATGGGGAGGGCGGCTTCCGGCGCCGCGGGTTCTGGGGACACCTGCGGGCGACCCTAGCATCGCCCCGGCGTGCCCGCGCGGATCGTGACCGCCACTTCACCGTGACGCGGCCGGTGAGGCCCGGCCGGGCCGGTGGGCCGGGCGTTTCGGCCCGGGCTCGCTGTCATCAAGGTGTCACGGGGCGTCACCTGGCCTCGCGCCCGCGGCCCGTTACGATCGATGCGAGGGGGAGTAGCAAGGAGTGAGCGGACCGATGCGCTGGAGCTTCCGACGCCTGCCGGCCGCCGACCTGCTGCGGGCGGTGAGCGTTCTCGGCGAGGGGGCGGCGTCGCTGCGCCGCGGACGCATCGTCGAGGTCAACCCCGCCCTGACCGCGATCACCGCGTACAGCCGCGGGGAGCTGCTGGCGCTGCCCTCTCTGCTGGTGCTCGCTCCGCCCGAGGAGCGCGAGCACCTGGCGGCCCGGCTGGCCGGTCGCGACGGCGCCGGATCCGGCGACGAACGCTTCGAGACCGAGCTGCTGACCAGGGATGGCCGGCGGTTGGCGGTCGAGATGGCGATCTGGTCCCCGAGCGGGGACCACCGCCGCCAGCTGCTCCTGGTGCGGGACATCTCCGTACGCCGCCGCGCCGCCACGCGGGCGGTCATCCAGTCGGCCGTCCCCCGGGTGCTGAGCGGAGCGGCGAGCTTCGACGTCGCCGCGACCCGGTTGCTCGAGCTGGTCGGTCGCAGCCTCGGCATGTGCGGGGGTGAGGTCTGGGTGCTGGTCGGCACCCACGGGCAGACCATGACCCGCCGTGCCACCTGGTGGGAACCGGATTTCGACCCCGGCGAGCTCGCGCCGGCGCGCCGCGAGCTCCGCCATGACAAACCTGGGCTGCCCGACCGCGTCTGGTCGGCCGCGGCGCCGGTGATCGTGGCCGATCTCACCGGCGACCCCGGCGTGCTCGACCCCGGGGTGGCCCGGCCGGCCGGGCTCGCCGGCGCCATCGGCTTCCCCATCCTGAGCGACGACCGGGTGATCGGCGTCATCGACTTCTTCGCCCCCGGCCGGCTCGCCGTCGAGCCCGGCGTGGTGGAGGCGATGGGCGACATCGGGCGCCAGATCGGCCACTTCCTGGAGCGCCGTCGCACCGAGCTGACCCTGGAGGAGACCGTGGTCCACCTCGCCGAGGTGGCCGCATCCGACCCGCTCACCGGGTTGCGCAACCGCCGCGAGTTCGACCGGCTGCTGGCCACCCTCCCGCGCCAGCGCTTCGCCGTCTTCGCCATCGACGTCGACAGCCTGAAGGACGTCAACGACCACTTCGGTCACGAGGCCGGGGACGTCATGCTCCGCGCCGTGGGCCGCTCCCTCGCCGCCTGCGTGCGCGCCTGGGACGTGGTGGCCCGCGTCGGCGGGGACGAGTTCGGCGCCCTGATGGTCGACGTGGATCCCGACCAGGCGGCCCTCGCCGCGGAGCGGATGCGAGCCACCGTGAGCCGCATCGAGCTCTCCCGCGGGACCTCGCGGATCAGCGTGGGCTGGGCGGTGGGGACGGCGGGGGCGGATCCCCTCGAGGTGGCGCGGCTCGCCGACGCCCACCTCTACGAGGCCAAGCGCGGAGGCCGCGATCGCGTCTCGGGCGGAGCCTTCGTCGGCCGGGGGGGAGTCGACGCCAGCCCGGAGTGGGTGGTGCGCTCGGGATGGCCGCCGCAGCCGGGCGATCCCGCCCCGGCGGTCGGATCAGGGGCGCTCGCCGGCCCGGCTGCGCATCCCGGCGTGCCGGAGGCCGCCGACCCGGAGGCCGGCGACCCGCAGGCCGGCGAGATGCCGGTCCGCGGCCGGAGATCCCCGGCTCATCCGACCCGGCCCTGAGCTCCGGGGGCGTCGGGGGCGGTGCGGCCGAAGGCGGCCGCGTAGTCGGGATCGGGCCGCCCCTGGATGTGGTGGACGTAGGGGACCAGCACCCGGCCGACCAGCACCTGGATCGCGGCAGCGACCGGCACGGCGAGCAGCGAGCCGATCAGCCCGGCCAGTGCCCAGCCCACCACCAGGGCCAGCACCACCGCCAGGGCCGGCAGCGCGAGCACCCGGTTCATCACCACCGGGACGATGGTGTTGGCGTCGAGGAGCTGCACCACCGCCAGCACGACCAGCACCAGCACCGGGTATTCGGGTGACACTGTGAAGCCGAGCAGCGCCGCCGGGACGACCCCGAGGATGGCGCCGATCATGGGGATCGCGGCGGCGATGCCCGCGAACAGCCCGAGCAGGATGGGGCTGGGCAGGCGGAGCAGGGCGCAGGCGATCCCGGTGACGACACCCACCACCACCATGTTGATGGCGACCGCGCGCAGGTAGCCGCCCATCCGGTAGCCGGTGTCCTGGATCACCTCGATCACCAGCGCCTGGGCTCGGGGCGGGAAGAGATCGACCACGAACGACTTCAGCCGGTCGCTGGTGGTGAGCCAGAGGAAGCTCATCACCAGCACCAGGAAGAGGTCGGCGACCGCGCCGGCGATGGTCCCGCCGATGGTCACCAGGTACTGGCCGGCCTGGCCCAGGGCGCCCTCCACCTGGCCGGTGAGCTGGGCGTTGCTGATGCCGAGATGGCGCTCGATCCCCTTGATGAAGCTCACCGCCGAGCGCTGGTAGTCGGGGAAGTGGGTGGCCAGGCTCTCCGCCTCGCTCACCACCGGCTGCACCAGCAGGGCCACGATCCCGGCGAGGACGGCGAGCAGCAGCAGGTAGACGATGGCGATGGCCGCGGCATGGGGGAGGCGCAGCTCCTGGACGCGATGAACCAGGGGACGCACCCCCTCCGCGATCACCACCGCGATCAGGAAGAGCATCACCAGGCTGGCGACCTGGGCGAGCACGTAGATCAGCCCGAGCACGGCGAGCACCAGCAGCGCCGCCGCCACCAGGGTGCGCACCCTGATCACCGGGCGTCCCTCTCGCCGATGCTCCTCGGCGTGGCCGCCGGCCGCGGCCGCTCCCGGGGAGGGGACGGGTTCCGGCGCGCTCTCCGGCGGTGCCGTCTCGGCGGTATCGGCCACGGCGCCAACCGTACCAGGGATCGGCGGCCGCCGATCCGGGTCAGAGCCCGGTGAGGTGGACCCCCACCGACCGGCGGGAGAGCCGGTTGATGCCGAGCAGGAGCACGGTCAGCTGTTCGAGGTGACGGGCGTTGCCGAGCCGGCCGGCGTCCACGACCCGGAACCCCGGGATGAGGCCGGTGACCTCGGCCACCTGGCGCTTGGCGTCAGCGTCATCGCCGCAGATGATCACGTCCTCGTCCAG
>Ga0181535_10001992_pt1 | contig 25562 bp, 20 predicted proteins | sample PEATcosm2014_Bin_44_FD_119774 | JGI IMG/M metagenome (GOLD analysis project Ga0181535, IMG submission 119774) | Peatland microbial communities from MTU Mesocosm Facility, Houghton, MI, USA - PEATcosm2014_Bin17_30_metaG | ecosystem: Environmental > Terrestrial > Soil > Wetlands > Peat | place...
GGCTTCCGCTGGAGCATCACATCAAGCCCCAGGTACACACGCATCTGCCGAAGGAAGGGGGCTATTTCTCGCACCGTGCCGAGAACTTTATGCTCGAGTCCGTCCTATCGATCCGCTCCGCATATTCGCACGTTGCCGGGAACATCAATCCAAAACCTGGCGGCGGATGGATGACATTGGCAACAACGGTCATCGAGGGCTTCAACGTAATGGAGGTGGTCACCGCCGATCGCATCGTGGGGCAAACGATCATCGAGCATCCCCGCGAGGGTTACGTGCCGACGATCAGCTTCCTTGGTACGCGCTTTGAGAACCTGCGCATTGCCGGCATTCGAGTCGATCTCGATCTCAATACGAACTTTCTCGGCCCCAAGCCTGCGAACGACGCGGCCTATACGCATGACGCCGGACTGATTGGGCGCATCTCCACCCAGCTGGGCCGCGTTGGAGAACACCCGGATCTTCCGGCGCACCTTCACGAACGATACAATCAACTTTCCGCATCTCTTGGATCGCAGCCGGAGGAAGTGGAATGTTCACTGGTCAATCGGGCGACTGGCAACTATCCGGGCCACTCCTATGGACAGGTGATCACGATTCCGGACTTCGGCACGATGATTCTGGGCAAGGTAACCGTCAAGCACGAGGACTTCAAGCCCGAGTCGGGAGTTCCGAAGAAGACAACAGTCAAGCTCACCATGATCGATTTCCACTTTGGCTGCGCGATCGAGGGCAGCGGTGGTGCGGGCGGTGGTTCAGGCAACGGGACAACGGAACCATAACGCCGGTAGCTTCGCGGACGGAAAATCTGCTGCATCGGGGCTCGCCACGTTCGCGCAGCCCTTTCCGTCCATCCGCGCTTTTCCTCTTGTTCTTGGTTGGATTCGTGCTTCGGCTCGAAGACACGCGACCCGCCACTGCGCAGGCAGCTTATGACCATGCGTGGCGCCTGTTCCAAAGCGGCTATTTGGCGATGAGCCAGCAGGAAGCCGAATCAGCCGCCAAACAATTCCAGATCTCCGATCCTTCATGGGCATCGCGATTCACGTTACTCGAAGCCGACTCCATGCTTCGCCGCGGCATGTATGAGGATGCTCTTCACCTCACCAGTGCACTTGGCAATTCCTTAACTCCGAACGCCGGCGCGATAGAAAAACTGGCGATTGAAGCCGTTGCGCTGACGCGGCAACAGCAGCTTAAGGCCGCCGATCTGCGGCTGACCCAGGCTGAGGCCATTTGCCAGGCTTCAGCCTTTGCAACCTGCGGGAATGTACTCGCGGCACGCGGTATTTTCGAGTCGAAGCTTGGACAGGTTGTTCAGGCCAGGCAGGATTTTCTTCAGGCTCTGTCTTTCGCGCGCAGTCATCGGGATCCCTGGCTTGAAGCATCCACAACACTGAATCTTGGCTTTATCGCAATGCAGGTGGATCACTACGATGAGGCTGTCGATTGGTCGAACTCGGCGTACGAGGAGGCCCTAAGATTTGGATACGAGAACACCGCGGAAGGAGCTGCGGGCAATCTCGGGTGGGCGTATTTCCAGTTGGGTGATGATGAGAGAGCACTCGATAAGTTCAATGCCGCCGAGAGGGACGCAGCTCGGCTTGGTAGCGTTCGCAACCAGTTGAGGTGGCTTGGCGACGCAGCTTACGTTTATCTCAACTCTGGCGATTGGGACCGTGCCGCCAACTCGTGTCGCCAGGCTCTTAATCTCGCGCGACAAATCGACAGCCGCGAGGATACTGTAAACGCGCTCAGAGATCTTGCGCGGGCTTCAGTCCTGAACGGCGATCTCGATGAGGCGGACGCGACCATCGCGCAACTCCAGAAAATGGATGACGATGGCAATGTGCTCCACAGCCCCACCTTGTTGTTGACGATGGGTATGCTGGCCGCCGCACGAAGGCAGCCGGCGCAAGCCGAAGCCTATTTCCATTCGGCCCAGAGCGATTCTTCGAGCTTGATGACAATAAAGTTGGCCGCCGGGTTCGAATTGGCCAAGCTCTTTGAATCAGAAGGCAACACAGCTGCTGCGGACCGAATGTACAAAGCCACGTTGTCGCAGTATGAGGCCGCGCGAACGCAGCTCAAGAGTGAGGAGTCTCAGCTACCATTCGGCGCCAACGCCGCGGAAATTTACGACTACTATGTTCATTTCCTCGTGAAGCTGGGCAGAGATGAAGCGGCTTTGTTAGTCGCCGATCAAAGCCGCGCGCAAACGCTGGGACGAAAATTCGAAGAGCCAGGAGCCGGCAAGCCTCTGCGGACAGCAAATTTCAACCCGCAACAAATCGCGCGAAAAACCAACTCGACTCTCTTTTTCTATTGGCTCGGAGAGCAGCAGTCCTATTTATGGGCCATTTCACCGGCGAAGACTCAACTATTTCTGTTGCCGCCGCAGCGCGAGATCACAGCGAGCATTGAGCGCTATCGCAAAGCGCTCCTTGAGGCACGCGACCCTCTTATGAGTGGTAACGCGGATGGCCAATTGCTCTACAAGATGCTACTGTCGCCTGCCGCTGCGTTGCTTCGCCCGACCACGCCCGTGATCATCCTTGCGGATGGAATCCTGAGCCAATTGAACTTTGAAACGCTGCTTGTTCCCGGCGCGGCCCCCGGCACTCCGACAGTTGGCGCTTCTGACGTCAAATTGCACTACTTACTCAGCGATCTTATTGTGTCGTCGGCTCCGTCGCTTGCGATGTTGAATGTTGCAGAACCTTCGGGACGCGCGAACGGAAGAATACTCTTGATTGGCAACCCGGACTCTCCGAATCAGGATTTTCCGTCCCTCCCCTTCTTCGGGTTGGAGATGTCCCGCATCGAAGGGCACTTCAGTTCTTCGGATATCTCGGCACTCGCAGAGCAACAAGCCACTCCCGCGGCCTATCTTGCCGGCGACCCGCGCAACTATACGTACATTCATTTTGTGTCCCACGCTGTCGCCAGTCTCACCAGCCCCCTGGATTCGGCAATCATTCTTTCAAACCCCGCGGGCCGCGAAGATTCTTATAAGCTCTATGCGCGCGAGATCATCCAACGTCCGATCCATGCGCGACTGGTCACGATCTCTGCTTGCTACGGCAGCGGCACGCGCACCTATGCGGGCGAGGGGTTGGTCGGTCTGTCGTGGGCTTTTCTCAATGCCGGAGCACAACAGGTGATCGGTGCGCTTTGGGAGGTCAGCGATGACTCAACGCCGCGCTTGATGGACAAACTTTACCAGGGCCTCACCGCCGGCGATACTCCGGCCGTCGCACTACGCAATGCCAAGCTCTCGCTGCTTCGTTCACAAAGCAGATTCAGTGCCCCGTTCTATTGGGCTCCATTTCAGATCTACAGCCGGCAATAGGTTCCACCTGTTCTGTCTCTCCCGAAAAACATGAATGTCAGGCTAAAAAGTGTTGGAAAGCGACGAGGCACTTTGACAGTGCCATGAAACGAAGAAAGTGCAAAACAAGATTTGAACGCCCGATCCGCGACTCCGCAAACAAGTCGCGAAATCTGGTGGACCGTGTTGAAATTCATCGGGTTCCGGCATTCTAAATGCCCTCTTACCACAATGGGATAGGTCCGTTCCTGAATGATGATCTATCCGCCGCTTCCCGTGCTCGGAACATAGCGCAACAGCCGCTTCATGAAAAACCGGACAACCGGCCGCTCATATCGCCTGGCTCAGGCGTACGCTCACCGGTGTGCTAACCCAGAAGCCAGTCCCACCGCATGCCCGGCGATGCTCACTGCCGGCGCGATCCACCAGCCTTTTGAATGCTGCTTCTTCAGCCGATAACTGGCGACCGCGGTGAATGCGGCAAACCCAAGGCTGACTGAAAACTTTCCCACCTGCGAGGACGGCAAGAGCGGATTTCCTTCTCTGCAGGTGTGCTCGTCGATGCAGTGCTGTGTCGTCTCAATGTCGGCGAAGGCCAGGCTGAACTGGAGGCCATTGAGCCAGGAATATTTTGCATCGAAGGTTCTGGGCTTTCGAACGACCGGAGTACGGGTGAACCCCGCCGAGGATAAAGCCGGAACAGGGGAGGGCGGCGACGAATAAGCCAAAAGATCAGGACTGGAGAAATCTTCTGATAAGGTGAGGCGCGCTAGATGAGACTCCGACGACGTGTGCATTGCGGGCGTCCGGGCAGCGCGTTGGCTTTGCGCAAAGAGATTCAGAGCCCGCTGAGAGTCCTGCAACAAATATGCAGTTGTGAGCGAATCGCCGCAGGTCATTGAGACAAAGCCTTCGCTCGTCAACGGCAGAGTGAACTGGCTCCCGGAGCTGAAGGCGACATTAGGATAATCCAGCTTATAAGACTGCGCATTCAACTTTGCGGTGCATGGGAAAAATGCAAGGATGATGTCGAGTCCGAGTGCCACGTGGAATGCCGGCTTCATGCCGCCTCCAGTCGCGACTATGTCGCGGCTGCAGAGCGTATCGGCGCGGGGCAGGAGAAGATCAAGGCGTGTACGAAACTCGTACAGCGACTCCATCGATGTCGTAGCTAAATCCGAGCTGTAGAGATCAGGAACCTGGATGGATTTGGACGGAATGGATCGATAGTGTTCCCTCGATGCGAGGCGTACCTAGATCTCTCAGATAGTGAAGACGAAGGATGACCGCGGGCGTGCCTGGGGAAACGGTAAAGGCGAGTTTCACTTCATCGAGCGATTCGCTTGAAAGATCGAGTGACTCCGCGAGCGGCGTTTGCGAAGCGGGAGCGATGATTTGCCACTTAAGCCCCGTCTCGGGGGCAATGCCTTCGGTGCGATAGGCATATTCCAATACATAATTTCCTGGTGGGAGGACAAGATATTGTTCGGCGATTTTGCATTCCTCCGGCTGCCGACCGGAAAACTCCGTTTCCAGGCCCGGAGCGCCCAACCATGAGCGCATGCCGGAGTTGGAGGTGAGCGCCCAATCAAAACCAACCGGAAGCGGATCGCGGGCGAAGTCTGGATTGTTGGGCTCAGTCTGATCGGCGATAACCCAATGCTTTTCGATCAAAGCGCTCCATAGCGCTTTGGCGGTGCTCCCGTCCCCAGCACCGATCAGTCTATTGATCACCGAGAACTCAAGAGAATTGTCTGTTGCGGGATCGCCAAAACGCATAAGACGAAAGGCGATTACCGCGGCAGCCGGCAGCTGGTCCTTGTCGAGAAGAAAGCTCAGATACTGTGAAATAAGCTCCGGATTATTGTTCAGGATATTTCGAGAGATCTCATTTGGGTCCGTTGACGCTCGCCAGCACAATTCGAACAGGGGTTCAGTTTGATCTGAAGGTATGTCTGCCGCCATGCGAGCCCAATGCCAAAATGCGGGCATGTCATCGCGGCGAAAATAGAAGTTGGCAAGGCTCCATCGGGGCAGGAAAGTATGGTCGATGGCGAAGGCATTTTGCAACAGTGTCTCGGCCTGAATGTACTTGCCCTCGGCCTCAAGTCGCAAACTCAGCTCAACGTCGGCTTCTGCATTGTAAGGGTCGAGCTTGACGACGTTTTCAAGAAGCTGCTGCCCATTCGCTTCATCCAATGCGGCGAGGCGCATGGAATATTTCCACGCATCCGGCTCCAAGCGAATGGCATCGCGAAGCGAATTCGCGGTGTCCAAGTGGGCGAGGTAGCCGGCCCTCAAGAAGTTGCATGAACTCCAGATTCCAACTCCACAAAGCGCTAAGACGACCAGGCGCCACGCGATTTCGACCGGAGAGGAACGAAGACGGACCACGGGTATCGAGGGTAACATTGTTCTCAGCACCGCAAAGCCGAATGACGGAAAAACTGAGTCGAAGTCTTTCGGATCCAGTTCAGAGCAATTCGCATCATCCAATGGAATAGAGGTCTGTTTTTCCAGAGTTGGTATGACAATTGTCGTACGCATTATATTGAAAACAAAAAGAAGCGCACCTTGCAAAGCATCGTATGCTGGAGTATATCGTGAGGTAGCCTAGTGATTGGTTCTGTGTTCCCCTCACGGAGGTAAGGATCATGACCGCGAAGTCCTGTTTGGTTGCGATGACGCTGCTCTCGTTCTCGATTGTGTGTGCAGCAAGCGGCTCAAATTCGATTGGCACTGTCAGTGTACGGGGAGATGTGCGCGTCGATGGCCATGTAATACAGAGCAATGGAACGCTCTTTGATGGCACTTCCGTCGAGACCGATCATGCTACCGCAACGCTGCGGCTGGAGAATGGAACGGAGATCACGATGGCGACCAATTCGCAGGGCGTGGTTCATCGGGATCGACTTGAGTTGTTGCAAGGCGAGAGTCAGCTGAAGACGAACGGTTCTTCTTTTCTTCTCGAGGCGGATGGCCTGCGCGTTGCGCCGAATGGTCCGAATACGGTCGGCGTGGTTTCATTGGAGGCAAGCAATACCGTCGACGTAACCGCGTTGACGGGTGAATTACTGATCGTCGACGACTCTGGATCCCCGCTTATGCATATCGCTCCGGGTATGCCGATGTCATTCGGTCAAGCGACCGGCCCCGGAGAGCCCTATGGGACTTCGATCACAGAAACTGGCCTAGTCTCCGAGGAAAATGGGCAATTCTTCCTGACGACAGCTCAGAACATGGTCGACCACACCAAATATCTGCTCGTCGGAAAAGACTTTCACAAGATGGTTAACGATAAAGTCGTTGTCGACGGCAAGCTGGAGCCCAGTCCCACGCAGAAAGCGATCGCCGAGATCGATGTAAAAGATATGCGAATCAATGGAGCAGCGGTATTCTGCAGCTTTCCAACTGGCTTCGCGTGGTGCGCCGCAGCCCTGGCCGCGGGCGGTACTGGTCTTGGAGTCGGAATCTACGAAGCGACGAAGGCCGGAGCCAGCCCGTAAGACTGACTTAGGACGGCGCATCGAAAGCTCTCGCGGAGTGGCTGTAAGAAGCAAGATGGGCTGAGCGACTCGGCAGTGCAAGATTGGCATTGGACGCATCGTCTCGCTTACAATACTCGCGTTGCCAATCATTCCCATCAAGCCGATCGTTCCCATCAATATGAGCGCGGGCCCGGCTAAAGAAATAGTCACTCCTGCACCGCGTACTCAAGTCTGGGTCGGTGTTTGTGTTCTTCTTTTGCTGGCGTATTCCACGCTAACGGTGTTTGTGCGAGAAGCGTGGGCGCTGCAGTCTTTTCAGATCGGCGTTTTTGTTCTTCTTGGCGCATACCTTCTGACGGGGATTCGCGGCCGGAAAGAGATTACCGCCAGCGGCTGGGCGCCGTGGCTGATATACGTGATCCCATTTTGGGGAGTTTTCCAACTGATCACGCATACGACCGCTTCAACCTTTGAAACTCGGGAAGAAGTTTTGAAGTGGGGCGCGTTGGCGGGAGTGTTTTTCCTGGTTCAAGCGGCCGGACGCACCAAAGAAGCGAGGGGCATTTTTCTAAGCGGCTTTCTGTATTTTGCCACAGCAATGGCTGTGCTTTGCCTGCTTCAACTTCCGACCGCGAATGGGCGCGCATTCTGGGCATTTCCAACCGGATACCCGGCCGTATACGCGACTTTTGCATACCGAAACAACTACGCACAGTTTGTCGAAATCGCATTGCCCATCGCGTTGTGGCGAGCGTTGCGCGACCCTCGACAATCCTGGTGGTATGCCCTCACGGGCAGCATACTCTTTGCCTCAGTAATTGGTTCGGCCTCGCGTTCAGGCTCAGTCTTGTGCACTGTGGAGCTGCTGGCGATACTCGGCATCGGCATCGGAAGCTTGCGCCACGGGAAAACAGCCGTTCCACTGCGCTCGATGATTTCAGGACTCGTGATCGTCCCCGTTGTTGCTGCGGTATTCACATTGGCAGCAGGATGGCAGCAGGTTTGGCAGCGGTTTGAGCGGAATGAGCCTTTTTCTGCGCGCGGGTACTTCCTGAAATCAGCCATAGATATGGCAAGAGATCGGCCACTGACCGGGTTTGGCCTGGGGACCTTTCCCGAGGTCTACCAACGATATGCCGTCAGAGATTTTCCCTTCTACGCCAACCACGCCCACAATGACTGGGCCGAGTTTGCGGCCGATGGCGGGATACCGTTTCTGCTTCTTGTAATGATCCCGTTCGTCTGTGTGGTGCCTAGAGCGATCCGTCATCCGTGGGGAATCGGCGTGCTTATCGTGATGCTCCATGCATGTATTGACTATCCATTCCCTCGTCCCGCAGTCTCGGGATGGCTATTTGCAATGGCTGGGATGCTCTATATGACCCCGGAGAGCCGGGAACGAAAACTCGCGGGTGCCTTGTCGAAGGTGGCCGGACGCGTCGAATCGTCCTGAGGAAATCAGGACAATATGCACGCCTGAGAGCAAATCATTCGTCATACATTACTGGAGTTACCCAATGAATGGTTATCGAGTAACCGACCAAAAAACAATGAATTAGAAGAAATGTTCCGGGAAATCCACAGCAACTTTTTTTGTCAGTCAATTGACATACTTTTTGCCTTGTTTGCATTGAAGTTCCGTGCTACGGTTGTGAAGATTTCACTCGAGAATCTGCGGTGGACGAGCCTTTGCTGGCGTAATGAACGGCAACGGATAGGAGCAAGTAATTTGTAGCTTGACTCGAGTGGCCCAATCCAATGGGGCCGAAAAGGGCGAAGCCTGCGCACTCCCGTGGCACGGAGCACAAAGCTCGAAAAAGAACATCTCGTTTCGCCAGCAGATCTTCCAATGGTTGGATATTTATATTGCTTGTTTCTAAACCTTCCTGATTGATTATCACTGATTGCTTCCAGAATTTGCGCCCTTCCCAGTGGGGGCGCTGGTTCAACTGAAGCTTCCGGTTCCACTGAGGGGACTTCGCACCGCCTCAAAAGACCAACCTATTCTGATCATCTGCCGCTCCTGGCTCGGCAATCGCCGGGAGACTTTCGCCTTTGATCGAATTCTCGACTCTCAACGAATGGGATGCTTTTAGTCCGCACTCCGCTTTTCTTGCAAGCAAGCCTACGCGCCGAGGATGAAAGAGGAAGCGACAACAGAATGAGTGTTCACAGGCCACGATCGCGCATGATAAGTGTTCGGCTTTCCGAAGAGGAATATGTCACCCTTCGTCGCCTGTGCTCTGAGACGGGAGCTCGGAGCATCTCCCACCTGACACGCGATGCAGTACAGACCCTTTTGCGTGGCGCGAATGGAGATGCCTTACTCGGTACTCACATGGATGAACTCCGGACACAAATACAAGAGCTTCATAAGAAGATTGAACAATTGACCGCGGATATGTCGTCGCATAAGGCCGAAACGAAGAACTTATGGCAATTGCGTAATTCCTATGTGGTTCGCCGGGAGCCGTGAAAGAGATAGGCCGGGCAAAGTATCTCAGCATTGAGGTCCATCTATGAAACCAGAGTTTTGTCTGCTTCTGGCAATGGTAGTAACGCCCATTTTCGCTCAGCAAATGCCGCCGGAGCCTGTAAATCCCAGTGCGAATTCGTCGGGTGATCGTTCCAGTCTGCCCGCTGAGAAGATTGGGCCCGACGATCTGTTGGGAGTTTCGGTCTACGACTCGCCCGAGCTTTCCCATCCTGTGCGTGTCGATGCCAACGGCGCCATTCGCCTGCCCATGGTCAAGCAGCCCATCTCGGTATTGGGTCTCTATCCGGCGGAAATCGAAGTAGCGATCACGAAAGCGCTTGCGGACGGGAATGTTCTCGTGGCGCCTCTTGTCTCGGTTTCTGTGTTGGAATACCGCAGTCGTCCGATTACGGTCATGGGCGCTGTGCGCAATCCAATTGTGTTTCAGGCCGACGGCCCCGTGACGCTTCTCGATGCGATATCGAGGGCCGGAGGACTCGCCGACAACGCCGGGTCCGACATTCAGCTCAGCCGGCCCCCGTCGACGGCCGGTGAATCAACGAAGATCAGTCAGCGCATCCCTGTGCAGTCTTTCCTGAACCTGGACCCAGATTTCGCAAATTTGAAACTCGAAGCTGGAGACGTGATCCGCGTTCCCGTAGCTGGTCAGGTCTACGTCTTGGGCAGCGTAAAACGTCCTGGAGCATTCAGCATAAACGCAGGGGCAGAGAGCAGCGTAATGAAGGCCTTGGCGATTTCAGGAGGGTTAGACGACCATCCCAGTCATGTCGCCTATATTTACCGCATTGAAGAAGGGGCCGTGAGCCGCAGTGAAGTGCCCGTTGAGCTTAAGAGGATCATGGACAGGAAAGCGCCCGACGTTGCACTAGAAGCAAATGACATCTTGTATATCCCAACTGCAAACGGCCGTCGCATCAGCAGCAAGATTCTGGAAACATCTCTTGCTGTGTCATTAGGCCTGGGTACGGCACTGCTCTACATTTACCACTAGGCCGCGGACCCCAGGATTTTATTTCTTCAGCGCCGGCCCCCTTGCCGGTAGATGCCCGGCTTCCAATCCGGGCAAGCATCAATCCAGCTATCAGCTTGGCTCATCGGAGGGAGTATGTCGTTCAAATCAGCGGTGCCTGACACTCTGAGCCCGCGTCAACTCAGTACCGTGGCGCCATCTGAATACTATGCGCCCGCGCCGGCGCGGCAAGAAGCGCCGCTTGGTGCTCCGAGTGTGCCGATCTCGCACTACATCTGGGTTCTTGGCAGGCATTGGCTAAAGATAGTGGCCTTCGTTGCGGCATGTGTCCTCGTGACTGCCATCGTATCCGCCAGATTGCCGAAAATCTATGAATCCACTGCGACCATAGCGATTGACGCTCAAACACCATCGCAACCGGTTGGTCAGGACTTTCTACCGCTTTGGATCGATTGGGATGCCTTTATCGAAACTCAGATTCGGCTGATTCAATCGGATTCCGTGCTGAGGCCGGTGGCCGAGCAGTTCACGGACGCCTCCAGTCGGAATTCAGAGAATCCGCATGAGAATGGCGCAGCACCCATTAGCTTGGGCGATGTTAAAGTCGTCCGGCCTAAGGGCTCCTATCTGTTGCTCATCAGTTATCGCTCTACCAGCCCGGACCGCGCCGCAGAAATAGCAAATGCTGTTGCTAAGTCTTATCTGACGCACACCTACGACCAGCGTGCAGAATCCGGGAGTTATCTTTCGACATTTCTGGGGAGACAACTTGATGAATTGAAAGCAAAAATGGAGAAGTCTAACCTGGCCCTTGCGCAGTTCGAAAAAGACCTGGACGTCATCAACCCCGATGAGAAAACAAACATTCTCTCGGCTCAACTGCTGCAGTTAAACACGGAATACATCAATGCGCAGGCAGACAGGGTTAACAAGGAAGCGGCCTGGGATACGGTCAAGTCAGGCTCCCTAGCCGCAGTCCTCGTTTCTCCGCAGGGGGGTGCGGTCGCCAAGCTTAGCGATAATTTGACCTTGGCGCAGCAGCATTTCGATTCGGTCAAGTCCATTTACGGTTCCGATCATCCCGAATATAGAAAGGCCGCTACGGCAGTGACCGATGCGGAGAAGGAACTGGATCAGGCGCGCGAAGGAATTGTGGAACGAGTAGCCGCTCAATATCGAGAGGCACTGAATCGTGAGCAGATGCTTGGAAAGACAGTTGCAGATTCGAAGGCGGAGTCGGATCGACTCAATGCCCGGTCTTTTGAGTACGAGCAAGTGAAGCGCGAAGCCGACGCAGATACAAGTCTCTATGACGAGCTGATTCGCAAGATTCGCGAAGCCGAAATCAATTCAAGTTTTCGAAATAACGATGTCAGCATTGCGGACGCCGCACGGCCTTCAAACTCCCCAGTGTTTCCGAACACCAGATTGTACCTTGTCATTGCGTTTCTTCTATCTTCGTTCTTCGGAATATGCGGGATTATTCTGTACGATTCGTTTGATACCACCCTGCGTGATCCGATATTTGCGAGCCGATTTCTGGGCACCGAAGTGATCGGCAGTTTGCCTATCGATCGGGCTTCTGCGCAGCTTCCCAGATCTCCCGGCCCGGCGCCATCGCTGGGAATTGTTTCGAAGCAAGCCACGGATCAAACCCGCAAGAATTACTATCAATCGACGTCAAATTTTGACGAAGCCGTGCGCTCCTTGCGCAACACCATTCTTCTTTCGGATTTCGAAGGTCGGTTGCGCTCGCTTGTGATCACCAGCGCCGTTCCCGGGGAAGGCAAGAGCACATTGGCGGCGCATCTTGGCATCGCCAACGGCGATCGAGGCAAAAGAACGCTGCTCATCGACGGCGACTTGCGCCGTCCCGGTCTTCACGCCAAATTCGGACTGTCGCCGCGCGAAGGCCTCTCCAACGTGCTTAACGGAGAACGCACCTGGCAAGATGTAGTGATTCCTATCGAAGGCAAGCCGAACCTGGCGCTGCTTCCTTCAGGCCCAGGCTCTCATCGGGCGGCAGACTTGATCGGACCGCGCTTGTCATCGCTCCTTGACGAGCTTGCGAAGGATTACGATTTGGTGATTCTCGACTCGCCGCCGCTGATGGGATTTGCCGAATGCCTTCAAATGGCCGCTGCCGCCGACGGAGTCCTTATCGTCAGTCGCGCCGCCAATACCAAACGCAAAGCCGTGGCGGCTGTAATTTCCGCGCTCGATCGCATACACGCGAACAAATTGGGAATTGTCTTAAATCAAGTTGATGCAAAGACGTCTGCCGACAGCTACGCTTATCAGGGCTACTACGGATACAACCAAGACGGCAAGCAAGAAGCATAGGGGCTCTTTCGTCTGTCGTTTGGAACACCTGCCGGATGGAAAGAGCAGAGAACGCGCGTGATTGGATTGATCTGCTGAATTCACAACAAGGTCGGCGACTCTTTCTGCCCCGTCACACACTCAAAGAAGAGTGGTCTCGTAATGTTCACTCAATCCTGGGCGCCAAGTATAGACAGGCAAGTTTGCTTCGCATCGGCATCAAGTGCGGTTGTCGACGTGCAAGCTGGAACACCAAGTGACATGGTTTCAACCCGAAATCCAACGGTAGAAGCGCCTTCGGACCTGCCCAACCTGGATCTGCTGCGAACCGTAGCAGTCCTATTGGTATTTGTGGGGCACCTCATGCTCACAGCGGGCGTCCGGGGTCTGGGCGACGTCGGTCGTTTCGGCGTTCTTCTCTTTTTCGTGCACACGTCGCTCGTGCTGATGTTATCCATGGAGCGTCTAGGCCTCACGGGAGGCAAGTTATACTTCGCATTTCTCATTCGCAGGTTCTTCAGAATCTATCCACTCAGCGTCTTGGCTGTGCTTTCGGCACTTACTTTTCACTTTCCTTCAGCGCCCTGGGTATCCGGGTACCTTGAAACTGGATGGAAAGAAGACCTGTCAAACATTTTTCTCGTCCAAAATATTACCCATAGCGGTTCAGTTCTTGCTGTTCTTTGGTCCCTTCCGTTCGAAATCCAGATGTACTTAATTCTGCCGCTGCTTTTTATCTCCATGCGGCGTTTTCAATCGCCACGCATGGCCTACTTGATATGGGCTGCCGGTGTCGTGATCGCGAGCCTGGAATATATTGCGCGAAGCGGCGGCGACCTGGATTTTATCCTTACGCGCTACGTGCCTTGCTTTCTCGCGGGCGTCATTGCATGGCGCGCAATGGGGTCCAGGAAAAAGAGCTTGCCTGGATGGCTCTGGATGGTTGTTCTGATCGCACTCGTCGCGTCGTATCGCCTGTCAGACGTGATCCGCGTCTACGGACCAGCCTCACTTGGCGTGCTTCACGCAGGCTTGCGAAGCGATCACCGCATCTGGTGGCCGCAGTATCTCGATCTCGTACGCGATTGGGTGTTCGCGGGCGTCACCGGGCTGGCAATTCCGCATTTCGCGCAAATCGGAAGCCGAGGGATCAACCTGATCAGCAAAACGGTGGCGAGGTACTCCTATGGAATCTACATTTGCCATATCCCTATTCTTTGGCTCTGCTTTACGAGGTTTCATATCCGTTCTGCAACGGTGAGCGTCGCAGCGTCCGTTGTGCTGACCGGCATTATGTCCTTCGCGCTGTACCACTTGCTTGAGGAGCCTGCGATCCGGTTGGGAAAACGGGCCGCCAGGCGATTGGTCCGGGGCCGGCAATCGCCGCGAATCGCTCCCCGGTTCTCCAACGATCAAGTAGATCGATTTTGCCCGGCAATGGAGCCATCCGTGCACATCCTGGGCTCGCGCGTGCACCTCGTGAGCGCGCCCCGCACCGTGGACTATATGGAGCGATGGATTGGGATGCGCGACGGAGCCTGCCGCCAGGTCGTCGTTACCGGATTTCACGGTCTGTCGGAAGCTCGCAAAAACGAGCTTCTCTGCACCGTGCTCAACCAGGCTGATCTATGGGTGCCGGATGGCATCGCGCCTGTCTGGGTTGCGCGCCTGCGCGGCCAACACGGCGCAACGCGCGCCACAGGAAGCGATATCCTGCGCGAGTTTTTTCGGCGAGCGCAGGAAAAGAGCTACAGCAGCTACTTCTATGGCGACACGGAGCGCACCTTAGGCGCGCTTACCGACACGGTTGCGCGCCTCTATCCCCGGCATAGAATCGCCGGGGCCTACTCGCCGCCTTTCCGGGCTCTCTCGGCGGCAGAGGACCAGGCGATCATCGATCGCATCAACGATGCCCAGCCCGACGTCCTTTGGGTTGCTCTTGGCATGCCCAAACAGGACGTCTGGATTCATGAGCGCCTGCACCGCCTCAACGTGCCTGTTGCCATTGGCGTGGGCGCCGCGTTTGCCTTTGTGGCCGGCACGGTGCCCCGCTGCCCTGACTGGATTGGCAATGCCGGCTTCGAATCGGTTTACCGATTTGTTTGCGAACCCCGCAAGCTGTGGCGACGCGACCTGCTTGACGGGCCGCGTTTCATCTACCACGTGGGAATGGAACTGCTCCGGTCCCGCGAGTCTTAATTTCTACGGTGTCCCTTGGATTCCATGCATTCATTCAGATTTGCGACCATCCATGCATCGACGTTCGAAACCAGCCATGAAAGGGGCCTGCGATAAGTCTCCGCGCGCAGCTCGCACATTTCATAACGGCGCTTCGGCTCCGCCCGTTTGATACAGCGACGGAGGGTGGCCGATCGAAAGAGCGGCTCCGGCGTGCGGCGATGACGACCATCACCAGCGGCATCGCAAAAGCCATTGGAATTCTTGCTTCGCTCATCTCCGTTCCGCTTACCTATCGCTATCTCGGTCCCGAACGTTACGGAATCTGGATGGTCCTCATCTCCATCATTACCGCCATGAGCTTCGCGGATCTTGGGATCGGAAACGGACTCATGAACGCGGTCTCAGAGGCCTACGGCAAGGACGATCGCCGGCTCGCACAAGAACACGTGACCAGCGCCCTCGCCCTCATGCTTCTGATCGGATTTATCTTCGCCGTCGCGGGAGCCGTCGGCTATCAGCTGGTCCCGTGGCCGCGGCTGCTCAATGTCAAGTCCCCGGCGGCGGCTGCCGAAGGTGCCCGTGCGTTTCTGGTGCTCTATGCCTCTTTTGTCGTCAATCTCCCGCTGGGCGTGATCGCACGCGCGCAAGCCGGATTGCAGAAGGCATATACCGCGCAGATCGTGAACGCCGCGGGCAGCATGCTCTCTTTGAGCGCTATCCTCGTGGTCGTCTGGCTAAGCGGCAGCCTGGTGTGGCTCGTCTTTGCGTTTGTTTCTACCGCGACCGCCGCCACTCTGCTGAATGGTTGGCTTCTCTTTCGCGAATTCCCCTGGCTGCTGCCGGCGCGCCACGCCTTCAGCAGCGCAGCTGCACGGAAAATCTTCGATTTGGGAATCCTCTTCTTCGTGCTGCAGTGCGCCTTCGTCCTCTCCTACACCTCCGACAACGTTGTCATCGCCCAGGTTCTCGGAGTTGCCGCTGTCGCTGTCTATGCTGTGCCACAAAAACTCTTCTCCTCGATCTCCACTGTCGTATCCATGGCCATCAATCCGCTCTGGCCGGCCTACGGGGAGGCCATCTCTCGCGGCGATGTGGCTTGGGTACGCCGAACTTTCTTCGCTTCGCTCTTTGCCATTCTTGCTTTCACCATCCCGGTGTGCATCGTGCTCGTTCTGTTGGGGCCCTTCATTCTCAGGGCAGCGGTAGGCAAATCGTTCCACGCCCCGCTCGGATTGCTGATCGTCCTTGCCGTGTGGGCAGTTACCTGGGCACTCACGACGGCGGTTACTGCCTTCCTCAACGGCGCCGGCGTTCTAAAGGAGCAGGCCGGCATCGTAGTCATCGCGAGCATCTGCAATCTTGGCCTCTCCATCTACCTCACGATTCACCTTGGGGTCATTGGCGTTTGCCTGGGCTCCATCCTGACTCAGTTGTTTATTATTTCGCCTGCCTATTTCTTCCTTGTTCGGGGCCTTCTTCGCAGAACCGCGACACTCAAAATGAACGAAGAGGTTCGGCAAACGGTCTCATTCGTTTGACCCATGAACGTTCTAGCGGCTCTTATCGAGATAGGACGACTGGAGCGTCGAGGCTCATGAAGGATGCAGCTAAATCCGTCGCCCGTTCCGCACTTCTCGCGCTCGACTTGTATTCCGGGCATAAGACAAGGCGGTTCGAGCTCCTGGCCCTCATAAAAAAGTTGCAACCACTCGATTGCGGGATTGAGCTGATCCGGGTCGGAGGCAACTGCGACGGAGGATATCTCATTCCCGATGATCTTACAGGGATCGAATATTGTTTCTCTCCCGGAGTCAGCAGTGTCGCGAGTTTTGAGGATCAGCTCGCCGATCGCCATATCCGCTCCTTTCTGGCCGATTACTCGGTCGATGCGCCACCAATCATGCGCCCCGAGTTCGTCTTCGACAAGAAATTTCTCGGCGCATCCGATCGCGGAAACTTCTTTACGCTCGCCACGTGGAAGGAAAAATATCTCAGGGATTATGCAGGCGACCTCCTCCTGCAGATGGATATCGAAGGCGGGGAATACGAAGTGATATTGAACGCACCCGACAGCCTCCTGAAACAGTTCAGAATTATGGTCATCGAGTTCCACTGGCTCGACAGGCTCTTCGATTGGTTTGCCTTCCGGCTATACGCCTCTTGTTTTGAGAAGCTTCTCAACTCATTTTGTGTCGTGCATGCTCATCCCAATAACAGCTTCGATGTCGTTCGAAGCGGAGGGATTGAGATTCCACCGGTGGTTGAGTTCACGTTCCTGAAAAGAGATCGCATGAAGACTGCTGTCCCGCGCAGCGACTTCCCGCACCGGCTCGACGTTGACAGTACGGCCAGAAAGCATTTGGCACTGCCCAGGTGCTGGTATTCCTGATCCGGGAATTCAGGTCGGCGAAGAGGGATGAGATCGCCAAATGTTGCCTGTGAACTTGATCGATAGTCCGGCTGCGGACCGTACTCCCGATGAACCTGTGGCCGAGAGCAAGGCGTCCTTTCGACCATTGCGGCTCTGCATCCTCAGCCATCCCCGGTTTAACGGAGTCGCGGGGCACTTGCCGGAATATTTGTCCAGCATGGTTCAGGAAGCGTGCAGACGAGGGTGGTCTGTCAACCTTTTTGCTCCGCCGAAGCTGTGCGAATACGTGCAGGAGACAGATGGAGGCCGGCATGCAAAGTTAACGCTTTCGCCCCACTGGCCTATTGCTCAATCCATTGGAGGCGACGATCCATCGGTCGCGGAGGCGCGGATCAAAGGTTGGATCGCGACGATTCGAGCCTATTGTGTCATTGCCGCCAAGCGCGGCTGCGATCACCTCCTGATTATGGACGGTGATCAAAACCACACCGCCTTTGCGATTGGCCTGGTAGCGCTTCCTCTGTTGCGATGCGGAGTAAGCACCATCGTGTTCGGTTCTCTGAACGGGCTCACGAATCACAGCGGTCATACAGGCCAGTCTCCCACGCAGAAAGCCGGTCTCTCGGTGGCCCGGCGATTTTTCCGATTGAAGAAATTCAGAGGAATTATCACAACCAATCCGGCTTTAGCGTCGAGCAATCGAAACCTCCCCGCGGAAACCGAGAAAAAGGTCCGCTATGTGAAGGAAATCGAGCCTCAATGGAAAACGCCCCTGCCCATGGGTGAGGCCCGACGCTTTTTAGGAATCGACCAGCATTGGCATGTCGTTCTCTGTTACGGCGCGCTTGGGGCCGACCACAAGGGCTTGCCGCAGCTTTTTGCAGCCGTCGACCATCCTGACATGAGCAATGTGCTGATCCTGCTGGTTGGATCGCCGAATGCGAGCACCATGGAGCTACTGAACTCAGGTGCGGCCGTAAGTCTGAAGGCCAATCAACAAATTCAAGAGATGTTCGGATATGCGTCCTCCGAACGCGAGAGAGCCGCGTTTTCAGCGGCGGACGCGGTATGGATCGGATGCCCGACACATAAGGGGCCCAGCGGAGTATTGGAGATTGCCCGCACGGCAGGCGCACCGATTGTGGCTTCAAGCGGCGGTTTGATCGGCTGGACAGTGGAACACGATGATCTCGGTTCGGTAACCGATGTTGCTGACCCTGTTCAGACGAGGCTCGCTCTGACCGAGTGCTTCTTAAGGTCAAAGAAGCGGCGAACCCGGCGAGAGGTCGAAGGGGATCCTTACGACTGCACAATGCAACATCGGGGCTTTGGAGCGCGCATCTGCGACGTCATCGATGCTTTTGAAAATGGGGGCTAGAGCAAACGGAGCTCACGAATCTCGAGTCATCGCATTGCGGAATTCGAGTGGAAACCGCAAAAGATTCTGTTGATAGGCTCTATTGCAGCTTATGCATATCGTCACGCTTCTCGCCCCAATCCGCTGCGGAGTTTACCGCTTCTATTGCGAGCTTTCGCGCAAGATGAGCGCGCGCGGACATTCCATTACCTGGCTCTGCTCCGGAGCTTTGCACAAGCGGCTGATGGCAGGCGAAGAGGCGGACACCGAGGTTATTGACGGAGAGATCCTTGTCGCCGACGCGCAAGAGATCGGTGAGCGAACAAGAGCGATTGTTAAACGGATCGAGGAACTCTCGCCGGCACTTGTTTTGTGCAATGCGCTGGGAGACCAGATCGACTTTAATGCCGTGCGCTACTTACCAGCAACGGTCCCCCGGGTCCTGGTGATGCACAATAACTCGCTCGCCTGCTACAGGGCCGCCCGCGCGGTTCGCGACCACGTGAATGCAACTGTCGCCATCAGCCCGAGAATCCAGGAAGACTTGAATTCGAGTTACGGCTTTCGTGGTCGAAGCGTCAGGCTCATTCCTTACAGCATCGATCTCTCCGGTTTTTCCGCGCCTGAGTATTCGAGCCGCACCAACGGCCGCTTGCGCATCCTCAGCCATGGACGGATTGACAAAGCACAAAAAGGCCTCCTTTGGCTGCCTGAAATTCTCGCCGAACTTGACCGCCGCGCAACGGACTGGGAGCTGACCGTGAGCGGGGATGGCCCGGATTTGCCGGAGCTCAAACGCCGTTTTAACGATGCCGGAATGGCGAAGAGAGTTAAGTACCTTGGCTGGACTGATCCAAATGAAATTCCAGGTTTGATGGAGCGCCACGATGTTTTTCTCTTCCCCTCGAGATTCGAGGGTTTCGGGAAGACGCTGATTGAAGCCATGGCAGGTGGTTGTGTTCCCGTGGCGTCGCTTTTGCCGGGCATTACCGATTGGATTATCGAGGACGGTGTGAATGGGTTGCTGTTTCCGGTAGGAGATGTGAAGCGCGCCGCCTTGCATCTGCTCGATCTCTGTAATGATCGGAATCGCTTGACGGCAATGCGTCATGAAGCCAGAGAAGCCGCAAGCAAATTCAGCCTTGACCGTATGGCGGATTCGTATGAAGAACTGTTCCAGGAGGTTCTCTCGCAACCAGGCGACGTCAAGCGAGCGGAGCCCCTGGATGATTGCTCATTAGCTCAGGGGTTGCGGCCAGCTTGGTGGTTTCATCTGCCCGAGCCTTTGAAGGACAGGCTGCGCGCAGCCCGCGAGGTAGCGCGCACCCATATTCGTGTTCCGTGATCCGCTGCCCCGCACTCTTGTGAGCGCTGCAAGCGCTGAAAATGGAGACCCAGACGAGTGACGCGCAAGCGCATCATCATTGGCCATCCCCGATTCGGTCGTGGCGGGTCCGAGGCAGTGGCGATGTGGTTGGTCGAGGCCCTGAAAGATGACCACGACGTCACCGTCCTCACTACTGGTGGTTGGAATTTGCCGGAGCTTAACGCACAGTACGGTACACAGGTCAACGCAAATCAAGTGAAGGTGCGGATTGCCCCAATTCCGTGGCCGGCGCGAAGGCTGGGTGCGGCCGCGTTGCGCGCGGCTTGCTTCCAACGCTTCGCTCGAAAGGTCGCCGACGAATATGACGTCCGAATCAGCGCGTATAACCTGACCGACTGGGGCTTGCCGGCAGTACATTTCATCGCCGATTTCAGTTGGCATCAGCACGTGCGCGAGCGGCTCGATCCTATCACTCCGGGGTTTATCTACCACGACTCGTGGTTGCGGCGGATTTATCTGGGCATAGCCGATCGCTGTCAGAATCTCTCCGGACGCGATCCTCTGCGGGAGGACAAAATCATCGCCAATTCGCACTGGACCGCAGAGTTGATGCGAAAAGATTGCGCGGTGAAGTTGCCGCGGTCGTTTACCCGCCTGTATGCGGCGAATTTCCCAAGGTTGCATGGCAGGATAAGGAAGATGCGTTTGTGATGATTGGCCGCATTGCGCCCGAGAAACGGATCGAAGAGGCAATCGCAATTCTTGAGGCAGTGCGGAAGCGTGGCCACGCAATTCGATTTCATCTTTGCGGCCAAATCGGAAGTGATTCATACGGTCGTAAGATCGCCGCGCTCTGTCAGAATCATACCGATTGGGTTTTTCCTGAAGGGTTTGTAACGGGAGCCCGAAAAGCGGAGATACTTGCGCGCTGCCGTTATGGGATCCAAACCCGCAGTGCCGAGCCATTCGGAATCTCCGTTGCCGAGATGATTCATGCGGGGGCCATAGTTTTCGCTCCCAACGACGGCGGCCAAGCTGAGATCCTCGATCATCCCAGTCTTCTTTTTTCTGACAGGAACGAAGCTGTCGAAGCAATCTCTGCTGTATTGGAAAGCGCGGCGCTCCAAGATGAGCTGCGAACGCATCTATCAGTCCAGGCAAAACGATTCAGCGCGGAACAATTCTTGCGCGACGCATGCCGGTGCGTAAGCACGAGCACAGAAGTTTATGTTTGATATTCTCGTTTTCATTACCGCCACGATCCACTGCGGAAATACGCCGGTCGTCAAGCGATCCGATCCTGATGTAAGAAAGCTGGACTATCTCCGCGGCCTGAATTCGTGGTTGAATCATGACGTCAAAGCTGACATTGTCTTCTGCGAGAACTCTGGCGCCGATTTATCTGAGTTTCGCGATGCAGCTCAGCGTGCTGGAATGAGTAATTCCATCCGTTTCCTGTCTTTCGCCGGAAACTCCGGAGCCGAACGATTCGGGAAAGGGCACGGAGAGATCGAGATGCTCAAACATGCATTCGAAGCCCTGCCGGAGCTCTCCCGGTATCGCTATATCGTGAAGGTGTCGGGACGCTATATTTATCGGAATCCAACTGAAATCATCAGACGCATATCGGATTCCACAGCAGAACTTCTTTGCGATGTCCACAATTACCTGACCTACGGCGATACGAGAACGGTTGCCTTCAGGCCTGAGATCGCGGTGCGGCACTTGCTTCCGTACCAGGACGAGCTGGACGAAAATAGGGGCGTCATCATTGAACATCTCATGGCTCAATGCATCCACCGAACCCTTTTATCGGGTGGGAAGTGGGCGCCGCTTCCGTGTACGCCGGTGTGCGACGGGATGTCGGGAAGCTGGGATCTTCCGCAAGTCTTCTCTCTGCAGTACCTGGCAAAGCAAAGCATCAAGCGGCGGGTCGCCGCCTGGATTTACCACTATTGACGGTGTCAAACACGAGAGCCACAATGCAGTCTGTTTCTCTGGTTGTCGCAACGAAGGATAGGCCTGGCGATCTCGAGAGGCTCCTTGAGAGTTTGCGCCGCCAAGATACGCCGCCCGCCGAGATTGTGGTGGTAGACGCAAGCAGCTCGCCGGCAGAGCCGGTCGTGGCTCGGTTCCCGGAACTCATCATTCGGTATTTGAAATATTGGCCGCCATCAGCCTCCGCTCAGCGAAATGCCGGCATATTGGCCTGCGATCCCGCGTCAACTTTGATTGGGTTTGCCGATGACGATACTACTTTTGAACCAAACGCATTTGCACGAATGCTTCACTTCTGGAACGCGGCACCGCCCGACGTTCTTGGAGCGGCGTTCAACATTCGCAATTATCCTCGCCGCCACAGCACATTTCTTAAGCACAGCCGACTTGCTGAACGGCTTGGTCTCTATTCCTCCGAGACAGGCAGCGTTTCTTTGAGCGGCTGGCAAACCGTGACCGGTGAAATTTCAAATACTAAGTTTGTCGATTGGCTTCCTTCCGGGGCAGTGCTCTTCCGCCGTGACGTTTTCCGGTTGAAGATGTTTGACGAAGCCTTTGAGAATTACAGCTACCTTGAAGACCTAGACCTGAGCTATAGCATTAGCCGGATGGGCCGATTGGCGATTGTCGCTGACGCTGGTTTCTCTCACTTTCCGTCCACAGGAGGCCGCGTATCCATGCGACAGTTCGGCCGGGTGGAAGTCAGGAACCGCCTTTATTTTGTTCGAAAGCACGGGCTGTCTATCACCCGTTGCTATGCCGGACTTGCCATAAGAATGATCATGTCGGTCCTCAGTGGACTCATCCACCTTGATCGAAAACTCCTAGCTCGAGCCACGGGCAACCTTGAGGAACTTTGCGCGCCATATCCATCTACATCGGTCGCCTGCAGAACTGGCCGGTAGTTCCCATTCTGCTATGGATCTGCCTATGGCTGAATCTGGACTCCGGCTTCTGGAACCTCCAAATGCCGGAAAGCGCCGATGACTGGCAGCTTCTTATTCGGGCGATATTGCCATTCGCAGTCCTGCCGCTTGCTGGTTTCCTGCTCCTCGGCCGGCGCCAGATCCATCTCGCCTGGAGCGGCCCAACGCGGCTTCTGCTCGTTTATGGAGTGATTGCGACGTTTGCAACTGCTTTTTCGCCGGAGCCATGGATTTCCGCCTACTGGTCAATCGCCTTTCTCGCTACCGTTTGCGCATCTTTATTGTTTCCCCTCAAGAGTGACCCGGTTGGCACGACCCGTCTTCTATTGCAGATCACATGGGCTGCGACGTTCATTGTCGCCGGCATCATCGCGTACCGGGGGGGGGATTTGATATTCGGCAGCGCGGCTTCGGCTTACGGTATCGAGGGAACGCTCAATGACCTATCCCGTTCCTCCGGCGTGGCTCGATGGGCGGCGATTCCGGGCCTAGTCTGTATCGTCAGGGCATTTCATACCCCGCAAAAAATTCTCTTGGCTTTCTATCTGGGTGTTGCTGGCGTTTCGTTTTACATTGTTTACCGGATGCAGTCGCGCGGCGCGATCTTCGGCGCGGTCGCGGCACTGGTTTTTATTCTCCTTATTTCAAGCCGCATGCGCCGATACGCGCTGCCCTTTGCGGCCATTGCAGTTGTCTGCCTGGTCCTGATCGCGACCCCGGAACGTGCATCGAGTGGGGTCGTCACTTATCTCATGCGAGGTCAGAGCTCCGAGGAATTCCAGAGTATGACGGGCCGCACACGCGCCTACTCGAATGGATTGGAGGCGTTTGCCGACGCACCGATTTTGGGCCGCGGTCAATGGGCAGACCGCATGACTATCGGCGAGCATGTCCACAACTCCTTTCTCCAGGCGATGCTCAATGGCGGAGCGATGGGCGCCATTCCTTATCTTGGCTCATGGATTGCCGGCTGGTTACTTTTTCTGAGGCTGCACAAACGCAACGCCTTCCTGGCCCTGGAAGATCGCCGCTTGGTTCTTGAATGCGGAACCGTGATGATGTTTTTTTCCGTCCGTGCAATTCCCGAAACCACAACGGCGAGCTTCTCTGTCGATCTTCTCGTGATGGTGGCTGTGTTTGTCTATTTGGAAACGCTGTGGATTACGGCAAAAAACTCCCGGCGATGGCTGGCTATGGAGATGGAACAACTCATAATTTTGCCGCCTGTGAATGCGCTGGCGCTGGCAGAAAAGGGAGTTTATAGAAGGTGAGGCGTTTGCATGTGCTCGCCGTCGCTTACGCATGTAATCCCGACCGCGGATCGGAATTTGGCGTCGGCTGGGGGTGGGTAAAGGCAATCTCTGAGAATCATGATGTCACCGTAATTACCGCGGATTTTAATGCAAAAGACATAGAACGATATCGTCGCGATCGGATGGCCGGCGACAAGTTTAATCTTCGTTTTATTTACGTGAAGAATCGGGCTTGGCACTACCGTCCGCATGGCCTGTGGCTCGCGATCGAAAACTCTGCCGCAAAGCCAGTTATGAATCTTGCCTATCAGGATTGGCTCCGTTGCGCTCTGAAGATTGCTCGATGCGAGGCCGAGCAAGAACCGTACGATCTTGTTCATCTTATTACGTATGTTGGCTGGCGCTTTCCGGGAAAGTTCTATCAGTTGGGGATTCCGTTCGTATGGGGTCCTATCGGCGGCCTGATGAATATGCCCCGCCACCTGTTTCCTGCACTAGGTATTAAAGGCGCAATCTACTACAGCGGAAGGAATTTCATTAACACGCTTCAGGTTCACCTGCTCCGTGGGCCAAGGAAGGCGCTTCGGCAGGCGCATGGCGCCGTAATCGCCGCCACCCCTGATATTCAGGCTGCCCTGCTGCGACATTTTGAAACTCCAAGCCAGGTTATCTGCGAGGTTGGCCTGCCGGAGTTGAATCTGGGAAGAAGTTGTCGCCGATCAAACGAAGAACCGCTGCAGATTTGTTGGAGTGGCCTCCACATACCAAGGAAAGCACTGCCCCTTCTTCTCCATGCGGTGGCCCGACTGCCCCCCAACCTTCGCTACCGTCTTGAGATTTTGGGTGCCGGGCCTTCCGGCCAGGCATGGCGCAAACTGGCAAAACGTCTTGGCGTAAGTCAATGCTGCCATTGGCATGGGCAGCTTCCGCGAGAGCTTGCGCTTGAAGTAATGAAGGGCTGCCATGTCTTTGTCATCACCAGCCTCGATGAGCTGACCTCGACAGTGGCAGTGGAGGCAATCGCTCTGGGGCTTCCGATTGTTTGTCTGGACCATTGCGGGTTCGCGGATCTTGTTACGAGTAGTTGCGGGATCAAGATTCCTACGGATTCTGTTCAAAAGATTGTCGTTGGCTTGGCGGATGCCCTTATCTCGCTTTACGACAACGAGGATCTGCGCAGCGAACTTGCGCAGGGAGCTGTGGTTCGAACCCAAGCATACTCGTGGCAGAGCAAGATGACCGCCCTTGAAGAGGTGTACCGAACCGCAATCGGTACGGGCGAGAGACCGTTTTCGTCCGGCTCGGCTTGAGGATTGAACCTGGCCTCCCACGTTGCGGAGAGCGCCACACGTTGACCATGTATCGCTTCAGAGTTGGAGCATCGACATGAATAGACCATTGAAGGAAATCGGATTGACGCAAATAAAATCAAGCCTTTGGATTCTTAGTTATATCCCCACTCCAATTGGCCAGGAGCACTCAATTGGAACCGTCAAACTGTTTATTGTGCGGCATCGCGAATGCCGTAAGCCCATGGTTTA
>Ga0181535_10001995_pt1 | contig 25544 bp, 22 predicted proteins | sample PEATcosm2014_Bin_44_FD_119774 | JGI IMG/M metagenome (GOLD analysis project Ga0181535, IMG submission 119774) | Peatland microbial communities from MTU Mesocosm Facility, Houghton, MI, USA - PEATcosm2014_Bin17_30_metaG | ecosystem: Environmental > Terrestrial > Soil > Wetlands > Peat | place...
CGCCCCAGCGGTGATGCCACGCCCAAAACCGCTGCGCAAGGATGCTTCCAGGTCCCGCACCGGCAATGCGATTGATATACTCACGCAGTCGCCGCAGCCGCTGCACCTCCTCGAAATCCTCGAACAATTGGAACAGCTCGGCCTTCCTGCGACACGCGACAGCCTGGTCTCGGCGCTTACCAAGGTCATCGCACCGTCCGGGCCTGTGGTGCGCGTGGCGCCCAACATGCTATGGCAGCAAGGACCGGGAGATCCGGTTCAAGGAGTTGAGCGGGATCCTCTGGCCCAGCGGAGGGAAGCGTCGCAAGCTACGTCAAGCCCCCGGCAGGGAATCCTGGAAAGGGACGTAAGGTCCAAACTGCAGCGCATTCCTGCACAAGTCCAGGGCCCCGGTCGGGGCCCTGGATTTGTGCAGGAATGCCGAATTAATTCTTCAGGATTCTTGGGGTGATGAACACCAGAAGCTCGTCGTTGGCGTCCGAGTCGGTCTTGTTGCGGAACAGGAAGCCGATGATCGGCAGCTTGGCCAGGAACGGCACGCCGGTGGAGGAGGTGCTGTTGGTGTTCTTGTAGACGCCGCCCATGATGGCGGTCCCGCCGTCCTTCACCAGCACCTGGGTCTCGACCATCTTCTGGGTGATGGTGGGGGTGCCGGCGACCTCGTTGCTGAAGTCGGCATCGGACTTCTCCACATGGATATCCATGAGGATGGTCCCGTCATTGGTGATCTGCGGCGTCACCTCCAGGGACAGGTTGGCATCGGCGAAGGACACGGTGATGGCGCCGGAGTTGGTGCCGGCCTGCTGGGCCGGATAGGGGATCTTCGTTCCGGAAAGGACCTTGGCCTTCTTGTTGTTCTGGGTCACCACCTTGGGCGAGGAGATCACCTTGATCACGCCTTCGGATTCCAGGGCCTGCAGGACCACGTTGATGCTCATGCGGTTGCTCAGGAAGGACAGCCAGAACTGGCCGGCCGGTCCCTGGATGTCGGTGACCCCGGGCTGTCCGGGCGAGAAGTTGAACATGGCGCCGTTGCCGCCATTCGACTGCAGGTTGTTGATGGTGTTCCAGGCCGGGCCGTTGGTGGTGCCCCAGGTCGCGGCGGTGTTGTTGACGGTGAGGGCCGTGCTGCCGGAATTGCTGGTGGGCCACTGGACACCGAAAGCCTGCTGCCAGTTCTTGGTGGCTTCCACGATCCGGGCCTCGATCTGCACCTGCTGGATCTGGATGTCCAGCTGGGCGATCAGGTCGTCGATCAGCGGCAGGTTGCGCGGCAGGTCGGTGATGATGAGCGTGTTGGTGCGCTCGTCGATGATCAGGCTGCCCCGCTTGGTGAGCACCTTGTCCAGGATCGCCTTGGCCTCGGAAGCCTTGGCGAAGGACAGCGGGCGGGTGATGCTCTGGGTCTCGCCGGAGAGGGCCTTGGCGTCGTCCAGGCGCTTGCGGTCCTCCTCTTCCTTCTGCAGCTTCTCCACCTTGGCCACGCGGATGATGCCGTTGCTGATCTCCTTGCCCAGGCCGGCATGCTTCAGGATCACGTCCAGCACCTGGTCCCAGGGGGTGTCGGTGAACTTGAAGGTGTAGATGCCCTGGACGTCCTGGTCGACGATCAGGTTCAGGTGCGCGGTGTCGGCGATGATGCGCAGGAAGCTGGTGAGATCCGTGCCCACCACGTCGATGGTCATGCGGGTGCCGGTGTAGCGCGCGCCCGTGTCGCCAAGGATGCGGCCGCCGCGTCCGTCCTTGCGGAGTTCAGCGCGGGGGGCCGGGGTTGGCACCATGGGCGTGTCCTGGGTCACCGCCGGGGTGGCGGGCAGCAGCGCGTTGACCGTCAAGGACGGCAGCGTCTGGAACGGCGCGTTGAGCGACGGCAGCGGCGTCAAGGGCGGCAGGGCGGGCTTGGCGGCAAGCTTCGGCGGCTCGGCGGCCGGCGCGGCCACGGGGACCGGTTGCGGCGCGGCCGCGACGGGCGCGGCCACGGGAACGGCTTTCGCCACCGGCGGGAGCGCGGCCACGGGAGCGGCTTCAGCCACAGGCGGGAGCGCGGCCACAGGAGCGGGTTCCGCCACAGGCGGGAGCGCGGCCTGGAGCTGGACGGGTTCGACCGTGGTCTGGCGCAGCTCGGCCAGGACCGGGCCCTTGCCCTGGTTCAGGGCGATGCTGACGCCGTCGGCGCCGCTGCTCACCTCGGCCTTGGTGCCGGGCTTGACCTCCAGCACCACGCGGGTCTGCTCAGGCTGCACCGAGAACTGCGCCACCCGCCAGCGGATGACCTGGGGGCTGGAGAGCCCCTTCAGGGCCTTCTTCGTAAGGGTCGCCCCGCGGTCCACGCCGGGAAGGTCCACCACGATCCTGCTCGGATGGGCGAGCACCTGCACCCTGGGGGTGCCCTGGTAGCCTGGAATGTCCAGTTGCAACAGGAAACCTTCGCCCGGACCGGGAATGAAGGCCGCGCTCTTCAGCGTGGAGATCGGGCTGGGATTGACCGCGTCTAGGACGGCTCCGTGGAGAGATCCGGATTGGATCCCCGCCAGAACGACGCCCCCCGCCACCAGCAAGGAACACAGGCGAGCATTCATCGTTTAGCCTCCTCGCGCTTGTAGATTTTGACGACTGTCCGATAAATCCGGGTGTTGGTTCCACTGGGATCCCATTGATGGAACGTGACCGACTTGTCACCGATGGCCACCAGCACGCCGTCGCGGAACTTGTAGCCGACCGGCAGCAGGCGCATGTTGCCGCGCGCATCCGAAACCACCGCCAGGGTCCTGCCCGCGGATGCGACCCGGCCCTTGACGGCGATATCATCCACCATGTCACCCTTGTTGGTCTGCTCGGCATCGGTCGGGGTCGCGAAAGGATCGCGCACCAGGGTGGGACGATAGGGAACGGCATTGGTGACCAGCAGATCCTCGGTGTTGATGTCCGGGATGGCCGACTGGGCGGGCGTGGCCACCGAGGCGGCGGGTTTGCCCGCCGGCGGAGGCGTGCCCTGGGCACCGAGTTGGAGGCCGAGCGCCAGGGCTGCGAGCATGGAAAGGATGCGTGGCATATGGGCTCAGTCTCCTTGGTCTTTCTTCTTGGCCGCGGGCGCGGCTGCAGGCTTGGGGGCTCCCGCGGCCGCGGGCGCCGGCTTGGCCGGGTTGTAGACGAAGGCGCTGACCTTGCAGGCCGCGGTGAGCGGGTAGAGCGGGTTGCCGGTCGCACGGGTCAGTTGCAGGTCCGAGATGTTGATGATCTTGCCGTAGCCGGAAACCAGGGAGGCGAACTGGCCCAGGGTGTGGTATCCGGCCCGGAACGAGAACTGGACCGGATACTCGGTGTAGTATTCCTTCGGGCTGGGCGGCAGCAGGGAGAACGACACCTGTTCGATGCCCGCGGCGTCGGCCAGTTTCTTGACCCGGTAGGGCAGCTCGCCCCGGTCCGCGTCGGTGGGCATGATGCGGATCAGGTCCTCGATGAACTTCTCCCGCTGGGCCACTTCCACCTTGAGCTTTTCGTAGATGTCCTTGAGGGCGTAGCCCCGGTTGACGTCGGCCGTCAGGCTGGCGTTGGTGGCCTTCAAGGCCGCCAGGTCATCCCGCTTGCCCCCGAGGAAGAAATAGATGAGGACCAGGATGAGCAGCCCGGACATGCCACCAATGAGGATCTGTTTCTGCAGTTGCGTGTTCATGGGCGGCCTCAGGCGGAATTCTTCAAATCACAGGAAATGGTGAATTCAACCGTGCGATCCTTCTTGTTTGCCGCCGGATACTGGACGTTCTGGAACCACTTGTTCTTCTCCAGCAGGCGGTTGCGGAACTGGTTGATGGCCTCGAAGCTGCTGCTTTCCCCTTTGATACTGATGTTCATGCCCTTCTGGCTGACCTCGCGGAACCAGACGTCGTCCGGCAGGCAGTTGGCCAGTTCCTCCAGCAGGTGCACGGGGAGCGCCTGGCTGGTCTTGAGGGCCACCATGACATCCTTCTTCTTCTGCAAGGAATCGTTCAGGGACCGGAAGGTCTTTTCCAGCTGGATGTACTTCTCCAGCTCCTTCTTCTTGGCCTCGAGCTCCACCTGCTCCCGGCGCGCCTTCTCCACCTTGCCGTTGAGATAGACGTAGTAGACGCCGCCCACGGAAGTCAGGATCACCCCAAGCAGCACCCCCAGGATGGGGAAGCTGGAACGCCCGGCGCCCGCCCCTTCCGCGTAGACCTGGACGGCTTCAGCCTTTTCCGGTTTCTTGGCGCCGACCTGGGCGAGGGTGTCACCCAGCAGGTTGATCTTGATCATCGGTCCCCCACTTGGCGCAAAGCCAATCCAACCGCCACCGCGGCGGTGCAGCCGATGTCGCGGACCACGGCCGGATCCACGCTTCTTTCGTCCATCTCAACCGACTGGAACGGGTCCAGCCGATCCACCGGAACCCGGAGCCGTTCCCCGAGGATATCGGGGAGATGGATCACCTTGGCGCTGCCGCCCGAAAGCAGCACGCGGTCCAGGCGGTCCACCTTGAAGCTGGAGCGGAAGAAATCGATGGTCCGGCCCAGTTCGTCCGCGAAACTGTCGGATATGGCGGAGAGCGAAGGCTCCACCTCCTCGGGCGTGCGGCCCTCGGCCGCGACCCCCTCCTTCAGCTGGTCCGCCGCCTCCCGCGAGATGCCCCAGTCTTCCATGAGCTTGTCGGTGAAACGATGGCCGCCCCAGGCGATATCCCGCCAGAACAGCGATTTCCGCCCAACCAGCATGGTGAGGTTGGTGAACTGGGCACCGATATTCACCAGGGCCACCACCTCGTCCCGGGCGCCCTCGCTGGCGGTGACCTCGTAGAGGTTCTGGATGGCAAACACGTCCACGTCCACCAGCACCGGCTTGGCCCCGGCCATGGCGACGCAGCTGAGGTAGGCCTCGATCTTGTCCTTGCGGCAGGCCACCAGCACGACGTCCATGTTGCCGTCGGCGGGGCGTTCCTCCAGCACGGCGAAGTCCAGGGCGTAGGCATCCAGCCCCTGGCCCGCGGGGAAGAAGCTTTCGGCCTCCCAGCGCACCGATTCGGCCAGCTCGGCAGGGCTCATGAGCGGGAACGTCACTTTTTTGACCATCACCTGCTGGCCGGCCACGGAGATCGCCACGTCCCTGGCCTTGATCTTCTGCTCGGCCAGAACCTGGCGGATGGCGGTGGCCACGGCGTTGCTGTCCATGATGTCGCCTTCGACGATGGCGTCGAAGGGCAGCACGGCCATACCGAGCTTCTGCAGCCGGTAGCGCTGGTTTCCGCCCTTCCCCGTGATCTGCAGTTCGCAGATCTTGACGGAGCTGGAACCGATATCCAAGCCAATGAGCTGTTTTTTCTTATTGCCGAAAAGACCCACTGGGAGCCTCGCATATGAAGATAGGGCGATTCAGTCTAGCGTTTCGTTTTCAAGGGTCAACTGATTGTTGATCCTACCCTAAATCATTCAGGTTCGAAGGCGACAATCACGACGGTAATGTTGTCCTCCCCACCATTTGCCATGGCTGTGTCGATGAGTTTTGCCGTTGCGGCTTCGACATCCGAAGCCTGGTCCACGATTTCCCAAATAGCTTTGTCCTGAATCATTCCTGACAGTCCATCTGAGCAAAGCAAGATACGATCCAATACCTTAACTTGAATTTCCTGGACCGCAACATCCAGATCGCCGCCGTTGCCCAGGGCCTGGGTGATCACGTTGCGGAACGGGTGGTGGCGGGCCTCATCCGGCGTCAGGATGCCGTTGGCCACCTGCTCGGCAACCCACGAGTGGTCCCGGGTCACCTGCTGAATACCTGAAGCGTTCAACAAATAGGCGCGGCTGTCGCCCACGTGGACCAGGGTGGCCCGGTCGTCCTGGACCAGGCAGGCGACGACCGTGGAGCCCATGGATTCCCGCTCGGGGTTGGCCTGGATATCGTCCAGGATGCCCTGGTCGGCCAGCAGCAGGGCCGCCTTGAGCCGGTTGCCGTCGTAGCTCAGGCCCACCTCGTATTCCACCGGCCAGGTGCGGTCCCGCTCGGCGGTGTGGGCGATGAAGTCGCCGACCTTGTCCACCACGATCCGGCTCGCCACTTCGCCGGCGGCATGGCCGCCCAGGCCATCGGCCACGACGAACAGACCCAGCTCCGGTTCGACCAGAAAATTATCTTCGTTGTGCTTACGCACGCAGCCGACTTCCGTCCGCCCCGAGGTCAGGACCCGCATATTCAACCCCTTTTGATGATCCGATTGATGGCTTCCTTGGCATTGGCCACCAGCGAGGCGAACTGCTCGCCCAATCCCGGCTTTTCATTGTTCTTGCCCTTGCCGCCCGTCGCGCCCACCGGGGAAAAGATCGGGTGGTTGGGCGCCAGGTTGCGCACCACGTTCCAGAGCCGGCTGGCCCGGGCATGCATGCCCAGCGACTGGAAGGTCTCGGCCAGGAGGATGGTGGAGTCCACATCCTTGGGGTTGAGCCGAAGCGCCGTTTCCAGGGCCCGGACCTGGGTCCGCTTGTCGCCCTTGAGGGTTTCCAGCAGCCGCGCGTGCAGCGCGTGGAACTCGGCGTGCTCGCCGTCCAGGCGGATGGCATACTGGATCAGGCCAAGGGCCCTTTCCGGGGCCTTGGCGTCCGCTGCCGCCTTGGCGTCCTTGAACCATTCTTCCGCGGTCTTGCTGGCCGCCGGCCTTGCCTCCGGCGCTGTGTCCAGCTGGATCTGCGGCATGGGCGGAGCGGGGGGCGCGGCCGGCGCGACCTCCCGGGCCGGCGTGTCCTTCAGCATGTTGTAGGCCTCGGCCAGCATGCGGAAACGCTGTTCCGCCTCCACCTTGGCCGCCCCGGTATACCGGTCTGGGTGCCATTTTTTCGCCATGCCGTGATAAGCGGCCTTGATCTCATCCGGCGAAGCGCCTGCGGGTAATTCCAAGACTTCGTATGGGTTCATAGGAGATCCATGGCGTACAAGATGATCAAATTATGGGGGGTGTGCCTTCTCCTGAGATACTACTCTAATTCCAAGCCAAGGATAATCCTACAGTGCATCACGGCTTTCTCCTGGGCGGCATTGATGCCACACTCTTATTTTGTGGCGGGAGCAGGGCATGGGCTCGGATCCTTTGACGGCTTGGCGGGAAGGGTTGGCGGCCGGCGACCTCTCCGCCGAATTCCTGGCGCTCGGCGCGCTGGAGCGCATGGACCGCCTGGAAGGCCGGCTCAACGCCATCGTCCACCGTGACCCGGAAGCCACCCTCCGGGCGGCCCGGGCCGCGGACGCGCGCCTGGCCCGGGGCGAGCGCGGCCCGATGCTGGGCATCCCGGTGGTGTTCAAGGACAACCTGCACTGGCGGGGCGCCCCGGTCGGCAACGGTTCCCGGATCATGGACGGCTACCGCGCCCCCTACGACGCCACCGTGGTGCGGCGGCTGCTGGAAGCCGGGGCGGTGCCCATGGCCAAGGCCAACATGGATGAATTCGCGATGGGTTCCAGCGGCGAGTACAGCGCCTTCGGCCCGACCCGCAACCCCTGGGATCCAAGCCGGGTGCCCGGCGGCAGTTCCTCCGGTTCGGTGGTGGCGGTGGCGGCCGGCTATGTCCCGTTCGCCCTGGGTTCGGATACCGGCGGCTCGGTCCGGCTGCCGGGCAGCTTCTGCAATGTCACCGCGCTCCGGCCGAGCTACGGCGTGTTGAGCCGCTACGGGGTGACCGCCATGGCCTCCTCCCTGGACCAGGTGGGACCGGTGGCGGGCAGCGCCCAGGATCTGGCTGCGGGGCTTTCGGTCATGGCCGGGGCCGATCCGCTGGATGCCACCAGCGTCCCCCTGCCCGATGCCGGCCGGCTGGCCGAGCTGCGCCCGGCCGAACTCAAGGGCCTGCGCATCGGCCTGCCCCGGGAGTACTTCGGCGCCGGCATCGAGCCGGGCGTGCGCGCCGCCCTGGACGGCGCACTGGCGGCCCTGGCCGGCCAGGGGGCGGAACTGGTGGACCTCAGCCTGCCCCACACCGGCTACGCCATCGACACCTATTACCTGATCAACACCTCCGAGGTCTCCAGCAACCTCGCCCGGTTCGACGGCATGCGCTACGGCGCCCGCAAGCCCTCGGACAACCTCCAGGACGTGGTCGCCGAGACCCGGGACCAGGGCTTCGGCCCCGAAGTCAAGCGCCGCATCCTGCTGGGCGCCTTCTGCCTTTCCAAGGGCTACTACGACGCCTTCTACCTCAAGGCGCTGAAGACCCGCACGCTGATCAGCCGGGATTTCCAGGAGGCCTTCGGCCGGGTCGACCTCCTGGCCACCCCGGTCAGCCCCGGCACCGCCTGGCCCCTGGGCGCCAAGCTGACCGACCCGCTGGCCATGTACCTGGCCGACGTGTTCACGGTCACCCCCGCCCTGGCCGCCCTTCCCGCCCTGTCCATCCCGGCCGGCTTCAGCGCAGGCCTGCCCGTGGGCCTCCAGCTGATCGGACCCTCCCGCCGGGAGGTCCACCTCCTGGAGGTGGCCCACGCCTTCCAGCAGATCACCAGGCATCACCGCAAGCTTCCACCCCTTTCCTAGGAGATCCAGCCAATGGCCTTCGACGTCGTCATGCCGCAAATGGGGGAATCCATCACCGAGGCCACGATCCTCAAGTGGCACCGCAAGGTCGGGGAGGCCATCGGCAAGGACGAAACCCTCTACGAGATCTCCACCGACAAGGTCGACGCGGAAATCCCCGCGCCGATCAAAGGCACCGTGCTGGAGATCCTGGTGGAGGCCAACGCCACGGTGCCGGTGGGCACGGTGGTGGCCCGGATCGGCGAAGCGGACGAAAAGCCCGCCGGAGCTTCCGCCCCGGCCCCGGCCCCGGCCCCGGCCAAGGCCCAGGAGGCGCCCGCGCAGGCCGCCGCCAAGCCGGCCGGAGATTCGCTGGAGGAGCGCCTCATGACCCGCTCCAGCCCGCTGGTGCGGCGCATGGCGGAAGAGCAGGGGATCGATCTGGCCACGGTCAAAGGCAGCGGCCTCATGGGCCGGGTGACCAAGGAGGACATGGAAGCCCACCTGGCCGGCCGGCGCGCAGCGGCCCCCGCGCGCCCCGCTGCTCCGGCCCCGGCTCCGGCTCCGGCTCCGGCCCAGCCCGCCAGCGCGCCGGGAGACCGGGTCAGGGTCGAACCCATGAGCCGCATGCGCAGGCTGATCAGCGAGAACATGAGCCACTCCAAGCACACCAGCGCCCATGTCTACACCGTGTTCGAGATGGACATGAGCAACGTGTCCCGGCTGCGCAACCGGCATCGCCGCGAATTCGAACAGGCCTACGACACCAAGCTCAGCTTCATGCCCTTCACCCTGATGGCCGTGGCCAAGGCCCTGCGGGCCTTCCCCGTGGTCAACGCCTCCCTGGATGGGGACAACATCATCTATAAGCTTGACATCAACATGGGCGTCGCGGTGGCCCTGGATTGGGGCCTGATCGTGCCGGTGATCAAGAACGCCGACCAGCTCAACCTGGCCGGGCTGGCCCGCGCGGTGGCCGACCTGGCCGGCCGCGCCCGCTCCAAGCAGCTCAAGCCCGAGGAGATCCAGGACGGCACCTTCACCATCACCAACCCCGGGTCGTTCGGCGAGACCTTCGGGCTGCCGGTCATCAACCAGCCCCAGGTGGCCATCATGGGCATGGGCGCGGTGAAGAAGCGCGCCGTGGTCATCACCGACGCCGACGGCCAGGACGCCATCGCCATCCGCGAGACCATGTTCAGCGGCCTGAGTTTCGATCACCGCCTCATCGACGGCGCCACCGCCGATAGGTTCATGGCGGCGGTGAAGAAGGAACTGGAGACCTCCAGTTTCGGGCTGGAGTAAAAGCTCAGGGGCGCCCACCGAAGGTGGGCGCCCCTGATTGCCGATCGGCCAGGACTACTTCTTGATGAACTTCTTGCCTTCGTCGTTCAGCTTGGGGTCGGCCTTGGTGAGGCCCTTGACATCGGTGTGGCACTCGGTGCACTTGGCCTTCTTGGCTTCCTTCTGGATGGCGGGGGTGGCCATGGCCAGGGGGGCCACGACGAACAGCAGGGTGGCGGCGAGGATGGTGGAACGCTTCATGTGGAACCTCCAGGGTTACGGTAGGGAGATAGTACAAGAAGAAGATCTCTTTGTCATTAATATAGTTTATTAATCCAACATTCCTTCCACGAGCACCGGGTCGCTCTGCTCCTGGAGGTGGGCGGTGCCGGAGAAGTCCATGACATGGCCCGAGCGCCTGGCCTTGGTTTCCAGGTAGAACCGGTTGTGCGGGTTGGGCGGCAGCAGGTGCGGCAGCCGGCTGCTCACCTTCACGCCATACTTGGTCAACTGGTTGACCTTGTCGGGATTGTTGGTCATCAGCCGGACCGAGCCGATGCCCAGGCTCAGCAGCATGTGCGACGCCACGGCGTAGTCCCGCTCGTCGTCCCGGAAACCCAGGGCCAGGTTGGCTTCCACCGTATCCAGCCCCCGGTCCTGCAGGGCATAGGCGCGGATCTTGTTGGCCAGGCCGATGCCGCGGCCCTCCTGGCGCAAGTACAGCACCACCCCGCGTTCCAGCTCGCCGATGCGCATCAGGGCGGTCTCCAGCTGGTCCCGGCAGTCGCAGCGCAGGGAACCCAGCACATCGCCGGTCAGGCACTCGGAATGCACCCGGGTAGGCACGTCCTCGGCGCCCACCACATCGCCGTGGACGATGGCGAGGTGGTCCTTCTGGTCCCGGTTGTTCCAGAACGCGACCACCCGGAAATCGCCGAACCGGCTGGGCAGCTTGGCCACCGCGACGATGCGCACGCAAACCCGCTCCGGGCCCAGGCCCGGGCATTCGTGCTCGCGGTCGCGCTCCACCAGGTCGTTCAGCTTGGCATCCATACTGTTGTTCATGCTTTCTCCTTCATCGCTTGCGCCAGCCGGGTCCCGGACAGCCACGCGGCCTGGAGGCCGCCCCCGGCGGCGAACACGTCGCCGGCCAGCCCCAGGGTCTGGCCCTGGGCCAGGGCGACCTGGACCGGGCCGGCCAGTTCGCAGGAGCGGTCCACCCGGGCGTGGCGCCAGCGGTGCGGGTAGGTCCACAGCGGCTTGAGCGCCCAGGGGCCGACCACCAGGCCGGCCTCCTCGATCAGTTCCGGCGACCACTCCACCATGGGCTGTTCCAGCCGGGTCCGGGACCACCTGGGCCGGGCCTGGCAGACCAGGGTGAGGAAGCGCGGATCCCGGCGCTTGGCCGAATCCTGGGCGATCAGCTGCAGGGCCTCGGAGGCGTCGGGGTAGAGCAGATCCCAGGGGAGGTCCTGGGAGCCCGCCGGATAGCCGGCGATCACCGTCAGGCACGGCACGCTGAAGAACATGCCCAGCAGCGCGTGCACGCTGGCGAGTTCGGGGATGGGCGGCAGGGTGTCCAGCAGGGCCCGGGTCTCCTCCAGGGCCAGGGCGAGCACCAGGTCCCGCCCCCGGAACACCGTGCCATCCTGGGCGGTGACCTCGAAGCCGGCGTCCACCGGCTGGATGCGCGCCACGGTGGTCTGGTTGTGCACCTCCAGCCCCGTGGCCAGGTGCTTGGCGAAGGCGTTCATGCCTTCGGCGAAGGTGAACCGGCGGGTGAAATCATCCAGCGCGCCCGGCTGGCACGGCGGCCCGTTGCCCACCACCCGCGCCGGCCAGCCTTCCAGCACGGTGACCCCGGGCACCTCCTCCAGGGCGGCCAGGAAGGCCGGCTCATGGCCATGGAAGAACATCGGGCCCACATCCACCGGCTGGCCCTCGAAGCGCCGGGTGGCACAGCGCCCGCCCAGCCCGCGGGCCCGTTCCAGCACAACCACCGAGCGTCCGTCCCGCTGCAGCCCGCGGGCGCACGCCAGCCCCGCGATGCCCGCTCCGACGACAACCGTGTCCTGTGGCATCCAGCCTCCAAGTCAGCGATGAGAGGCCGCAAACGGGACCTCGGGAAGATCCTTTGGGCGAAGTCTATCCAGAAAGCTCTGGTCATGGAATAAGGATGGTCAATGATATGCACTTATGAGGGAAGGGCGCGGAACAGGGCGAGCACGGCCAGATCGCCCGCCCCGGCCCGCGCCAGGGCCTGGGCGCAGCGCAGCAGGGTGGTGCCGGTGGTCCAGACGTCGTCCACCAGCAGGACCGTTTCCCCGTGCAGCTGGCGCCCCGGGCGCAGGCTCACGGCCGAGGCGGGCAGGCGCCGCCGGCACCCTTCGCTGAGGCCCGCCTGGGCCGAGCTGAACCAGGCCTTGCGCAGCAGGGCGCGGAACGGCTTGCCCAGCCGGCACGCGAACAGGGCCGCGGCCTCCTCCGCCAGGTCAAAGCCGCGGCCCCAGCGCCGCGGCAGGGAGGTGGGGGCGCAGCACACCAGGTCCGCCGCGCCGGCGAAGTCCGGCAGGGGGGCCCGCCGGGCCCGCTCCAGGAGGGCCGCCTTCCAGCCCAGTTCGCCCCGCTTGATGCCCGGCACCAGGAGCGCGCCCAGGGCCGGGCGGCCGCTCCGGTAGTTCCAGAGCGCGTCCCCCCGGCTCCAGGCCACCGGCTCCGGGCAGGCCGGGGCCCCGCCGTGGGGCAGCGCGCAGCGCGGGCAGCGTTCTTCGGGCAGCGGCACCAGCCCCGACCAGCACCGGCCGCAAAGCCCCGCCCTCGGCTCGGTCAGGGGCCCCAGGCAGCCCCGGCAGCGGATCACTCCGTGTCCTCCGCCTCGACCGGCTCGAACCGGGCGCCGCATTCCAGCCGAAGCCGGCTATGCCTCCGGCCATAGATGAAGTAGATGCAGAGACCGGCGATCAGCCAAAGCACCAGGCGAATCCAGGTATCCCGATCCAGCCCGGACATCACCCACAGACTGGAAGCCGCGCCGGCGCCACCCACCAGCCAGGGCAACGGCACCTTGAACGGGCGCGGCAGCGCAGGACTGGTGCGCCGCAGGATGGGCACGCCGAGGCAGACCAGGGTGAAGGCCAGCAGGGTGCCGATGGACACCAGCTTGCCCACCAGGCTGATGGGCATGAGGCCCCCGCAGACCGCCACGAACCCGCCGGTGAGCAGGGTGGCGGCATGGGGGGTCCGGTGCCGGCGGTGCAGGTTGCCGAACCAGGGCAGCAGCCCGTCCTTGGCCATGGCGAAGAAGATCCGGGTCTGGCCCAGCATCAGCACGAGGATCACCGAGGTGAGGCCCGCCAAGGCGCCGAGCTTGACCAGGAAGGTGAAGCCCTTCTGGGCCATGGGGCTCCAGTGGCGCAGCGCGACGATCTGGTCGATGCCCACGGCGATCGGGTCGGATACGCCCAGCAGCTTGTAGGAGACCACCCCGGTGAGGGTGAGGGCCACCAGGACGTACAGCAGGGTGCAGGCCAGCAGCGAGGCCAGGATGCTGATGGGCAGGTCCCGCCTGGGGTTCCTGGCCTCCTGGGCGGTGGTGCTGACGGCGTCGAACCCGATGTAGGCGAAGAACACCACCCCCGCCCCGGTGAGCACGCCGCCGCGCATCCAGCCGAACCGCTCCACCTGGCGGCCCGCCTCCTGCACCACGGTCCTGGCCGGCACGAGGCTGGCGAGCCCGTGGACCGAGGGGTCCGCGTGCAGGTTCGCCCAGGAGATGACCCCGATTCCCAGCAGGATGAACATGGCCACGATGGCCAGCTTGAGCACCACGACGCAGCTGTTCACCCAGGCGCTCTGCCGGATCCCCCGGTAGAGCACGGCGGCCATCAGCAGCACAACCAGGGACGCCGGCAAGTTCCACAGCCCGGCGGCCTGGGCCCCCGAGGCGAGCGTCACCGTTTCCCAGGGCCCCTTGCACAGGCGCAGCGCCGTGTCGGGCAGGCTGATGCCCAGGCTCCGGTGCAGCAGGGAGTACAGGTAGCCGGACCAGCCGTTGGCGACGGTAACTGCGCCGAAGGCGTACTCGAGCACCAGGTCCCAGCCGATGATCCAGGCGACGAACTCGCCCATGGTGGCGTAGGAATAGGCATAGGCCGAGCCCGAGACCGGGATCATGGCGGCCATCTCGGCGTAGCACAGCCCCGCCAGGGCGCACAGGACGCCGCCCAGGATGAAGCTGTAGACGATGGCCGGACCGGCGTAGCCGGCCGCGGCCTCGCCGGTGAGGGTGAAGATCCCGGCGCCGATGATGGCGCCGATGCCCAGCATGGTGAGGTCGAACGCCCCCAGGGAGCGGTTCAGCCCGGTTCCGGGCGCCGGATGCTCGGCATCCCGGATCAGTCTTGACAGGTCCTTCTTCAATAAAAGGCCATTCATGCCCGCTCCTGGGCAAAGGAGCCCCGGGCCTTTGGCCAGGGTGGAAGGCTCCTCCGCATGAAAGCCTTCGATGCTCTCCGGCGCCCGCCGATGACAAAGCGCCCGGTGACCAGCCCGACTTGGACGAGCGCCATCCGGCCCGCCGTCCACTAGAACTGCTGATATGCCGAACCCTGCCCTGGGTCGATCGGGTGAAAAAATAACGTAACTTTTTCAAGAAAAGGCTTCAGGTCCGGGCGGACAAACCATGGGCCGGGCTTGCCACGGCACTCAGGGCGACGACTTAGGGCTGCTTCTTCCGATCTGACCCGGTTCATCGCGCCCCGATGCATGGGGCCCGGCTTGCTTACATCCTAGCGCGAAAAGGCGTTCCGCGGGGGCCGAAGGTGCGGCGGCCGGCCGGGCCGTAAACCGCTTTGTCGATAAATTCTTTAAATCCCATGGGGTTTCCCGAGGGGCAAAAAATTCCCACGGAGTTCCCCTTGACGCCCCTACATCTTGGGGTGATCCTTTCACTCCAGCACAACCCATAGACGTCCAGGGCTCAGGCATAGGGCGTATGGGGTGTTGTGCCGCCAGGCGACCGTAGCCATCGTTTTTTTGAGGGAACCATGAAGATAACCCGCTTCTTTACCAAATCCGGCAGCGACCCTCTCGCGGGCATCCCCTTCGTCGCCCGCACCAGCCGGATCACGAAGCTGGACGGCACCGTCGTGTTCGAGTTGAAGGACGTGATGGTGCCGGAAAGCTGGTCCCAGGTGGCGGTGGACATCCTGGCCCAGAAGTATTTCCGCCGCAAGGGCATCGACCTGGCTGGCGGCGGCGAGCACGACGCCCGCCAGGTGTTCCACCGGCTGGCCGGGTGCTGGCGCCACTGGGGCGAGCGGCACGGCTACTTCAATGACACCGAGGATGCCCAGATCTTCTATGACGAACTCGTGTACATGCTGGCCAACCAGATGTGCGCGCCCAACAGCCCGCAATGGTTCAACACCGGCCTGCACTTCGCCTACGGCATCTCCGGCCCGGCCCAGGGCCACAGCTTCGTCAACCCGGAGACCGGCAAGCTGGAGCGTTCCACCTCCGCCTACGAGCGCCCCCAGCCGCATGCCTGCTTCATCCAGAGCGTCGAGGACGATCTGGTGAACCCGGGCGGGATCATGGACCTGTGGACCCGGGAAGCCCGCATCTTCAAGTACGGCAGCGGGACCGGCACCAATTTCTCCAAGGTGCGGGGCGCCGAGGAGGCGCTGTCCGGCGGTGGCCGCTCCTCCGGGCTCATGTCCTTCCTGGCGGTGGGGGACCGGGCGGCGGGCGCCATCAAGTCCGGCGGCACCACCCGCCGGGCGGCCAAGATGGTGTGCCTGGACCTGGACCACCCGGACATCGAGGCCTTCATCGACTGGAAGGTGACCGAGGAGCGCAAGGTGGCCATGCTGGCCGCCGGCAGCCTGGTGCTGAACAAGCACTGGAACGCCATGTGCGAGGCGGTGGAAGGCTCCACCACCCGGGACAGCAACCCCAAGACCAACGAGAAGCTGCGCAAGGCCCTGGCGCGGGCCAAGGGCGCGGGGGTGGCCTCGGCCTTCCTGGCCCAGTCGCTGAGCCGGCTCAGCCAGGGCGATTTCGCCCGGGACCTGAAGCACTACGACACCACCTGGGACGGCGAAGGCTACGCCACCGTCGGCGGCATGAATTCCAACAACTCCATCCGGGTGCCGGATTCCTTCATGCGCGCCCTCGAGAAGGACGGGTCCTGGTACCTGGAGCGCCGCACCGACGGCAAGCTGCACAAGACCGTCAAGGCGCGCGACCTGTGGGACAAGATCAACCGGGCGGCCTGGGCCTGCGCCGACCCCGGCGTCCAGTTCGACACCACCATCAACGACTGGCACACCTGCCCCGCCGACGGCCCGATCAACGCCAGCAACCCCTGCTCCGAGTACATGTTCCTGGACGATACCGCCTGCAACCTGGCCTCCCTGAACCTGTGCGCCTTCCTCACTCCGGACGGCGGCTTCGACCTGGCCGGCTACCGCCACGCCATCCGGCTCTGGACCGTGGTGCTGGAGATCTCGGTGCTCATGGCCCAGTTCCCCTCGGAGCGGATCGCCGAGCTGTCCTACGAGTTCCGCACCCTGGGCCTGGGCTACGCCAACCTGGGCTCCATGCTCATGCGCCTGGGCATCCCCTACGACAGCGAGACCGGCACCCAGTGGTGCGCCGCCCTCACCGCCATCCTCACCGGCGACGCCTACGCCGCCAGCGCCGAGATGGCCTCCGAACTGGGGCCGTTCCCCGGCTACCCGCGCAACCGCGAGGCGATGCTGCGGGTCATCCGCAATCACCGCAGGGCGGCCTACGGCGCGCCGGCCGCGGAGTACGAGGGGCTGTCCATCGTGCCCCAGGGCCTGCGCGGCACCGGCGTGCCCAAATCCATGCTGGAAGCCGCCCGGGAAGCCTGGGACCGGGCCCTGGCCCTGGGTGACCAGCACGGCTTCCGCAACGCCCAGGTGACGGTGCTGGCGCCCACGGGCACCATCGGCCTGCTCATGGACTGCGACACCACCGGCGTGGAACCCGATTTCGCCCTGGTGAAGTTCAAGAAGCTGGCCGGCGGCGGCTACTTCAAGCTGGTCAACCGGGCCATTCCCGAAGCCCTGATGCGCCTGGGCTACGACCCCGGCCAGATCAAGGACATCGAACGCTACGTGGTGGGCTGGCTGGAGATCACCGACCAGACGCCGGGCATCCCGCGCTCCCGGTTCCTGGCCCAGGGCTGGACCGCCAAGGAGCTCGAGGACCTGGAGCAGAAGCTGCCCACCGCCTTCGACCCCTCCTACGTGGCGCCGGTGGAGCGGCTCCGGACCGAGTTCGGCGAGGAGGCCACCACGGTGTTCCTGGACGCCCTGGCCGGCTCCATGACCATGGAAGGGGCGCCCCACCTGGACCCGGAGCACCAGGCGATCTTCGACTGCGCCAACGCCTGCGGGCGCAAAGGCAAGCGCTTCATCGCGCCCATGGGCCACATCCGCATGATGGGCGCGGCCCAGCCGTTCCTCAGCGGCGCCATCAGCAAGACCATCAATCTGCCGGCCCAGGCCACCGTCGCGGAGATCGGGGAAATCTACAAGGCTTCCTGGCAGTACATGATCAAGGCCGTGGCGCTCTACCGGGACGGCAGCAAGATGAGCCAGGCCATGGCCACCAACCTGGACCTGCTGGAAGGCATCGACACCCTGCTGGACGACGAAGCGCCCAAGGTGGAGAAGGTCCAGGTGGTGGCCCAGAACCTGGTGCGCACCTACCGCAAGAAGCTGCCGAACCGCCGGGGCGGCTACACCCAGGCGGCCAACATCGGCGGCACCAAGCTCTACCTGCGCACCGGGGAATACGAGGACGGCACCCTCGGCGAGATCTTCCTGGACATCCACCGGGAGGGGGCCGGCTTCCGGGCCGTGCTGAACTGCTTCGCCATCGCCGTCTCCATGGGCCTGCAGCACGGCGTGCCGCTGGAGGAGTTCTGCGAGGCGTTCCTGTTCACCCGGTTCGAGCCCAACGGCATGGTCCAGGGCAGCGACACGGTGAAGTTCTCCACCAGCCTCATCGACTTCGTGTTCCGCGAGCTGGCCATCAGCTACCTGGGCCGGTTCGAGCTGGCCCAGGTGGAACCGGAGCAGCTCATGCGGCTCACCGGCGGCAACAAGAAGCCGGAAAGCCAGGGCCAGTCCCTGGCGCCCCTGGCCACCGGCGGCATGACCCCCCTGTTCCCCGAAGGCGAAACCGCCTCGGTGGTCCAGGCGCCCAGTCCGGCCCTGGCCATCCCCGGCCACGGCCACGCGGCCCAGCCGGCCGGCACGTCCCAGAACGCCTTCACCACCGCCCGGCAGAAGGGCTACACCGGGGACCCCTGCCCCGAGTGCGGCCACCTCACCATGGTGCGCAACGGCGCCTGCCTGAAGTGCCAGACCTGCGGCGCCACCACCGGCTGCAGCTGATGCGCCGCGGGGGGACCGCGCGCGAGCCGAATTCGCCCTCCGTCCCCCCGCAGCCCCACTTCATGACCGGGCGGAGCCCGGCCATGAAGTCTGGATTATTTTATAGGGTTTCCCAGGGGAACTTGTAGGCCATGCCATACCAGCCGCGCAGGGTCTCCATGTCCTTGCGCAGCGCCGCGGGCACCGGGCAGCCGCGGGTCTTGCGGTACTCCCAGGCCAGGTATTCCTTTTCCCCGGCGGTGTAGATGCGCTCCTCGCCGGGCGCCTTGCGGCTGGCCCGCAGCTCGCGCATGATCTCGCCGCTGGTCTTCTTGAAACGGTCCAGCTCGGTGAACTCGGCCACGTCGATGGCCAGGAAGAAGTGGCCCAGCGGATACGGGATCTTCTTGCCGTCATGGTCGAAGCCGTTGAGCATCTTGAGGTAGGCGCCGTCCTGCAGGGCGGCGCAAAGCACCTCCACCACGGTGGCGTAGCCGTAGCCCTTGTAGCCGGCGCCCTCCTCGCCCAGCCCGCCCAGGGGGGTGAGGGCGGCCTTGTCCTTGGTGAGGTCGATCAGCACCTGGGCCGTGTCGGTGCGGTTGTTGCCCTCCAGGTCGATCACCCAGCCCGGAGGCAGCTGCTTGCCCATGCGCGCATAGGATTCGATCTTGCCGCGCTGGGTGACGGAGGTGGCGCAGTCCAGGATGAAGGGGAACGCTTCGTCGGTGGGCAGGCCGATGGTGAGCGGGTTGGTGCCCAGCATGTTCTCCACCCCCAGGGTGGGGGCGATGGACGGCCGGGCGTTGGTGCCGGTGATGCCGATCATGCCGGCCTGGGTGGCCATCAGCGCGTAGTATCCGGCGATGCCGTAGTGGGTGGAGTTGCGCACCGCGGTCATGCCCAGGCCATGGGCCTTGGCCTTGGCGATGGCCAAGTCCATGGCCTGCTTGGCCACCACGTGGCCCATGCCGTTGTGCCCGTCCAGGACCGCCGTGGTCTTGCGCTCCCGGACGATCTCCACCTGGGTGACCGGGTTGAGGATGCCATCCCGGATCCGGTCGATGTAGATCGGCTTGAGCCGGCCGATGCCGTGGGAATCGATGCCGCGCTTGTCGGATTCGATGAGCACTTCGCTGACGGTCTTGGCGTCTGCTGCCGGCACGCCCGCTGCGAGCAACGCATCCATCATGAATTTCTCAAGATATGCGAACTCAAGCCAAGCACAATCTTTGTACTGCTTATCAAAGGTCTCGTACAGTTTCATGAGCGGATCCTTTTTTGTATGGGTTGATCCATCCTCTCGCTTTTGCCTTCGGGGCTCAAGGGCCGGCCGATGTTTGCAACATTTTTCACCCATCGACCGATTGGGCCCGCCGGACCAGGTCCCGGTGGGCACCCTGGCGCTCCCGCGGGACCGATTGAAGCTGCCCAGAAAAAACCTTCAGCATTTTGCATTGTTCATCACGGGCACCGGGATCGGCTCAGATCATTGGAAATGGTGACCCGGCCCGCCGGGAATCTGTTATTTCCATGAGAGTTCACTTGGGATGCCCCGCAACCCGTGGCAAACTCCTTTACCAGACCATGCACCGGCGCGGAGCCTCCCTTGCCCATGACGAATGCCATCACCATCTTCACCACCTGCGGCAGCGAAGAAACGGCCCTGACGATCGCAGCCGCCGTGGTCGACCAGGGCTACGCCGCCTGCGTGAATATCTTCCCGGCTATAAAAAGTTATTACTACTACAAGGGCGGAACCCACCTCGACGAAGAAGTCATGTTGATGATCAAGACCACCCGCGATCATTTCGCCACCGTCTCCCAGGTCATCACCGAACTGCACACCTATGAAGTTCCCGAGATCCTGATGCTCCCGGTCGAGGCCTGCTCCGACGGCTACCTCGAGTGGATCGAACGTGCGGTGTCCCGGGAAGCCTGATCCCCATCGTTCTTTTGAGCTCCTTAGGAGGCCATCATGGAAATTTCCCTGAGCGGCGAATTTTTAGGCGTCGTTGAACAGGCGGCCATCGCCTGCGCCCGGAGCATCGGCAACGGCGATCGGAAGGGCAGCGATCGCCTGGCGGTGGAGTCCATGCGCCAGACCATGGAAGACCTCCCCATCGACGGCACCATCGTCATCGGCGAAGGCGAGCGCGATGAAGCACCCATGCTCTATGTGGGGGAGAAGGTTGGCCGGGGCGCGGGCCACCCGGCCATCGACATCGCCGTGGACCCCCTGGAAGGCACCAACCTCTGCGCCACCGGCGCCAACAACGCCATCACCGTGCTGGCGGCCTCGGAACGGGGCGGCCTGCTGCACGCGCCCGACCTGTACATGCAGAAGCTCTGCGTGGGGCCGTCCGCCAAGGGCAAGGTGCACCTGGACGCCAGCCCGGCGGAGAACCTGAAGATCATCGCCAGCGCCCTGCGCCGGTCGGTGGGCGAGATCACCGTGGTGGTCCTGGACCGGCCGCGCCATGACGATCTGATCGAGGCCATCCGCACCGCCGGCGCCCGGATCCACCTGATCGGCGACGGCGACCTGTCCGCCGCCATTTCCGCCGCGGTTTCCGGCACCGGCGTGCACGCGGTGATGGGCATCGGCGGGGCGCCCGAGGGCGTGCTTTCGGCCGCGGCGCTCAAGTGCCTGGGCGGTGAGATCCAGGGCCGGCTGATCGTCGACACCAACACCGCCTCCCGGGAAAAAGCCGAAGCCATGGGCGTGGACTTCAACCGCATCTACCGGACCGACGACCTGGCCCCCGGCGAGCACATCATCTTCGCCGCCTGCGGCGTCACCCAGGGCAGCCTGCTGGGCGGCGTGCACATGTTCGGCGACGGCATGCGCACCTCCTCGCTCATCCTGAACCGCCAGCCGCGCCGGGTGCGCTTCATCGACACCGTCCACGTGAACGAAGGCGAAGGCATCACGGTCCGGTTCTAGCTTATTTGGCGAGGGCGCTGGCGAACACGAAGGTCACCTGGCCCTGGGCGGCGGGGATCAGCTGTTCCAGGGCGGCCACCGTTTCCGGGTAGATGTGGCCGATGACCAGCACCTGGCCCTGGGCCTTGGCCATGGACAAGGTCCTTTGCCATTGCCTGGCGATGGCGGCGGGGTCCTTGTCGTCGTCCAGGAACACCTTGCGCTGGACCGTGGGAACGGCCAGGTCCCTGGCCACGTCGAAGGCCACCGAGTCCTTTTCGGTCCGGCTGTCCACGAAGAAGCAATGCCGGGTCTTGATCTCCTCCAGCACCCAGGTCATCCGGGCCTGGTCGGGGGTGATCCGCGAGCCCATGTGGTTGTTGACCCCTTTGCGGAACGGGATGTCGGCCATCGCCTTGCGCACCCGGTCGCGCACCTGGGCTTCGGTAAGGTCGAACATGACCGCATTGGGCCCCGGGTCCTTGCCAGGCCCGGGATAGCCCCTGGGCTCCATGGGCAGGTGCAGCATCACTTCCTTGCCCCGGCCGTGGGCGATCTCGGCGCTCTGGTGGGTGAACTCCTGGTAGGGCAGCACCGCCACGTCGAACGGGACAGGCTGGGCGCAAAGCCGCGTCACCAGCTCCGGAGGGGCGTAGCCCAGGTCGTCGATCACCAGGGCCACCCTGGGCAGGGCCGAAGGCTTTTCCGGCTTTTCCGGCTTGGCGGGCTCGGGCATGGGCACCGGTTCGGCGACCGGCGGCGCGGGCCTGGGCCGCTCCTTCCGGGGCGGCGCGGGCTGAACCGGGGCGGGCTGCTCCTCCCCGGGCAGCCGGCCCTTGCGGCCCTTGCAGCCCTGGTAGCTCAGCAACGCGCCCAGGCCGATGCCCAGGATGAACATGAGGATGGCCCAGCCGGCCAGCTTCGGGGTCGAAGTGCGGCGGGTTTGGCGGCCGGCCATGGATCAGGCCGCGATCTTGGGCTTGGTCTTGGCCCCCAGGATTTCCAGGATCTTGGGCAGCGGGTCGTCCTCGGCCGTGGTGCCCTGGACGGCGTGGTCGTCGGGCCGGACGGCCTTGAGGATGTAGTCGGGCAGGACGCCGTAGCCGAGCGTTTCAGGCTTCGGCGCGGCCTGGCCCTTGACCGCGTCCTGCGGCTTGAGCGCCTCGGGCTTTTCCGCGCCCGCGCCCAGGTACTCGCCGCCGGCGCCCAGCCAGCGCTTGTTCACCACTTCAGCCGCCCCGCCCTGCTTGAGCAGGAAGCGGGTGCGTTCCACGCCCAGACCGTAGCTGCGCTCCCCGAACACCGGCACCGCCTGCTTCTTCAAGGCCGAGGAGAGGGCTTCGGCGGGGCCCAGGGTGTAGCTGCCCTGGAGCACGGCGACCTGGGCGAAGGGAGGCAGGTTGGCCGGAATGACGGAAAGGGCCGTGGGCGGCTGGCCGGTTTCCTGGATCGTGGCCAGCGGGCCGTTGCCCACGAACAGGCCGGCCACCAGGGCGGCTTCCGGCAGGACGCCGCCGGCGCATTGCCGGAGGTCCAGGATGAGCGGCAGCTTGTGGTCCAGACCCGCGAGGGCGGCCTTGATCTCGTTCGCCCGGCCCGGGGTGAGGTCGGCCAGGGCCAGCACGGTGGCGTGCGGGTCCTTGCGCAGGGTGATGGGCGGCGGCAGGATCCGCTCGCGCTTCACGGTGACCTGCTTCAGGTCGCCGTTGGCGGCCGCATAGCGCAGCAGGCTGAGGTCGGAGCCCACGGGACCGCGCAGCCGGCGTTCCAGGGTCCAGGCGCTCATGGGCCCGATGGATTCGCCATTCAGCTTGCGCACCATGTCGCTCACCATGAAGCCGGCCCTGGCCGCGGGGCTGCCGGGCACCACCGCCACCACCTGGGCGTAGATCTGCCGCTTCACCACGGTGATGCCGATGCCGGCAGGCCCGGGATCGGCCAGGTGCAGGTCCTCGGGGGACAGATAGGAATTCAGCGGGTGGGCCCGTTCCAGGACGCCCTGGATGCCGCCGTTGATCACCTTTTCCATGTCCGGCTTGTCCACATAGTTGTCCCGCACCAGGTTGAGCACGTCCTGGATATCGGAAAGCCCCGCCAGGGGGTCCTGGGCGGCGACCTGGGCGGTGGCCCTGGGCGAATCGTGGACCGGCTGGAACATCACCGGGTAGGTGAACGCGGCCACCAGGGGAAGGGTCAGAAGGGAAAGCCAGGAGCGCTGGTGCATGCCCATAGTGTAGGCCATCCGGTGCTAGGAAGAACAATGCAATTACGCCTTCATGCAGCTGGCCAGATCCTCCAGGCAAAGCGCGACGGCGCGGTTGGCTTCCGGCCGCGCCAAGGCGGCCAGCAGGGCGGGATCGGCCATGAGCCGGGCCGCCCCGGCCTGCAGTTCCGCGGCCAGGCCCGGCCCCTGCGGCAGCATCAGCGCCCGGCCCTCGGCGACCATGGCCTGGGCGTTCATGACCTGGTGATTGCCGGCGCTGCCCGGCATGGGCACCATCAGGGCCGGCCGGCCGCAGGCCTTGAGTTCCGCGCAGGTGCTGGCGCCCGACCGGGTCAGCACCAGGCTGGCGGCTTCCAGCTCCCGGTCCATGCCCTCCAGGAAGGGCGCGACCCGGTGCCGGGGATGCAGCCCGGCCCCGGCCAGGGCCTGGTACTCGGCCGGGCCAGTCTGGTGCAGGATGTCCCACTGGGGAAACCGGTCCAGCAGCGCCGGCGCCACCGCCAGCAGCGCCGCGTTGAGCGCCCGGGCGCCGCCGCTGCCGCCCAGCACCAGCAGGCGCCGCGGCGGCTGCAGGCCTTCCAGGGGGCTGAATGCGCGCAGGAAGGCGGCCCGTACCGGGGTTCCGGCCAGGACGCAGCGGGCCCCGGGCAGGTGGGCGCGGGCAGCGTCCATGCCGCACCACACCCCGGCCGCGCCGGGGGCCAGGTACTTCACCAGGAGGCCCGGCTGGGCGTTGGATTCATGCAGGAAGAAGGGGATGCCCAGGGCCCGGGCCGCCAGCAGGGCCGGCGCCGAGCCGTAGCCGCCGGTGGCCAGCACCGCCCACGGCCGCTGGCGCCGCCAGATGGCCTTGAGGCTGGCCCGGGCCCGGGCCAGCTTCAGGGCGGCCCGGAGCATGCGCCACGGGGAGCGCCCGACGAATCCTTCCACGTCCAGCAGCAGGTGCGGCCAGGGGCTCCGCGGCAGCAGCCGGCCTTCGATGCCGCGCTTGGCGCCGACGAAGGCCACGGGCCGTCCGGGCCACATGCTCTTTGCCCCTTCCGCCAGGGCCACGGCGGGGAAATAATGCCCCCCCGTGCCACCCCCGGTGACCACCAGACTTCCGGCAAACATGTGCTCGTCCATGCCTTCAATCCTACCAATCCTTTGCGGACAGACGGGTTTTCCGAGGCTAGAATCGAGATCGATACCGCGCCGGAAGGGCGCTCTTCCTTTTTACACCGGAGAGTTCATGAAGATTCTTGTCGCCCTGAAGCAGGTGCCCGACACCGAGACCAAGATCAAGCTGGGCCCGGATGGCAAATCCCTGGATCTCGGGGACGTGAAGTGGATCACCAGCCCCTATGACGAGTACGCCCTGGAGGAGGCCCTGCGCCTGAAGGAGTCCCGCGAGGCGGAAGTGACCGCGGTCTCGGTGGGCAACGACAAGGCCAAGGCGGTGCTGCAGGGCGCCCTGGCCCTGGGTGTGCAGAACGCGGTCCTGGTGAAGTCCGAGCAGACCGGCGACCCCATGGCCATCGCCCGCGCCCTGGCCGGCTATGCCAAGGACCGGGGCTTCGATCTGATCTTCCTTGGCAACAAGGGCTTCGGCGGCGACAACGCCTCGGTCGGGCCCATGCTCGCCGAGCTGCTGGGCATCGCCCAGGCCAACGTCGTCACCAAGCTGGAAATCCTGGAGGGGGCCTTCCGCGCCGAGCGCGAGGGCGACGCCGGCACCGAGATCCTCGAAGGCAGCCTGCCGGCGGTGATCACCGCCCAGCGCGGGCTGAACGAGCCGCGCTACGCCAACCTCAAGGGCATCATGGCCGCCAAGAAGAAGACCATCGAGGAAGTGCCGGCCGTTGACGCGGCGTGCCTGGTGGAGGTGGTCGCCCTGGCCCTGCCCCCGGCCCGGCCCGAAGGCCGCAAGCTCGAAGGCGACCCCGCCGCCCAGGCCGCCGCCCTGCTCGGGCTGCTGCGGGATGAGGCCAAGGTGCTGTGAAGTCCTGCCGATCCGCGTTCCTGACACCTGTGAAGCCCATGCCAACAAAGAGGTCGAAATGATTCTGGTTTTTTGTGAATTGAAGGACGGCAGTGTCCGCAAGCCTTCCCTGGAAGCCCTGTCCGAAGCGCGCCGGCTGGCCGATGGCGCCGGCCTGACCGTGGGCGCCCTGTTCGTGGGCGCCACATGCGCCGGCGCCGAGGCCGCCGCCCAGTACG
>Ga0181535_10001999_pt1 | contig 25523 bp, 19 predicted proteins | sample PEATcosm2014_Bin_44_FD_119774 | JGI IMG/M metagenome (GOLD analysis project Ga0181535, IMG submission 119774) | Peatland microbial communities from MTU Mesocosm Facility, Houghton, MI, USA - PEATcosm2014_Bin17_30_metaG | ecosystem: Environmental > Terrestrial > Soil > Wetlands > Peat | place...
GGGAATCTCGGTGGGCTATCTCGGTTTCCTGATCACGGCCATGTGCCAAGACTATTATCCACGAGTTTCGGCCGCGGCACATCAGCCTGATACCTTGGTCGGGTTGATCAATGCGCAGCACCGGTTGGTCATGCTGCTTGCCGTGCCAGCAATTCTGCTAACTTTGGCCTTGGCGCCAACTCTGGTTCCCATTGTGTACTCCGCAAAGTTTGTTCCAACCGTGGAGATTCTGGAGTGGCAACTGATTGGCGACATCTTCAAATTTGCCAGCTGGACGATGTCGTTTGTGATTCTGGCGCGCTGCCCAACCTCAGTCTACTTTCTTACCGAGTCCATCGGCGGGGCAGCCACGATGCTGACCACTTGGGCGGCAGTAAAATGGTTCGGTTTACAGGGGCTCGGAATCGGATTTCTGGCGAGTTACGTACTCTACTACCTGGTTGTCAGTGTGATCACTCGCCGTCAGGTTCCCTTGGTGTGGACTGTGGCCAACAAGAGGATGATCACAGGTGCCATCATAGCGGCGCTGGTCATTCGCGTACTTCCCTATACCCGCTTCGCTGCGTTCCGGACCCCGATCGCCCTGACCTTGGCGCTTGCGGCAGGAATACCAAGCCTGATCATCGTTGTGCGCGAGTTTACCACCACGGATGGTGTGGGAAGCCGAACTCTCGCCCCTCCACAAGCCCAGGGTAATGAAGGATGAAGGAGGTCGCGTTGAACTGGTCCCTGATTGCCATGGTCAACAACGACTCCGTTCTGCGGCGCACGCTTCTTGCTTCGCCGGCCATCACGCCGCGCTGCCAAGTAGTGACGAAGCGTGACTTCGATTGCGCCGGGCGGGCGTACAACGCCGGCCTGCAAGAGGCGGAACACGAGATCGTAGTCTTGGCGCACCAGGACGTCTATTTGCCCGAGACTTGGCTGGCAGATCTCTCGCAAGCGCTGGCGCTGTTGGCCGCGAAAGATCCGCAGTGGGGCGTACTGGGCGTATTTGGAATTGCGAGCAACCCAAGACAGCCGAGCGGGTATTGTTATTCGACCGGACTGAAAAGCGTCCTCGGACATCCCTACTCGCATCCGATAGAAACAGATTCACTCGATGAACTGGTTCTGATTATGCGCCGCTCCTCCGGCCTGCGTTTTGACGAAGGGCTGCCAGGTTTCCATTTGTATGGAACCGACATCTGTCTCCAGGCTCGAAGCAAGGGTCTGAAGAACTACATCATTCCGGCTTTCTGTATCCATAACAGTAACGGCGTGAAGTCTTTTCCAGTCGATTTCTGGAGGGCGTATCTGTTCCTCCGGCGCAAATGGTGGAGCTACCTGCCCGTCCGAACATGCTGCACGACAATCACGCGGGGATGCCTTCCCGCGCTCAAGGCAATTGCCCATGACCTATCCGACTCTCTGTCAGGAGCCCGCAAGGTCGGTACCCGCGTGGAAGACGTTGCAAACCTGTATCGCCATCTGTCTCAGAATTCTGACTTAACCTAGCCATGTGTGCGCCAAGTTTTCCAGTTGGCGAAACTGGCGCCAATACCTCCGGAGCCTCAGAGTCATGCCCGATCAGAAACCACTACGGCTGTGCCTGATTGGCGCCAGCTTCGAAACCGACAACATGGGAGTCAGTGCCCTGGCCGCGGGGGCGATCAAGTGCGCTCTTCATCAATATCCAGACGCAGAGGTATTTTTCCTGGACTATGCGAAGCAACCATCGCGTCGTACGATTCGAATTGGCGAGCGGGAAATTACCGTTCCGTTGGTGAACATGAGATTCTCAAAGAAGGTGCACCTGGCAAACAACATTTCAACCCTTCTTTTGCTCGCACTTCTTCTGAGGATATTTCCATGGCAAGCACTGCATCGCTGGGTTCTCAAACGAAACTCCTGCCTGAAGGAAATCGTACAAGCAAACGCGGTGTTGTCGGTGGCGGGAGGCGACAGTTTCAGCGATATCTATGGCATGGCCCGTTACATTTATGTGACGTTGCCCCAGGTACTGGTAATTTTGCTTGGCAAGAAGCTGGTTCTACTGCCACAGACCATTGGCCCATTCAAATCAGGGCCGGCAAGGGTCATTGCACGGTTCATCCTGCGCCGGGCAGAGCAAAGTTATTCACGTGATCATCGCGGCGAAGAGACAGTTACATCACTACTTGGGGCAAGTGAAGCGGCGAAAGTGACGTTCTGCTACGACATGGGGTTTGTGGTGGATTCCGCACAACCGGTTGCCCTGGATGTGGTTGGCTTGCCATCGAAGTCCCAACCCCTGGTCGGCCTCAACGTAAGCGGCCTGCTATGGATGGGCGGTTACACGAAGAAGAATATGTTCGGCCTCAAGGCAAATTACCCAGACTTACTCTGCCAACTCATCGAGGGATTTGTCCTTGGGAAGCATGCAAGCGTCTTGCTGGTTCCGCACGTTTTTGGATCAGGAGAAAACGCGGAATCCGATGTGCTCGCCTGCGAGAAGATTTACGACCGCCTGCAAAGCCGGTATGGCAACAGGATCGGATACATTCGAAGCCGTCACGACCAGGCTGAGATTAAAGATGTAATTGCCCAATGTGACTTTTTCGTCGGCTCTCGCATGCACGCCTGCATCGCGGCACTCTCAAGACAGGTGCCGACCGTGGCCATTGCTTACAGCGACAAATTTGCAGCGGTGGTGCAGACCCTGGGCTTGCAGGGAGTCGTGGCCGATCCGCGGGTAATGTCAGACCCGGAGATTCTGGCGGCGATCTTCAGCGCTTATGATCAACGAGCTTCCATCCGGCGGGAGCTGGAAACAGCGGTGCCGCGGGTGAAGAAAACCGTATTGAACCTGTTCGCGCATCTCGCTCTCCTTCCCGTCGAGAAGGAGCAGACTGAGCTGCCGCAGGTCGCTGTCGCTAGTTCATGAGCTTCGCCGGCGCACAAGTCGCGACACAAGGTTCATTATTCCATCCGCGCTTCGTTGGCGCCCAGCCAGTCTGAATCAAGAAAACCGCCTTTGTCCTTCTGTTTGCGGCGAGACCGCAGGAGCTGTTGTTTATGAAATACCGGCAATTGGGAAGAACAAAACTACAGATCAGCGAGATAGGATTCGGCGCCTGGGGCATTGGCGGGACCTCATGGATTGGGGCCGACGATGATGCTTCGGTGCGGGCGCTCGTGGCTGCGCGCGATGCGGGCGTCAATTTCTTCGATACCGCGTTAGTGTACGGACAGGGCCACAGTGAGCAGTTGCTGGCCCGCATTTTCGGAAATTCCAAGGACGTGATCATCGCCAGCAAGGCGCCTCCCAAGAATAGAAAATGGCCCGCTCCCTCTGGGATATCTTTACAGGAGGCCTTCCCTAAAGATCACGTGCTGAACTGCCTCGATGCGACACTGAAAAACCTGCGGCGCGAGGCCGTCGATCTCTACCAATTCCACGTCTGGTCTGATGAGTGGGCGAGCGACCCGGAGTGGCTGGACACGGTGGTCGAGTTGCGCCGTTCTGGCAGAGCCCGGTTTATCGGCATCTCAATCAACGACCACGAGCCAAGTAATGTCCTGAGGGCACTCCAGACCGGCCTGGTCGATACGGTACAGGTCATTTACAACATTTTTGATGAATCGCCGGAGGACGAACTCTTCCCGTATTGTCAACTGCATCAACTCGGAGTCATCGCCCGCGTTCCATTCGACGAAGGCGGCCTGACCGGGGCAATCCGGCCCGGCGTCACCTTCCCCAAGAGGGACTTCAGGAATTCTTACTTTGCGGGAGATCGCGAAAAACAGGTTTGGGAGCGAGTTCAACACCTGATTGCCGATCTCGGCATCAGCCTGGGAGAGTTGCCCGGCTATGCGCTGCGTTTCTGTCTCTCTCATCCAGCGGTTTCTACAGTCATTCCAGGTATGCGCACTCCAGCTCACGTTCAGTCCAACGCGGCCGCCTCCCAAGCGGGACCGCTCGGGGATGAACTGATGAAACGGATACGAATGCATCGTTGGGTGAGAAATTTCTACTTGCCGGTGTCTACTGACGCGAACCACTCTGCGTCGGCTGTTCGGCAGCTACTCAAAGAGTGGACTACTCGCTGAGGATTGGCGCGCCATCCGCCTCTGTGGTGGCTTACTGGTGGACGCCCTGGGCCGTCCCCCGAGACTGGTATCGACTTCCGCGAAACTTGAGGTTCGAGGTAGAACATATGCACAAAATGTACAGAGCAATCGCTGCGGAACTGCCGCTGATGGTGATTTGTCTTGCGCTCCTATCGATGGGCGCACAAGCGCAGACCGGGCCGCGGGTTCCCGAACGTGTGTGCCTTGCAGAAAACTTCACGTCTTCAACCTCGACCTGCACCCTGGAATCGACGATCAACGCCGGCCATGGACTTGTCATTGTTGTTACGGTTCCTGAGACAGGCGCGACGCTTGCAAGCAACGCGCTCCAGGACAACCGTGGCAATGCTTATACCCAGGTGCAAAGCGAAGCCTATTCGGGCGATGAGTACGGCGAAATTTCCATGTGGTATTCAAGCCTTGGCACGGCCTTGAATGCCGGAGATGCAATCACGCTGGGCCCCGTGCCAGTCCTGGCTTCCTGGAATTTTTCGGTTTACGACATCGGGCCTGTACTGAGCAGCCCAGCCGACGTCGGAGTCTCGTTCTCCAACGCCAACACCGGTCTGGCAGGGGATATTAACCCCGCCACCGGTGTCCCAGGATGGTGGACCGGGCAGACCACGGCAACCACCGGCGGTACGGACCTCTGCATGGCGGGGATGACCGTGAACAGTACCTACTCGGTGAGTAGCTATGCTCCCGCGCCCGTCAGTTCCTACTCTATCGACAATAACTTTCAGGCGCTGGACATCGTAGATTTTCATCAACTGGCAGCGCCACTGCCAACCAACCCGAACTATTACGGCGGGAGCCTGATGACAATGTTCAGGGAGGTGCCGGCAGGAACGGCGGTGCAGGCGCATGTCATTACTTCGGTCGTCGATGACGCGGCTGCGTCCGTGCTCCAGTGCTTCACGGAAAATACCGGTTCCTACTCCAGCGTTCCGCACTTCACCGGAAACTATTGCACCGGTTCCTCTAGTTGCACGCTGAACAATGTCGCCGCCGGTGACATGCTGATCATCAGCACGCATACGGGCGACACCACGCCACCAACGTCACCGGCCTCGGTGGTCGACAGCCTGGGTGAGACTGCTGTGTTCGACCTGAACAATGGAGCGGCCGACCTTACCACCTGGCACATCTCGCCAGTCGTGAACCCTGGCACTCATACCATTACGGTGAACAACTTTGGAACCTCATTCCTGCTGGTGAGTGTGATCGAAGTGACAGGGCAGGGAACGCAGAACCCGGTCGAGGCGATTTCGCAAGACTTTTTTAACAGCGCCAGCATGGCAACGGTCAGCCCCACCACCACGAATGCCAATGATCTGATTTATGCCTGGGGTCGCGGTTCCAACGGCAGTGACGAAGGCGACGCCTTCACCGGCGTCCGCGTGACGCCGACTGCGGAACTAGCCGTCAGCCCAGCAACGGGGCCGCAGACGGTTACCATCGTTCCGCGTGGTCCCTTACCGGCCTCAGCGGTGGGTATTCAGTCGCTGGCTGTTCGCCCTGCCGGAACTTCCCAGCCAGCGAATTCAGCACCCCATTTCACCGGGAATTTCTGTCTCGCGAATTCCGCCGCCTGCACTATCAACAATGTCAGCGCGGGACACATGCTGATCATCAGCCTGTACTGGGCCTTGGGAAGCGCGAGTGACAGGCCGCAATCGGTTGACAGCCAAGGCGAGGTCATTGCAGTCGATCGCCAAAACGATTATGACGGCAACGAGAGCCTGGCGACGTGGCACATCGCCTCCGTGGCTAACTCGGGCGTTCACACCTTCTCCATAACAGGTGCGTCGGTCCAATACCCGCATATGGTTGTAAGTGAATTCGGCGGACAGGCATCTGGGAATCCGATTGACGTGGCAGCCGTAGGCGCAACCGGGAGTGGCACCCTCGCCAGCACCAGCCTGCAGACGAGTTCTTCCGGGGATCTGATCTATAGCTGGTGCGGCGCATCCAACGGAAACGGCACCGGCGATCACTTCGCGGCCATCAGCATCGGCCCGACCGCGCAATACAGGATCGCTGCCGCCGTACCCGAAGTAGAAACCGCCACCTGCCCCATTAACGGTTCCAATCAATGGGCCATTCAGGAAGTGGCGGTCAAAGGCTCCAATGCTTCGCCTCCTTCGCTGGTCTCCATCGCGGTAACTCCCGCCAACAGTTTCCTCTCTGCGGGCGCCAGCCAGCAGTTTACGGCGACGGGAACCTATAGCGACGGCAGTACGCAGAACCTCAGTAATTCCGTTACCTGGAGCTCATCCAACACTGCCGCGGCCACCATCAGCACCAGCGGTTTCGCGACTGCAGTCAACACCGGAAGCACCACCATCGGGGCAGCGTCGGGCTCAATCTCGAGTACCACGAGCTTGACGGTCACGGCGGCGTTGGTCTCGATCGCAGTCACTCCGGCGCAACCTTCCATCCCAGCCGGTACCACGCAGCAGTTCACTGCTACCGGAACTTATAGTGACGGTACCACTCAAAATCTTACCGGCACCGTAAGCTGGAGTTCCGGCACCACGGCCGTGGCCACCATCAATTCCAACGGTCTTGCCACCGGCATCAGCAGCGGAAGCGCCACCATCAACGCCAGCTCCGGCACGATTCTTGGTTCCACCAGCCTGACGGTTACAGCGCCGGTTTTGGTCTCGCTTACGGTATCGCCGAGCGGTTCCTCGCTTGCCGTTGGCTCGACTCTCCAATTCACCGCCATCGGTACTTACAGCAACGGTGCCACTCAAAACCTCACCAGTACCGTGACCTGGACTTCCAGCAACACTGCCGCGGCTACCGTCAGCTCCGCCGGTATTGCAACCGGCGTCGCCAGCGGAAATACCACGATTCAGGCTAGTGTAGGCTCGATCAGCAATTCCGCGGCGCTGGCGGTGGTAGCGAATCTTCCCGGTCTTGTCGGTTGGTGGACCTTCGATGAAGGTTCCGGAACAACCGCAGGTGACTCTTCCGGTTCTGGATACACGGCCACGCTGGAAAATGGCGTGACTTGGGTTCCGGGGAAGATAGGAGATGCGGTCTCCGCCAATGGCACCAACCAATATGTGTACATGCCAAGTATCAATCTCAGCGGCACGAGTTCGATAACCGTCACCTTTTGGACCAATCGAACCTACTCGACTACGGGTGGGCATACACTGTTGGAATTCAGCAGCAACTACAACAATTCCACCACCGGCTTCGGTATCTTCCCGGACGACAACACCTGCAAGGGCATCATGGCCGGGTTAAAGGGCAATGTCGGCTACAACGTCAACTGCTACACCCAGCCGTCTTCGGGAGTTTGGCACAACCTTGCGTTCGTCTTTGATAAGAAGCAGCCAGCCAGTGGTGAGGTGACGCTCTATATCGACGGCGTTCTGCAGACGCCGAGCGCAGTCAACCTCAGTACCACCAACTCCAATGCTTTTGGTGCCAATCCTCTTTACGTGTTCTCCCGCGGGGGAACGCAGGAATTCGGCGCTGGCGAGGTTGACGATTTGCGAATCTACGATGTTGCTCTCAACGCCTCGGAGATCCAGCAGGTCTACAACTATGGCAATGGTGGTGTCTCCCTGGTTTCGCTTGCGGTGACGCCGGCAAACTCCACAATTTCACCGACCGGTACACAGCAGTTCACGGCCACTGGAACCTACAGCAACGGCACCACTCAGAACCTGACCAGCTCCGTAACCTGGAGTTCCAGCAGTTCGGCGGTCGCCACCATCAGCAGCAGCGGCCTGGCTTCCGCGGCAAGCATTGGGGCTACTACGATCCAGGCAACCTGGGGCACGGTCAGCGGTTCCACCAACCTGACTGTATCCATGGCGCCGCTGGTGTCGATTTCGGTTACGCCGGCGAATCCCTCGATTGCCAACACCACCAGCCAGCAATTCACCGCTACCGGAACTTATGGCGATGGAACCACCCAGAACCTGACCAGCCTGGTCACCTGGAGTTCCACCAACACGACTGTAGCTAAGATCAACACGAACGGCCTAGCCACCGGCGTCGGCGCCGGAAGTACTACCATCGGAGCCGCGTACGGCTCAGTGAGCGGCTCGACGGTGCTGACGGTGACGTCGGCAGTTCTGGTTTCGTTGTCGGAAACGCCGGCAAATCCTTCGATTTCGGCCGGCGCAACGCAGCAGTTCACCACCACCGGCACGTTCAGCGACGGTACCACCCAGAACCTTACCAATTCTGTGGTCTGGAGTTCCTCCAACACGGTCGTGGCGACGATCAATGCCGGCGGCTTAGCGTCTGGCGTAGCCGATGGCAGCACAACGATTGGCGCCACTCTAGGCTCGGTGACCGGTTCCACCGGTTTGACCGTAACTGGCAGCTTCCCGTGGATTCAATATGATACGTGGGTCGATTTTGAACAATGCACCGCGGGACAGGCGCCAACCGCGGCTTGCCTGGCAAGTTCGACCCATGGTGCAGCTGGATCATGGAGTGTAAGCAGCATGAACAACTTGGTCACGATTCAGACTGCAGCAGAGGATCCTTCTAACTCCCTTGATGGAGACACCGGGAAGTTGGGATTGGCGTATAACGTTGCCAATGGAGCAACAGGGTATATCCAATGGAATCTGCCCGCGGCCGAGACCGCTCTCTCGTTCGGAATGTGGTATAAAACCGGGCAGCCCGCTGCCTGGACGGAAGGACCGCATTTCATAACCCTCTACAATTACAGCTTTGGAACCATGCTCAGGTTGTCCGATGAGCGTTCCTCTGCTAACAACGCCCGTCAGATTCGCGTCAGCCCTCTGGATAACGCCGTAACGGGCATTGCAGACAATACCTGGTATTGGGTCACCATGAAGTGGATCCAAAATGGCGCCGGTTCCTTTAGCGTGTATAACACTGCCTTTAACCTAGTCGGGACAGTGAACTTCACCGATCCTTTCGGAGTCAGCGTGCAGAGCATACAGCTTGGAAACAGTTCGGGGACGCCGCCAGAGACTGGAAGCGCGAATTACATGGACGACTTGATCGTCGATTTCACCTACCCGAACTTCCCCCTGCTGCCGCAACCTTGACAGCCACAGCGCTTCCAAATCAAACCACACGGGCAGCCATAATGAGCGCCGCGCGGCTTGTTGAAACAGACGCCGACAAAACGCGCGGCCTTTGAGTGCTCCACGCCGTCAGGCTTCCCCGGACAGGCCACCGCTTCCACAGTCCACTCCACGCGGACAGGCTTAAAGAAGCCGCTGGTGCGCGTGATTTCTTGCCGGCTTTTGAGGCGACTATCATTTTTTGGAGATTGAACATGGATGGAAATTTGGCAGTAGCCGCTGACTTGCTGACGATCGACCCTGCAATCGAGACCGCACGCATTTCAGATTCGGTGTGCGAGACCCTGGCCAAACAGCTTAACCGTCGAGGCGTGGTTGTCGGCGTTTCAGGAGGTATTGACAGCAGCGTCGTCGCCGCACTATGCACCCGGGCGCTTGGAAAGGACCGCGTTCTGGCTCTCATCATGCCGGAAGCGGACTCTTCCAAAGACAGCGAGGTGCTCGGACGAAAACTAGCAGAGTCTTTGGGTATCCGCTTTGTGGTAGAGGATATTACTGGCATTCTCGAGAGTGCCGGATGTTACCGCCGCCGCGACGATGCCATTCGCAGTGTCGTCCCCGAATATGGCGAGGGGTACAAATCAATGATCACCTTGCCGAATCTGCTCGATGAGGACCGTTACGCGATCTTTTCCATCATCGTCCAGTCGCCGGCAGGGGAGAGAAAAAAGGTTCGCCTCTCTCTGGATGCCTACCTGGGAGTAGTCGCCGCCACCAACTTCAAACAGCGGGTTCGGAAAATGATGGAGTACTATCACGCTGACAGGCTGAACTTCGCCGTTGCTGGCACGCCCAACCGCTTGGAGCACGACCTCGGATTCTTTGTTAAGAACGGCGACGGCTCGGCGGACTTGAAGCCCATCGCGCACCTGTACAAGTCACAGGTCTACCAGTTGGCAGCCTATCTTGACGTGCCGGAGGAAATCCGGAAGCGTCCGTCAACCACCGACACCTATTCACTCGAACAGTCCCAGGAAGAATTCTATTTTTCGATGCCCCTGGCACAGATGGACCTTTGCCTCTACGGAAAGGATCATTTCATGTCGCCCGAACAACTTGCGCCAGTGGCAGGACTGAGCGCGAAGCAAGTTTCCCGGGCTTACGCCGTCATCGATGCCAAGCGTAAGTTTGCGAATTACCTCAGCCTGCCTCCTGTGTTGGTCGAGCCCCTCAAATAATGGCAGTTTGTGGCTCAACGGTCGCGCAGTGGAGCCGATATTCGGCTTTCCTAGCTTATCGATTCAGAGAAGTATTCAGCAGGCTCGCGGAAAAACCGACAAAGAGGTTGTAACCACACCCATGAGCAGTTCAGTGAATTACCTCTCGTCCCTGTCTGTCAGAGCAACCCTGGAACAAACCGGGTGCCAAAAGCTTGCCAATGTTCCCGAGTTTCTCCTAAACGGGAAGGACCCGGCGCGAACGGCTCTGCAAACGCTGGAAGGCGATCACACCTACGGAGAATTGCAGAACGCATCGCTTGCCGTTGCCGGCTACCTGCTGGAATCAGGCGCCGTGAAAGGTGATCGTGTCCTGCTCGTAGCCGAAAACTCCTTCTTCTGGGTATCTGCCTATCTTGGTATTCTGCGCGCGGGATTGGTCTGTGTCCCTCTAGCCCCCAGTATCGGCAGCAAAAGCTTCGCCTTCATTGTGCAATCCACAGCACCTGGAGCCGCGTTTCTCCAATCCGCTTTCTACCTCAGAAATTACAAGGAATTAAATGGATGCACGGTGGTGACCGAGAAGGGTATTCCGGAAGTTGTCGGGCGAAAACCCCTGGTCAGATTTGATGAGATTCTTTCCGAGGCAACGCAATCCCAACTGGCATTGCCTCCGATAACCCGGAACGATCTGGCCGCCTTAATGTATACCTCGGGGTCCACTGCCAGCCCTAGAGGAGTGATGATCACCCATGGCAATATCATCGCCAATACCCGGTCGATCATCGAGTATCTCCATCTGACGTGGAAGGACCGCATCATGACCGTCCTTCCTTTTCACTACTGCTTTGGTACTTCACTGCTGCACACACATCTGGGCGTCGGCGGCAGCCTCGTGCTTGATCATCGGTTCATGTATCCGGAAGCGGTGCTGGAGCGTATGCAGGCGACTGAATGCACCGGGTTCGCCGGAGTCCCGAGCCACTATCAGATTCTCTTGCGTCGCTCGGGCCTGCACCGCATGCAACTACCACGTCTGCGCTACGTGCAACAGGCTGGCGGGCACCTTGCGCCGGCGTTTGTGCGTGAATTGCGAAAAGCGCTGCCGCAGACCGAGATATTCATCATGTACGGCCAGACGGAGGCGACCGCCCGGCTCGCCTATCTTCCGCCCGAGATGCTGGACAAGAAAATCGGCTCCATCGGCAAGGCAATTCCGGGTGTTGTTCTTCGTGTTCTCGATGAGTCAGGACGGGAAGTTTCCCCCGGTGAAACCGGCGAGGTCGTTGCTGAAGGAGAGAATGTCGCTCTGGGTTATTGGGATGAGCTGGAAGAAGCTGCCGATTGCTTCCGTAATGGCAGGCTGTATACGGGAGACTTGGCAATGGTCGATGAAGATGGATTCATTTACGTGGTAGATCGTGCCAAGGATTTTGTGAAATGCGGCGGCAAACGCGTGAGTTGCCGCCAGGTTGAAGAACAATTGCTGGACTTCGAAGACCTGCTCGAAGTCGCTGTAATCGGAGTGCCGGATGACGTGGCCGGGGAAGCGCTCAAGGCATTTGTGGTTCCCAGAGACCGCAGAAGTAAATCGTTCGACGAGCAATTACGCCTGTTTTGCAAGGACAATTTGCCTTACGAGCTTATTCCCAAAGAAATAGTCAAGGTGGATTCCCTTCCGAAAAACAGTGCAGGCAAAATCCTGAAACAGACACTAAAATCAGCTTAGCGAGATCCGGCCAGGGATCGGAGTTTGCGCGACGAGTCAGAATGAAAAACGAATCATTCCAGCTCTGATTCAGAAAGTTGCTCCAAGGTATCTACGTTGGTTGAGGTTTGTTCGTATCCGAAGGCGCTGCTCGACTTGATTCAATCTCGACGGACACGCAGCCATGGTTGTCAGGACAGGATGAACATAAGGCAGACGAAAATTCCGGAAGTGATTGTGCTTGAACCACAAGTATTTGGCGATGAGCGTGGATTCTTCCTGGAGAGCTACAACCAGAAGAGCTTTGCAGAGATTGGACTGGTGCGAAACTTCGTTCAGGACAATCACTCACGCTCGGCACACAATGTGCTGCGAGGCTTGCACTACCAGATTGGGCAGCCGCAAGGCAAACTGCTTCGTGTAGTTGTGGGTGCAATCTGGGACGTCGCGGTCGATATTCGCCGCAGCTCTCCGACATTTGGACAATGGGTTGGCGAGGAAATCTCCGCGGAAAACAAACGCGCATTTTGGATTCCAGAGGGATTTGCTCACGGTTTTGTCGTCATCTCTGACTCGGCGGACGTGCTGTACAAGGCCACGGATTTCTATGCCCCTTCCTGCGAGCGTTCGCTGTTGTGGAACGATCCTCAACTTGGCATAACCTGGCCGCTGAGTGGCGAGCCGTTGCTTTCCCAGAAGGATCGAGCCGGGATGCTGTTGAGCCAGGCCGAAGTATTCGAATAAGATCGTCTTCGTGCGAATCCTACTGACAGGCGCAACCGGACAGGTGGGCAAGGCCCTGCTTCCGTTACTGCAGGAGCAGGGCGAAGTGGCCGTCGCAAGCCGCGCCGACTGCGACCTGTACTCCTCGGATGCCATCCGGAGACTGGTAGACGAGGTGCAGCCGTCCGTGATTGTGAACCCGGCGGCCTATACCGCGGTGAATGAAGCCGAAGCGCAAAGCGAACTGGCTTACGCCATCAACTGCGCCGCCCCGCGAACGCTGGCGGAAGAGGCGCGAAAGTCGGGAGCGATGTTCGTCCACTACTCCACCGACTATGTTTTCGACGGCAGCAAATCAGGGCCTTACACGGAAGACGATGCGCCAGCGCCGCTGAATGTGTACGGGGCCAGCAAACTAGCGGGAGAGCGCGCGGTGGCAGCAGCCGGGGGACGTTACCTGGTACTGCGTACGAGCTGGGTTTATGGCGCGGCTGGAACCAACTTTCTGCGGACGATCCAGCGCCTGGCGCGAGAGAGAGAAGAGTTGAAGATCGTGGATGACCAGGTGGGTGGACCTACCAGTGCGACGGCGATTGCGCGAGCCACGGCAACCTTGGTCCGGCAGTATGCGACCGTTGCGGAAGGCGCATTCCCGGCAGGCCTGTATCACATGACGGCGGGAGGCAGCGTCTCCTGGTGCGGATTTGCGCGGGCCATCGTTGCGGCTCTGGGTGAGCGCGAGACGTTCCGGTTGCAACGGATCCTGGCCATCAGTTCCAGCCAGTATCCGACACCAGCGCACCGTCCGCTGAACTCGGTGTTATGCAACAGCAAGTTCGCGCGTACATTTGGATTCAGACTGGAGCCTTGGCCGTCGGGACTCGCCGAGGTGATTCGCGAAATTCACTCCTGCGAAGGACAATCCGGTTCGGATTAGCCTGCTTCAGCGGAGGAATTCTCCAAAACCGTTAGATGAGTCTGTTCTGCTGTTGCTCTCAGTAGCCGCCTCGCGCGGGCTGCGATCGGTTGGCAGAATGTCGGTCTGTAGAATCTGAATAACCCAGGTCCCACCACACCAGAAATTCTAACAGCGAATCGAGTCGTGGTCAGCGCCGCCGCCTCGGCTGGGTATAGCCTGCTTCAACCGGAGGAACTATGAATGTTTGCATGCTGGCATACACCTTTTATGAGGGCGATAACCGCGTGATGCGCTATGCCGAAACAATGGCCGCGCGCGGGGACCGGGTGGATGTAATCGCACTACGAACCTCCGATGGAGATCTCGACTCTACCGTAAACGGCGTGAATGTCATCAAGATTCAAACTCGTATTCCAAACGAAAAACAAAGGTTCGTGTATCTGTTTCGCTTGCTCACATTCTTGCTGCGGTCCACTTGGGTACTGTGGCAGCGGCATCGCAAGATCAGGTACGACTTGATCCATGTGCACTCGGTGCCGGACTTCCTGGTCTTCGCCGCTGTTCTGCCTAAGCTCGCGGGAGCCCGGGTAATCCTCGACATACACGACATCCTGCCGGAGTTCTACGCCAGCAAGTTCAAGTCTGGCAGTGACTCGCCCGCTTACAAAGCGCTGTTGCTTGCCGAGCGAGTCTCAACACGCATCGCCGATCATGTCATCATCGCGAATGACCTGTGGCGCAATCGTCTGATTCAGCGTTCCGTACCAGCTCCGAAGTGCACTACCATCATGAACTACCCTGACCTCAGCATCTTTCGGCGTTGCGGGAGGACACGCGACAACGGACGTTTCGTCATACTCTATCCGGGTTCATTGAACTGGCATCAGGGTTTGGACATCGCCGTCCGGGCATTGGCCAGGATTAGCGCCCGCGTGCCACAGGTAGATCTGCACATCTACGGGCGTGGGCCCGAAAAGGAAAACTTGGTTGCACTTGCAAACCAGTTAGGACTGGCAGACCGGGTGTTTCTGCGGGATACCGTATCGCTTCGCGAAACCGCCCGTATTATGGAAAACGCAGATCTTGCGGTTGTACCAAAGCGCTCCAATCTATTCAGCAACGAGGCCTTCAGCACAAAGACTCTGGAGTTTATGGCCATGGGAGTTCCGCTGATCGTGGCCGCCACAGACATCGACAAGTACTACTTCAACGACTCTCAGGTCATGTTCTTTCCTCCTGAAAACGACGAGGCTCTCGCGGCTGCCATGCTGACGCTCATTGAAAATCAGGAACTGCGGGAGTCACTGATCGAGAATGGAATCGCCTGTGCAGCGGCGAATGATTGGGAACGCAAGAAGAGGTTGTATCTGGATATCGTGAGTTCACTTGCGAACCAGACGGACCAGCGGGTCGCCCAAGCCGTTGCGCAGTGAAAAAAACCGCATGCGAAACTACTGCCTCCGCTTAACCACAGGAGGCACCGGCAAGCCGGTGTAGGAAAAACTTTTCCACCTCAATTTGTCCCGGCCCGTCCGGGGCTTCCGCGGATCGAATCCGCAGCTCTCCCGGCCTCCTCTGAAATACTCCACAATCTCAGAGGTTCGCGCCATCCGGCCAGCGCAACCTATTAACTTTATAGAGGTTTTCTTTTCCTTTCTGCGATATTGGCAATTCTTGCAGAATCGACTCTTTGAAGCATCAGATTGGCACCCGTCTTGCTAAGTCCATGACTAAGGAATGCATGTGGCGAGCTGTGATGCGTGCTTGCGTCGCGATTACTCCGTGGAGTAAAGGATCCTATGGAAGAAGAACATCAGCTTAGTGTTCAAAAGGTTGCTGCCGTCCTTAAGAGACGGTTTTGGTGGATCGTCATCCCGGTGTTGCTCGGCCCGCTTCTGGCGATCTCCGTCTCTTTCAAGGTCAGGCCGGTCTACACTTCGCAGGCCTTCGTGCTGGTGGACCAACCAAAGGTGTCCGATAAACTTCTACTCCCGATGATTACGGATGATATGTACACGCGACTGCTGACCCTGCAGGAGCAGATTCTGAGCCGATCCCGGCTCGAACCGATCATCGACCAACTGGGTCTCTACAACGAAGGGAAAGGCGTCACGGCATCCATGGCGGACAAGGTGCAGCGCCTTCGCGCCTCGATTGAGGTGAAGACAATTCGGCCGGAAGGACGTGTCCCTTCCGGTTTCTATATCATGGCCAGCACTGACAATCCGCTGACCTCGCAACGCATATGTACTGCGGTTCTCTCGATGTTTATGGCAGAAAATCTCAAAGCGCACCACCAGAATGCCACGGGAACCTCGGAGTTTCTAACTGCGCAGTTGCAGGAGTCCAAGAGCAAACTCGATGAGCACGATGCGAAACTCGCGGATTTCAAGAAAAAGTATCTCGGGCAGCTCCCGACCGACGAACAGCGCAACCTGGAAATGCTGACGGCCACCAGGACACGGCTGGAAGCCGTAAATCAGGACCTGAGCCAGGTGCAGCAACAAAAGATAATTCAGGAATCCATGCTGTCGCAGCAACTGAATTCCCGGAGAGCTACGCAGTCGGGCCAAAATCCTACCGACCTGCAAGGAGAACTTACTGCTCTGCAAGCGCAGTTGCTCTCGCTCCAGTCGCGCTATACGGACGATCATCCGGATGTTCAAAAGGCCAAGGCGCAGGTTGCAGCGCTGCAAAAACAATTGAAGGCGTCAAAGACTGGCACCGACGAACTTCCATCAAAAAACGATGCGCTTGTCGATACTCCAGAGATCCGGCAGACGCGTGTCTCCCTGCGCCTTACCGAGGAAAGCATCCGGAGTAAGCGCGCCGAACAGGCACATCTCGAAGAGCAGGTCAGGTCTCTCCAGTCCAGTTTGCAATTGAGCCCGGTGGTCGAGGAGCAATACAAAGCGCTGACGCGGGATTACGAGAGCGCGCTTCAGTTTTATAACGAGCTGTTGAACAGGAAAACGCAGTCAGAAATGGCGACGGACCTGGAGCGGCGCCAGGAGGGGGAACAATTCAATGTCATGGATGCTCCTGATCTTCCCTTGAAGCCAAGCTATCCAGACCGTCTGAAATTCGGACTTTCCGGATTGGGTGCTGGTTTCGTACTGGGTATCGGATTGGCGCTGATCTTTGAAATGCGGGAGAAATTCATTCGCACCGAGGATGATGTCGTGCACATCCTCGCGCTACCCGTACTGGTCGGACTTCCCGAAGTGAAGCCGAAGCAGTTTGGAAACGCCGCGTCAATCCTTCGTATGGGGGCGAATCGTTGCGAAGAACCTAGTGAACGTCAGCGGGCCAGGGTCTAGTCATCTATGTATCAAAAACATTTCAATCTCGCGGTTGCACCGTTCAACCTGAATCCCGATCCGCGGTTTCTCTATGTTACAGAGCCGGTCAAGGAGGCATTGGCGACCCTTGCCTATGGCGTCACGAACCGAAAAGGCTTTGTGCTGTTGACAGGCGACGTGGGCACGGGTAAGACGACACTTCTAAATGTCTTTATGCAGTGGCTTGCCAAGCGTTCGGCGGCTACCGCCTTTATTTTCAATCCCCGCATGGGGCCCGATGAGTTTCTCGACTTTATGATGGCCGACTTCGGCATCACCTGTGAAGGGGACTCGAAAAGCCGCCGCCTGCTCGCCCTCAACCACTGGCTTCTTCGCCGTCACGAGATGGGGCGGCCCGCCGTTGTTATCGTGGATGAGGCCCAGCAACTGTCCGCCGAGATGCTGGAAGAATTGCGGCTTCTGACCAACCTCGAGACACCCACGCAGAAGCTCCTCCAGATTGTTCTCGCCGGACAGAACGAACTAGACAGGATTCTTGCCCGGCCGTCGCTTCGCCAACTGAGGCAACGCATCACTTTGCGTTGCAAGACCTTGCCGCTCTCCTGTCCCCAGATCGCGGAATACATGGCCCGGCGCATTCACGTCGCGGGCGGACAATGCAGCCAGATCTTCGATTCGGAATCAATCGAGTTGATTCACCGCTATTCTGGCGGCATCGTGCGACTGGTCAATCTGCTTTGCGAGCAGGCCCTGATCAGCGCATTCTGCGATGGCGAAGCGCGAGTCACTGCAAGGCACATAGAATATGCCGCACGCGAACTCGAACTTGGACAGGAGCGGCGTTCGAACATTCGCGAACTGGACAATGTATTTGCCCAAATTAACGCAAAACCCTCCCATCAGACGAACGACTACGAACCCATGGAGAAAGGGACAACGAGATGAGCCGTCTTCACGAAGCGCTGGAAAAAGCCCGTCATCAACAGTCGGGTGGCGCACCAGAGCTTCCCGACGTTGAAGAGATCATCGCCACGGGTGCGAGTTCGCCCGAAGGTGCAAAGTCTGCCGACGCCGCTCCGGATGCCGGGCCGGCCGAAATGTTGGAAGCCAACGCGGGTAGCGGATCGATTCTGACACATTGCACGCAGCAGGACTGGTCCCTCAACACGAACAACATGGTCTTCCTCTCGGACGAGACCAATGCAGTCAGCCAAGAGTTGTTCCGGACCCTCCGCTCCCGTCTCTATCAAATTCGCGGGACAAGTTCACTGGAAGTGATTGTCGTCTGCAGTGCGATACCGGGAGAAGGCAAGACTTTCGTTTCTGCAAATCTGGCTCATGCCTTCGCGCAGCAGAGCGACCGCAGAGCGCTCGTGATCGATGCAGACATCCGTCGAGCTGGAGGACTCTCAACTTTGCTCGGAGCTCCTTCCGCCCCAGGACTGACCGACTACTTGCTCGGAGAGCAGAGTGCAGAGAACATCGTTCAGACGGGTCCTCTGGAGAATCTCTATCTAATCCCGTGCGGCAAACGGGTTGCGACCCCCGGAGAACTGATCTGCAATTCCAAGTTCGTCACCTTGATCGAGCAGCTACGTCCGGCCTTTGACTGGATCATCATTGACACTCCCCCGGTTCTTCCAATTTCGGATGCGCGGGCCATCGCCGATTTGAGCGATGGAGTTCTGATGGTGGTAAGTGCCCGCTCAACTCTGGCACACCTTGCAAAACGCGGCGTGCGGGAGTTCCGGCGAGATAGCTTGCTCGGAGTTGTGCTGAATCGCATGGCAGAGCCGCCTTCTGCGTACTACTCAGAATACGGTTACGGCTACGGCCAGGGTGAGCCAACAGAAGAAGCTATAAAAGTATGCTGAGCAAGATTTCAGTTCCGCGCTTTCCCGATCCAATGCACGGAAGAGCCAGGAGCTTGCGGATTCGAAACCTTGCGACGTACGCAGGTCTCGTGATTCCAAGCATTCCTGCAGCAGTTCTCCTCGAGTGCGCGGGAGAACGCGCTGGCGATGGCACGACCCCGGCCCGTCCTTTTCTTACGAGTTGCGAGCCCGGTATCAGCGGCGGCACAACCGGAAAATCGTGATCCGTGGAGCGGATTTTCAATTTAGTTTTCAAGCGTTCGAAGATGTGGTACCCAGGGTGAAAAGTTGTTATCTGCCTAGCCGGCGTTAGGGAGGGTTGAAAACGTTGCCCATGACTTCATTCGCCAACCGAACAGAGTGCAGTCTTGTTTCAGGGCCGGAGTTGCCGCCACTGGATGTCATCTTCGGGTGCACTCCGGCGATGCGAAGTGTCCGTGTGAAGCTGGAACGGGCCGCCGCAACAAACATCCCTGTCCTGATTCGCGGTGCCAGCGGAACGGGAAAAGAAATTATGGCGCGGCTTCTGCATGGGAACTCTCCCTTCCGCACTGGACCGTTCGTAAAGGTGAATTGTCCGGCCATTCCCGGGACCTTGATGGAAAGCGAGTTGTTCGGGTATGAGCGCGGCGCATTTACCGGTGCGAACTACAGCAAGCCGGGCCGGTTCGAAACCGCACATCAGGGCACACTGTTTCTCGACGAAATTGGCGACCTCGATGCCGGGTTACAAGCCAAGCTTCTTCAAGTCTTGCAGGATGGAAAGTTCTGCCGAATTGGCGGGGAGTCGGACCAGAGTGTCGAGGTACGCATCGCTTCTGCCACAAACCACTACCTTGAGGATGATATGGGCAGTGGGAGGTTCCGTGAGGACCTTTTCTACAGGCTGGATGGTATCTCGATTACCTTGCCGACGCTGGCAGAGCGGCAGGCAGACATCCCCCGCCTGGTCGAGTTTTTTGTGAGTCGCTACAATGGCATCTTCGGCCGGCGAACCCCTCAGTTCTCTGAGTTGGGGATCAAGAAGTTGATGAACCACCAATGGCAGGGCAACATTCGCGAACTTGAAAATGTCATTCGCAGATACGTGATTTTCGGTCAGGAAGACGCATCGTTTGCCGATGTCATTCGCCGGGACGATTTCATGTATGCGCCTGAGATCTCTCTCGACGGCGATATCTCGCTAAAGCAGATGACTCGCCGCGCGGTTCGCGAACTTGAGTACAAGATCATTTCCCGCGTCCTACTGACGCACCACGGAAACAGGACCAGCGCGGCGCGCGCATTGAAGATCAGTTATCGTTCCCTGCTGTACAAGATTCGGGACAGCGGCATCCTCCGAATTCGTACTCTCACCGCAAAACAACCTGAGACCGCGCCCCCGGCCGAGGAACATGCATCACTAGGCGAATAGGAAAACCTTTAAAGCCAACGGAAAGCGCCTTCCCGCTGTAAGCAGCGACCTGCCCCAATTCTGGGCAGCGAAACACGGGCGGCGTGGGCGAACCCGCTGCCCTGGATGGTTTTGGAAAGCCTCTCGGCGACGCTGAATTACGCCAGCCGGACCTCTTGGTGCGCCGGCAGCCGCCAGAACCGAGGCCGCTGAATAGCGCTCCGACTGGAAACGTTCGCCCTTCTGGCTGTTCAGAAGGTTCGCAAATCAATTTTCCAACTTGTGGCGAGGCAATTGCACGTTGCTCTGTGTAAGATGTCGTTCTTCCTTGAGGACAATATGAAAAACGCTTTCACGCCCGTTCGCGCTAAGTTGCCGCCCTCTCGCAGAGAGAAGTCTATACAACAGGAGCAAGAATTCTTGCAGCGGATCGCGCAGGAATGCCGGCGGGCGGAACGCTCGAAACAGAGGTTTGTGCTGGTCCTGATCGAAGGATTTGAAGCGTTGCAGGCGGAAATTCCGGCCATCACAGCGTCCATCGCCGCGATTACCCGCGAGACCGACACATGGGGTTGGTACGAGCTCCATTCCACAATCGGCATTCTATTCGTTGAGCTGGGAAGCACACCGGCAGAGAGTGCACAGGATACGATTGTAGACAAGCTGCAACGAGCACTGCTGCAGGCAGGTCACGCGGAAAAGCTTGCCATGTCGGTCTACATCCTGCCGCGCGACCTCAACAAACAGGTCGCGTTCGATCACGGTCCGGAACGCATTAGCGTATATATGGAGCCACTCTCCTCTCCAGGCATGAAGGTGCAGTTGGGAATAAAGCGCGCGATCGACCTAATCGGATCAGTATTGCTGCTTGTCATCCTGTCGCCGCTGATGGCGATCATCGCGCTCGCCGTGAAGCTGTGTTCTCCCGGTCCAGTATTGTTCCGGCAGACGCGAGTAGGACAAAGAGGGAAACCATTTACCTTTCTTAAGTTCCGCTCGATGACGGCAACAAACGATCCCAGCCTTCACAAGAACTACGTTACCCAATTCATCAAGGGAACAGCACCCTTGAACACAAACGAGAAGGGTGAGGGAGTCTTCAAGCTTACGCAGGATCCACGGATCACCCGGCTGGGAAGGTTCCTGCGCCGGACAAGCTTGGACGAACTACCCCAGTTCTGGAACGTTTTGCGAGGTGAAATGTCGCTGGTAGGCCCCAGACCTCCCATCCCGTACGAGGTGGAGGCCTATGACCTTTGGCACCAGCGCAGAGTGCTGGAACTAAAGCCGGGAATCACGGGCCTATGGCAGATAAGCAGCCGGAGCCGTTCCGGCTTCGACGACATGGTCCGTCTGGACCTGCTGTACGCGCGCATGTGGTCTCCGTGGCTCGACTTGAAAATCCTGTTGCAAACGCCATTTGCCGTGATTGGGGCCGGCGGAGCGCACTGATACGAGAGACCCATCGCCAAAGTAGGACTTCATTACCGGATGGGCTTCAATACTGCACCATTCACCAGCAAGCTGCGGTAGTCATATTGCTGCCCGCCTCTTCCCGTTTCTCCCCATCATCCGGCAAGCCACGCTGGCGATCGACGCCACGCCGGAATGACGCAGACCAAATCCTTCCAGAGAAGTTACTATCCAAATTCGCGCCACGGCGTGGAAGGGAAACCCGTGCTCGAAACCCGTCGCACTCATCCCGAACGCATTCACGATCACTGTCCCCACAACCTTACCGGCATCACCCAGCGATAAGGGGCTTTGCCGCAATCTCGCCGACCGTCTCCCGCCGCACCTTCATGAATCCAGTGGGCCGGTGACTATAGCATCCCAGTGCACACCCATCGGCTCACGGTCCGCTCGCTCTCCAAGGCGGCAAAGCGGCCCTCTTCACAGAGGCCTTCAATACCTTCAATGCCTCCACTGTGTTGCGCTTGCGAACAAGCGATGCGAACCAATTCTTGGGCGGAAATTTGAGGGTAAATTCCCACGATCTTCACCGCGCACGAAGGGTAGGCTGGCCAACTGCGCGGACGTACGCTATAGAGCTCCCGCAAAACTCCCACTCTTGCACAACGCAAGCCGCCAGGCAGCAACTTATGCTATGAGTCGCCGCGGCCGCAGGCAGGCGGGTCGACACTTGCATTTCCTCCTTCCATTCGACTTTCAAACCCCTGACAGGAACGAAGGCGGCCGTCTTATGTAGAAAGTAGTCAGGTGCGATCTTCACCGCAGAAACTAAGTGCAATCCGTACTTCACAAAATTTCCCTCCCTGAGTAAAGCAAATTGGCGGCTGGAGCGCGCGAGTGAGAAATTTGCCCGACAGGAATGGGAAAACGTTTTCACACTCAAGGCGCCTGATCGGTCCTTTACTCTTCACAAGCTATAAAATGAAACGCTTCTTGCCCCAAGGAACTAGCACGTAAGTAAAAACAAGACGTGTTCTCCACTTAAAGTACCTGCAAAGTTCCGTGATGGCATAAGGCTTGCACCATACCTTTGGAAGTCATATGCCATGCTCTGGATCCGTCGGCGTTCAAACATGGCGGACCAGGAGGAGTAATCATGAGTCGGATATTGTTCTTGGTGTTGGCCGTGCTTGGTCAAATGTCGGCGCAGAGCTTTTCTCCACCTAAGGATTCCAGTCTAGCGGCTGCTGCAACTACCACAAGGGCACCCGTGGTCAGTCCCGCCAGAGACGCCGAGTACACGATAGGTCCCGAGGACGTCCTGCAGATCAGTGTGTGGAAGGAAGCCGATATTTCCAGCTCTGTCCCGGTCCGGCCTGACGGTAAAATCTCTTTGCCACTCCTGAATGACGTGCAGGCAGCAGGTCTGACGCCAGTGCAACTGGCCGCGGTAATTACCCAGCGACTCAAGCAGTTCATCGCTGAACCACACGTGACCGTGATCGTGTCTGCCATGAATAGCCGCAAAGCTTATGTCATGGGCCAGGTAGCCAGGCAGGGCGCCATACCACTTGTCTCGAACTTGACAGTCCTCCAAGCTCTCTCGGCGGCCGGTGGCCCAGTTCAATTCGCCAATATCAAGAAGATTTACATCCTGCGCACGGAGGGCGGAAAACAGGAGGTGCTTCCCTTCAATTACGCCGCGGTGATAAAAGGCAAGAACCCAGAACAGAACATCAACCTGAAACCAGGTGACACGATCGTAGTTCCGTGAGGCGATGTCCGTGAAAATCAATAGCCTGGTAAGGCACCTGGTATTGGCTGTATGCGTGTGCATTTCGGCAGAGATGGCTGCCCAGAATACGCCGGTTTCTCCAATTCAGGGCTTCCTTGCACCCGTGTTGGTAACGGAGGCACCGCAGACTCCAGTGACTCCCGATGAGCATCCGCTTTCCGGTGGGCAGATTTTGGGTATCGGTTCCTGGGGTCCCAGACATAGCTTCTTGACGCCATCGCTGCGCCTGTCCGAAACCCTCGATTCGAATCCACTGCTACAGACCCCCAGCGACGGCGGCTACAGGGGATTCACCAATGTTGGCGGGGGGGTGCAATGGATGCAGTACCTTGGGCGAGATGCCGAGATTCGATATGCCGGGGCGCTACGCTATGACACAATGGCGCGTCTTCAAGGTTACAGTCCGTTCATAAATGCGCATAGCGCCGCCATTTCCAAGGTCATACCGTTCAGGACCTGGAACCTGCTGATCGACGACGAGGCTCAATACTCGGATGGCTCGAATTTTGGCGCAGCGGGATTGGAAGGCATGGACTTGCTGGTCACGCAGACCAACCCGTGGGGGGGCTTGCCCAATCTGCAATTGACGTCAACTTCCTTGCAGCCAAACTTAACGCCCAACCAGAGCATTTTGACTGCGCGGGTTGGAAGAATCGCGAACACAACCTTGATCGAGGCGGATGCACATATTGATGCGCGCGACACTGCTACTCTGGCGGCTTCCTATGGACTGCTGCATTTCAATTCGAGCCTGCTTGCTGATACTGGCCAGACTTCGTTCGTCGCAGGGTACAACCGCACCATGACAGTCCGCAATTCGATTGGCCTCGAAGGCGCGTTCACACGATTCAACTTCCAGGATCCCAGTAGTTCCATCTCCACCGAATATTTTTCGCTTCTCTACGCCAGACGTATCTCCGGGCGCAGTGCCATAGAAGTCGGGGGCGGGCCGCAGATCACGCAATCGCTCGTTTCCCGGGCGAACCAGACCTACCTCGGTTGGCAAGGGCGCGCCACGGTGCAATACCGGACCCGCACTATGAATCTGAGTGCGGTGGGGTTACATGCCGTTTCCGGTGGAGCAGGCGTGCTGGATGGAGTTACCAGTACCACCGGCCAGGGAACGGTGGAGTTCGTCGCGGCGCGATATTGGTCAATGTCACTCAATTCTGGCGTCTCACGCAATCAGCAACTGAATTCCAACCAGAGGTATGAAGTGCAGTTCGCGGGTATAGCTTTGCATCGGAAAACCGGCCCCTTCACAAATTTGTTTCTGAGCTACGACTTTCAGCGCCAGACGACTTCGTCTGTTTGCACGGGGCCCATTTGTGGTTATGTCGGGATGCGCAATGTCTTTGGGATTGGATTCGCGTGGACCTATCACCCGATTGGCGTCGAGTAGCCTTACAACTTCTGGACGGGCTACGAGCTTGGATAAGCGGAGATGAACGCATGAGAAACGGAATTGAATTGCTATCGCACCTGCGCAATTCTTTGCAGAAGGGAATGCCGACGTGGGCGGGGAATCCATGGCAATCCCTGAAAGTAATTCTTTTCAGCGTTCTTGCGGGTGGAAACAGGCATAGATTCTCCAGTTTCGTGCTTCCGCAACTCTGGCAGACGGATTGCACTTAGAGATTGCGAATTGTTGAACAACCAGTTCAAAGAATGAACTGTAAGACTTATCGTTCATCCGGCTCCTTACGGCGGAGCCGAATTATGTGGAGGAAAGATGGAAAAGTCACAAGCCCCGGCTTCCGCGTTGTTAGCAGTTGGAGCCTCGCAACCGATTCGAGAGATCGCCCAGCCGAAGTCAATCGGGCCTTTGCTTTACCAGAATCCAATAAACCTGAGGATTCGACCCACCGAGAAAAAAGCCTTATCGATCGGTGTAATCGGCTATGGGTACTGGGGTCCTAACATTGTTCGCAACTTCCATCTGCAGGAACTCTCACAGGTTTCCCTCGTGTGTGACCGGCGTCCGGAGGCTCTCGCCAAGGTGGCTAAAGCGTACCCGGAGATAGAGGTGACCACCGACCCGTTGCAGGTCTTAC
>Ga0181535_10002000_pt1 | contig 25522 bp, 17 predicted proteins | sample PEATcosm2014_Bin_44_FD_119774 | JGI IMG/M metagenome (GOLD analysis project Ga0181535, IMG submission 119774) | Peatland microbial communities from MTU Mesocosm Facility, Houghton, MI, USA - PEATcosm2014_Bin17_30_metaG | ecosystem: Environmental > Terrestrial > Soil > Wetlands > Peat | place...
CATTATCGTCTCCTTTCGTAAACTTTGAGCGGTTCACGAATAGGAGACTCCCAATGACTCCCGGAGCCGTCAAACTCTGGGAGTCTCTCCAGCAGAGCTGGAGGATTTATTGGGTATTAAGAATGGAAACAAAATGTTTTTTTCATATTGTTCCTTTTTACAGATTGAAAAACGGGGCATCCATGGCATGGTCTGTTTTCCTTCTCATTTTAGCCTTTTTTGCCCGCTCCGGCATATTCGTGACGTATGAGCTGTGGCGTGAGCGCATCCTGCCCCCAAAATCCCATCGTTGTCAACATCAACAGGTTAAAAATTCAGTTTTCTGCCTTCTGCTTTCCCAATTTCTGCTTTTCCCTCTCCGATTTCAGCGTTTCAGCGTTTCAGTTTTTCAGCGTTTTCCCTTGTCTGGTGCGGGATGTAAATTGACATTCCGGCCTCCGGGAGGAAGCCTTGGTGACTCTGAAATGAAAATACAGGCATCCATGCGCGGTCAGACAACCCCGGCCAACCCGGTCCGCTCCAACAATGGTTTTCGGGCGGTTGCGGCAATATTGGTTCTGACACTTCTCCTCGCCGGCGGCGGACGCGCCCGGGCCCAAATCCCCGCCCTGGATGAATTGGCGGGCGACTGGCAGAACGCTTCCAATCTGCTTTCCATGCCCGCGCTTAACAGCGGGCTGGGGTCGGCGAAGGCGGCGCGGGAGGCGCTCTCCATCGGTGACCTCAGCTTTCCGCCCATCACCATGACCGGCGGGACCGGGGCCATGCTGATTGACGGCCAGGCGCCCGCGCTGGATCAGACGCGATGGTATCCCTATCAAGTATTACGCACGGCAACGGCGGGCAATCTGAAAATCGGGGCGGCGGTGCGGATGCTTTACGAACAACGGGGTTTGTTGTTTCACATCGCGGTGACCAACGACGGGACTTCCGGGCAAACATTCGAGTTGAAAATCAATCTGTCCGCGAACACCTCGCGCCACATTCGCTGGGGCTGGGGCGTGCCAAGGGACAAGGAGACCAACCGGTTTGCCGCGATGACGATGGATGAGGGCCAGTCGTTGCCGCTGCTCGATTCCCGGGGCGAACTGGCCAACTGCTTCAGTTTTGAGCGCAAGCCGGACGGGCTGTCGGCCCAAGGGGATTCCGGGCGGGCGGTTTGGCGCGCGACGTTGCGCCCCAAGGAAGTATTGTCTGTCAACTATGTGCTGGCCATGGGCGAGACAGACCAGGCTGTCCACAATCTGGCCTCAAACACGGCGGCGCATTTTGACCAGGCTTTTGCCCAGGTTGAAAACGATTGGGAAAAGCGGTTTGACGCCATGTTCACGGTGAAAAACCCTTATTTCTCCGGCCATTTACCCGTGCTGGTCAGTTCCGACAAACCGTTGCGGCGCCTGTATTACATGAGCGCGGTTTCGCTTCTGAGCGTTTTGCGCACCGGCTTCCCCGTGGCCCCGCGCGTCTATGTCAGCAACACCCCGGAAAGCAACTGCACGATGATGTATTTCTGGGACACGCGCGAATGGGCGACAACCCTGGCCCTGCTCGATCCGGTCATGATGAAACGGTATCTGCGCGACTGGCTGGGCAAGGGGATTTATAACGGTTACGCGGAGGAATATAACACCGGCACCCTGCAAGGCCCGTGGTACAGCGCCAACGATTACTCGGTTTTCATTCTGCTCAACTGCTATTTGAACATCACCGGCGACCGCGCTTTTCTTTCCGAAAAAATCAACGGCCAAACCGTCCTTGAACACATGGACGCGATAGCCACCAATTGGAAAACACTGGTCAAACCGGGCCGGACCCTGGCGGATTACGGCAAGGCCGCGAATCTTTTGGAGTGCGTCCCGACTTACATCCACGAGGTGGCTTCGTTCAACGCCGCCAACGTCTGGATGATGCGCCGCACGGCCGAAATTGAGGGGGCGGAAGGAAATAAAACCAGGGCCGGGGAATTGCGGGCGGAAGCGGCCCATCTGCTTCCCGCCGTGCTTGCGCTTTATGAACCCGGACAGGGGATTTGGGACGCGCTCCACCGCGACGGCTCGCGTGTGCCGGTCCGCCATGTGTTTGACTTCGCCACCATCGCCCTGACCATCCCGGACGATCTTTCGCCCAAAATGCGCGGGGAAATGACCGGCTTCGTCGGGCGCGAGCTTTTGACCGATCACTGGATGCGGGCGCAATCGCTCTCCGACATTGCCGCGTTAAAATCGAACCGGCCGGATCACGGGCCGATGGGCGCTTTCTGCGCCTGGCCGGCCGAAACGATGGCTGCGATGTGCGCCTTGGGGGAATTTGACCAGGCGCTGAATTTTCTGCATCGCTGCGTGGGCGTGACCTACGAGGGGCCTTTTTCGCAATCACGGGAATTGACCGGCAAAACGCCGGACGCGCCGGCGCGGATCACCAGCCGGGGCGGCAGTCCGAACAGCCATCAAACCTACAACGCGAGCAATGGCGGTTCCTTTGCCGAAACCATCATCCGCAGCTTTTTCGGTTATCAACCCGACCTGTTGGGGCGCGCCCTGATTTCCAACGCAACCCCGCGCGGTTTTGAGGGTCAATTGCTGAACGTGCGCCAGGGTGATAAACTTTTCAACATCAGCAGCACCGGCCAGGGTTTGCAAGTCACGGCTGGAAAATAAAATTTTCCCGCTATTTAATCGGGTTGTGCGCGACACCAATAACGGCGACATTGGAAAACAGAAAGCTTATGACGATCTTCCTTCGAATGATGCGGTCGCGATGGCGTTGGATGTTGCTTTTTGTTTTTTTGATCGGGCCGGGCGCGGCGAGGGTTTCGGCTACCCCTCCCCCGGGCTACTATCTGATCTGGTCGGATGAGTTTGACGGAACTTCCTTGGATTTAAGCAAATGGTGGTGCTGGCTGGGGCCGGATCATCAGGCCACCGACGTGCCGCAGGCCGACACGGTGAGCAACGGTTTCCTGACCATCACTTGTTACAACACGAACACGGCTTATTACAGCGGCTCGATCTCCAGCCAGGGGCTTTTTTGTTACGGCTATTACGAGTCGAGCATCGAATTCAACGGCTCAGCGGGGGTGTGGTCGGATTTCTGGATGAATTCGCCCAACACCGGGGTTTATAACAACAACCCGTCCGACTCGGGTTCCGAAGTGGATATTTGCGAGCACCGTTACACCGATGCGGGGGATGCGGACAATATCAACCAGGAAGTGCAGCAGGCGATCCATTGGAACAACGAGGCGGTCGATGAGCTTACCGCCATCATCGGGCCGTTTGGCACCAACCTTGGCACCGGATTTCATACCTACGGCCTGTTGTGGGACCGGACCAATAATTATTTTTATATAGATGGCAGCCAGACTTGGGTGACCAATGCGGGACATTCCGACCGAACCGGAGAGGTGACGCTCAGTTCGGAGCTGACCAATGGCGGGTTTGCGGGAAATATCCCGGCGAACGGCTACGGCAGCCAGACGGCAAGCACGACGACAATGGTGGTGGATTACGTGCGCATCTACGCGCCAACCACCACCGTCTTTTGGACCGGGGCAAACACGGCGAATTGGAGCGACAGCAATAGCTGGCTCTCGAACATGGTTCCGAATTCGGGCAGCGATTGTGTTTTCACCCATTTCACCGCCGGCAACCAAAACATGACGCTCGATCAGGCCATGGCGGTCAACAGCCTGGCTTTTCAGGACGGCGGGCCGTACACGATCAGCGGCAATCCCCTGACCATCGGCGGCAACGGCATCGACACGGTCTCCTCGGCAGTAAACACAACGATCAATTCCCCGGTGGTGCTGGGCGCGGATCAGAATTGGAAGATTGCCCAAAACCTCGTCCTGGCCGTCAACGCACCGGTCAGCGGCACGGGAAATTTGACGCTGACCTGGCTTGGCACAGTGCAATTGACAGCAACGAATACGTGCAGCGGAACCACGACCATCAGCAACGGGACGCTCCAAGTCACCGGCAGCATGAGCAATGCGGTTGTGGCGGCGGGCGGGACTTTGAGCGGGACGGGATTGTTGACGGGACCGGTGTCGGTCATTGCCGGCGGCATACTTTCGCCCGGGCCGGGCATCGCGCAACTTGTGATCAGCAACACGCTGGCGTTGCAACCGGGCGGTTCGGCGGCAATGGACGTCAATGCCGCCACCGGCGCGTCGGATGATGTCACAGGTTTGACGCAAGTGACTTATGGCGGCGCGCTGATCCTCAACAATCAGGCCGGCGCTTTTGCGGCGGGGAACGCGTTCAAATTGTTCGATGCCGCCAGCTATACGGGCGCCTTCAGCTCCATCAGTCCGACCTTGACGGCGATTGGTCTGAATTGGAACACCAACACACTGGCGGTGGACGGGACCTTGCGGGCGGTCAGCGCCGTCATTGCCAAGATGACCAATGTGGTGGAAAGCCGTTTTGGCAACAGCACGACCGGGAGCAATAATTCGGCCTTTTCGTTCAGCGGGTTTTCCGGCACCATTTCAGCCACCAAGAGCAGCGCCGCCGGATGCACCTCGCCCGGCAGCAGCCGTTTCACTTCGACAGCCAGCACCACCACGGCGTTTTCCGTGACGCCGAACCTGGTGGCCGGGACAACCTATTCCGTGGCCGTATCCTGGGGATACAATAGTTCGCCCTACGAGGAAACAGCCGCCATCGTGGCAAGCCCGACAGCGACGGGCGTGTCAAACAACACATTTCCCGCCACGACGAAAGCATTTTCCAGCGGCACCGGTGACGCCACCAATAACACCTGGGTAACCGTGGGCAACATCACGGCCAGCGTGAACAACCCGGTGATTACCTTCACCTACGTCAGCGGACTTTCTTCGGGACGGTGGTATGCCGACGCGGTGCGGTTCATCTCGCAACCGCCCAGCCCGGGCGCGATCACGGCCAGCCAGGCGGGCGGAAATTATATTTTGAATTGGCCGGGAAATTTCATTTTGCAAAGCGCGACCAATGTATCCGGCCCCTACACCGACATGCCTGGACCGGTTGTGGTGGGTCCCTATACGAATTCAACCAGCGCCTCCCAACAGTATTTCCGCCTGCGGCAATGAACGGCCGGCTAGGGAAACAACCGCTGAAATTTTCCAATTTCCGCCTGAACATCCTCCCGGCACACCACCGCTGAAATCGCGCACAAGCCGTCCGCCCCGGCTTTAATGACATCCGGCGCATTGATCAGGTTGATTCCGCCGATGGCGACGAGCGGAATTTTGACCGCGTGGCGGATTTGCCGGATCAATCGGTTATGAAATAGTATCCCTTCACGATTCGATGCGTTGCATTTTTTCGACGGTGGGCCGGTCCAGATTGTAAAGGCAGTCAAATAAAGCGATTTTAAAGGAGGCGGGGCCGTGCGATTTTTTCGCGGCAAGTTCAGCCGCAATCTCGTAGCAAGCCAAAGCGCAGGCGGCGGCCCGGCTGTGATCCCGCTCCACGGCGGCGAAAGCGCCAATCACGGAAGCAGCCATGCAACCGGTGCCAACAACGCTCGTCATGAGCGCGTCCCCGTTTTTGACATGATAGATCCCCTGCCCGCCGGCCACGATGTCCACCTTGCCCGTGATGACCACGGTCGCCTGGCGGCGCACGGCAAGCTCCTGCGCCAGTTTTTCCAAATCACCTTCAACCTCGGTGGCATCGACGCCTTTGGTCCGCACGCCGGCTCCGCTGACGCGGGCGATTTCGGAGGCGTTCCCCTTTATGACATTGATTTTGACCTGGTCGAGCAGCTCAAAGACCTTGCGGTCGCGCAAGGCCGTCGCGCCCGCGCCGCACACGTCAAGGATGACGGGGATGCCTTTCTGGTTCGCAACGGCCGCAGCAATCTTCATCGCCTCCACAATTTCCACCGTAAGGGTGCCGATGTTGAGAACCAGGGCGGAAGCGATCTGCGTCATGTCGGCCACCTCCTCCGGCGCATGAGCCATGACGGGGGAAGCGCCAAGTGTTTTGACAATTTGGGCGCAATCGTAAATCGTCACCCAGTTCGTCAAGTGATGCACCACCGGGCTTTCCTGGCGCACTTTTTCGAGCAAATCGTATGCGTTTAATTCTGTCTTCATCGTCTGACTCAGGCGGGGCCGCCCGCCCGCCGGAGAATACCCGGGTCCGCTCCAGAATTCAAACGACAACCCCGCGCCAAACGGCTAGATTGTCTCCAGAAAACTGAAAGCGAGGAATGATGAAACTATATTGCGACACCTTCCCAACTCCATTCGGAGACTTCTCCGTGGCCGTGGACGAAAACGGCACGGTGGTCGCCACCACTTTTGGCAACGAGGCCGATTTGCGCGCGCGTCTCGCATCGGATGAATTGCTGCGCCAGCCCGGATATGCGGCGGAAGCGAGACGCGAAATAACCGGATTTCTCCGGGGCGAACTCCGCGAGTTCACGGTAAAGACGGTTCCGCGCGGGACTGATTTTCAGAAGCGAGTCTGGTCCGCGTTGCGCCACGTTCACTATGGCCGCACCTGCACTTACGGGGAATTGGCCGCCGCAGTGGGCAATCCAAAAGCGGCACGGGCGGTTGGCCGGACGAACGCGGCCAATCCGGTCTGCCCCATTGTGCCGTGCCATCGCTGCATCGGCGCGGACGGCTCGCTCACCGGCTTTGGCTTTGGAGAGGCGATAAAACAACGCCTGCTCGACCTCGAAAGCAAAACGCGCTGATTGGTCTGGAACGTCGATTATTTCCCGGCAGCCGGCGCGGGTTTGTCCGGGACAAGGCCCTTGACCCGCGCCGCATAAGGCTCGATTGGCGGCAGTTTGTCGGTCGGTGTGCCGAGGTAGAAATAGGCGTTGGCGCACCAGTCGTCCTCGCGCTCAAAGGCGCTCAGGGGTTCTCCTTTTTCCAATCCTTCAAGGGTCATCATATGGCTGCCGTCGCCGGCCCGGACGAGCGAGGCGAGTCCGGTTTTTTTCATGTGTTTGATAAGCTCATTTCTATCGGGACAGCCGATCTGCTGGATGGTCACGCGAATGTCCCTGGCAAAATAAACGGGGTCGGGACCCTGCAAACGATAGAAGGCATAATGTTGTTGCGCGGCGTCGGCGACGGTGCAGCCGTGCCAAAGATGGCTGTATTGGCCTTCGCCCCAGCCGGTCGCTATGTAGTCCTCGCTGCCGGTGCCGCTGAGGGTGGGATTGCCGGTGTCTCCGTCGATATACATTTTGACCTCGCCTTCGCCCCACCAGGAGTAGCCGTATTTTTCGGTGTCGGCGTTGATGCCCATATTGCAACCTAGAAAGCGGCCCCGGCCCGCCGTGCGCGGGAGAATCTCAAAGTCCCGGCGCAAGGTGGTGGGATTTTCGCGCCTGTAATGGGCATGAAAATAACAGGTGCTGGAATCGAGTTTGTCACCAAGGGTGTATTCGACGTCGTAAAAGAACATTTCGCATTTTTTGGGGGATTCGTTGGTCACAATGATCTTGAAGCCGTGGCGAAACGGCATGGGGATGCGGCAGTTGAACGATCTGCCTTCGGGATTATCGAACCAGGCGTTCTCAAACACGACGGGTTTTGCGAGCGGCTGGCAGAAGAAATCGCCAAGAGGGGCTTCCACGGCGGGTTTGCTTTCGCCATCCCAATACATCTTGATGACCATGCCGCGCATCAGTTCCGGCGAACGATCTGGAATGGTAACCCACATGCGCCGGACAATGCCGGCGCCGGCGCCGTGCGCCATGATGAGCGATTCCCCGGCTTCCATGGGTTTGCAAGCGGCGCCCTTCCGTCCAAAATTGGCCGTTGCGCCCCGCCCTTTTTGCCCGTCTGGATTTTCCATGCTGGCCCAGCGGGTCTGCACCCCGGCCGGCACATTGAACAGGGCGCCGGTTTCAGCGGCGCGGGGCGCGGCGCAAACAAGAAAGCAAATGGACGCGACCAGGAGAATCCGTGGGCGTGAAAACAATTTGGCGACAGGCATGGTCATTTGAATGACGCGCATTCTGCGGCGAAATGGCGGAAAAGGCAACCAGACCAATTGCGGGCTTGCCCGACCGGGGTTCTTCTGTTAGTCCATTCATGAACCATGACTGCCATTGCCGCAAATAATTATCCCAAATTGCATAATGCCATGTGGCCCGGCCTGGTCGGCAAAGGCGGACCCGGGGCGGAACCATGCATCGACCTGGATACGATGCTCGAACTCACGGCCAGGGCGGAAGTCAACGGAGTGCGGTTCGACGGGGTGGACCTCTTTCTCTTTGAGCCGCATGTGAGCATCGACATTGGCGATGAGGGACTGAAAAAGTTGGCGGACAAAATCCAGCGCAGGAAATTTGTCATCGGCTCGGTGGTGGCGCCGGTGTGGAGGCCGACCGGCGGAGGTTCAGCCATGGGCGGGATGGAAGAGCGGAAGAAATTCGTCGGGCAAGTGGAAAAAGCGTGCCGGATCGCGGCGAAACTGACCGACCTGGGAGTGCGGCCTTATGGAGTGGTGCGGATCGACTCGGCTTGCAGCGTGGCGGAATGGGGGAAAAACCCGCGGGCGAACACAAAAAAAATCGCGGCAACCTTCAAAGAAGCGGCCCGGATAGCGGCCGGCCACGGCCAACACCTGGCGGCGGAAGGGGAGATTTGCTGGGGCGGCATGCATAGCTGGAAACACATGGTGCAACTGCTCGAAGAAGTCGGACGACCGGAGCGGGTGGGGTTCCAGGCGGATATGGCCCACACCCTTCTTTACACCCTCGGCTACAACGCGCCGGAACACCGCCTCGTGCCGAGGCGATTTCACTGGGAACCGGACGCGTTCCACGCGGCGATGAAAAAAATGACGAAAACGCTGCGGCCCTGGACGATTGATTTTCATGCGGCCCAGAACGATGCGACAGTCAGAGGCTCCGGTTCGCATGACAAGACGGGCCGGCATTGTCTGGCCACCGATGTCAACGGCAAGCTGAACATCGCGCGCGACGCCGGTTACTGGCTGCGGGATGAGGCGGGCCGGGTGACAAAAAAATTCAGCCACATTTGCTGGGACGGCTGTATGTTTCCCAATGAGACGATGAAGAAACAGGAAACATGGAACACCGTTCTGGCCAGCATGATGCAAGTGCGCGAAAACCACGGCTGGAACGGAAAATAGCGAAAAAAACGGCCGTTTTTTGGAGGAACCCATGAAAAAATTGAATATCGGGATCGTCGGCGGCGGCCTCATGGGCCGCGCCCATTCCAACGCCTTTGACAAGGTCAATCATTTTTTCGACCTCGAATACAAACCGGCGCTGAAAGCGGTTTGCGGGCGCGACGCGAAAAACGCCGCCGCCTTCGCCGCCCGATGGGGTTATGAATCCATCGAAACCGACTGGCGCAAGCTGGTGCGGCGCGATGACATTGATTTGATTGACATCGCCAGCCCGAACAACACCCATGCCGAAATCGCCATCGCCGCCGCCAAGGCGGGCAAGATGGTGCTGTGCGAAAAACCGTTGTCGATGAACGGGGCCGAAGGCCGGGTCATGACGCAAGCGGTGGAGAAGGCAAAAGTGCCGAACATGGTCTGGTATAATTACCGGCGGGTGCCGGCGGTCACGCTGGCCAAGGAGTTGATTGACGAAGGGCGCCTGGGCCGCATTTTCCATTATCGGGCGAAATTTTTGCAGGATTGGACGATCAGCCCCGACTTGCCCAAGGGCGGGAGGGGCTTGTGGCGTTTGGACGCGAAAACGGCCGGCAGCGGCGTGACGGGGGATTTGCTGGCGCATTGCATTGACACGGCCATCTGGCTCAACGGTCGCATCGACAAAGTCACGGCCATGACCGAAACCTTCATCAAGGAACGAAAAAACGCGCTGACCGACAAGATGGAAAAAGTGGAAATCGACGACGCGTGCGCGTTTCTGGCCCGGTTCGCCAACGGGTCCATGGCCACGTTTGAAGCGACGCGTTATGCGCGGGGACACAAGGCGGAGCAGACTTTTGAAATCAACGGCGAACACGCGTCAATCGCATGGAATTTGCATGATTTGCACCGGTTGCAATATTTCGATCATCGGGACGAGGGACGGGTGCGGGGCTGGCGGTCCATCCATGTGACGGACGCCGACCAGCCTTACATGAAAAACTGGTGGGTGCCGGGGCTGCAAATCGGTTACGAACACAGTTTCATCCACCAAGTGGCGGATTTTCTGGAGGGATTAAGCAACGGAAAACCGGCCCATCCAACCTTCCGGGACGCCTTGGAAACCCAGTATGTTTGCGATGCGGTGCTGAAATCGGCCGCAACCGGAATATGGCAGAAGGTGGCAAACCGGGCCTGAATCAGGGTCAATGCAACAACTGATAATGCCCGATCCAGGGCAGCGGTTTGCAAACGCCGGAAGCGGCGTGAATGATGCCGATGATGATAAAGACGAGAATGCCCGTCGGAACCGCAAAACCCATCAGAATCACGAGAAAACCGATAAACGGGATGACGGCCATCGCCGCCATGGCGCACGAAAGCACCAAGGAAGCAATAAACAACACAATACCCTGGTTGGTGTGGAACCGCGCATAGCGCGAGTTGGGCGCGGCCAGCAACGGAATCAGGAAAAGTATGCCAAGATAGGCCAGCACGGCGAACACCTTGTTTTGTTCAACATCGTATGCTTCCGGGTCCATTGAGGTGCTGGGTACCTTGGGCGGCTGGCTCGGGCTTAGGGGCGGCACCGGCGGCGGCGTCATTCCGGGAGCGGCGAAGGACGCGAATTCGGGCACATTGCAGGCGGGAACCCAATCGTTCATGCCTTGTTTCCAAACCAGCGTCGCGCAACCAATCCGGCCTTTTTGGAAAAGCTCTTGCAGGGTGGTGGTTTCCACGGGTCCGCAGGCCTGGCCGTTTTGCACGTAGTGCCACATAGATATCGTCCCTTAAATCGAACACAGCCCCGTCAAAATGTCCAGCCCATTCCACGCACCATTTCCGCAAAACCCGGACAAAAACACCGTCCAGCCGCCGGTTGAAGACGCCGACAAACGAGTCGCCGCACCGCGCCGCCATCCAAAGAGACCAGCCAAACAGCCCCACGGTAAGGAGACGGTTCGGCCAGGCGTCCAAGGCCCACTGATACTTCCAAATCCACGTGGGATTCCGGCTGAACGGCCCAAGGTAATAAATAGGCCACAGATCACCCGCGCCGGGACCGCGCGAACCGACAAGATCGCACAACAAGTGCAGGTGGAAGACAAGCAACGCGAGCCAGAACACCTGCCATCGGTTTCGCCCGAACAGGGCCAAAATAGCCGAGCAAAGCAGCGCTGCCGGCAATCCATGCGCCAGCCAATGGTGGTATTCGGGGTAATAATATACCTGGCCGTGTGCAAATGAGCCGTTGAGTATATCAAGGACAATTCCCAGCCCGTCCAAATCCGGCGCCACGCCCGCCAGTGTCACCAGGCGGCGATCCCTCAGGTTGTCGGTCGTCTTGGCAGCCACGATCCAGCTCGCCAGCAAATGGGTGATCGGCGACATCCTAATATCAGCTTAAAAACAGCAAAAACGGGTCACGCCTCCGATTGTCGTCCGCCGCCGCCGAATTTGTCAATGATTGGGTTAAGCGGGTCCCCTTTTCAGCCGACTACAAGGGGTATGCAACGTGTGACGAATCCGTCTGAGTCGCCCGCGCAAGCCAGCCTGCATTCTTTAGCAGAGGCTGGCCAGGATGCCATTCCCGACCCGTTGCGCGAGGAATCCGCGAAAAGCACTGAGGAGCTGTACCAAAAAGCCATAAGTGGCGCATGCGCAGTATCATACACCTACGATTTCATCTCCAAATCCTATAAGTTCATGGGCGCCGGCATTGAGGGGTTGATTGGATATAAACAGGAGGAGATTAATTCCGCCCTCTGGGCAAAGATTCTTCAGGAAGTAATCATGCTGGGGGAATCCGCCGGATTGACCAGGGAGGAAGCGACCCGCCGCGTCAGAAACGGCCAGATAAAACAATGGCGTTGCGATATGCGGGTTGTGACACGGACGGGCAAAACGCGCTGGATTTCCGATGCCTCGGTGCAGCAGTTGGATGAAGCCGGAAAACCCTTTGGCTCGGTGGGCATTTTGCAGGACATCACCGAACGCAAGCAGTTGGAGATTTCCGCCGTGGCCTTTTCCAAACTTGGCCAGGAATTGTTCTCCGCCACCACATTGGAAGCGGCCGCCCGCATGATTGCCAATGTTGCCGACGAACTGTTCGGCTGGGATGCCTGCAATGTTTATCTCTACCTCCCGGATAGCGACGAAATCCTCCCCGTTTTCCTGGCCGACGTCATCGACGGAGTGCGGCAGAATGTTACAGTCCCCAACGAAAAGCACAAACCCAGCACAGACAGCAGGCGGGTGCTTCAGCAGGGCGCGGAATTGGTTCTGCGGCAGGGCGCCCCGGCTTTGGGACCCGGCGTGCGGCCTTACGGCGACAAAGGCCGCCCTTCCGTTTCCATCATACGCGCTCCCATCCGGCAACGCGGCCAGGCCACCGGCCTCATAGGCGTTCACAGTTATTCGCCCCAGGCTTACAGCAAAAACGACCTGAGCATCCTGCAAACCCTCGCGGATTATTGCAGCGGCGCTTTCGAACGCATTTCGGCCGAGGAACGCATGAGAACCCTCCACCGCCAGTTGCTCGAAACTTCCCGCCAGGCGGGCATGGCCGAGGTCGCTGTCAGCGTCCTGCATAACGTCGGCAATGTCCTCAATAGCGTCAACATTTCCACTTCGCTCATCGCCGAAAAGGTCCGCAAATCAAAAATCGCCAACCTGTCCAAGGCCATGGCCATGATGCAAGAGCACAAGGATAATCTCGACGCCTTTTTCAAGGATGACGCCAAAGGACGGACACTGCCCTCTTACCTGTCCTCGCTCTCGGAACGCCTGCTTGCCGAACGAACGCAAGTCCTGCAGGAAATCGACTCCCTCGTCCATGACATCGATCACATCAAGGAAATTGTCCTGATGCAGCAAAACTACGCCCGCATCGTCGGCGTGGTCGAACCGGTTGACGCCGTCGATTTGATGGAAGCCGCCATTCACCTCAACGCGGATGAAATTGACCGCAATCACATCCATATCGAACGCGAATACACCGGCATGGTGCCCGCCACCGTGGACAAGCACAAGGTGCTGCAAATTCTGGTCAACCTCATTCGCAACGCCAGATTCGCCATGGCCGCCAATCCGGATGAGAACAAAAAAATGACCATCCAGATCGCCGCCGTGAACGGGGACCGGGTCCGCATTTCCGTCATTGATAATGGCATCGGCATTCCCGCCGAAAATCTGGCGCGCATCTTCGAACACGGTTTCACCACCCGCAAAGACGGCCACGGCTTCGGGTTGCACAGCAGCTCCCTCTCGGCCCGGGACTTGGGCGGTTCCCTGGCCGCGCAGAACGCCGGCCCCGGCAAAGGAGCTGTCTTCACCCTTGAATTTCCCAACCAGCCCCCCGCCCCGGCCAAAAAATAAAGTCAGGACTTCTTGTTCGCGGCCAAATCCGTGTTACCCTTGGCCCTCTAGTGGATATTGCCAAGGAAATTCAAAAACGGCGCACTTTCGCCATTATTTCGCACCCCGATGCCGGTAAAACGACGTTGACGGAGAAACTCCTCCTTTACGGCGGCGCGGTGCAACTGGCCGGCTCGGTCACCGCCCGCAAAAACCAGCGCGCCACCACTTCCGACTGGATGGAACTGGAACGCAAACGCGGCATTTCCATCAGCTCAACCGTCCTGCAATTCGACTATGACGGCTATCACATTAATTTGCTCGACACCCCGGGCCACAAGGATTTTTCCGAGGACACCTATCGCGTGCTGACGGCGGTGGACGCCGTCGTCATGGTGATCGACGCCGGCAAGGGCATTGAGACGCAAACCCTCAAACTCTTTGAGGTCTGCCGGCAGCGCGGCGTGCCGATCTTCACCTTCATGAACAAATGCGACCGCCCCACCCGCGAACCTCTCGCCCTCCTGGACGAATTGGAGCGCGTGCTTGGCATCGGCGCATTCCCGGTCAATTGGCCCATCGGCAACGGATTCGACTTCCAAGGCGTTTACGACCGTCAAACCCGTCAAGTCTATCTTTTCGAGCGCACCGTTGGCGGCCAGTTCCGCGCTCCCGTCTCCATCGGCAGCCTGAGCGACCCCGTCATCCGCGACCGCGTGTCCGACGAAACCTTTGCCAAGGTGTCGGAAGAACTGGAGATGCTCGACTCCGCCGGGGAAATCTTTGATGACGCGTCGGTGCTGGCCGGCAAAACCACGCCCGTCTTCTTCGGCAGCGGTGTCAATAATTTTGGCGTCCAACTGCTGCTGGACGGCTTCCTTAAACACTCGCCCCCCCCCAAGCCGCGCGTCATGGCCGGCGCGCAAATTTCCCCCGGCCACCCTGAATTTTCCGGGTTTATTTTCAAAATCCAGGCCAACATGGATCCCAAGCACCGCGACCGTATCGCCTTCGTCCGCGTTTGCTCCGGCAAATTCGAGCGCGACATGACCGTGATCCATCCGCGCACCAACAAAAAAGTCCGCCTCTCCAGCTCCCACAAACTCTTCGGCAACGAACGCGAAGTGGTCAATGAAGCCTATCCGGGCGACATCATCGGACTGGTGGGCCACTCGGATTTTGGCATTGGCGACACCCTCACCACCGACAAGAATATTTGTTACAAGGAAATTCCGCGCTTCACCCCGGAAGCCTTCGCCTACTTGCACAATCCGAACACGTCCAAGTTCAAGCAATTCCGCACCGGTTTGGACCAGCTTTTGCAGGAAGGCGTCATCCAGGTCCTGCAATTGCGTGACGCCGCGATCAAGGTGCCGCTGCTCGCCGCTGTCGGCCCCCTGCAATTTGAAGTCGTGCAATACCGCCTGGAAAACGAATACGGCGCCCCTTCCCGTCTCGAAGCCGCCCCTTGGACGGTCGTGCGCTGGCTCCCGGCCCAATTTACCGAGACGAGTCTGGACGCGCTTTCCCTCCCCACCGGCTCGCGCCTGGCTTATGACATGGGGCAGAATCCTGTCATTCTTTTCCCCAACGACTGGTCGGCCAATTATTTCAGCCAGACCAATCCCAGGATCGCCCTCTCCAGCCTGCCCATCGGCGGCCCGGCCAATTAAGGAGCCGCCTTACCTGCCTTCGAGCACCTTTGCCCTTTGGCACTGATATTCCGCGTCCGTGATGGCTCCGGCGTCCTTGGCTTTCTTCAAGTCAAGCAACTGCTGGCCGGCCGTCGGTTTCTGAACAACGGTCTCGGTTTTGGATCCGCCTCCCAATTTTACGGTGGGGCCTTCACATCCGGTGGCAAGCAACAAGGCTGACACAACGGCCAGGGTGGGAATGAATAATTTTTTCATGCGTTCTATTTTTTATTTTACATCTAATGCTCAAGCGCCTCCGCTCCATGCCGATGCGCTCTGCCTGCCTATACGGGGCTTGCCCTGAAATCTTGCGCCTCTCTCTTTCGCGCCCCCCCTGCGGTCCTCCGGCGGCGGGCAAAGTTCATCTTTCGCATCCGATTCTCCCCCGTTGACGATCCGCCGCCCAAAAAGTTTTGATTGTGCGGAACAGCCAAGCGTGGCTAGATTCCTCCCATAATTTATGCGCAATAGAACTCCCTTCCAGTTGTTAGTATTGACTCTTTCTGTCCTGGCCGCTGCTTCCAGCCCGGCGATGGTCGCGCCGCTGAATCCCTCCGGCCTCCGTTGCGAATACCGGGCCAACCCGCTGGGCATCGACGAAACGGCGCCCCAGCTGTCGTGGGTCGTAACCTCGAAAAAACGCGCCGAAACACAGTCGGCCTGCCAAATCCTGGTGGCCAGCTCGGAGACGATTCTGGCCCAAAACAAGGGCGATTGCTGGGACAGCAAACGGGTGGCGGGCGATGACACCACGGCCATTGTTTACGGCGGAAAACCGCTGACTACCGGCGAGGTTTGCCATTGGAAAGTGCGCGTCTGGGACAATAACGGCGCCGTCTCCGACTGGAGCGCGCCCGCCTTGTGGTCGATGGGTTTGCTCAACCAGAATGATTGGAGCGCCCAATGGATTGGTTACGACAAAATGCGGCAGTCGGCAACCGTCAAGGCCCCGTTTGCCGGCGCGAAATGGATTTGGTTTGCCGGCGATAAATCCCCCGATTTTCCCAAAGGCAACCGCCAGTTCATGAGCGAGCTGAAAATTCCCGCTGATGCCAAAATCGCCAAGGCTGAATTGCTCGTCGCCGCCGATTCGCGCGTTTTCTTCGATTTGAACGGGCAGGCCGTGGCCATGTCCCACAGCAGCGACAAGGGCGTCGCCCGCCTCGTCGATGTCAAATCCCTGCTCAACCCCGGCGTCAACATGGTGCGGGTCCAGGTTGAAAACGCCCAGACCGGCCCGGCCGGTTTGATCGCGCAACTGAATGTCACCACCGATGACGGCCGCACCTGCGTCCTGGTCACGGACGAATCATGGCGGGCCACCGACAACGGCGGAGCCAACTGGCACAATCGGCCCATTGCCGCCAACGAATGGCCGGCCTGCCAGGTCCTCGGATCGGCCGGATGCGCGCCGTGGGGCGAATTGAAATACACCCCGCTCCTGTTGCCCCCCCCCTCCTATTTTCGGGTTGGCTTCGATATTTCCAAGCCGGTGGAACGCGCAACTTTATATGTGACAGCATTGGGTCTGGCGGATTGTCACCTCAATGGCCGGCTGGTCAGCGAGGACCGTTTCACCCCCGGCTGGACGGATTACACCAAGCGCGTTCATTACCGTACCTATGACGTGACCAAACTGCTCAATCACGGTCGCAATGCCTTGGGCGCGGTTCTGGCTGATGGTTGGTACAGCGGCTACATCGGCTGGGGCCAGATTCGGGACCATTACGGCAAAACCCCAAGACTCCGCGCCCAGTTGCAGGTTGATTATGCCGACGGCTCCCATGACATCGTCGCCACCGGGCCGGATTGGAAAGCCTCGACCGGCCCCGCCACTTCCGCCGATTTTCTGATGGGCGAATCGTTTGACGCCCGCCTCGTCCAAAAATGGTGCGAGCCGGACTTTAATGCCAGCGGCTGGGACTCCGTCGTCACCGGCGCGGAAATGAATCCGGTGGTTCAGGCCCATCCCGGCCCGCCTGTGCGGGCTTTCGCGGAAATCAAGCCCAAGACGATCACCGAGGTCCGCCCTGGCGTCTATGTATTTGATATGGGCCAGAACTTTGCCGGCGTGGCGCGGTTGAAGGTCAACGGCCCGGCCGGGCGGAAAATCACCCTGCGCTTCGCCGAACGATTGATGCCGGACGGTTCCGTTTACACCGTCAACCTTCGCGGCGCCATCTCCACCGACACCTATATCTGCCGCGGCCACGGCACGGAAACCTGGGAACCGCGCTTCACTTTTCACGGCTTCCAATACGTCGAAGTCACAGGCCTGGCCAGCCGCCCGTCCAAGGACCTCATCACCGGCATCGCCCTGAGCAGCGCCACGGCGGAGGCGGGTGATTTTGCCTGTTCCGACCCGATGCTCAATCGTCTGGCCAAAAATACTTACTGGACGCAACGCGCCAACTTCATCGACATCCCCACCGATTGTCCGCAACGCGACGAGCGCCTGGGCTGGATGGGCGACGCGCAGGTTTATGTCCGCACCGCCACGCTGCATGAAGATGTGCAGGCTTTCTTCACCAAGTGGCTGGTGGACGTCGAGGACGGCCAGCGCCAGGACGGGGAATTCCCCATGGTCGCCCCGGTCAAGATCGCCGGCAATGACGGCGGTCCCGCTTGGGCGGACGCGGGTGTGATCTGCCCTTGGAACATTTATTACGTCTATGGCGACACCCGCATTTTGGAAAAACATTACCAATCCATGGCCCGCTTCATTGATTTTTGCCAGAACCGGTCCACCCCCGATCTCCTGCCCCCCAAGGAATTCCATTGCTTTGGCGACTGGCTGGACATCAAGGACGAAACGCCTAAGCCCGTCATCTATGAGGCTTACTTCGCCCATTCCACCAAGCTCATGGCCAACATCGCCGCCGCCCTCGGCAAAACCGGCGACGCCGCCAAGTACAACGACCTTTTCAACCGCATCAAGACCGCCTTCAACCGTGCCTACGTCAAAGACGACGGTCGCATCGAGGGCAATACCCAAACCGATTACGTCCTGGCCCTCTCCTTCGACCTGCTCGACCCTGACCGCCAAAAGCAAGCCGCGACGCACTTGGTTGAAAACATCGAAAAGCGCGACTGGCATCTCTCGACCGGCTTCATCGGCACCAAAAGCCTCATGCTCGCCCTCGCCAGCATCGGCCGCGACGACGTGGCTTATCGCCTGATCCACAACGACACCTTCCCGTCCTGGGGATTCTCCATCAAGCATGGCGCCACCAGCATCTGGGAACGCTGGGACGGCTGGACCCCCGAAAAAGGCTTTCAGGATCCCGGCATGAATTCCTTCGCCCATTATTCCTTTGGCGCCGTCTATCAATGGATGGTTGAAAACATCGGCGGCATCCAAAGCGAGGGACCCGCCTACAAACACATCATCATCGCGCCCCAAACCGACGACAAACTCACCTTTGCCGATGTCACCTATGACAGCATCCACGGCCCGATTGAAACGCATTGGAAAAAAACCGGCCGGGGGTTGCGCCTCAAGGTGATCATCCCTGCCAACACCACCGCCACCGTCTCCCTCCCTGCGGCTGATGAATCGGCTGTCACCGAAAGCGGCCGGAAAGTGGAAAAAGCGCCAGGGGTAAAATTCCTGGGCAAAAACGGCAAAAGCGTCATGTTTGAAGTCGGCTCCGGCACCTACGACTTTAAGACGAAATAGCAGGAAGCTGACATATGAAGAGACTCATTCCTCTCCTGGCCGTTGCGCTGGTGGGGCAGGCCCCCTCGCGCGCCGATCCGGCCCTCACCATCTACAACTAATGTCTCCAATATGGCGCATTATGGCTGGTGAGCCAATTCACGGATTCCAGTTCGGCATGACAAAACAATACGCGCCGTAGCGCATCTCGCTCCACGCCTGCTCATCCTGCGCCCGGCCCGGAAAGAGCGGAATATTCACCGGCACGAATTTGACGCGCACCCGGATTGACGACCGCCCCTGCGTCAATTTCCGCCCCACCAGAAATTCGTCGTCCCGGAAACGGCGATTGGATGTTTCCACCACATGCCGGGTCGCGCCCAGTTCGCCTTTCGGATTTGAATAGACACACGTATTCCCGCCGGCCAGATACCAGGTTCCCGCCGGCTCCCACTTCGCCTTTTCCGCCGGAACCCTGCCATCCGCCACCCACACCTCCGCTCTTTGGTTCGGAAAACCGTAGTCCAGCTTGCGCCGCAACAGCGCCCCGTAATTTTTCCGGGCCAATTTCAAAACAAACTCCGAAACGCCGGTCGTCTTGCACCCCCTGTCCGCGCTCGCCGGATAAACCTCATGCCCGCCCAGCGTGTCCACGCCCCATTCATACCTCGAAACCAGTTCGTATGGCTCCGATGCCTGCGGCGAATTGTACTCGTGTATCGCCTCGCTCACCGGATCCCCCACCTTCAATTCGTCCGTTTTCACCAGGGACGCCGCTGGCGCTCCATACCAATACGTCACCGTTTGATAATGTTCCGTCGATTCATCTTCCCCGCCGTGTTCCAGCCGGATCACCGCGTTTTTCCCGAACGGCATCAAATCCGCCAGCAGAAACCGGTAAGCCGATTCTATTTCGTCCTCGCTGTTCAAGGCCGTGGCGCTTTTTGACGCCCCGGTCGGATGCCCCGCCAGCGGCAAGGTCATGTTGGCCCCGCCCCAATAATCCCCCCCGCCGCCCCATTCCTCCGTCCCCGTCCCCTGCCCCTGCGGTGTCTGGCTGTCGTCAAAGAAAAATCGCGGATCCCCTTCCAGTGTGTTCAATTTGGCGCGATCCGAAAAAATCAACGATGTGCCGACAAAACTGCCCGACCAATCCCCGCCTCCCTCCGCTTCCCTCGTGTCAAGCAAAACCAAATCCTGCCCCTTCACCGGCTCGGGATGATCCCGGTAGGTCGCATGAAAATAACCCGACGACGCCGGCGCGGCGCCTCCCTTTTGGCTCACGATCCGCCAGTCCACATTGCTGACCGTCTCATTGGCCGCCCCGATTAATTCCACGCGGGCTGATTTGAAAAATGGCATTGGGAAAAAACAGGCCAGATCCACATTCGTCGGCCCCTGCCGGATATAAACCGGAAACGCGCGCACCAAATACGGGCGGCCATCCCGATTGTAAAGCGTCCCCGCTCCAAAAAACAACGCCACCGGCGCGTCTATCGACGCCGCGCTCCGTCCGTCCCAGGTCACGCGCAACCAGGAGCGCCCAAACGCAACCGCCTGCTCCGGCGGCACGGAAAATTCCAGCTTGCGCAACCGCGTCGGAAAATGGGTCTCGATCAAAAGCAACTGCTTGGTCTGCTCTGGTTCCAGGCGCGCAACCGTCCCCTTATAACCCCACACCCCGTTCATCCCCTCGCGCGGAGACGGCGCCAGATCCGTGCCGGCCCGGTTGAGCAGTTTCAACACATCCGGGGCCGCTGCTTCTTCGTCCCAGCTTTTCAACGGTTGCGAAAGCCTCGCCCCGTCCGCGTATTGCTGGTAAATGTAGTAGCCCGTCCCATAATGCGTCCGCTCGTAATCCATGCGAAACGAATTGGTAAAGGCAATCGGCACCCACGATAAATCCGCCCCCTTCGTCTCCGCCCACGTCATGGCCAGCGGCGGCGCAAACACATTTTCCGGCAGAAACACCGACCGGGCCGCCGGATGCGCCGGGTCCGCCGAACTGCTTTCCCGCACCACGTAATCCCGTCCATCCACCACGTAATGCCACGGGCTGCCGTGCCAGTGATTATAGCGCGCAAAGTAAAGAATTCCCCGCCCCGCCACATCCACCGTCACATTCCGGTCATCCGCCAACTGATAAAGAAAATGACTCGCATCCGCCCCTTCATTGCCCCCTGCGCGATCATACGTGCTGCGCATGTAGGCGCGCGCCCCGATCCGTTGCAGCGGCCAATCTTCCCAATGCCGGTAGGCATCCAAGCCCACCGGAATCACCGGCGGTTCCGCGCCTTGGACTGCCGCCACCAACAGCACAACCGCCATCGTCAATGCCCGCGTCAAAATCATGTTCGTTCCAACGCCCCTGAAAGCTGCGGCGCTCATCACGAGCGGGGACTATTGCCCCTTCCGCTCGTCCGTCTTGACCGCCAATTTGACCATGGGGCCTTTGCCTTTCGAGACAGTCGGCCCGTAATTCCGTTCCCGCCGCCGCCGCAACCTCGCCTCTTCGTTAAACAAACTACGCAACACCAAAAACACGACAACCACGGTTACGCCACCCAAGACCACCAAAAGCGATGTGTTTAATTCTCCAAACATGTCCGCAGTCTAACGCAATCCGCCCCCTTTGCAATCCGTTCCCGGACGGGGTTGCGCTGGAGGCTTGCCAATTCGTTGCTGGCGCGGCAAATCGCGCCTCAACACAACAGCACGACGCGCATGACCACCGCGAATCAATATGATTATTTGAACCGGCTGGGTTCGATTGCCTCCTCGCCGTCCAATTCCTTCGCCTATCATTTTCTTGGTAGATGCTCCAGCACCGCAAGCGGTGCCTCCTTATGATGTGCCGACTCAGAACCCTGATATTCCCCAACTGCATCGCCACGCTCAACCCGGCGCACGCACTGCTCGACACGGGAAAAGTTATTCATAATGTTGTAGAACTTGCCCGCGTCTTTCGGGAAGAGATTGAGCCGTTTGACCAGCGCAGTGTATTGAACTTTTGTCGTCATTTTGATTGGACTCCGCATGGCTTCCCGGATGTGCGGTTTGGTTTCTGAAGGAACAAATAAAGCGTGACCCCGCCGGATACCAGCCACACAAGACCATTGAATAGCATGATTAGCATAAAATAGTGAGGAAACATCAGGTCGATCCCGATAGGCCCCAGCACGATGAAAACCAATAGGGGCCATTTCCACCGGTGTTCACTGATCAAGCCGGACTCCCTCATGTACAAAAACACGCCCGGCACTACAAACATGAACAATAGACCTTTGTCTGCAAGGGTCACCACGGTATGGCTCGTCACGCTGGAGTGGCTCATTTCGTACTGCATCGCGTGTGCTATTTGGGGCAGCATCAGGCGAATCATCTCAATACTGCCGCCAACCGCAACGACCAGACTGACGATAATCCCCAGGCGCACGCATTTTGAACCATGGCAGCAGGCGCCAGAATCTGTGTGCGGCTGGATGATATACTTCTTTATTGCCCGTGGGACAAAGGTAAGCGCGAGGCCCGCGCATAGGATCATCAGGAAGGCGACCACTAATCTCCACGTCGAAGCTCCTGGCAGGATGATAGTCATGCAGCACGGCAAGGCACAGCCGAGCCACAGCATTGCCCAACCAATCTCTTCGGCCCCGGTAATGACTTTGTCTTGCCTGAAAAATTTCATGTCTTGAATTCTCATTACGGAGACGCTGGCGTATTACCGGGCATCTTTTGCATCATGGGCGCCATGCCTTTCTGCATCACGATCATGTTGGATTGCGAGGTGGAGAGGGCTTGCAGTTGCTCCGGCGAAAGGAACGCGGCGGCTTTGGCGTCGCCAAGCTCCGAACAGTTTGATCAACGCCAGCTCTGAAACTTTGACAACCAAAGCCGCATTTCGAGAAGCATTTAAGCAGCGTCGTTATTTGATTCCTGCCGACAGTTTTTATGAGTGGAAGGAGAGGGAAGGCAAAAAGCAGCCTTTCAGGGCCATGTTGAGGTCGGGAAAACCCTTTTGTTTTGCAGGGCTTGGGAAGCGGTGTTTTTAAACAATTTCTCACCGGGCAAAGTCCGTTTCCGGATAGGTTTCGTTCACCACAATCTGATCCCGCGTCTGCACATAATCAATACTGCCGGAAGCCATTAACTTTTGAGTCTGCTTCACCGTCTCCGCTATCAACGGCCTCAACTCGGCAATTGCCTCCGGCGTCGCGGGTTTGTTCTGCATCTCCAGCACCTTCTTGATCTGCTCATCGGTGACTTCCGGCGTGGTGGCCATCACAATCGGCTTCATGACCACGTGCGTCTTGTGGATCAAATTATCCTTCTTCCCAATCCACACCGTTGCGCTCGACTCCAACTTGGCCGTGTCATGGTCCTTCTTGTTGATGACTCCCGTCAGAACATAACAATCGAACCCATTCACCGCCTCATCCTTCTGTCGCTTGAAAATTTCAGCCGAACTCAAGACCCCACCCCAACTCTTGTTGAAAAACAGTTCGGGAATGGCCGATGCCAGCCACCCCCCCGACGCCTCAGTCGCACCGATCATCGCCCCCTGCATGTCCTTCGATTTTTCCGGCTTGGATTCCGTCGCCTGGCCGACCGGCCCCATGACCCAGTAATCCGCCGCTCCATCGGACCACGCGACCCCCGTGCTCATCGCAACCGAGTTGAGCGATTGCTTCCACCCCAGCCGGTACAGGTTCAGCCGCTGCAATTTTGTCGTTGATGTCGTCGTGATGCTCTGGACGGGCTTGCCAGGGATCGTGGACGTGTTGATGGCCGTGTCGGAATAGCTCGTCAGCGCCGCATAAGCGTTCTTGCTTTGACTGATGATATCCCGGGCCGCCAAACCGTTCGGATGACTGCCTTGCGAAAGGGCGATTGTCGCGATGCCCCCTGTCAATACAACGCCACCGGCGATGCCGATGGCCATTTTAAGTTTAAACCAACTCAATGTTTTCATGGTTCCTTTCACTAAAGTCAGAATTGAACCGCCAGCCGCCGCCCCCTTCCCTGCGGCGATTCCCGTCAGCAGATGCATCAAGGCATCCGGGGCCGCATTCACCGCATTGGCTGAAATAGCGCCGCCAATGACGCTGCCCATCACGGTCACACCCTGCCTGGCAAATTGGACCCGCAACTTTTCCAGCGCCCGGGATACCCGTTTCTGGGCGGCATCCTCGCCAATTCCCAGTGCCCTGCCCACGTCCCCAAACGACCGTTGCTCGTAATACCGAAGAACGATGGCATTGCGATCGGTTTCAGGGAGCTTCGCCACGGCCTGGTCCAGCAACGGCGCTATTTCCTTCCAGGCATTGGCCTCGGATTCACTCTGGCGCGAAAGATCGTTGGTATTCATAACGTCAGATTGAAAGGCAAGCTGTTCGCGATGCTGACGACGGTGTTCGGCCTTCAACGCGTCACATACGGCAAACCGGGTCGCACGGCACAGCCAGCCGGGCAGGATGGTCTTCTCTCCCAGGCTTCCGGCCTTGCGCGCCAGAATGATAAAGACGGCCTGTGTTATATCCTCAGCCAGATGGGGATCGCCCACTTGCCGCACGGCCGAGGAATAAACCAGGGGAATGTAACGCTCAACCAGTTGGGCAAAAGCAACTTCGGAATGGTGAACGCAATACTCGGCGACAAGTGCCGCATCGGTCGGTGAATGATCAATAACTTGTTGCATTTATTCATTAAACGGCCACCGCCGCGAAAATCCGACGAAAAATTTGACCGGTCGCTGCGTCATGATGTAACCGGGGCCGGGGTCACCATAGCAGGGAAAAGTGAAAGGCAATGAAAAAAGCTTGCAATAGTGAATAGGGGAGTCAAAGTCCGGCTGTGGGTAGAGAGTAAACGCTCCCCAGAACAAGCTCTGGGGCATCGGCAATGGTTGAAGAATGGTTTGACGTGCGCAGCAAGCTTCGCGGTGTCGGATCGAAAGAAAGGCATGATCAAATGGGAAATCCCGATGATTACCCGAAGGCAGAACGGTTGACGATGAGAACCAAGCTAAAAGCAGCGGTCATTGTCGTGTCTTTGGGCATAATTGCAGTTATATGTGTCCTGTTTGCCAGCAGGCGGGGGCATGATGATCGAGTCTCGCTTTCATTCCAAAGATATAGCGATCACGATCTTTATGTTGATCATATGGCGTATCTGTGGCTCACCAACGCGTCAAACAAGACCTATCTTTTGTCCGAGCCAGGCAACACCAACACGATCGCCATGGGCAACTTGTTTCACCCGGAAAGAATCAGTTGCATGGTGGATTGTGAATTCAGCGACGAAACGCCAAGTGGCTGGTCGAACTGGATGCAGCAGCCTCCTCTATCGTAAGGAGGCCATTCGTACCGTTCGCTTGGGCCGCACTCGGGTTTCCTTGTCAGAGTACCTTTGCAGAAGAATGGCTGGCACCGGAAGGTGGCGGTCCTTTACGAAGAGCCAACCATCACCTCACCGTTTTGGACCACTGGTTTCGGTCTTAAGGTTTTACTTGAACTGCCCCAGTCGCTCCAGGCTAAAGCACTTCGCCCCAAGCCGGTGTTGCGGAAAGTCTGGTATAGCGGTGAATTGTCGTATCCCGGAGAGTCTAAGAGCCTGTTTGAAAACTCAAAATAGTACCAATAAAATCAGCATTTTTGTATGTACAATGTAAACATATTCCCGCAGTACCCTGCGGATGCGATACACTTCTGATCTGACGGACGCCG